>Ga0114968_10000911_pt1 | contig 22435 bp, 15 predicted proteins | sample M_130807_EF_Meta_FD_87020 | JGI IMG/M metagenome (GOLD analysis project Ga0114968, IMG submission 87020) | Freshwater microbial communities from Lake Montjoie, Canada to study carbon cycling - M_130807_EF_MetaG | ecosystem: Environmental > Aquatic > Freshwater > Lake | place: Lake Montjoie... | reverse complement strand
AGGATGAAAACGAAGAAGACAAGGATAACGAAAACGACGAAAACGAGGATGAAAACGACGAAAACAAGGATGAAAACGACGAAGACGAGGATAAAAACGACGAAGATGAGGATGATGAAAACAACGAAAACGACGAAAACAAAGACAAAAACGAGAATGATGAAAACGACGAAGACGAGAATAAAAACGACGAAGACAAAAATGATGAAAACAACAAAGACAACAAAAATAAAAACAATTTAAAAAATAATATTTTCCCCCTCCCAAATAATAAAATTATATTAAAAACACCATTAGAAAGATTTATTAGTTATTTATACGGTGTTTAAACTCTCATTTTACGAATATTTATACACCCTTCTTTTGCCAATTCTTCTACTAATTCATTATTATTATAATCATCTAAATAAATTATTTCTTTGATTCCAGAAGAAATAATCGTTTTAAAACAATTAAAACATGGGTAATGTGTAATATATATAATACTATTTTCACTTGAAATACCCATTTTCGCACAACAAGAAATAGCATTTATTTCACTATGAACAGTAAATTGTTCATGTCCATTTACTACCTTCGATGTATGTGTAAAACCAGATATATAACCGTTGTATCCCATCGATATAACTCGATTTTCACGAACAATTACACTACCAACTTGTAACCTTTCACACGGTGAACGCAAAGAAGAAATAATTGCGATAGACATAAAATATTCGTCCCAATCAATTCTATTTGTAAAAGAAGAATTTGTAAATGTTTTTTTTAAATCTTTTAAACTAGAAATCATATTTTATTATGTTAAATAATAATAAAATACTATTATATAACATTTACCAACAATTTCAAAAATATAAATGGTAAATAATTAACCCTTTAATTGTTCAACAATTTTATCATTTTTTAATAAAACACGAAAAATGTTACTAAGAAATAACACTATGTAAATTTTCAGCAGGAGTTTTAATTTCAGTTGCCACCAAGCTATTCATTATTTCCAACTTACGCATTGATTCTGCCATACTTTTCGCTTTATCATCTTGTAACCCCATATATAAATAATCTGTGCGAGGCGTTTCTTCATTTTTCTTTATTTCTTTGTAAATAGTATTAATATTATCCACTACTATTTTGAGTGTTTCTTTTTCTTTTATTAATTCAATATCACGCGAAACGTGTTCTGTAATCATTGAAACGGCAGTGTATAAAATATTACGTCGTTTTTTTGAAACAGCTGTAGTATATTTAATTGTAAATAACCCTAAGAGGGCTGTTAAAATATTTATTATAAATTCGTCATTTTTTTGTTTTCCATAATAATAAATAGCATCCCATATTAACCATATAATATCCATTTGGTACTTCGGGTCAATATCGTATGCTCGTCTTTGACACCTACATGGTTGTTTTCTTGTTTTACATATGGTATCAAATTCTATAATCCATTCTATCCAATAACACGCTATAAGAGTATTTTTCGATTCGGTGGAAATGGCATATGAAAATTCGTTAATCGCAATAAAAATTTCTTTTGGATCTTTTGGTTGAAAAAATGCGTCAATATATTGAACATTTGGCGCTTTTAAACGTTCTGTCATTTGAGTTATATCGAATTCTTCACTACGGTCAATTTTTACAGTATCAATACTGTGTTTTTTGTTGGAAATAGCAAGAACAACCATTAATTCGGCAAAAAGACGGCGTATTTTATCGTTGTTTCTTAACTGTAACATATTTGTAAATATACTTTGATTAACAATATTGCTGAAAATAATATATCGGTTGTTTAAATAAACAGCAAGTTTAGGATTTGCTAAGTGAACATGTTTTCCATAATAGGTGAGTATTAATTCCCATAAATCAATAAAATGACCAGAACAAATAAATTCTGCGCACCAGTAACAAGATTGTTCTATTTTTGATTTTAAAAGACTTTCTAATAACTCGATTTTTACCTGTGTTTTTTTATATTTAGAAAAAGTAATACAACGAAAATCTTCACGAATATCATTAATAAATGATGCGTCTGTTACCTGATTTGGGTCCAAGTCAATATCTTCCATATCTGTGTATATACAATATATCTTAATATATATAATAGAAGATAGAGTAACTTTTTTACTTAACCTTTTACCGTTTATGGAGTTTAAAATTTTCATTTTTTCTTATATTGTAATAAAAAATGAAACCACCATAAATGGTATAAACTATATACACAATGTTACACCCCCCCCCATTTACCAACAAATTAGTCGATATAATTGGCAAAGGGTTAAATTTGCGAATTAACCAACAGTTAATAATTTATTATCTTTTTGTGATCGAGTAATACGAAGTAAATATGTATTTTTATTTTTGAATGAAACATTTTTTAAATATCTATATTTTTTATCATTTATTATATTACATATACCAATAGAGTCTAATACATTAAAAGTTTCTATTGTATTTTCTATAATATGTTTATTCGTATTTTCTTTAAAAAACACTTTATCAATTGTTTTATAAACATTTATAAGTGAATTAATTAAGTCATTTTCTTCTTTTTTGCTTATTTTTTTTGTTTTAAGATACATTAAACCATTCGCCGCTAAAACATCAGTCCCATAATCTTTTGATGTTTTTTCGTATAAATACAACATATTTTTTGCGTTTTCGTTACGATTTTCAATTTCTTTTAAAGACAATACATCTACTGGATTTTTTGTTTGTAATGGTAATGGGGATGGTGGTTTAGCGGGGGTAAAAACCGTTGAAAAAAGTTCAGTAAACTTTGAAGAAGTTGAGAAAAATGATTTTTTCGGTTCGTTTAATACTTTTTTAATTTCTTCTTTTTTAATATCCCCCTCTTTTAATCCGGATAAAATATTAACCGCTATTATTTCTGCGTATGGTATTATTTCGTCATTAAATTCAACTAATTTTATTTTTTCTATTAACTCTTGGTATTGTTTTGAATATTTTTTATAATACTCTATGCGACAGTATAATAAATTTTGGTAAGAAACTAACAACTCATATTCTTTATTATTAGTTACTTTTTCTCCATCAATTACTTCCAATTTTTCTATTTTAACACCTGTTATTTCAGAAACTATTGTATATATAATGAAAGAAATATAATTATATAAATTACCATTGGTTTCTAGTAATTCTTTTTTAAATTTCTTTAACATATTTAATATTTCATTTTTAAAACCATCTTTAATAAGTTCTATATCAGGTGTTTGAACTTCAAAACTAATATTAGTATATAAAATATAAAGTATAATAATTTTTGTAGCAATTGTTGATATATTAATAGATAAGTCAAAATTACCGTTAGTCGGTTGAAGGATGGATAATTTCGGTTCACTAAAAAACAAAACTGAAAATATATCACGCGAAATATAATTATATTGAAACCCTAGTTGTTTTAAAGAGTTTAATGGGGTATGTGTTAAATTATTTGACATAAAACAAGATAATAAAAATTTATAGTTACTATTATAATCATTTATTATTTGTATAATACTTTTATTACCATTAAACATACTATTAATTACAGTAAAAATTTGTAACTTGTTATATATAGGATTTTCTTTAAATTCTATTATTTTTTTAGCCCAATAGTCAGAAAAAAAATGATATATAGATGCTTTTAGTATAGATTCACCTTCGTGTGAGCCTTGTTGTATTTTGGGAGTAGTAGTTTCAATTACTGAAATACGTGAGGCTATTTCTTTTTTGCGTCTTTCCAGTTGTCCTGATTTGGTTTGTGCTATATTAATAAGTCTTAAATCAGCGGAACTAATTAAACTCGCTAATATAGATAAATAAAATATACCTTTTCCGTTTTCTTTCAAATATTTGTTTAAATAATTACATATAGGGTTAATTCTAAAATAGCTTATTTTATCTAACCGAGAAGTAAGCCAACTTTTACTTAAGTTTTTTTTCTTTTTATTATCATTTAAAATAGCTTTTTTTAGTTTACCAGAACAATAACTGGCTGATGATTCTTTAATTTTTGTTAACATTTCCTCGCAAACTGAAACGTTAAAAACAAATTTATCTTTGGTTTCATCGAATTTTATTAAAGAAATATCCTTTTTTACTTGGTTACAGCAACGATGTGCCCATGCGTATTCCATAGATAATTCGTTATCTATTTGTGAATTTTTGGATTTTTTAAATTCTGTACGATAAAGTGTTAAAAGTAAAGATCCCAAAAAAACTGGTAATATATGTTCACATTCAGGAGGGTTTTTTACTTCATCATCAATTAATGGTAAACCACAAATATAACATTCAATACTTGGATTTTTATTACCACTTCTACCAATTTTATAACTACCTACTGTATTTTCACATTGTGTAACAGGACTTGCTCGTTCCCACCAATCTCGAGGGTTAGTAAAAACCTCCGTTTTTATTTGTTTTAATGGTTTTGTTTGTTTTGTTTGTTTTATACCTTTTTCTTTTTCATATTCAAAATTTGGAGAAATTCCATATAACCAATTAAACGCCTGAGAAGCTTTTAATGTAGTTAATTGTGATAAATCTAATATTTTTTTATTATATGCGCTCGATGAATCGTCATCGTCTTCTTCATTATTTTTAGTTATACGTTTTTTTTTAGTTTTAGTTAAATTATCCAAATTTGTTCCTTTTGTTTTTCTACTCATATATATTATATACAATATTTATTATATGACTAGAAAAACAAAACACAAAAATATTTACCTACCAACAAATTACCGTTTTTGTTAAATTCGTCGATAAAATAAGTAAATGGGTAAAATGTAAATGGATTATTGGTGGATTATAGGTTTTATAAAAAATTGATTACCATTATAAACAACAAAACTATATAAACAATTATTAAATATATAATACAATTTGTTTCTATCAATTATTAATAACTTATAAAAGAACTACAACAACAACAACAATGATTAACGAAAATTTGGATTCTAGTTTAATTGGTAAAAAAAAAACAATTTCAAAAAAAATGATTAAAAAATCAGCCATTAAAAAAGGAAAATACACTGAAAGTGTTGTTGAAAACACAATAAAAAATAATGAAAATAATTTATCTGTTGAAAACGAATTTGAAAATATGTTAGAAAAATGTTCCGAGTTTATTTCTATGGAAACTTTTACTAAAGAAACCATTGAAAAAACAATTAAAGATATTTTACAAAATGAAAAAATAAGCACTAACAATCCAAACAGCACTAATAATCCAAACAGCACTAACAATCCAAACAGCACTAATAATCCAAACAGCACTAATAATCCAAACAGCACTAACAATCCAAACAGCACTAACAATCCAAACACTTCTTATGGTGGAGTATTAGACCACCTAGGTGACTATATAGAAGAACCGTTTCAAATATTAGAGTCTTATTTTCGTGGCCAATACCTTGAACGCCTTGTACGTCATCAAATAGAATCCTATAATCATTTTATTAATTATCAAATTCAAAGAACAATACAAATGTTTAACCCTCTCATCGTTCGTTCAGAGAATGACTATGTTGAACAAAAAAACAAATATATGCTGGAAATTCATATTAATTTTATTAATTTTAAAATGTATCCTCCGCAAATTTATGAAAACAATGGCGCTACAAAAACAATGTTTCCTCATGATGCTAAGCTTCGCAATTTTACTTATGCTTCTGCTATGGTTGTTGATATTCAAATTCAATACATAATTTGTAACACAACCTCGATGGATACCCCCCGTATTATAACTAAAATTTTACCAAAAATTAATATTGGAAAAATGCCAATTATGTTAAAATCTAGTATATGTGTCCTCACCCAATCAAATTACCTTGATCCGCGAATGATTGGTGAATGCCCCATGGATTGTGGTGGATATTTTATTATTAAAGGTTCGGAGAAAATTGTTCTTGGGCAAGAAAGAGCGGCTGAAAATCGCGTATATTGTTTCTTTGAAAAAAATACTACAAAATGGGATTGGTATGCGGAAGTAAAATCCGTTCCTGATACGAAATGTATTTCTCCTAAACAAATTGAAGTTCTTATATCATCAAAAAATAACGGATTTGGAAAAGGAATATATGTAAATGTTCCTAGAATTAAAAAACCGATTGAATTATTTGTTATTTTTCGCGCAATGGATGTACTAAGTGATAAAGCAATTTGTCAATATATATTATTGGATGTTGATCACGAAAGTAACGCCGAATTACTTAAACTTCTTCACGCCTCCGCAATTGATGGAAACAAGTATATGACAAAGGAAGACGCAATCCAACATATAACTGCGTATGTAGCCTATACACCAATTAATATGGAACGCGAAAAAGGACTGATAAAAAAACGCGAATTTGCTATTGAAGTTATTGAAAATGACCTTTTTCCTCATTGTAAAACAAAAACACAAAAACTTTATTATTTGGGATATATGGTTAAAAAGCTGCTTCAAACAAGTATGGGTCTTTTTCCCGCCGATGACCGAGATTCTTATGTAAACAAGAGAGTTGAATTAACAGGAACATTGTTAAACAATCTTTTCCGTAATTATTTCAATAAATTGGTTAAAGAAACGCAAAAACAGATTATACGTGAAATTAACAACGGATCATGGCGTTCAATGGATGATTTCGAAAATATTATTAATATGACAAATATTTACAAAATTATGAAGTCGACAACTATTGAAAATAGTATTAACCGTGCGTTAGCAACCGGCGATTTCAGTATTAAACAGTCCAATAGTTCGAAGGTCGGTGTAGCCCAAGTGTTGAACCGAATGACCTATATGGCGTCTTTGAGCCATTTGAGAAGAATAAATACACCGTTAGAAAATAGTGGGGAATTAATTGCCCCTCGAAAGTTACATAACACGACATGGGGATTCCTGTGTATTACGGGAGATACGAATATATTGCTCTCAAACTGTATGGACAGTCGAAAAATGCGGGATATGAAAGACGGCGATGCGGTAAATACTGTGAATAAAGAAACACTCAAAGATGAACCATCACGCATTCATTCATATTTCAGCAAAATCCCAGACAAATTGTTTGAACTTACTACTATTAGTGGACGAAAAATTAAAGCGACTGGTGAACACCCATTTTTAGTAAAAAATAGTGAAGGAAAGTATGTAATGGTTAGTGTGGAAAATATGAAAGCGGGGGATAAAGTAATTATACGACATATGACAAAACATATTCCTGACGAAAATCGAACGGTTGTATGTATTAATAGTACAAATGAGGATAATAATACATATAAAACAGAATTAATAAATAAAAAACTGGTCGGGGTTGAAATACCAATAAATAAATTAAAAATTATTGCTCGATTATTAGGTATTTTGAAAACAAGACGTGAATTATATGTATTTGAAATAGAGAACGCTTATCAAATCGTTGATGATATAATTGAGTTAGGGTTTAATTCTCCAAGTATTAAACGCGAAATGCGATTGATTAATGGTGATATGACAGTTGTATTTAAAGTTGAAAAAACGAAATTATTCGACTATTTTATTAAAATAATAAGTTGTGATGAAATAACCCTTCCACAATGGTTAATAAAAGCAGAACCAAGTATTAAACGCGAATTTATATCAGCGTTTCAGGGAAGTATTGGCTCAAGTATTAATATAAATATTATACAAAATACTAGTTTATATTATGTTACGGATAATTTTGATAAAACATTAACCCTTTTACAAGATGTTATAAATATATTTCAACTGTTTGATATTAACTGTAGTTTAGTAGAAAATAAAGAGACGTTTCGAATTGATATTAAGTTTATTAATAATTTAGATAATTTAATAAATTACGCCGATATAATTAATTATAGTTATAGTAATGAAAAAAGGCGTAATTCTATTATTAATATTGAATACATAAAATATCTTAAATATTATTGTATTTATAAAGAAGAATATTTAAAATACGATACATTTATTGAAGAAAACGCTTGTGAAAACGGATGTATTAGTGTTCCATTAGAGTCTATTATAGAAATTGAACCCGAACCAGTTTATGATTTTACAACCATTAGCGAAAATCACGACTTTGTAGCATCATCGTTTGTTATTTCGAATTGCCCGTCGGAGTCTCCCGAGGGGCAAAGCATAGGTATTGTGAAAAATATTAGTTATATGGCTCATATTACTATTCCAACTTCCAGTACGGCATTATACGATTTAATTCTTCCTCAACTAACCCAAATAAATGATGAAACTCCATCGAATGTATTTTATAAAAAACCAAAAGTCTTTATTAATGGTTGTTGGGTCGGAGTAACAGACCAACCAATTGAACTATATAATGAAATTAAAGACAAAAAACACCGTGGAATAATTAATATATATACATCTATTGTGTTTGATTTTAAATTACTGGAAATTCGTATATGTAACGACGGTGGCCGATTTACTCGGCCTGTATTGCGAGTTAAAAATGGCCGCGCAATTCTTACACACGATGTATTGGAAAAACTTGAACGAAAAGAAATTTGCTGGAACGACCTTTTAACTAATTGTCGTATTAACGAGTCGGTATTGGAATATATAGATGTTGAAGAACAGTGTCATTCAATGATTGCTATGAAGGCAAAAGATGCCTATATACAAAATTCATGCGCAAAAATAAATTATACTCATTGTGAAATTCACCCCAGTACAATATTTGGTATATTGGCGTCGTGTATTCCGTTTCCCGAAAATAATCAAGCCCCCCGTAACACGTATCAAACCTGTCAGGCAAAACAGGCAATTGGAGTATACGCTCTCAATTTCGACAAACGAATGGATAAAACGGCACATGTTTTAACTTATCCGTCAAAACCCCTTGTTGAAACGCGTTTATTGAATTTTATTAAACTTAATAATGTTCCTTCGGGACATCAAATACATGTAGCTATTATGACCTATACAGGTTATAATCAAGAAGATAGTATATTAATTAATAAAGGATCTATTGATAGAGGGCTATTTATGGAAACGCTTTATCATACTGAAAAAGACACGGATGAAAATATTATTCGCGACGAAATTATACGATGTAAACCCGACCCCGAAAAAACAAAGGGCGTCAAATTCGGCAATTATGACAAATTGGACGCTAACGGGTTTGTACCTGAAAATACATTTATTCAGAATCGCGATGTTATTATAGCAAAAATTATTCCCATCAAAGAAAACCGCAATGATCCTACGAAACCAATTAAATACGAAGATCAGAGTAAGATATATAAAACAGATGAAGAAACTTATATAGATAAAAATTACACGGGGCGTAATGGTGATGGGTATAACCAGGCAAAAGTGCGATTAAGAACATTAAGAAAACCCGTTATCGGAGACAAATTTTCGAGTAAAGCGGGACAAAAATCGACAGTTGGTCTCATCGTGGAAGAAAATAATATGCCTTTTACGAAAAACGGGCTTCGTCCAGATATTATATTGAACCCTCACGCGATCCCGTCGCGAATGACAATCGCACAATTAAAAGAAACACTCCTGGGAAAAGTATTATTGGAACTTGGATTGTTCGGTGATGGAACGAGTTTCGGAAATATTTCAGTCAGAACCATCATTAATGAGTTACAACGAGTGGGATATGAAAGTTATGGAAACGAAATAATGTATGACGGAATGACTGGGGAGCAATTGGAAGCGAGTGTATTTATAGGCCCGACTTACTATATGAGATTGAAACATATGGTAAATGATAAAGTCCATTCACGTTCAACAGGGGCTGTGACAGGATTGACACGACAGGCTTGCGAAGGTCGTTCAATTAACGGCGGGTTACGTGTTGGGGAAATGGAAAAGGATGCGTTGCTTTCGCACGGAATGTCGAACTTCTTGCGAGACCGGTTTTATAATTGTGCGGACAAATTCGAAATATATGTATGTAATCGGTGCGGACTGAGTTCGATATATAACGATGGGTCGGCTTCAAAGAGTGGAAATGGACGCGGAGGAAAAGGTGGAGGCGATAGATATGGCAGTGATATGAATATACATTTGTGTAAAACGTGTAATAATACGACGGACTTTTCGAAGGTTCAAATACCGTTTGCTTGTAAATTGCTATTTCAAGAATTACAGGCGATTAATGTTGTGCCTCGTATTATTACAGAGGGGTAAAAGAATGTGTAAAAATGTTGTGAAATGCTGTAAAATGTGTTAGTAGTTGTATTTATTTAGTTTATAATAAACGAAATAAATATTTTTTACATATTTTGTGTTGTTGATTTATAAACTAAATAACAAATTATGTATATTTGATGAAATTGTTTATATTTAATTATTTGAAGTACAGTTTTACATTTTTCGTATTTTACGGCATTTCATAGTAGCATATTTATTTTTTTATTGTCTTTACATGTTTTTATTTGTGTAACAAGATTATTATTGTATTTTTTAGTGTATCTTTTTTTTATTTATTACCGCATATGTTATTTGCGGTATTTTGTTTTTTACCGTTTTTAAATTTACGGTAAAGTTTTACACCCAACCTCAAAATAATAATTACTTATATATTTATTTTACAATTTTAACCATTAATTTTTAAAATTATTTTAAATAAGGGTTAATTGGATCAACAGTAGTAAAAAAAGGTGTTTCTGGTGGTAAAGCTGTAATTTTTCTAGAATTATTTATAACTACCACTAAAGAATCCATATTTTTCGTCGGTGTGTATTGCGGTCTATATCCTACATTTCCACTACCACCACCACCACAATTATACGCCCCCCGGTTTCGAACACGAGTTAGGGCATTTCCCGCAGTTGAAAGACATACCGGCTTTTGTACAATATTAATATATGGTTCTTTAGTATGGCTTTGAGATTCTGTTAAACAACGAGTTAAGTTTTGTCCAGGTGTTTTACATCGACATTGGCTATCCCAAGTTCGTGAATGAACCAATACAGGATTATCAAATTTGCCAGAAAAAGAATGGCATTTCCTATCAACTGTATTTGTCGAATTTCCATCTATAATATCTTTGGAGTTTACAATCGTTTGTTGTTGTAACGCGTCGACGGAGTTGATTGTTGGATCGGTCTTTGAAAATATGAATCCCGCGGGTTGTTCTAAAACTTTGCCGATTAATGCCGACTTAGCGGTTGCCCCTGCCCCTCCAACACTATTCCCCCCTAATTCATTTCTATATATTTTTAAAGGCATAGACCGAAATAAATTATTTGGTTGTATTTGTGTTTTTATTAAACCATTTTTTTGACGAATAGGGTATCGTTGATGAAATATATCGGTTTTCCAATGAAAAAGTGGCTGTTGAAAAGTGTTTGAAGCAGGGTTAAACCCATACAAATTATTTAAACCGGTCGAAATCATATAAAAAATGTGTTATATATTGTTTATTTTATATTCATACACCACAAAATTTCACTCCCCACCCCGCCGCCGTCACTACCCGCCGCCGTCACTACTATTCATACAACTATTCAGTTATAGTGTTTTATTACACAAGGACAACAGAATTGGAATTATAGAGGTTAAATCATTGTTTTGAACTATATGAACTATTTCCGGCGATTCATATAATTTCCTTTTTTCAATCAACCATTGCCGATAATAATAATCACAACCTTTTAAATAATCGATACTAATTCCTGTTTTACCGACTTCGCCTTCTCTAGCCCTGGTTTGTACACGTTCAAAACAAATTTCGGGGGGTATGTCTAAGAAAATAGACATATATAACGGGTATTGGTGATTTTTATACAATAATTCGTATATTTGTTTTTCAACGGGGGATATATGGTTGGAATCTTTTAACATTTGAGTAAATATATTGCGTCCGGCTTCAACTGAGCGTTCACTAACAATTACCTCGACTTCCGGGAATTGTTTAACAGTTTCTTCAATAAGTTTTTGTTGAGTGGAGAATGCCATTATTTGAAAAGCAAACGACCATTTTGCGGGATTTTCATAAAAGAGCTCAATCATATTTTTACCGCTATCAGGGTCAATAGTTGATTCCCAAACATCAACTGGTTCTTTGAGAAATACAATCCGTTTCTCCAATTCCGTCTGTTTAATATATTCCTTCATTTCGTTTATAACAGTGGATTTACCAGCACCGATATTTCCTTCAATCGAGATGAATTTAATGGCGGAACGAAGAGTTGAAAACATATTATATACGAATTATACACGGTTTAAATTAAATATAACCTAAAGTATAAACCCCAATCAATTTTTTACACATTAAAAACGCCTATTCTATTATAGAGACAAAAGATAATTTATTTAAAGATAATATGTTTAAGTATATATGAGAGTAAATATTTTAAAATATAAAATATATAAATTATGACAGAAGGATTTATCCAAAAAGCAATACAAGTTCACGGAGATAAATATGATTATTCAAAAGTTGAATATGTAAAAAACCTAAAAGAAGTTATTATCATATGTAAAGAACACGGAGAATTTTTACAATTACCAAGAACACATAAAAGAGGTAATGGTTGTCATGAATGTGGTATAACAAACAGTTCTAATGCGCGAAGATTGACAACAGACGAGTTTATTGAAAAAGCAATACAAGTTCACGGAGATAAATACGATTATTCAAAAGTTAAATATGTAAAAAACCTAAAAGAAGTTATTATCATATGTAAAGAACACGGAGAATTTTTACAATTACCAAAAACACATAAAAGAGGTAATGGTTGTATTAAATGTGCTAATAATTATAACTATACTACAAAAGAATGGATAGATAAAGCAATAGAGGTTCACGGAGATAAATATGAATATTTAAAAGTTAATTATATTAGTAATAAAAAAAAAGTAATAATAACTTGTAAAGAACACGGTGATTTTGAACAAATAGCAAAAGATCATTTACACGGTGGTTGTATTAAATGTGCTAATAAATATAATTATACTACAAAAGAATGGATAGATAAAGCAATACAAGTTCACGGAGATAAATATGAATACTCAAAAGTTAATTATATTAGTAATAAAAAAAAAGTAATAATAACTTGTAAAGAACACGGTGATTTTGAACAAAACGCAAATTCTCATTTACACGGTGGTGGTTGTTATTTATGTAACCCCACCGGACATTCAAAAATACAAATAAAATGGTTAGATTTTATTTCATCTTATAATCATATTAAAATTCAACACGCCGAAAATGGCGGTGAATTTATAATACCAAATACAAGATTAAAAACAGACGGATATTGCCAAAAAACAAATACTGTATATGAATTTCACGGTGATTTATGGCACGGAAATCCGAAACTATTCAATCAAGAAGATACGATATTCTTTGGTAAAACATACGGAGAATTATATCAAAAAACAATAGAACGAGAAAAACAAATAAAAAATATGGGTTTTAATTTAGTTGTTATATGGGAAAGTGATTGGATTAAAATAAATAATTCTATAAAAACTATACAAAACATATTTCGTTTATTCAAATAAAAATATTTTTACTTTCTAAAAATAAAACTCGAAACTCCCAAAGAAATGTATAAATATAGGAGTGTTAAACATTTTATAAAATACTAAAAAATAGAATTTTATAAAATGAATGTTTCAAATAAGGGTTAAATGTGTAAAACAAACTGTATTTTCTCATCACCTTACCTTACGTAAACTTTCTTTAATAACGCTAACTATAGGAAATTGTTTATGGGGATATTTCATACACGCCTTGTTACAATTAATGTTCTTTGAACTGGTTAAACAACTCGAATCAACCGCCCCCTGTGTAGCAAATTTCCAATTATTTGGTTTGTAACTAACGGATTTATGTGGTATGTTTGCTAAAGTCGTTTGAGAAATGTTACCATTAAAAACACAATGTTGAATTCCTTGTGCCTGATTATCATTATAAAAGGATTGAGCAGTTTGTCCAGGCTTGTTAATTTTGCTGGCACCTTTTCTAAAATACTGATATTGATTTTGATCGAATGTTTTTGATCGACTTACTAAATAATCGTGGCTGGAAGAATGATATCTAGAATCATTATTGCGAGTTGGATTAAATTTCTTTGGATACATTCCGGCGCTTCGAACCCGGGCTTTTGCGTTGGAAACGGTTGAAAGACATGGTTTCGTATTATCAAATGCGGAACAAGTACCAGGATGTTCAGTACGATTATTAATATAGTTTATATCTAATGTGGTATATAGGTTGGTATTTGTTTTGGCGGTGGTAATAGAGTAACCATTTGGGGCGTTTAAATCATCAATTCGAATTCCTGCACGTTGACTTTGTGGAATAGAAGAAACAGTGGCAAATTCTTTTCTATAAAGTTTTTGAGGTAAGGGGTGTCTTAACATTTCCGGATTAGTTGAAGTATTTTTATTTGTATTTTTTTGTAAAGAACTGACAATTTGGTTAAAAGTTTTACCTTTCCATGAAATAAGTGGTTGTTGAAAAGTGGTAGAAGTGGGGTCGAAGCCATACCGATGTCCATTACTAGATATTTTGGTTTTTAAACTGGAAAAAGACATTATATATATAGTCAAAGATATAGGTTTTTATTTTTACTGTAAATATAATTATTAGTTATTTAGCAATTATAAACCACTTTTTATTGTTCGTTAATGTAATTTATTTAAACTATATTAGTTATATAAAAGTATGGACATTTCAGGAAACACGGTTACCCCCGAAATCGTAGACGTCTCAGGAAACACGGACACCCCCGAAATCGTAGACGTCTCAGAAAACACGGACACCCCCGAAATCGTAGACGTCTCAGGAAACACGGACACCCCCGAAATCGTAGACGTCTCAGAAAACACGGACACCCCCAAAATCGTAGACGTCTCAGGAAACACGGACACCCCCGAAATCGTAGACGTCTCAGGAAACACGGACACCCCCGAAATAAAAACCTATGAATTACACGATAATTCTGGAAATATTTTTGTTGTAACTCCTACTTTTTCATGGAAAATATTTAAAATGGAAGTTACACCTTATGTAAATGGAATGAAAAATATTGTAAAAAATATTCAATGGTGTTATTATGCGACTATAATAATTAACGATGTTACGTATAGCACATATTATTCTGATATTACAGTTTTACAGCCACCAAATGATTTTACGTTTATTCCATATGAAGAATTAACAAAAGATGTTGTTTCAAGTTGGTTGGAAAAAAATGTAAATATGGATTTCGTAAATAACTTTATATTAAATAATTTACAAAACGCATTTTCACCACCAGTAATATCTCTTCCTTTGCCATTTTAATTTCAAAGTTTGTGTTTAATATTTTATTTTTTATATAAATGTAAAAAATAAAACTATAAAGAATAACATAATTATTTATTGTTATATAAACGAATTTGACGGTAATTAATTTACATATTTTGTAATATAGTCTATAAAAATATAGATTTTTTACACCTTTGCACATTTAAAACGCCGACTTTTAAATAATTTTTTAGGTGATGAAGCAACAAGTGAATATTTAAAAACATACAAAAAAGAAAATAAATATAATGAATTATGGAGCAAATTTTTTGATTTATCAAAAAGAGTATTTAAGAAAGGTAAAAAATATACATTCAGTCATATGATTAGAACAGATGGTATTTCAGTATGTATTTTATTTATTCGTGTAGATGTAAATAGTAAGCCATTATCAAAAACACATCAAAATAAAAAATGTTGTCAGGAAGAAAATATTAATTACATTGAAAAAACAGAAATTACAGAAGAACTAAAAAATATGAAGGTGGTTTGTGCTGATCCCGGAATGAGCGATTTATTATATTTTGGTTCTAATAATAATGAAGATAAATTAGAAACATTTAGATATACACAAAATCAAAGAAGATTAGAAACAAGAAATAAAAAATACAATAAAATTATTGATAAGGTTAATAAAGAAACATTTATTGATAGCAAAACAATAAAAGAGTTAGAAACAACATTGTCTAATCTTAATTCAAAAAGTTGTAATTATGAAAAGTTTAAATTATATTGTATTGAAAAGAATAAAATAAATAATCAACTTTATAATCATTATGAAAAATCATTTTTTAGAAAATTTAAATTAAATGCCTTTACAAATACACAAAAAAGTGAAAGTAAAATGATAAAAAATTTTGAAAATAAATATGGTAAAGCAAATAAAACAATATTAGTTATTGGTGATTATGATAAAGGTGATAATAATATGAAGGGAAAAGAACCAACAATATGTAAGAAATTTAGAAGAATATTTAGAAATGCAGGTTATAAAACATATTTGGTAAATGAATTTAGAACATCAAAACTTTGTAATTGTTGTAATGAAGAAATAGAAAAGTTTTTAGAAAAGCCAAGTAAAAAACCAAAAAGAAAAGGCGAAATAGAGTTATGTCATGGTATATTACGATGTCAATCGGTTAAGCATAATTGCGAAATATACCATAACAGAGATAAAAACGCTGTGCAAAATATGTTAAAAATAGTAAAATCTATATTTAACACTGAAAAAAGACCAGAAGTATTTTGTCGCAGTAGTTGAGACTTCATACACATTTCACGATGTGTTATAACCAAATTTTTATATTTTTGTATATTTTTTAGTCGTTAAATCGGCGTTTTAAATGTGCAAAGGTGTAAAAGTTATAAAACGGAAAAGGTTAACCTTTTAACAATTTAATCCGCTAATTTTATGGTTTCAAATATTTTTATATAGTAACGTATTTAGACTATATAAAAATGTCGAAAACGGTAAAGGGTTAAAAAATTAAATTCTCGCCCCTAATTCGCTAATTTTATATGTTATTCCCACACTAAATTTATTTTCCCAAATACCAGATATTTTTAGTAAATAATTTTTAATTTCTTTGCGAATACCAGCATCTTCCGCTTCTTTAAGAGTCATATTTGTAAATGCGTTTGTATAATAATGGTGTATTGCTGAACGATATTTTTTAATACCACTTGATTGTGAACGTCGATCGGTATCATTCGTGGATCTTACTATATTACCTTTTACTATCTCATTCTTATAGATTTTTATATTTCCGGTTTGTAATTGTGTTTTTAACTGATAAACACTGGACTTGTTTATTTTATATAAATCTTTATAATACTCAATAATATTATTTTCAATTATGGACAATTCGTTTACAACGTTTAAATTAAAATTGTTGGTATCCAAATAAAATATACAATAATCGTTTTTTCGTAAAACTCCGGTTTCATCCAATCGTTCATCCGTATCAATATAGGAAACAATATGGTTTGGTATAATTTGAAAATAAATATATAAACCATTAAATGTAATATTTTCATCACTGTATATTATTTTTGAAAAATTACCATTAATAATATTATTTTTCTTTATTTCTGAAAATAAAATATTTGTTGAATCAAATTGGTTTATATCAATTGCTATATTCATTATATACAAAAATACAAAATGAAAACGACGCGAATATGTAATATTACAAAATATTCTTTATATTACAGTTACATAAACATATTTTTTTACTTACGCACATTTTCTTTATAGAATTTTTTAATACTTTAAAGTTCGTAATCTCAAATTATATATAATGTTGCGACATTAGCTTCATTAATAAGTAGTATTTAAACCATTCCACAATTACATAAAATATATAAAATATATAAAATATATAAAACAAAAAGTGTAAAAGATTTATCTTTTTATTCATTGATATTTAACCCGCGGATTTTAGTGTTAATGATTTTATTATTTTAGTCAGTTATTATAAAATAATACTCCATACATGGTTTCAAATATTTTAAAAATAAGTAAAATATTTGAATTTTATAAAAATGTCGAAAATGTTAAAGTTTAATCTTTTTTATTTTATGTATATTTTTACATTAGTATGTCATAAATAATACGGTTTATTAATTCATTTGTATTTTTGGATCTATTAACAATTTGCGTTGTTTGATTTGTATGAACCCTATATAATTCGAGTATTTCATCTATATTATAAATAGCGCCGTATTTTTTTAAAAAACGCAATATTAAAGCATAATCTTCCGCATAAGTTTTATGAAAAACGGTTTTATTATAATTTCCAACCTCTAAAACGGCTTTTTTATAAAAACACATGGTTGATGCGTTCATTAACCATGTCGAATTGTATTTTAAAAACTCGTTTAATGTAATAACCGGTGGATGTATAATATCTTTAATTACATTCTTTATATTTTCCCCATCAAACATTCGAATACCAGCGAAAGAAATCATAACATTTGGGTTGGATTTCATAAAATTGTATTGATGTAAAATACGATAAGGAAACATTATATTGTCGGAATCAAATCGAAAAATTAACGAATGAGAACAAAGGTTAACCCCGATTGAAAGAGCTTCGTATTGCCCCATATTTGTGTTTAATAGTTGGTACTTTACACTTGTAAAACGAGTTGTTATTTTAAACCGTTGAAGTTCGTCTTCCAGTTCTGCCGTGTATTCCTTAGTTGAACCATCGTTAATCCATACAATTTCCATACCAAAATACCCTATTTGTTCCGCTATTGAATTTAAACATTCTTTAATATATTTACGAGGTGTATTATAAGACGATATTAATATACTTATCCATTTATCAATAGGAGGTGTTGTAAGGTCAGTTGGTAGTGTAAGTGTATGTATTGAATCATAACTATTTTTGGTATTTGCCCACTCTTGAAATGCGTAAACTTTTTTATGCCCCCTGTAACAGTCCCCTGTAAAATGATGCGGTAAAAAATAATAACTGGGAAAAATGTAAAATGTAGAATAATTGCCGAGATTTAAAAATCTCGTAATAAGAGCAGGTCCAACGCTATACCACGCTTTTGTCGTTAAAATTTCATTGTCAATTGTAGAAGAATATAATATATGGTTTATTATATCACGACAAAGAGGGTGTTGAGGAATAAATCCTAATGTTACTGTAGCAACTAATCCACGGCGGTGATTTTCATTTTCAAATGCGGCAAACCCGTCGTAGTCTTCCATTTCAAATAAATCATTTAACGGTTCTATACATATTGAATCTGCGTCAAGAAAAATACCTCCATATTTAAGTAAAATTTCCCAACGCATTATATCCGCCTTTCCATTAATTTCTTGTATTAAATTTATTTTAGACTCGCATTCAAATACCATATTTCGATTAACAAATTCTTTTTCATTCCAAAAAATATATTCAAATGTAGGATGTTTTTCTTTCCAAGTGTTCATTAGTAAAATTGGGGGTGGTTTCGAACCTATCCATAATTGATGTATAATTTTTGGGATGATTGGTTTTTCTGTCATTTTAATCATAATTATTTAATTATTTATACATTTTACACCCTACTGTTTTTTAATTATAATACCCAATTTTATAATACCCAATTTTATAATACTAGATTCATTCTACATTTTTTTCTTGCGGAATACCCAGTTCGAAAAGGAATACTACCTTTTAATGTATTAAAATCTTTATTTAAACTTTCATTTACATTATGGGTTGTTTGAAAATTCTTTACATCTACTATACCGGTTGTTTCATCAATAACATATATTAAATTATGTATAGTATTTATTCCTTCCCTAACTTTACGTATAAAACGATCAAATTCACCGCTATTAACAACTCTAATATGTGATTGTTTAATTTGAAGTATATTAATATTGTCTGAAATATGATAAAAAACACTTCTATCAATAATAAAACCTTTTTCTTTTACTCGGTCGTTTAATTCATTATCCTCAAACCCCCAAGAATAGTAATTAGGAAACCCATTTATTATTTCAAAATCTCCAGCTAAAATAGAAACAATACCACCTAATACAAAATTATAACCATAAAAATGTTTTACAATTCCTCTGCTAGTTGAGTAATCGGGTATAGTTTCTTTATTTACAGGTGTAGTATCAATATCATTAAAAACAATAGTAATATTTTTATAATTATTAGGATATTTATTTTTTACCATAAGAAATCCTATATTTTTCATAGCACCTCTATTAAATGGTTTTTCAAAGTTTTGTTGAATATAAAAAATTTTGTAATAACCATTTGGGTAATTTTCCATTATGTTTGTCATTTTTTCATTAAAAATATCCTTTTCCGTTTCACGGTCTCGATAAGGAACAATAAATATTACAATTGGAACATCTAACGTTGGAACATCTAACTGTTGTTCTTTTTTATAAATTAAATTATATAAATTAATATCCTCTGTATATGCTTTAATTATTTTAAAATTATTGTTAATATTTTGTTGTAAAAAGTTAGATGGATCAGAGAGAGGTTCATTGACAGCCCCCGTCACAGGTTCATTAACAGTCCCCGCCACAGGTTCAATAACAGCCCCCGTCACAGGTTCATTAACAGCCCCCGCCACAGGTTCATTAACAGCCCCTGTCACAGGTTCATTAACAGCCCCTGTCACAGGTTCAATAACAGCCCCTGTCACAGGTTTATTGACAGCCCCTGTCACAGGTTCAATAACAGCCCCTGCCACAGGTTCATTAACAGCCCCTGTCACAGGTTCATTGACAGCCCCTGTCACAGGTTCATTAACAGCCCCCGTCACAGGTTCATTGACACCCTCTAAACCCACTTGATTTTTTTCTAAAATTTTGATTTTGTATTGTATATTTTCTTTAACAAATAACTCCATATAAATTATAGCTTCATTTACAAAATAAAAAATATTTTTACATTAATATTTAAATATTATAAAATTAATGGTAATACTATATACCCCCCCCACCAACCTAACAAATACCATATTTTTTTAGTAAAGAATTTGGTATAACTTGATCTTTAATAGATTCCATTTTTTTACAACATTTACATATAGTTACTTCACTTACTCCACAAACAGCCTTAATATTTAACTTTGAAATTCCTAAATGAAATGTTTGACTAATAAATTGTATAATTCCGGCAGCAGAGGATTGAGGAGTATTATCGCACAATAATTCAGTTTTTTCAGTTTTAATAGCAATAAATTTAGCCAGTAGTGTCAATTCCTGTGAAATACCCAATTTACAGCAATATCGTTCTATAAAAGAACTTGCTGTTGTGGTTTTAAATTCACTTTTATTTGAATATTCCATATTTCTTTCAACGTTATTAAGTATTTTTATAGCATTACTACATCCGAGTGTAGTACTTTGTTTATCAAGTTTAAATATTTCAGCAATTTCATGTGCTGTACGCGGACATCCATTTAATTTACAACTTATATAAATTGAAGCGGCCTTTATTCCATCACGATTCATTCCCCGAAACATTTTTTGTTCGGAAATATCTTTATGAATCGACATGGCACAATCTATAAATATTTTTGGAATACCTGAGTTATGTGCCATAGTTGTTATAAATTGAAATTCTTCATATAATGATTTTTCACGATGGGGTGTAGAAGTCCATTCTGTCCATTTACGTATGCGCTTCATTTCAAACGAAGATGTTCCGTTACAAAGAATTTTACATCCAAAAGACGATTCCATTAAAAGTGGATTTATAGGATTTCCACATCGGGTAGTGTCTGCTCCGTGTTTATTATCACCTGAATTATAAAACTTCCATTCTGGTGAATAATCAACTACATCAGAATAAATCATTCCACATTGAGAATTCATACATGTAGGTACACCATCTTCCATAAGTAAAAGTACAGAATCACAATTTTGACAAAGATGACGTATTTTATACATTTCGTCATCTTTCATATTTAAATCATTTATATTTGTAACCACGTTTTGTAATGATTCTTGTTTTACAAAAAAAGCTTCAACCAAATTATTTTCATTACAATTTTTAATGTCCTCATAACTTACTATATTTGGTAAATTTTCATTTTCATTTTCATTTTCATTTATTTTTTCATCTTCGGATGAAGATACCTCAAACATTTCCCATATTTTAATTTTTTCCATAGGAGAAATAATCTTTTTATTTTTTCTTGTTTTAGACGAAGGCTTAAATATTAATTCTCCGACTGGGATAGGTCTGGTAGAGGCAAAAATGGGGGAGGGGTCGGTGGTTGAGGACGATAACGAGGATAAACCGGAATAATTATCCAGGTTAACACAACTGGAACTAGTATTTTCGTATATTGCTTTGTTATTAGCATTTTTATGTATTTTCTTTGTTTTTTTTAAAATATTATTTGGTTGTAAAATACTCATTCAATAATAATATTAAGAAATCTTTATATAAAATGAAATTTATAAACAATATATCATTCAATTTTTTACAACAAATGGTTAATTTTTAAAAGAAACCCACAAAAACCAAAGAAACCCAAAAAAACTCGAAGAAATTAAACAAAATATTTTTGTTATACGTACATTTTCACGTTATGCGTACATTTTCACGTTATGCGTACATTTTCACGTTATGCGTACATTTTCACGTTATGCGTACATTTTCACGTTATGCGTACATTTTCACGTTATGCGTACATTT
>Ga0114968_10000909_pt1 | contig 22477 bp, 22 predicted proteins | sample M_130807_EF_Meta_FD_87020 | JGI IMG/M metagenome (GOLD analysis project Ga0114968, IMG submission 87020) | Freshwater microbial communities from Lake Montjoie, Canada to study carbon cycling - M_130807_EF_MetaG | ecosystem: Environmental > Aquatic > Freshwater > Lake | place: Lake Montjoie... | reverse complement strand
TCTGGAAAATTGAGTTCATCAAGTATCGCTTTTATATATAAACCAGTTCCACCAACGACGATTGCATTTTTACCACGATCATGAATTTGCGTGATGGTATTTCGAGCTATCTCTTGATACCAGGCTACATTTGAATCTTCAGTAACTTCCAATAAATCTAACAAATGGTGAGCTACCCCTTTGCGCTCCTGAAATGTGATTTTTGCTGTACCGATATCCATGCCTTTGTATAGCTGCATTGAATCAGCGTTGATGATTTCTGCATCGATCTGCTGAGCCAAGGTAACCGCCAAATTGCTTTTTCCCGTAGCTGTTGCGCCACAAATGACGATTAACTTCATACCTTGACCGTTGGAATTCCAAGCATTGTTGAAGCTGGTCCAGGCTTAGCAATTCGCGCAGCGTGTGCATCAGCACCTCGAGTTTGACGGATTGAAATTGGATCAGCGATTAAGTAATGGGCGGACGCATCTGTAATTGTCACAGTGACTTCATCACCTGGGCGAGCAACAAATTTGTTATCGAAGTGAACTAATCTAAAATCTTCACTCCGCCCGGTCATACGTGCTTGAGCTTCATCCCGACGACCTTCGTAATCGCCTACAAGAATTTTGTGCGATGTACCGATTGCTTCTTGGTTGACCGACAATGAAATTGCCTGTTGATGGTTGTGTAGTCGGGTATATCGATCCGCTACTACATCGGGTGAAATTTGATCTGCCATCGTTGCGGCAGGTGTTCCGGGTCGTATCGAGTACTGGTATGTATAGGCAGCATTAAAGCGCGCAGTTGTACATAGATCTAAAGTTGCTTGAAAATCCTCTTCGGTTTCACCCGGAAAGCCAACGATTATGTCGGTTGTAATACCAGCGTTTGGAATAGCGGTTCGAACTCGATCAAGAATTCCAAGATATCGATCTGTTCGATATGAACGGCGCATCTGCTGCAAAATTCGATCAGATCCAGATTGCAAAGGCATGTGTAGATGGGGCATGACGTTTGATGTCGAAGCCATCGCTTCGATTACATCATCGGTGAAATCTCGCGGGTGTGGGGACATGAAACGAACTCGCTCTAGGCCCTTAATTTCACCGCATTGGCGGAGCAAATTTGCAAAAGCGTGACGATCCCCAAAATCAACACCATAGGCGTTTACGTTTTGACCAAGTAATGTCACTTCGATAACGCCCTGGTCAACTAAGGTCTTAACTTCGGTCAAAATATCAGAAGCATTTCGATCTTTTTCGATACCTCGAAGCGTTGGAACAATACAAAATGTACACGTGTTATTGCACCCTACTGAAACTGATACCCAGGATGAAAATGCTGAAAGTCGCCTAGCGGGCAATGTTGATGGAAAATGTTCCAGAGATTCTAGAATTTCGATTTGAGACTCTTCTTCAATTCTCGCCCGTTCAAGTAACACTGGCAAGGAACCAACATTGTGTGTTCCGAAAACTACATCCACATAAGGGGCTTTTTTCAAAATCGTAGCTTGATCTTTTTGAGCCAAACATCCCCCCACTGCTATCTGCATATTGGGGTTGGCCTTTTTTATAGGTGCTAAGAAACTGAGATTCCCATAAAGTTTGTTGTCGGCGTTTTCTCGAACGGCACAAGTATTAAAAACGACGATGTCTGCTTGTTGGCCATCGGTCACAGGAATGTATCCTGCCTCATCAAGCAATCCTGCAATTCGCTCAGAGTCATGAACATTCATCTGACAGCCGTAAGTTTCGACTGTATAGGTGCGGGTCATAGAGCAGAAATTGAGCACTCTAAAGAAGAGCGATCAACAACCAACATCTGGTGATTATCTAGATGTTGCCAATCCGAGTTACCCCAACCTGTTGATGCGATTACTACATCTTCGCCCTCATTTTTAAATCGAAGTTCATAATGATCTTCAGAACTCCATTCAGTTTTGTTCTCTGGATTAAACTCGCAAACAGCAATAAGGAAGTCCGGAGTTTGGACCATAATATTGAGAGATGAGTATTCGGTGCTGGTGCGAATCAGATTGACGCTCTTGCGAACACCTTCAACTAAGCCCAGTTGATCAACCATAGAAATTAGAGCGTAAAAGTAACGCTCACTGTCCGTCGTTCCTTTAATCAAACTCTTGTACTTTTCGTCAATAAATTGCTCGATGGTCTCTGCCGGACGGATCGTGCCGTTGTGCATAAATGTGATGGTGTGGTGCGTAAATGGGTGGTTGTTGTCGATACCAACACTTATTCCCTTGGACGCTTGACGCAAATGCAGCATGCCACCATTACTTGGTCGTGTCATTGCTGTATCTGTTAATTCTGGACTTTGGTGTGCAGGCTTTAAATCCTTTTGGATCTGCCCATCAAATGCGATACCCCAACCATCTTTGTGTTCGGCAGCTAAATCTACAAATGCATCAAAACCAGATCCGACAGCCTCATAGAAGCTCTTGTGTTGGGTTGAAGTAAATCCCAGAAGTCTGCACATGGGGACAACTCTACTTGAAGGTTAGCGATTCTTCTTTGCGCGCTCTTGTGCGGCAGCTGCGCGCCACTTGGCAATCTCACCGTGATTACCACTGAGCAAAATTGCAGGAACTTCTAGTTCGCGCCAATTAGAAGGCTTTGTAAAGTTTGGATACTCCAGATAACCCTCTTGATTATGTGATTCCTCGGCCAAAGATTCAGGATTACCCAAGACACCAGGGATCAATCGCGTGATCGCTTCAATCATCACTAAGGATGCAACTTCACCGCCGCCTAATACATAGTCTCCAATAGAGACTTCATGCACTCGAATGTTTTTTGATTCATAATGTTGGCGTACTCGATCATCAATTCCCTCGTAACGACCACACGCAAAAATAAGATGCTTGGATTGCGAAAATTTCTGGGCCATTGGCTGATCAAACTTCTTGCCAGCAGGTGTCAAGATAATCAAATCAGTTTCAGGAGTCATCAAAGTGTCCAAAGCTTTGCCCCAAATTTCAGGCAACATAACCATTCCAGCTCCACCGCCATAGGGCGTGTCATCTACTGTGTTGTGGTTATCAGTCGTGAATGAGCGAAGGTCATGAACTGCAATGTCAACGATTGCTTGCTCTTGAGCCTTCCCCAACAAAGAAAGCTGCAGAGGTGCAAAGTAATCAGGAAAAATTGTTATTGCATCAATTTTCATTCCAGTGCCTCTGTAATCGTTGGTGGAATTACGACAATCTTCTTGTTGGCTATATCGACAGTTGGGACTAATTGATGAACAAAAGGAATTAGTTGCTCGCCTTGGTCTGTCTTAATAGCCAATAAATCTTGTCCAGGTAAGTTAACGACATCTGACACCTCGCCAAAAACTTCACCAGATTCAAGAACTGCCGTACAGCCAATTAGCGCCATCACGTGGTACTCATCTTCATTTGTTTCATGTATATCAACATCGGCATACAACAAAACATTGCGCAATTTTTCGATTCCATTTCGATCAGATATTCCCTCGAAGCCGAGTAACAAAATGCCGTTGTGGACTCGACCCGAAATAATCTTTAGTTCACCCTTTGAATCTGTTTGAACTGTGGCACCAATGGCAAAGCGACGATCAGGTTCATCAGTACGAACCTCTATCGTCGCTTCACCAAGAATTCCGTGAGCGCGACCAATTCGCCCCACGAGTAAGCGCATTGTTATCGAGCTTCGTCGGTCTCGATGAGATCGACGCGAACTGTGCGTCCTGCGAGCGCACTGACAACTGTACGAAGTGCCTTTGCAGTACGACCATTGCGACCAATGACTTTGCCGATATCTTCAGGGTTAACACGAACCTCTAAAGTTGTACCGCGACGTCCGCTCTTTTCAGAGACAACTACATCATCTGGGTTATCAACGATTCCCTTGACCAAATGTTCTAGGGCTTCATCCATCATTTTTATTCTGCAGCCGCTTCTTCAGTTGGAGTTTCAACTGTTTCAGACACAACTTCTGGAGTCACATCTTGAGCTGGAACCTCGGACACCGCATCAACGGCTTCAACTGCTGGAGCTTCCTCAACTACCGGAGTTTCTGCAACAGGGTTTGCCTTAGCTGCAAGCTTCTCCTGTGCCTTCTTCTTCAATGTTGTTGCACCTTCTGCTGGTTCATCAGCAGCAGCCTTCATCGCTGCTTCGTAAGCAACAACCTTTGATGGCTTAGGAGCTGCAACGCGAAGTGTTCCTTCAGTTCCTGGAAGACCCTTGAACTTCTGCCAATCACCAGTGACCTTCAGCAAAGCCTCTACAGCTTCAGATGGTTGCGCTCCAACGCCCAACCAATACAGAGCGCGCTCTGAGTTAATTTCGATGATCGATGGATCTTGTCCTGGTACGTAGCGACCAATTTCTTCAATTGAAAGACCATTACGTGCCTTGCGAGAGTCTGTAACCACAACACGGAAAAATGGTGTGCGGATTTTGCCCATGCGCATTAAACGAATTTTTGTAGCCAAGAAAGTTGTACTCCTGTAAATGTGTGTCATGCAGATCAACCGCAGCGGGGTGCGCAATTAATTCATATGACTATCGAATTGTGGATGTTGCTGGGGGTAGAGGGCCCCTTCAACAGGATCCCAATTCTGCCATTCAAGCCGCCAGATGCGAAATCGAGGCTTAGAGCCCTTCTTCCAGCGCTCGCTTAGCGGGATTTCCCGATTTGGACTTCTTCTTATTCATTGGCTTATTTACCTTCGGCAGCGCCGGCATGGGCCCCATTCCCATACCCATGTTTGGTGGCATCCCTGGCGGCATTGCTCCATTTCTGACCTGCTTCATCATCTTTTGCGCAGCGCTAAATCGATCTACAAGATTGTTTACATCCGAAACTTTGCGACCTGAACCCAATGCAATTCGAGCTCTGCGCGACCCATTGAGAATCTTTGGATCTTGGCGCTCTTTTGGCGTCATTGATTGCACGATCGCTTTAGTACGAACGATTTCACCTTCATCAAAATTTTCGATCTGTTTTTTCATCGCACCTGCGCCGGGTAACATTCCGAGCAACTTAGACATGTTGCCCATTTTTGACATTGCCTGTAATTGCTCTAGGAAATCTTCTAGGGTGAAATCTTCTCCACTTGCAAACTTTGCCTCTAACTTTGCTGAGGTATCTGTGTCAAATGCCTTCTTGGCTTGTTCTGCCAAAGTCGCAACATCGCCCAATCCCAAAATCCGGGAAGCCATACGTTCTGGATAGAAAATATCAAACTCATGAAGTTTTTCACCTGTAGAGGCAAACATGATCGGGCGTTTTGTTAGTGATGCGATAGAAAGGGCTGCGCCACCGCGTGCATCTCCGTCTAACTTTGTTAAGACTACGCCATCAAAACCAACACCATCTAAAAACGCTTGTGAAGTTCTAACAGCGTCTTGGCCCATCATCGCATCGACAACAAACAAAATCTCATCTGGATTTACAGCATCTCGAATTTCAGATGCTTGTTTCATCAACTCTTGATCAACACCTAAGCGGCCAGCGGTATCGACAATGACCATGTTGTACTGCTTTGATTTTGCAAACTCGATTCCAGCTTTTGCTACCTTTACTGGATCTCCGCTCCCGTTCCCCGGCTCTGGAGCAAAGACAGGAACATTTACAGAATCACCTACAACTTGTAACTGTGTGACCGCATTGGGCCGCTGCAAATCTGAGGCAATCAAAAGCGGTGTGTTTCCTTGGTCTGCATAAAACTTGGCCAACTTTCCGGCTAATGTCGTTTTACCAGCACCTTGTAATCCCGCAAGCATGATTACGGTTGGAGGATTTTTTGCAAAGCGGACTCTGCGTGCCGCTCCCCCAAGAATTTCAATAAGGCTTGCGTTTACAATTTCAAAGATAGCGTTTGCCTGATTGGTTCCCGATTGCAATGTAGGAAGTGCAGCCAAGGATTTTTGACGAATATCTGCGATGAAATCTTCAACGACTTTCAATGCAACATCGGATTCCAACAACGCCTGTCGGATCTCCACACAAGTGGCCTCGACATCTGAAGATGAAATCTTTCCGCGAGATCTTAAAGATGCAAATGCGCCACTAAATCGCGAAGTGAGTGAGTCGAACATAAGAGCTGAAGGGTACTTGAAAGCAGACTAAATTGCTTCAGAGCCCCGCTCGCCGGTACGCACCCGAATTACCTGGTCTACCGGGGTAGTCCAAACTTTTCCGTCACCAATAGAACCTGTTGATGCCGCCTTCACAATTACATCCACAAATGATTCAGCGTCTTTGTCATCTACAAGTAGTTCTAATCTGACCTTAGGAATTAGATCAACAGTGTATTCAGCTCCTCGATAGACCTCTGTATGGCCAAGCTGTCGGCCGAAGCCACTTGCTTCGGAAACTGTCATTCCAGTTACTCCAGCTGCTTGTAAGGCGTTTTTTACATCCTCCAATTTAAATGGCTTCAAGATTGCAGTTATCAACTTCATTAGAACGCACCTCCACGAGAAGAACTACTCAATTCATATGCACTTTCAGCATGCTCGACTAAGTCAATGCCATCAACTTCGTCTTCAGCCTTGATACGAAATCCTATTGTCTTTTCGATAATTAATCCTAGGATCAAGGTAACAACAAATGAATATCCGGCTACAAGTGCGACACCCAAAGCTTGTTTAGCAAGCAGAGTTACTCCTCCACCGTAAAAGAGTCCATCGACACCGATGCTATTGACCAGTTGGGATCCAAACAAACCAACTGCCAATGAGCCGAAAATTCCTCCGACAAGGTGAACGCCAACAACATCGAGCGAATCATCGAATCCAAATCTGTACTTTAGGCCAACTGAGAGTGCACACAAGATGCCTGCAAAAAAACCAATAACAACTGCAGCCCAAGGTGCCACGAAAGCACACCCAGGTGTAATTGCAACTAGTCCAGAAACAGCTCCGGATGCAGCGCCTAAAGATGTTGGGTGGCCATTTCGGAATTTCTCAATTAGTAACCAGCCGCACACAGCTCCGGCTGTAGCTACTTGTGTGTTGATTAAGGCAAGAGCAGCAATTCCGTTTGCAGCAAGTGCTGATCCGGCATTGAATCCAAACCATCCAAACCACAGCAGTGCTGATCCCAACAGGACTAATGGCAATGAGTGAGGACGCATCGCCTCTTTGCGCCAACCAATGCGTTTTCCAAGAACTATTGCAAGAGCAAGTGCAGCTGCTCCAGAGTTAATATGGACCGCTGTTCCGCCAGCGAAGTCTTCTAGTCCCTTGCTAGCGAGAAAACCTGCACCGGTGATTGTGTCACCAACTTTGTTTCCAAATGCAAATACCCAGTGGGCAACTGGGAAATAAACAAGCGTCGACCAGAGGGCAACAAATATTGCCCATGCAGAAAACTTCGCCCGGTCTGCGATTGCACCTGAAATTAATGCTGGAGTGATGATTGCAAACATTAATTGAAACGCAGCAAATACCAAAACTGGAATTGGATAAACGCCACCATTATTGGTGAAATCATTTACGACGCTACCGAGTCCTGAGAAAGATATGTTGCCATACCAAGGCGAGTCAGCTTTGTACCCAAAGGCGAGTTCAAATCCGTAGATTACCCAAAGCACACTGACAATTCCCATGGAGATAAAGGACATCATCATCATGTTCAAGACACTCTTCGTGCGAACCATTCCGCCATAAAAAAAAGCAAGTCCCGGAGTCATCAGTAGAACGAGAGCCGTACTTGCCAGCATCCAAGCGGTATCACCAGAATTTAAAACAATTTCTTCCATAGTCGCATCTTCTTTCGTAATTTTCTAAAATCCTCGCCCTTGAGATTGCCAAAATGTGTCTGAGGGTAGTTACAACAGATAGTGCATCGGATTTCGGGGGCGTGACAAAAAGCCCCTTTGTGTTACATCTGGGTTACGAGAGGAGCCCCTTTATGTAGCTCTGAGCATCAAAGGGTGCGAAATCAGCTTCAGATTCGCCGGTTCCGACCCACTTGATCGGGATACCAAGCTCGGCTTCAATTGCAAGAGCAACCCCACCTTTTGCGCTGCCATCTAATTTGGTCAAAACAATACCTGTGACATCAACACTTTGCGTAAAGATCTTTGCCTGCTGCAATCCGTTTTGTCCCGTAGTTGCATCGATAACCAACAAAACTTCATTGATAGGTAAGACTTTTTCGACAACTCGTTTCACCTTACTTAGTTCTGCCATCAAATCATTTTTATTGTGCAAACGCCCCGCAGTATCAATTATGAAAACATCACTTGCAGCCTCGTTGGCACTCTTTGCACCATCAAAAGCCACCGATGCGGGGTCACCGTTTTCTTTTCCAGAAACAACAACAACCCCGATTCGATCACCCCACGTTTTTAGCTGATCAACGGCAGCCGCACGAAAGGTATCCCCAGCGGCCAATACAACGCTTTTTCCGCTCCTCGAATAAAAATATGCAAGTTTTGCAACCGATGTTGTTTTTCCGGTGCCATTGACACCAACGACCATGATCGTTGTAGTACCTGGAACAATTATTGGCTCACGTGAGTTGTCTGAGAGATTCTGAGTAAGAATTTGCGTTAGCGCTAATTCGGCGTTATCGCTTTTTACTTTTTTCGCTGCAGCTAAAAAGTCTTTAGTCAATGTTGGACCCAGATCTGATGCCAATAACTCTTGTTCTAGTTCGGCCCAATCAGCTGGAGAAAAATCATTTGTGCCTTTAACCTTGGCGATGAACTTACTGAAAAGACCCATCGAATAGCACCTTAACTAGCGTCAGATTCGCGCAAGCGCTGCGAAATAACTTCAGTAACTCCGTCACCACGCATCGTCACGCCATACAGTGCATCTGCAATTTCCATCGTGCGCTTTTGGTGAGTAATGATGATCAACTGCGAACTCTCACGAAGTTCTTCCAATACAACCAGCAGACGCCCAAGGTTTACATCATCAAGTGCCGCTTCAACTTCATCAAGAACATAGAACGGGCTAGGTCGAGCCTTGAAGATTGCAACTAACATCGCGACTGCGGTTAAGGATTTTTCTCCACCTGAAAGTAATGAGAGACGCTTGATTCGCTTTCCAGGTGGACGAGCTTCAACATCAACACCAGTCGTTAGCGGATTGTCCGGATCGGTAAGGATCAAACGGCCATCTCCACCAGGGAACAAACGGGCAAAGATATCCTCGAAGTGCTTTGCAGTTTCTTCATAGGCTTCCATGAAGATTGATTGAACGCGGTCATCAACCTCTTTAATAATGTCTAACAAATCCTTCTTGGTGTTTTTCAAATCCTCTAGCTGCTCTGCTAAGAATTTCAGGCGTTCTTCAAGAGATGTGTACTCTTCAAGTGCCAATGGATTGATCTTTCCCAGCAAGTTCAGTGAGCGTTCGGCAGATGCTAGACGCTTTTGCTGCTGATCACGGCGATATGGAACAAGTTCGGTTGCAATGATCTCGCCATCATCTGTTTCGTGAAATGTTGGTACATCTTTATCGGGTCCATATTCACTGACCAAAGTTGCTGTATCAATTCCAAACTCTTCTACGGTTTTTGCTTCCAAAGTTTCGATTCGTAGTCGTTGTTCTGCACGAGCGATCTCATCTTTATGGACACTTGTAGTTAGCTGTTCTAGTTCTGAAGTCAGCTCACGTCCACGTGTTCGAACAGTGAGCGTTTCACCCTCTCGTGCCGACCGTGACTCTTCCAAACGCCCACGCTCTGTCGCCGCTTTTGCAATCGAGCGCTCGATGTGAATCAGCACTTCATAAGCTGCCTCAGCGACAGCTTGTGAGATAACCGCCGCCCGTGCACGAGCACTACGACGAATGATTGCTCGCTCAGAAGCATCGCGTTCTGCTTGTGCTGATTGCTCTAATGCCCAAGCACGTGCACCAACAGAGTCGACTCGTTCTTCAATTGTTCGAACAGCGAGTCGGGCTTCAACCTCTTGTGTTCGGGCAATAGAGACTCTATTTCGCAACTCTTCAGTCTTGGAATGATCTGGCTCAGCAATAACTCCACGTTGTTGCAGTTGATTTTGGGCAATTTCTATTTCGCCCTCATCGCGAGATTTTGCCGCTGTTGCTTCATTAATTGATGTGTTTAACCGCTCTACCTCTGCCATTGCAGATTTCATGTTCTGACCTGACACCGCTAGCTGCTCTGTTAGAGCAGCAATTCGTGCATCTGACTCATTGAGCTTTGAAAGAGCGACATCAAAATCACTTTGACGTGAGGCAACTTCAGTAGTTGCAGTTGAAATCTCAAACTTTAAGCGATCACAATTGTGAGTTAGCTCTTGTAATTTGTTTTCTAATCCTTCAATCAGGGCTTTGATTTCAATCAGTGACGAAGAAGATTTAGATCCGCCTCGTGCACGACCACTGGAAATCACATCGCCTTCGCGAGTTACCACGGTCACCAAAGGATGTGAACGCAGGATTGCTTCGGCAGCATTGGCATTTTCGGCTACTACTATTGAGGCTAGAAGTGATGACAATAAGTCGCTAATTGTGTTTGATCGAATGTGGGTCGATAGTGGAGTCAATCCAGTTGGAATAGTGGAATTGCCGATTTGGCCCGGTTCATAAACCAACACATCTGCTTGGCCTAAATTCTCGCTGCGCAAAGTAGTCAGTGCGGTTACCGCAGCTGAAAGATCTCTTACAACCACAGCATCAGCAAGGTTTCCAAAGGCTGCTGCTGCGGCAGATTCCCATCCGTTATCAATTTCAATCAATCCTGCGATGCTTCCAAGAATCGATACTCCGCGAGAATCTCGAAGAAGTGCAGATGCACCATCACGATTTTGCGAGGTCAACTTGATTGCCTCTAGTTTTGACTCAACCGCATTTCTCTCGCGATCTGCAGCACGCTCAGCATCAACCAATTCGCTCAGCTGTGATTTTGCATTGTCTAATGCCGATTTTGCGTTTTCAAATTGTGAGTCAAGGCCCAACTCGCCTGAATCAGCGCTAGCGATTTCTAATTCATAGGAAGAGTATTCACGTTGAGCTTTATCCACTCGATCTTGGGCATCAGTTCTAGATTTGATGAGACGTTGGATTTCTTCGGCAATTGCTTCAAGACGGGCATTTAATGACTTTATGTGGCCCTCTTGGCGCGCAGTCCCTTCACGGGCATCGGCAATCGCTCGCATCGCAGCTGCGATCGTATCTTCATCACTTTTTAGTGCAACTTCGGCAGCAACCAATTGTGTTGTTGCTTCCTGCAAAGTTTGCTGGGCTATAACAACATTGGCACGAAGTTCGTTTTCTTCCAATCGAAGGGCGGCAGCCTCTACATCTAAACTCTCTGGATCTCTGCCAGATGTTCGTGCTTCTTCAGCTTCTTCATTAAGAAATCGTGAACGCTCTTGGGCAAGACTTTGCGTACCACGGAACTTCTCACGCAATGAGTTAAGGTTGTAGTACGTTTCTTGTGCAGCAACTAAAAGCGGGCTTTCGATTGCCGTCTGCGCATCTAGTGCTTCTTCTCGACGGCGAACTGAATCAAGTTCGGTTTCTACTAAGGTTCTGCGATCACGCAATGCTGTTTCATCTGCAACTTCAAGTTCAAGTGTTTTTGACATCGAAATAAAATCATCAGCTAACAAACGAAGTTTTGCATCGCGTAAATCCGCTTGAATCGTTGCAGCTTTCTTAGCTACCTCGGCTTGTTTGCCAAGTGGTCTTAGCTGACGGCGAAGTTCGACAGTTAGATCCTGAACTCGGGCAAGGTTTGCTTGCATTGAATCTAATTTGCGGAGAGCTTTTTCCTTACGTTTGCGGTGCTTGAGTACACCTGCTGCTTCTTCAATAAATCCGCGGCGCTCTTCTGGAGTGGCCATCAAAATTGCATCTAGCTGGCCCTGTCCAACAATTACGTGCATTTCGCGACCAATGCCTGAATCGCTGAGCAGCTCTTGAATATCTAAAAGACGAGAGGCTTCGCCATTTATTTGATATTCGCTCTGTCCATTACGGAATAGAATTCTTGAAATAGTAACTTCGGTGTAATCAATCGGAAGTGCGCCGTCGGAGTTATCTATTGTCAATGAGACTTCAGCACGGCCAAGTGGTGCACGCCCGCTTGTTCCAGCAAAGATGACATCTTCCATCTTGCCGCCACGCAGAGATTTGGCTCCCTGTTCACCCATAACCCAGGTCAGCGCATCAACAACATTTGATTTACCTGAACCGTTAGGACCGACTACACAGGTAATGCCGGGCTCTAAACGAAGAGTGGTTGCCGAAGCAAAGGACTTAAAGCCCTTGAGCGTCATACTCTTCAAATACACGCGGTAAACCTATCGTCTCAGGAGCGTGTTTTTAGCGAATTTAGGCTTGAGGGAAGGCGGTTTTTAACGCCTCGTATGCTGCACGTGCGGCTACCTGTTCAGCTTCTCGCTTGCTCTTTCCGGTACCTTCGCTCATCACTTGTCCGCTTAACATTGCAACGGCGGTGAAATTTTTGTCGTGATCAGGTCCATCTTCGGTTACAACATATTCCGGAGCACCCTTTCCCAGTATTGCTGCTAGTTCTTGAAGCGCGGTTTTGCCATCTAAGCCAGCACCTCGAGCAACTGCAGAATCCATGGTTGGGGTAATTAACTTTCGAACTATGTGGGTGCACTGTTCAAATCCACATTGCAAATAAATTGCACCGATCAATGCTTCTAACGCATCAGCCAATAGCGAGTTTTTGTCTCGGCCATTTGTTACCTCTTCGCCTTTTCCAAGACGGATGTATTGACCTAACTGCAATCCTCGCGCTATATCTGCGAGCGCACGCATATTCACAACACCAGAACGCAGAGGAGATAAACGACTCTCATCAAAATCTGGATACCGCTTGTACAGCTCTTCAGTAACAATTAAACCGAGAACTGAATCGCCAAGAAATTCCAAGCGCTCATTAGTTTCTTTACTCCCCGATTCATACGCAAATGAACGATGGGTAAAGGCCAACTCAAGCAAAGCTGGATCGAGTGTTACTCCCAGCTGCTCACTGAGCATTGAACTCAGATCAGACCTCTAATACCTGGCGACGGTTATATGTACCGCACGTTGGGCATGCTGTGTGTTGCAATTTTGGTTGCTGGCATTGACCACAAGTAGATAGAGAGGCTGCAGTAGTTTTCCACTGGCTACGACGAGAACGCGTCTTTGAACGCGACATTTTTCGCTTTGGTACTGGCACTTTTAAAACCTCTTCTCAATCCTTAGCGGCCACCGGGCCGCAGAGGGAAAGTATCCCTTAAAACGGCTAAATCTTGAAATCGGGATTTTCTGGCCCTCCCAGATTGAGGCCGTCTAGGGATGCCCAACGAGCATCAATTACTGCATGGGCGTGATCGTCAGCAAGCTCGGCCCATTTCTCCCCACACTCAGGGCATAAACCTAGACACTCTTGGCTACACACAGGATTGGTCGGCAACGACAGGACAATCGCATCTCGAATGGGGGTCTCAAGATCAAGAATGTCGCCCTCCATCATGAACTCATCTGCGACATCTAGATCTTCGGTCGTTAAATCTTCTGTAGCTCTTTTCTTCTTTCTACCTCGTTCATTAGTTGGTTCATAGTTGTATAGCTCTTGAATTTTGCGCTCAATCACAATCTCAATCGGATCTAGGCAACGAATGCACTCACCTATTGCAACAGCATAAACATCGGCGCTTAACAGCACCCCCTCTGTTACTGATTCAAGTCGTGCGTCAACTTCAATAATTTCTCCAACCGGAACAGAAACAAGATCAACGCCAAATTTTTCTTTAACAACAATATCTAGTTCGTACTCCTTCATCTCCCCTGCACGCCGAGGAAGCTCATATGTATTGAGCTTGAATGAATCTAAAGCTTTACTCATCTGCTAATTGAGACAAGACGTCCTTGTCATTAGCTCCAGCTAATCGATCCCGACCACGAGATACGGCATCCATAGTTTTGTTGAGAATTACTTCTAGGGTTGCAAGGCGACCATCGATGTACTGTTCAACTTCTTGTTTTTCAAGTTCTGCTGTCTCACGGGCTTCTTGCAAAATTTTCTTTGCTTCTTCACGCGCATTTTTTACGATTGATGTTTGCTCTACCATTTGCTCAACATCTTCTCTTGCGATCGCAATCATTTGCTCTGCACTAACACGGGACTCTTCAATAATTGCATCTCGAGTCTCAATTATTTTTCGGGCAGACTCAAAGTCGGTAGGAAGTGCTTCACGCGCCTCATCTAGAATTTCGAGCATCTCGGCTCGATGAACGACACAGCTTGCCGACAATGGAACGCCACGAGCTTCTTCCACCATGGTGATTGCAGATGTTAATTTTTCTACTGAATCCATTTTTACTTCCCCGCTACTCGATCTTTTAATGCCTGATTAATTGACGGTGGAACCATTGATGAAACATCTCCGTTGTAATGGGCCAGCTCTTTCACAAGAGATGATGATAAGAATGAGTGAGCCGGAGATGTAGCCATAAACATGGTTTCAACTCCAGAGCCTTGCAGGTTTACTTGAGCCATTTGAAGCTCATAATCAAAATCTGTAACTGCGCGTAATCCTTTGACTATGGATTGAATATTGTTGCGCTTGCAGTAATCAACTAATAAGCCACTCCACGAGTCAACGGAAACATTTGGATACTTTGAAGTCACTGTGGTAATCATCTCAATCCGTTCTGCCACGGAAAACAGACTTGATTTTGTTCGATTTTCTAACACCGCCACAACGACATGCTCAAATTGCTCGGCTGCACGCTCGATGATATCCAGGTGTCCATAGGTGATGGGATCAAAGGACCCTGGGCATACCGCTCGCTTCATGTGCCAAACGCTAGCAATACTGAGGCCAGTTATCCATTCTTACGGCTGGTAATTAGCGTAATAAATGGTCGCTTGCCCATATTTTCGCTCGCGTGCGGGCACATATGCATCTGGCCATATGAATTGCGCGCCACGCGTCGTTCGCTCAACAGCAATGAACGCATCACTACTCAGAAATTCATAATCATGTAATGCGCTCAAAACATCTTCAACAGCTTGATTAGAAAAATCATATGGTGGGTCAATGTAAACAAGATGATATTTGTCTTTAGGTGCATCTTTCAAGAACCGCTCAGCACTCATTCCATACAAATGAAAGTTGCCCGCTGGATTCGACCTTTTTACTATCTCAAAGTTAGTTTCAATTGTTTTTTGTGCTTCATCATCTTTCTCAACAATATGCACAGATGTCGCACCGCGAGAGAGTGATTCCAGACCAATTGCACCCGATCCCCCGAAGAGATCTAAAACATGTAGGCCCTCAAATGTCCCAAACTCAGAAGCAAGAGAAGAAAATAACCCTTCTCGCGCACGATCAGATGTCGGACGAGTTGAGCCTGCAACTGCTCCGAGTGTTCGACCCTTAGCAACACCTGCGATGATTCTCAATTAATTAACCCTTATCCAAATAGTCAACGGCTTGATCTCGTTGAAGCTGCAAAAGCTCTGCCTTTAGAGCAGGATAGTCGGATAAAGCGTTGTCAGCGGCAATTAAAGTTTGTGCATCATCTCGAGCTTGCTCAATCAATGCCTCATCGCGCAATACTCGCAATAATCGCAGATGAGATTGTGTTCCAGATTGACTGACTCCAAGCACATCTCCTTCTCTACGTTGTTCAAGGTCTATTCGAGACAACTCAAATCCATCAAGAGTTGCAGCCACTGCGTTCAATCTCTCACGCGCCGGAGTCTGATCAGCACAGTTTGTAACCAGAAGACATAAACCAGGAGAAGTACCACGACCAACTCGACCACGTAACTGATGGAGTTGAGAAACTCCAAAGCGATCCGAATCCATGATGACCATAATCGTTGCATTGGGCACGTCAACACCGACTTCAATCACCGTGGTTGAAATCAAGACATCTATTTCGCCCTTCGAAAAAGCCTGCATAGTCGCATCTTTTTCCTCGGCCGGTAAACGGCCATGCAAAACTGCAATACGCATTCCCTTGAGCGCGCCGCCATGCAATTGTGGAGCCAATTCTTCAACTGAGGAGATTTCTAAAGACTCTTCTCCAAACAAGTAATCCATATCTGCATTTGCATCAGAGTCGGCACTAATGCGTGGCGCGACTATGTAGGCCTGATGTCCCTGAGCAACTTCCTCTTTTATGCGCTGCCACGCTCGATCTAAGAAGGTTGGTTTCTCTTTTACGGGAATTACATGTGTTGTGATCGGTTGTCGGCCTAACGGTAATTCGCGCAAAGTTGAAACATCAAGATCGCCAAAGACTGTCATGGCGACTGTTCGGGGAATAGGGGTCGCTGTCATTACGAGAAGATGCGGTGGAAGGACAGCTTTTTCTTTCAGCGCATCACGCTGTTCAACTCCGAATCTATGTTGTTCATCTACAACGATTAAACCCAAATCTTTAAACTCAACTTTTTCGCCAAGCAAAGCATGTGTTCCTATAACAATTCCTGCATCACCGTTTGCGGCGAGTGAAAGTGCCTCTTTGCGGGCTGCAGTGCTTTGAGAACCAGTAATCAACGTTACCTGAGTTGCACGTGCAGGTGCGCCTAGCATTCCAGCCTGACCAAGATTGCCTAACAGTTTTTGAATTGTTCGCAAGTGCTGCGCCGCTAAAACTTCGGTTGGTGCCAGCAATGCCGCCTGCCCCCCACTATCAACAACAGCCAACATCGCGCGCAAGGCAACGATTGTTTTACCTGAACCAACTTCACCTTGCAGTAATCGATGCATCGGATGTGGTTGTGCAAGATCTGATTCAATTTCTTTACACACTGCAATCTGACCTGCTGTTAATTCAAAGGGAAGAGTTGCGTCAAAAGCGTCCAATAGGCCGCCAATAGTGCGTTTTCTTGAGATTGAATTAAGTTTCTTTAATTCGATTCTGCGCATCACCAATAAAGATTGCAATAAAAAGGCTTCATCAAATGTCAACCGCTCCCGAGAAATATCGGCATGTTCAAGATCTGCTGGTTGATGAAGTTGAACTAAGGCTTGATGAAGGGATGGGTAGGAATGCTTATCGCGAATTGATGATGGTAAGAAATCATCAATTTCTTCTAAGGCCCCGATTGCCAATTGCACGCACTGCGAAATTTTCCACGATGGTAACTTTGCAGAAGCTGGGTATACCGGTAGATATTTGCCTGCAAAACCTTCGACCGCACTGTCCACATCTGAACCATCGGGAATCATTTCGTAATCTGGATGGGCTAACTGCTTCTTGTTATTGAATACTCCAACCTTGCCGGCAAATAATCCTTGGCGACCAACCTTTAAATCTTTTTCTCGCCACGCCTGGTTAAAAAATGTCAGTGACAATTTGTCTGTGCCATCGGTAACGACAACTTCAAGCATGCTTCCTTTGCGCCCGCGCATTGGCCTATTTGTCGCCGAATACACCTGGGCCAGAATCGTTGTCTCGTCGCCTTCATGTAAGGCTGAGATATCGGATAACTCCCCACGCACCATGTATCTCCGGGGGTAATGGCGCATGAGATCGCCAACCGTTTTGATTCCAAAAGTGGTCTCTAGAACTTTGGCGGTGCGGTCTCCAACCACCGCCGAAACCTTGTTCTCTAGTTGTGCCACACGGGCATTCTCTCTCTAAATCCCATAAAACCTGGTCAATGAGCGGCAATTGGCATTGAACCCCGGCTACGGGGTACCCTTACCGCCTGTTCCCATTGGAACGAAATTAATAGAAAAGTTAAAAGGAGTACCGCTGTGGCATCAACATGCGATATCTGTGGCAAAGGGCCCAGCTTCGGAAACAATGTTTCTCACTCACAGGTCAAGACCCGTCGTCGTTGGAATCCAAACATCCAGCGCGTTCGCACCCTTGTTGGCGGAACTCCAAAGCGTCAAAATGTTTGTACCTCATGCCTAAAAGCTGGAAAAGTTACTCGTTAATTTCCTCTATCAATTAATTGAAATGGCGCCAGGTATCTGGCGCTTTTTTCATTTCTGCCCCAACAACTCCGCTCCCTGCAACAACTGTTCCAATACAAAAACCGTCCAGGCCAATTCCGGTTGCGAGGAATACATGATCTTCTCCGCCAGCAAATATCCATTGCCACACATCAATCATTTGTGAATCGGCAAGTTCCTTCAAAGTTTCATACTCTGGATGCTTTGCTATCAAATCTTTATTGATAACAAATGAAACATTTGACGCACGAGCCAATTGTTCAGCTTGGATTATTAGTGCGTCACTAACATCGCACATGGAGTGTGCCCGATTATTTGAAAACTGGACTGCCGAAACATAATCAACTGTCGGGGCACAAAATTCTGAGACTGCATGTAGAGCAAGATCATCATCTAAGTCTTTTTCAATCAGTGAAAGTCCAGCTGCTGACCAACCAGGTAATGAAGAAATATAAATCGAATCCCCCACTTGTGCGCCAGAGCGAGTAATAGGTTTTTCAATATCTCCAATTGCCGTAAGCGAAACAACTATGCAAGGTCCCTTTGTTAAGTCACCACCAACTACAAAGGCACCACAACTTGCTGCTTCATGGGCAATGCCCTCTGCCAATTCTTCAATCCACTCGAGAGTTTCCTGGCCAGTCAATGTGACAGCAGCAACCACATACTTCGGAGATCCCCCCATTGCATAAACATCTGCCAAATTTGCCGCAGTAACTTTGCGTCCGATATCAAATGCGCTACTCCATTTGGTCGAGAAATGCGTTCCTTCGACAGCCATATCGGTTGTGATAACGGTCTGATCATTTGTTGTCACTACCGCGGCATCATCGCCAATTCCTATGGAGACCCCGCGATGAGTTACTCCAAAGATACGAGTTAAGGCGGCAATTACCCCAGCCTCATCGAAGTTCATACCCCCTAGCCTAATCGACTAGTAAGTAAGGTTGGCTCTGCGGTAGCGTTTGTACCTCAATCAGAAAGGACCGCACATGTCAGTTCAAGCCTTCATCTTGATTCAAACTGCAGTTGGAAAAGCTTCTGGAGTTGCAGATGCTGTTGCAAAGATCCCTGGAGTTACCCTTGCAGAAGGCGTCACTGGTCCTTACGACGTAATCATGCGCGCTGAAGCTTCCAGCATGGAAGATTTTGGTCGACTAGTACTCTCAAAGGTTCAAGGCGTGCCTGGAATTACGAGCACCCTTACTTGTCCTGTAATTCACTTAAGCTAAATAGAATTTAAGAAGTCAGCGCGGTATCTATGAGCGCTGAAATTAAATCTGTATAGGAAACACCTGATTCTTGCCACAACTTTGGATATACAGATGTCCCAGTAAAGCCAGGCATCGTGTTAACTTCATTGATAATTATCTCGCCACTATTTGTGTAAAAGAAATCACATCGTGCTAGTCCTGAGCACCCCAAAACGTGAAATGCGGCAACAGCTAATCGTCGAATTTCATCGGCATCAACATCTGGTATCTCTGCCGGAATTTTCACTGTTGTGGCATCGTCAAGGTACTTTGCTTCAAAATCATAAAATTCAAACTTTGGATTAACGATGATTTCACCCACTGTTGAGGCTTCAACTTTTCCATCTCGTTCTAATACTGCGCACTCGATCTCGCGCCCCTCGATGGCAGTTTCAATCAAAACCTTTGTGTCATACAACAATGCATCACTTATCGCGGTCGCTAAGCCATCTCTATTCTTGACTTTATGCGTTCCACGACTTGAACCTCCACTTGACGGTTTTACAAAGACTGGAAAAGTTAGAGAATCAGTTTTACTGTGCCAATCATCCTTATTGACATCAACTCCTTGTGCAATCTTCATTCCACACGAAGCGAATAGAAGTTTGGCGACAGCTTTATCCATGGCTTGTGCAGAGGCATTGACACCACTGCCAACATAGGCAAGTTCAGCCTCATCAAGTAAATGCTGAATCTGTCCATCTTCACCAAATTCACCATGTAAGACTGGGAATACACAGTCGATATCTAGAAGTTGCCCAGCCATCGAAAAACCAGCTGAACCTAGTTCAATGTATTGCCCATTATCTCGGATTTCTGGCATTTTTTTTTCGATAATTTTTAGTTCATAATCAAGTGGCAATGCAACCCACTTACCTGATTTTGTGATTCCAATTAACAGGGGGTCAAAACGTTGTAAATCTAAACCCTTCAGCACTCCCCCTGCCGATACGCAAGAAACTTCGTGCTCGCTGCTGGGACCTCCACAAATGATTGCGATTGTTTGTTTTGTCATCGAATAAAGTTTTCAGCTTTTGTAGTGATTTCCATCAAACGATCTAACGCCTGTGTCGGTGAAATTGAGCCTGAAACAATGTCTGCTACCGCTTCGATTACCGGAACTTCAATCCCGACACGATGTGCAATTTCTAAAATTGCACTAGATGAGGCAACACCTTCGACAGTTTTTGCAACCTCGCTGCGAGCCACATTCATTGACCCGCTGCGGCCAAGCACTTCACCGAATGTGCGATTTCTAGACAGTGGTGATCCGCAACTTGCAACGAGATCGCCCATACCGGCCAAACCGGCAGCACTTAATGGGTCAGCGTTATGAGCTGCACACAATCTGGCGACTTCATTGAGACCTCGAGTAATCAACATTGCTTGGGTATTCTCGCCATAACCTAAACCAATTGAAACTCCAACAGCCAATGCAATTACACTTTTGATTGCACCTGCAAGTTCACACCCTAAAACATCAACAGATGTGTAGACCCGGTAATAAGGTGTATCAAATAGTTGCTTGACTTTTTCAGCCAGCGAATTAGTGGGAGCTGCAGCTACCGCCCCAGCTGGCTGACGCAGAATAAGTTCATTTGCAAGGTTGGGACCAGTAATAATCGCAACATTTTCAGTTTGCATGATCTCTTGGATTATCTCGGTCATGCGCGACATAGTGCTTACTTCTATGCCTTTTAGCGTGCTGATGTAGATCGCATCAGGTTGAACTAATGATTTCCAGCTTTTTAGATTCTCACGCAACGTTTGGGCTGGAATAGCAAGGACATAAATATTTGAAAAGTTAAATGCCTCGCTCAAATCAGAAGTAGCCCTGAGGCCAATTGGAAGTGAATTTTCATCAAGATACTTTGCATTGGTGTGCTCGGAATTGATCTCATCGACTACTTCTTGACTTCGAGCCCAGATTAAAACATGGTTACCAGCATCGCATAAAACTTGTGCCATCGTACTTCCCCACTGGCCCGCGCCCAAAACAACAACTTTGCTCATGTTTTAGGTGTTTTCTTAAAATTACCGGTGCGAGGCAGATTTGAATTGTGGGGATCAAATATCTCTTCAGGGCGTTTTTCGCCACGAAGCTCTTCCAAAAGGTTGGTGAGTTCGCGCATGAAATATGCGGTTGCTTCACGCAGCGCATCTGGATCATTTTCTTTTCCGTACCACGCCGTTAATTCAATTGGCTTGCCAACCAAAATCTTTATTGGAGTGCGAGGAAAGAGTTTGATCTTTTTTTCATAGGTCGGCATCACAATCTGTGAACCCCATTGGGCAATTGGAACGATCGGTGTACGAGTCGAGATCGCAAGACGGGCAAGTCCGGTTTTGGCAACCATTGGCCACCCTTGTGAATCTCTCGTCAACGTTCCTTCTGGATACACGCCAACACAATGACCCATCTCCAAAAGTCGCACCGCATGGTCCAGGGCTTTCGAAGCATCTTTACTTTCGCGGGCGACAGGGACCATGCCCGCTGCCAAAACGAATTTTCCGACTATCGGAACCTTAAAGACACCTTCTTTACCGATGTATCGTGGTGCGCGTCCGCTTCGAAAAAGAAAATGTGTTAAAAACAAAACATCTAAGTAGGAAACATGGTTGCTAGCCACAATTATCTTGCCGCTTTTGGGGATATTTTCTCCCCCACGCCACACTTTTTTTCCAACCACATTGAGTAGTGGAATTAGAAGTTTTGTTCCAACCTTAAAGGCCAGATTGGTTCCCAAGGGTTTTCCTGTAGGCGGAGCATATGAAATCTTGAACTCCGTCATAGCCTCAATAATAGAGCGTTAAATGCAAAAAGTGGGGCTAGCGTTAGCCAACCCCACTTTTTACAGTAAAGAAATTACTTCTTCTTAGCCTTCTTCACAACCTTCTTGGCTGCTGGCTTCTTCTTTGCAGGAGCCTTCTTTGCAGGAGCCTTCTTTGCTGTCTTCTTAACAGCCTTCTTAGCTGCCTTCTTTGGTGCCGCCTTCTTGGCTGCTGGCTTAGCAACAACCTTTGGCTCTGGCTTTGGTGCTGGTGCAAGTTTGCGATCTCCTGCGATAACTTCCTTGAGCGCCTTTGCAGGTAGGAAGCGAGCCTTCTTTGAAGCCTTGATCTTGATTGTCTCGCCAGTAAATGGGTTACGTCCCATACGTGCTTTGCGATCAACCTTCTTGAACTTACCGAAATCGTTGATCATTACATCTTCGCCCTTTGCAAGGTTGCGAATGATTGTGTCAAAAACGATATCTACAGCGTGAGCTGCTTCCTTCTTGCTGTCGTTGAAGTGTGGTGCCAACGCCGCAATGAATTGG
>Ga0114968_10000906_pt1 | contig 22529 bp, 17 predicted proteins | sample M_130807_EF_Meta_FD_87020 | JGI IMG/M metagenome (GOLD analysis project Ga0114968, IMG submission 87020) | Freshwater microbial communities from Lake Montjoie, Canada to study carbon cycling - M_130807_EF_MetaG | ecosystem: Environmental > Aquatic > Freshwater > Lake | place: Lake Montjoie... | reverse complement strand
GGCGAGGTCTGCCAGGGCTCGTTCTGCGCGTGTCACGTCCCCCGGCGTGTCCACACCAACGGATCTGAAGCTAAGCCTCAGGACTTGAATCGCAATCCCGTTCTCCAAGGCTCGCAACTGTTCTAGTCTCTCTCGCCTCTCTCCTTCACTAGGGGAGAGTTGGACGATTTTCTGTAGAGTCTCCGGTCGGTAGGCATAGAGGCCTACATGTTGATGAGTCCAGTGGGCCTGGTCGGTAGGGGAAACTCGACGAGTAAAGCCAAGAGCTTTTCCGTCTGAGTCGAAGGATACTTTTACAATATCAGGATGATTCATCTCCTCTGGGTCGAGAAGAGGAGTGGCTACGGTGGCCATGCCGAATTGAGGGTGAAGTCCGTGAATCATTTCGTCGAGAATGGTTCCGCGGATCAGGGGTTCGTCTCCTTGAAGATTGAGGATCCAATCGGCCGATTCTTTGGCGCACGCTTCCGCAACTCGGTCGGTTCCCGAAGGATGGTCGGAACGAGTCATAGTCACCTCTGCCCCAAAAGCACGGGCCGTCTGTTCGATCTGTTCGTTGTCCGTAGCGATCACTACTTTTTGTAAAAGAGAGGCTTCCTTAGCTCCCTCCCAAACCCATTGAAGGAGTGGCTTCCCTAGGATTGGGGCGAGTGGTTTGCCGGGAAAACGGGAGGAAGCGTGTCGAGCGGGTATGACAGCAATGACGCGAGGTGATTCCATTACGATTTCTCTATTTGCTCGAAAATCCAATCTTTCGCTGATGGCCAATCGTTGGCGGTGAAAGAGGCGATCTGTAGAGAGGCGGCCAGTTCTTCGGGTGGGACCCGAAGATTTAGTAAGATCGTTTGGCATCCCGCGGCTTGTCCTGCTTGAACATCGCTTAGTCGATTTCCGACCATGAAGGATTTTTTTAGATCGAGGCCAAACCTGGTGGCAGCATCTTGAAGCATTTTTGGGGAAGGTTTTCGCCGATCGTCATACGGATCCCCTGGAGCTGCATAACAGTGGCCGTAATGGGTGAAAACATTCCCTCCACCTAGAAGCTCCTCCATTCGGGCGTCAACGGAGCGAACCTGCTCTTTTGTGATGAGCCCGCGGCCTACTCCGGACTGGTTGGAAATGATAATCAGAGGGATTTTGGATCGGCGAAACTCCGCAATGGCGGAGGAAGCACCCGGAATGAGTTTTACCTTATTAGGGTCGCCCAGATAGGGAACGTTTTCGATTAACGTGTCGTCGCGGTCAAGGAAGACGGCACTTTTACCCATGATGGCGGGCGGCATCGATCAACTCCGCAGGGGTTACTGTGGCTGTGCCGAGTTTTCCAACGACGATTCCTGCGGCCAGGTTAGCTATCTCTGCAGCAGTTTGTCCGGTAAGGCCTGCGGCCAGACCCGCGGCTAGCAGGGAGATTACGGTATCACCAGCGCCCGAGACATCGTAGACCTCTTGGGCACGGCTTGGGATAGCAAAGGGCCGAGTATGAGGCTGAAAAAGAATCATTCCATGTTCTCCTAAAGTAAGAAGGAGGTACCGGCATGACCAGCGAAGGAGAAGTTCTTCGCCGGCTGCAAGCCAGTCTTCGGGGCGAGATGAATCGGGTTGGCCGATGGCGCCAAATGCTTCGAGTCGATTTGGTTTGACCAAGGTGGCACCATGCCAATCGAGAGGATTGTGAATGTTGGGATCGACTGCTGTCGGAATTCCCTTCTTTTGGGCGGCAGTGAGGAGAGTTTCGACAAGAGCCTGGTCGAACAATCCTTTGCCATAGTCCTCAAGAATCACAGCGTCGCACCGGGGAAGAACATGCAGGGCTTTCTTAAGGACGGCTTCCCGTTCTTTGGGGGTTAGATGAGCTGGTTCTTCCCGATCAACTCGTACCACTTGCTGTTGTCTTGCGAGAATACGAGTTTTTAAAATTGTTGGGAATTTATTGGAGCGACAGATTCCTGAAGTTCCGATTTTCCCATGTCGCAGAAGGCTAAGGAGTCTTTGCCCGGCAGGGTCTTGTCCAATTCCGCCGCTTAATTCGGCATGGATCCCGAGAGCGGCAAGATTCCGACCGACGTTTGCAGCCCCACCCGGATATGCCTGTTCTCTTTCGACATGAACAACAGGAACGGGAGCTTCGGGGGAGATGCGGGAAACATGACCGTAGATGAACTCGTCGAGCATCAGGTCCCCGACGACAAGAACTCGCAGTTTACGAAAGTTGGCTAGGGTTGTTTTTAGGCGTCCTAATGGAAGATGTGTTTTGGCGGAAGAAGCCATATCGAGATGATGCCGAAACATCGTCTTTTGAGCAACGCTCCCATAAGCATTTTGACTGGACGTGCCCCGAGCTTAAAAACTGTGCTACAAGTTGCTGATAATCAGAAACATATATGGTATTCAAATTTGTGTAAAATATTGAGAGGCAGCCACTTAAAGGACAAAATTTTCGGATATTTCAAATATCCGCATGTAAAATGATGCTTTGGGTAAATGCTATGAGGGGTTAGTAATAGGAATGCTTTTCGATTATCACATGCACACCCCTCTGTGTGGACACGCTGTTGGGCATCCGAGGGAATATGCGGCAGAGGCAGTCCGAAAAGGGCTCAAAGAAATTGGTTTCTCAGAGCACAACCCGATGCCAGTCAAATTTGATGATTGGAGGATGGATTTGGCGGATTTCCCCGAGTATTTGCGACTCGTAGAGGAAGCAAGAAGTGAGTTTCCACAACTCCCGATTCGTTTGGGGCTTGAATGTGATTTTATCCCAGGAAAGGAAGGGTGGATTCGGGAATTGGCCAAAAAGGCTGACTTCGACTATTTCATCGGTGCAGTCCACTACATCACACCTGATTGGGATGTGGATAATCCTTTGAAACTATCCCGTTGGAAGGATCAACCTGTGGAGGAAGTGTGGGCTAAATATTTCAAGGCCATGACCCAGGCAGTGGGAAGCGGGCTCTTTGATTTCATGGCCCACCCTGATTTAGTGAAAAAATTCGGTCATCGCCCCCAAGGGGATCTCCGACCTTTCTATAAAGATACTCTCGATGCGATTGAGGCCGCGGGAGTCGCGATGGAGGTCAGCACGGCAGGTCTTCGCAAGGAGGTGATGGAGATTTATCCGTCCAAAGTCTTTTTGGAAGAAGCATTGAAAAGAAATATTCCAATTCTCATTTCTTCCGATGCACACGCACCGCACGAGGTGGGGCATGAATTTGGACGCGCGGTGTCCCTAGTGAAAGAGGTGGGTTATCGCGAGGTAAACTGTTTTCGTAAGCGAGAAAGAGTTCTAATCCCCCTAAGGTAACTTCTTTTACCTCCGCTCAATTTGAGCACCAAGGGACTTGAGACGTTCTTCAATGCGACTGAAACCGCGATCGATCTGGGTGATGTTTCGGATCTCTGATTCGCCCTCGGCACAAAGAGCCGCGATGAGTAGGGCCATGCCCGCCCGAATATCAGGACTGGCGAGTTTCGCTCCTCGAAGTTTATCGGATCCAAGAATGACAGCCCTGTGTGGATCACATAGGATGATGCGAGCTCCCATCTCGAGAAGCCCATCGACAAAGAAAAGGCGAGATTCGAAAAGTTTTTCGTGAATCAGGACAGTTCCCTTGCACTGGGTTGCTGTGACAAGGGCTACCGAGGTCATGTCTGCCGGAAAGCCTGGCCATGGAGCATCCGCAATATGGGGGACGGCTCCGCCAAACTCCTTTTCGACCTCCAGTGACTGCTTCTTGGGGACATGGATATCCTGTCCCTGAACCTCAGTTCGAATCCCGAGTCTTCCAAAAGTTTGGAGGATCATCCGCATATTTTGAGGGGCAGTGTTTTTGATTGTTAGCTCGCCACCCGTTACGGCCGCTAGGGCAAGAAAAGATCCGGCTTCTAGGTAGTCGGCGCTGATTCTATGAGTGGCGCTTTTGAGGGACTTCACCCCTTCGATCGAAAGAGTATTTGTGCCAATACCAGAGATCCTTGCACCCATCGCATTGAGAAGTTGACCGAGGGCTTGCACGTGGGGTTCACTCGCAGCGTTATGGAGAACAGTGACTCCGTCTGCCAAGGCTGCAGCACAGAGGCCATTTTCGGTCGCTGTGACAGAGGCTTCATCCAGCAGGATATCAGCTCCCTTGAGTTTTTTTCCTTTGATCTGAATTCCGTCGCGGGTGTCTGTGATTTGGGCCCCCAAAGCAGAGAAGATCTGGAGATGGGTGTCGAGGCGCCGACGTCCGATCCGGTCTCCACCGGGTCGAGGGAGGATGACTTCACCTGTGCGTGAGAGAAGGGGGCCAGCCAAAGTGACTGAACCTCGAAGACGGGACCCTAGTTCCGGATGAATGGTGGATTTTGGGCTCTGTTTGGCCTGCAGGGTCAAAGTGCGGCGAACCTGAGTTGAGTCTGATTCATTTGAGGAGAGTCCTAGTTCGACAAGAATCTTCTCCATTAGACGAACGTCATCGATCTGAGGAATATTTTGCAGTGTGATGGATTGATCCGTTAAACAGGCGGCGGCCATAAGGGGCATAGCTTCGTTCTTATTCCCTTGAGGCTCGATCTCGCCTTGGATCGGTTTTCCTCCATAGACTATAAACTTGGATCCATTGGCTGTGCCCATACCCACAAACTGCCCAGATCGTGGTGTAAGGGCAATCCTCTGTAAGGGATCTTTTTGGGGTTTAGTCTTGGGGTTTCTTCCCTACAGTAAGAGACTTATGAAGGTTCCTATGCTCGATTTGGTGGCAGAGCATGCTCCCTATCGGACTGAGTTGGAGGTTGCTTTTCAACGTGTTTTAAATAGTGGACGTTTTGTTTTAGGACCGGAAGTGGAGGCTTTTGAACGGGAGATTGCTAGTTGGATTGGGGTACCTTACGCGATCGGTGTTTCGAATGGATCAGATGCACTTCTCTTAGCCCTTCAAGCGGTGGGAGTTGGGCCTGGCGATGAGGTGATTTGTCCGACTTATACTTTTTTTGCGACTGCAGGAGCTGTTGCCCGTCTGGGCGCCAAGCCTGTTTTTGTTGATAGCGCGGAGTGTTGCTACAACCTGCGGGCTGATCAGGCGGTGGCCAAGCTAGGGCCCAAAACTAAGGCGATTATTGTTGTTCATCTTTTTGGTCAGTGCGCCGACATGGATCCGATTTTGAGTGCTGCTGAAAAACATGGCATTCCAGTGATCGAAGACGCGGCCCAGGCTTTGGGAGCCAAAGACAAGGGGCGTCAGGCTGGGACCATGGGAACGATGGGAACGTTTTCCTTTTTCCCCACAAAGAACCTTGGGGCACTTGGGGAGGGGGGATTGATCACGACGAAGGATTCCTCTTTGGCGGAAAAGATACGAAAGCTGCGAGTTCATGGGGCTAAACAGAAATACTTTCATGAAATGATCGGTGGGAATTTTCGCCTTCACGAGCTTCAGGCTGCTTTTTTGCGCGTAAAGTTGAGACACTTAGACTCAGCCCTAGGAAAAAGAAGGCAAAATGCAGGAAAGCTTCTGAAGGCGTTACAGGAAAGATGGAGTGCAATCATGCCTCTTAGTTTCTGTGTGTGCCAAGGGCAGAGGCAGGTCCTGGATGTTAAGCCCGGAACTATTCTTTTGCCTTTTTCCTGTCACTCAGGTGAGGGGGAGCACACTTGGAACCAGTTTGTAATTCGTATGCATGGACAGGGAAAAAGGGATGCGCTTCGAGAAAAACTGGCCAATGAAGGAATCCAGACAGAAGTGTATTATCCCCGAGCCATGCATGAGCAGGAGTGTTTTTTAACGCAAGAAAAGAGTTTTCCAGTAGCCACTCTTCTTTCCCAGGAAACCTTAGCACTTCCATTGTCTGAAACCTGCTATCTAGATTCGTGACGCAGGTTTTGGTTCTGATTTAGTTTATATCTAAATCTTAGAGAAAATTTTTTGTTTTGCCGAGAAGCGAATCTGCGCTTGGCATTGGAGCCGAAACGCAAATCCATTGATAGGCAAAAAGACCTGGAGAAATTCTGACTAGGCAATCAGCTATCGGGCTTAAGATCGAAGCTATCCATTTCGGAAGGGGTAAAAGGCCAAGGGGTGGCGGCAGTCCCTTCAGAGACTGAACTGAAAACATGCTGTCCACCAAAAGTTCTTTAAGGGAGTGCCGGGAAAATAGGAAACGGTGAGTTTCATCTAGAATACCTCGGCGACCATAATTAAGTCTTCCCGTAAAGAGAAAGACTAGACGCAGGGGAATAAAAGAGGTGTTAGGAACCGTGATGAGCAGCTTTGGGAGTTGGGGATACGCTGCTCGAACCTCTCCCAGCAGTTCTCTTTGGCGGCGTCTGTCAAGATGTTCTAAAACATCCAAAAGCAGAACAGACTCTGTTGGTCCTAATGGGGGGAGGGGTCTGTTTAGGTCATGGGTATGGAGAGTAAGTCTTGGGATTGAATTTGTGTGAATCTCTTCGTCCAAGATTGTGACTTGGCAGTCTTTTTCAGTGACAAGATGTTTTCCAATCCAGCCATTTCCTCCTCCAAGATCAATCACTCTTGAGCCTCGTTGTACGTGTTTGATTGCCTCGGCATGTGAAGAACCGTCCAAGTGAAGTTTGGAGACGTATCTGTCGGCATCTCTGTTGAGCACATCGAATCTTCTCGCGTAGAAAATCCCAGCATCTGTGCACCATGACTCGAGACAACTCTTCAGGCACCCCCAGCAGTATTTCCATCCATTTACGCGGCAAATTTCAGACCCATAGTGAGTCGGTATAGCGATTTCATGGATTCGTCCACCCGACTTTATCATCTGAATGATGATTTCGGTGTCAAAATGGAAATTATTAGTATTAAGTTCGAACGGAATTCTGTTGAGGAATGCGCAATCGTAGGCCCTGTATCCCGTGTGGAACTCACTAAGGGAAGTTCCTAGAATACGATTTTCAAGGGTTGTCACGATTTGGTTGGCGACCCATTTATAGAACGGCATTCCACCACTTAATGCAGAGCGCCGATTCTTCATTCGCGACCCGAAAACTGCATCCCCCTTTTTTGTTATTAGTGGTTCAATCATTTCCGGTAGAAATTCAGGCGCATACTGTCCATCCCCATGAAGAAGTACGACATAATCGAAGTTGTGCTGGATCGCATAGCGATATCCGACTTTCTGATTACCTCCATATCCAAGATTGACCGGGTTCTTGAGGACTTGGACGGGCCATGCATTATTTGGAGGTATCCAAGTTGCTGCTAAGTCGGAGGTCTTGTCACTAGAGGCGTCATCCAGCACGAGCACTTGTCCTTGCCCCTTCAACCGCGACCAAGGAATACGGGAAAGTACAGACTGGATATGATTTTCCGCCTCGTAGGCAACAATAAGAATCAACGTTTTCATGTTATCCCTTTGCGCGATAAAAACGCTCCTGCTGTAAATAGTGTTAATAAATAGAGACTAAAATAATAATTTGCGAAGGCCTGCTTGTTGAAAATAAAAAAAGCCCAAAGGAGCCAGAATACAATTTCCAATGCCGAATGCGGAGTCAGCTTGCGCTCCTTGAGGATGTTCTTTATTCGAAAAAAGAGCCCTAAAAACCATAAGAAAATTCCTGCGGTTAACAAATAGAGTGGGCCAAACAAGTAGCTAAGGCTATCGGGACGGAATGGTTGCACGAACTGAAGCCCAAAAGTGGACCAGAAGTACGCCTGGGGCTCACTGAATAACGGCAAGAAGTAAAGAAGTCCGACAGTCGACAAGCAAACAATCGACCGCTTCTTTTCTTGTTGGTAAAGGCTCATCCATGGGAGGACAAAAGGAATTAGATACTGTTTTGAAGAGATCCATAGTCCAGCAAGTATCGCTCCTGGTATTCGGGTTGAAAGAGCCGCTGTTCCGAGAAGAAGAGCGGCACTCAAGCCATCGGACCATCCTTGTTCAAAAATAAATTCAAGACGTGGAAAAAAGAGTGCTAACAGGGCAATCTTTTTCTCCACCTCTCCTTGGAGGCCTAAGAAAAAGGCGGCAAGGACGTAAAGAGCAAGAAAAACAAATCGATAATCAGGAAAAAGAAGGTTACCCAGCCATCCAGCCAGAAGTGTGGTAAGCGGATATGGGAACCCAAACTTCAGGCTGTCGCCCTGCAGGAGATCCGGGGCGTATAGATTTGTGTTCGGACCGTATATATTAGGCATCAAGATTCCGTAGGGATTGCCTCCTTTGGAGAGTTCGGATGAGGCTGCCTCAAAAAAACTAAAAACATCAATCGCAGGGTGGGGCGATGCCCGTAAGGTCCAAAGTCCTGCGAGAAGCAGCACGGCACAACATGCTGAAAATAATGCCTTTGCTCTGCGCCCAGTATGAAACCAACACAAGATCCCTGCGGTAGCGGCCAGAGAGCGAAGTCCTAACCAATAAGGGATCTCAGATTGAGAAGTCGATTGAAGGTAGTATCCCGGAATTCTAGTGACCGGAAGAGCGAACATGAAAATCAGTAGAGCCACCAAAAGAAATCTTATGAAAGATTCGGGAATCTTGTTGTTGATATTCCATGGGGCTATCGCGGCAAAAAATGTGGAAGCCAATAAAAAGACTTTGGAGGTCAGAGAGCCCATGCCATCACCTAAAAAAATTGCTAATCCGAGGAGACAAGCGGATATCCATAGAAAGGTTTGGGTCTTTTCATCAAAATATCCTTGGGTCTCCTTGGCCGAATTTATTTTAAGGGAAGATGCCTTGTTTGTGAGCATGCTCTTTCCTAGCCTAATTTGCTGATGAGTAAAAGCTCCCGAGCCGAACAGCCTTGGCTGGAAAAAGGTTTTTTCTTTGTTTTTTTAGCGGTTTTTGGGTTTTTCTGGTGTCAAAATGGTCCCTCTAACCAAGAGCTTTTAGCCAACTACGCCAAGGCGAAGGATTTATGGGACTTGATGGTTGTAAACAAGGGTTTTGCTTGGTGGACGCCGAACTATCTTGGTGGGGCCCCCACGGCTCCCTTAGCGGGAACTGCGTTGACGATGTTTTGGATGCTTCTTGGTGGAGCCTTCACCAATCCAATCTTGGGCTGCAAGGTGCTTGGGTTCCTCGCCCTTGCAGTTTCAGGAGTTTTGATGTCTGCCTTTATCCGTCGCCTTACTGGTGACGAACGTGCAGGTTGGATTGCAGCTTTCCTCTACGCTCTTGGACCGCAGGCAGCGCTCCGTCTCGCTGGAAATGAGCATATGCCGGTTATTTTCTCTATGCCGTACCCGCCTCTGATTGGTTGGGGGCTATTAGAAATTGCCACCCGAAGCTCGGGTAGGGGGGTTGTGGTTCTCGCATTATCGGTCGCTGCTATGAGCCTTACTTTTAATAAAATCACCGCTGTCTTTGCTCCAGTAGCTCTTGGATTGGCCGCTTGGCTTCACTTCCGATATCCGCACAAGACCATGCCCCTAATAAGGGGTTGTCTTCTTGCTGGAGGTATTTTTCTTGTTCTGGGCATCCTTCCTCAACTTCCCGGACTTCGGGAGGCCAGTCGGATGACCCTTTTTTCCAGTGACCCGATCCTCGGTTGGCAATCCAGCTTTTCCATTAAAGCCCCGCTCTCCTGGTTTGATCGAGGGGGATTACTGATGCAGGGGATGCCTGGTAACTTTACCGTGGATGAGGGTGGTTTCTACTTGGGGATCATCGTTGTCTTTGCCACGGCTGTGGCGCTTGAGGTTCGTCGCAGGGGCTCCGAATCCAATCTGGATGGCCCCCTAAAACTTTTTATCTCCCTCTTTCTCCTCGTGCAGTGGTTCAGCTTGGGCCCACGCAGCGGATTCGGCGGAATTATGGAGTTTCTAAAATCGGCTCAGGGAATTCAGGATTGGGTTCTGCCCATCTTTTGGATCAGTGCCTTGGGTCCGATCGCTGTTCTTGCTTTGATCTGGCCGAATGGAAAATGGAAGTGGCCGACATTTGCGATCGCTTTGGCGGTTTATATGTTTCTGCCGGGTTTTCGACTCTTTGAACTGATTCCTTTGGCGGGAACCGTACGCGCACCCTGGTCATTCTGGCAAGTTGGTGGGGCCTTCTGTCTTGCAGGAGTAGGCGGAATTGCCGTTACACGGTTTTGTCCTGGAAAGACGAGAAGCTGGGTTCCTCCTATAGTCATGATTGTTGCTGCACTCGATTTCACACCGTACTACAGCAAGTTTTTTAAGCAAGGATTGGAAGTGGGTACTTATGAAAGTTTTCTTGAGGCAGCAGCATTCCTAAAAAACCAGCAGAAACCAGGATCTATTTTGCCACTTTCGGGCCGATATTTTTACACCCAGTTACCCCAACTGACGGGTCGTCCAATCTCCACCGAAGCGTTTCAAGCCTACTTTATGAGCAAAGGGGTTCGAGCGATTCAGGATTCGGGTGGGGCAAGTGCCGATCTCATGAAAGTCTCACTAAGCTTACAGGGCGTTGGGTTCATACTTTTGGATCGAAAAGATGTCGATACACCAGAACAACTCCAAGCTGCATTCAAGCAGCAGTACCCGACCGTGTTCGAAAACCCGTTTTTCACAATTCTTGAAAACCCCAACTCTTTGGCTCCGGGTTTCATTGCGAAAAACTATGTCTCCATTCCCCCTTTGCGATATGAGTATTGCGGCGCAGATCTAGGGTTGGTTCGTCTTTATTTCTTGCCAGTGGAAATCTCGGGAATTGAAATGAACGATCCGACCTTGGCTGGGATCATGAATCCTGAGAATGGGGAAGTTGAGTTGACCGCGGGGTTCCGAGATAAGGAAGGCGATCCTTTCCGCTTATTGGATTCATCCACTTGCCGACATGAAGGGCCTAATGTTTGCAAGGTTTCACCTCAAGGGCAGTCAGGATGGCTTATGTTGACCCAGGCATGGCATCCCGATTGGCATGTTTTTGTGGATGGGATAAGGAGCGATCTGCGTAGGGTAGCTGTGGCATTTACCGGCATCCGGATCGGGGAGGGGGCTCGGGAAGTGAGTTTTGTATTTTCTCCTCCAATTTGGGTTTCCCTTTCTCTGGGTCTTGGTCTTGGAAGTTGGATATTGGTTTTCGGTGGAAGTGCTTATCTGCGTTTTACAACGTCTGCTACCACTTGGAAAAAATGGTGGGAAGGGGAGGATCTGGAATTCGATAAGCCGATTCAAGCGAACACCCGAAAAACTCCTTTCGTGGTGAAAGAAAAAAATGTTCGTCATGAGAAGCTCGGGAAGCCCCTGGTTGTTTTGCCTACCTACAATGAGTCGCAGATGATCCAGCTCGCTCTCGACGAAGTCTTGGGGAAAGCCCCTACTATTGATGTTCTTGTTGTGGATGACGGATCACCGGATGGAACAGCTGGTAAAGTTAAAAGCCATTCAATGTACGGTAAACGAGTTCATATCTTGGAGCGTCCCGGGAAAGCGGGTTTAGGCTCAGCGTATCGTGCGGCCTTTCAGTGGGCTCTAAAAATGGGTTACGATGCTGTCGTAGAGATGGATGCCGACCTGTCACACGATCCGGCGGATGTACCGCGACTTTTGGCGGCTCTCAGTGAGGGGGCAGATATTGCAGTCGGGTCACGTTACCTGAATGGAATACGAATTCTGAATTGGCCGCAAAGCCGGCTTTGGATCAGTACTTTTGGAGGATGGTATGCTAGGAGTTTGACCGGTTTGCCTATGACCGATCCGACCAGTGGCTTTAAGGCAATCCGGCGTCGTGTGTTAGAGGAGTTGGATTGGGAGAAATTCACTGCCCAAGGGTATGGCTTCCAAGTCGAACTTCACTTCTTTGCATGGCAATCAGGATTTAAGATTGTGGAAGTACCCATCGTTTTCACCGAACGACGCCAAGGGGATTCCAAGATGTCGACTCCGATTGCTCTCGAGGCAGCAAAAAGGGTCTTTCAACTAGCGATTCGGAGGATTTTCCCATGAAGCAGATTGAATCGACCTCTTTTATACAGCGCTGGTCCTGGCCCTTTGATCGCAAGGATTGGATTGCTGCAGGTGCGACTTGGTTTGTTTCTCAGGTTGTCTATTTCGTAACAGCGCAACCCAATGTTGGTCTTCTTGATTCAGGTGAATTTCTAACCGCCGCTGTCCATGTGGGAGTCCCTCATCCCACAGGGTATCCGCTTTGGACGATCGGGGCTCATATTTTCAAGCTCTTCCCGTTTGGCAATGGAGCATGGGAGGTGAATTTGTTTTCCGGATTCTGTACCGCTCTTTCTGTTGGAATCGTTGGACTGATTCTATGTAACTCGATGAGATGGGCGGGGATTCGAGATCGACTTGCTCAAATCCTTTCCGTGGGTTGGGCTCTAGCCCTCGCTTTCAGCGTTTCGATGTGGTCTCAGGCGGTAATCGCGGAGGTTTATGGTCTGCACGTTCTGGTCGTTACTCTTTATCTTTGGGTTCTTTACCGTTGGGTTCGGGAATCGGCTTGGACCAACGGTCTCGCATGGTCTGCTTTTTTCTTTGCATTGGGAATGAGTAATCACCATTTGATGATTGCGTTGGCGCCTCTCCCTTTGCTTGTGATGTTGTTGAGGCGAAGGGAACTGCTAGCGGAGGGATTGCTCTACTTGAGCCTTGCAGCTGCCTTGGTTTATTGGGGGTTTGGAAGTATTTCCGGCGATCCAGCGACCTGGCACTCTTCTATTCGATTTCTCTACTGCGTAGGTGCCGGTTTAGTGATTTGGCTTGTTGTGAGGCGAAAACTCACCCATTGGAGGACAGGCGCCCTCGTTCTCCTTGGTGTAGCGGTTGGGCTTTCTCCTTACGCCTATATGCCGCTTGCCTCAGAAACCAATCCTCCGATGAATTGGGGCTTCACTAGCACGAAAGAGGGGTTTTTCTATTCGGTGAATCGAAGTCAATATTCAGGTAAACTCTCTGATCAGCTCTTGAAGACAGTAGGCAAGGCCATGGGGGCAACTCCCCCTGAGTTGTTGCAGAGTCCTGTTCCTCCATCGGGAACACCACCACCTCCATCTTTCCGTGAGACTTTGGGCAAGTTTTCCCAGCTCTATTGGCGAAAGATCGTCTCCAACTTTAGTCCGCTGGGCATTTTGGCCTTGGTCGCTGCGGTTGGCTTTTTAGGTGCTCTGCCCTCACCTGTTCGCTCCTGGATTCAAGTCGTTGCCTTGGGTTTTCTTTTAGCCGGTTTTCTTCAGCCTGCTTTTGATCAAGCTGGAGCAGACGAGGCGGCCTGGTTACTTTACATGCCCTATCTCGGGTTTTCGCATGCCTTTTTCGTTTTACTTGCTGGATTAGGCTCAGGGTTGGCTCTTGAACACTTTTCGAAGAGGCCAGGAATCAGTTATGGGGTTGCCCTGCTTCTGGTAGGGGGAATTGCTGCATTCAGTTTTCGCCAGAATCTGACATTTTGTAGTCAGCGGAACCACTGGTTTGGCTGGATGTACGGGCGGGATATGTTGGCTGATTTGCCGCCGGACAGCTTCGTATTTGGGGGGACAGACCCGGGTCGATTCGTTCCCACTTATATGATTTTGTCGGAGAGTTTTGAGCCCAAAAAACATAAAAGAGACCCGAACTTCGACCGGCGGGATCTTTACATCATCACCCAAAATGCCTTAGCCGATGCTTTTTATAATCAGTACATTCGCAATCACTATTCAACGGAGCGACCTGCCCCCCGGGGTTGGGTGGATAAGTGGCTTGGTCGTGACAAACATTTCCCCAAAGCGCCCCTCGTCCTGCCTCGCCAAGAGGATATTATGGCAATTTATCAAGGGGCTATTGAAAGGAGACAACTGGATCTGACTGCTCCAGACCCAAACTCAGACCCGACTGTACTGAATTCGATGGTTGGGGAATGGATCTGGCAACGAAACAAGGACCAACGGCGTTTCTTTGTCGAAGAAAGTTTTCCAATGGATTGGTCTTATCCGAATGCAGTTCCTCATGGTTTGTGTTACGAAATTAAAAAGGACCCGGTTCCATTCTTGACCCCTGAACAGGTAGAAGGGGATATGAAATATTGGCGAGAATACATCGATCATCTAAAGGGGGACCCTCGCTTTGAAGATGATATTGATGCGCAACGGTCGTTTTCCAAATTAAGAAATACTGGCGGGAATATCTATAAGTGGCGAAAAATGCCTGAAGCTGCCGAGAAAGCTTATCGGCAGGCATTGGAACTTTGGCCTGGCAACACTGAAACACTGAACAATTTCACTGACCTGCTCATGCAGCAGAAGAGGGTTCCCGAGCTAAGGGATATTCTGGAAAAGGCATCGAAGGCAGATCCAAATAACGGGTTACTTGTGATGCTTTTGGGTAATTGCGAAAGGAAAATAGCCTTAGGAAAGGAGATTGCCGCTTTAGAGCAGCAGTGGAAAAACTCCTCGAAGGATCCCAAGCTTTTTCAGCAAATTCTTGGAAAGTACTCGGAAGAAGGAAATCTTGCAAAAGCTGACCCCTTTGTCGTTCAAGGAGCTACTCTCTTTTCAACTAATTCGGAGATCCTTAGGGATATCGTGAACTATTATGCCGTTCAGAATCGTGTACCAGAGGCCATTGAGTACGGGAAGAAACTTGAAAAACTTTCTCCAGATGATGCCGATTTAAAGCTTGGAATGGCTAAGTTCTTTATGGCAATTGGGAATAGATCGGAGTTTTACCGATACCTGAAGGATGCCATTCGTTTCGGCGGTTTGCCGATGAGGGAGAAGATTTCTACAGAGCCAATGTTCCAGAAGATTCAAGGGGAGTCTGAGTTTCAGACCTCCTTACGGCCCTCACAAAAAGGTCAGTAAATTATTTTTTGGCCGAAGGGGGTAACGGGGGAGTGGCGGAATCATCAGGCAAAGCTAGCAACGCTGCCTCATTCCAAGGATTTGTCATACCCGCAAGATCTTTACGTCTGGTTGCGACTTCGTCCGTGGTGACAGGGGTTGCGTTATTTCCCCAATCACTCCGAATATAAGTAAGGATGGATGAAATTTGTTCATCTTTCAACGGGACTGGAGCCCCATCTCCCCATGCGGGCATATTGTTGTTATATAAAACACCTTTTACGTTGATAGGTCCGGCGATCCCCTTGTGAAGAATCGAAATCAGTCTATTTTTCGATCCTATGACCCATTCCGAGCCTGCCAAAGGAGGGTAGACACCGGCTTGGCCTAATCCGGTTGCTTGATGGCATTGGGCGCAGTTTGCTGTGTAAAGACGTTTGCCGATCACCTTTGGATCGGGTGGGGCAACAGGCCCTGTATTGACGGGCCCCCAGGTAATATGGCCTGGGTCGTAGACATCCCCTCGAAATCCGCCGCTATAAAAGAACAGATATCCCCCAGCCCAGAAGGAGAGGATTACCCCCAGACCCAGGATCCAGCCAGGAATTGGAGCATGACGCTCGGTTGGGGCTTGGGAGACGGAAGGGAGTTCAGATGGGTTCATTTGAGTGGGGCCTCCGGCAACGCATAGTCGGTACGTAGAGATTGGAGATAAGCCACCAGAGCTTTGGCCTCGTAGCTTGGCAATAATTGCTTCCAATTCCGGGTTGGGACTGGAAGAGCTTCGTTTTCAATCGACGGTCCGGCCAAAGAGGAATCAAACAGCCAAGGATGAGGGGGGCAGGTCGAGTTTGGATTTCTTTGGCGTGGGTTGTAGAGGTGCATCAGTAAATCCTTGGATTCCGGGATTCTCAATCCGGCATTCGAAAGATCAGAACCGATTCTGGATAGTCCGATGAGGGCGGGTTCACGGAAGAGGTAGTCACGCGGAACGGTGCGTCTAGGGCCCCAACCCCGAGTTAGATCAGCAGAGCCTGAGGGACCTCGGACAGAAAGGGAGTGGCATTCGAGACAGCCTTGGCTGGCAAAAACGCGAGCGCCCGTTTGAGCAAGGCCTGAGGGAGTCGGGGGAGCCGGATAGTTGGTCTCTTCGTTCAGAATGGGTTCCAATCTCCCTACCTGAAAGAAACCGAGCGCGACTTGCCCTGCCCAAGTAAAAAGAAGAGCGAGGAAGACAAGAACGAGAGCTTGGGTAGATTTCATCGTTTTAGTGGTGGGCTGGGTGGAGGGGATGGTTCGGGATATCACGATTTGCAGGAAAAACAGCGACAGGCGCAACGGAAGGGAAGAGCTTGAGGAGGCTGGCAAAGAAGATGGAGGAAAATGCCAACTGGCCTATCCACCAGAAAAGTTGACCTGCCAAAACAATCACGAGGAATGGTCGGAGGTAGCTTGAGATCGTGGACATAGGAACGCCTGGATCATTCAGGGCCAAACCTTGAAAGATGCCGGCAAGTGCGTAAGCAGAAGCAAGTAGAGCAGCGCCTAAAGTGGTGAACCAGAAGTGGTATGCGAGCGCAGGATGGCTAGGCCATCCCATCGATCGAGAGGCGGGCAAGAGGGCATAGATGCCGCCAGCGAGAACATTTCCATAGAAGGAGAAAAGGAGCAGCGCCTGAGTGGCTTGGCCGACCATGGTGAACGTGGTTGTTTGCCGAACTCCTGGCAAGGCCAGAAATGTTATCCATGCATATGAAGCGAAGTATGACCAGAAGCCGACAGCGAAAAAGCGGAGGGCAACTTGGCGCCGACACTCCTCCCATTTTCCTTCAAGAAGGGGTTTGAAGAGAAGAGTATTGCCTAGAACAGCGACTCCAAGAAGGAGAGTGGCGACAACCCCTGCGCTTTGCAGCCAAGAGGGCATAGGTCCTTCACTTGCCAAGCTGTTGCCAATCCATCCGCCCAAAGTGATCGTTGCAACCCAGGAAAGGATCCCAAGGGAGAGGCTACCCGCTGCTCGCCCTGTGAGAGCAGGTAGAAGTTGAAAGAGTAAAACTAAAGCCAAAGGAGTCAGCCACAGATGATGAAGGAAAGAGTGCCAAGTAAACTGCATGATGATCTGAAGGGCGCCCGGGGCCAGGCTTCCTCTGAGGAGAAGCTCGGCAGTACCTAGTCCCAAAGGGAAAGCAATCAGTCCGCCCAACAGGTAGAGCCGAGGAAGTAGAGGGCCACTTTTCCAGGAGCGTCCTAAACCACGGGTGAGACCAGTTCCAAGAATTAGGAAAGAGATGAAGAATAGGACGCTCACGGATCTCGAGAAAGGCAGGGAGAGGAGGCCCGTCGATCCATTCCAAAGAATTTCAGCCAAGCCACCAAGAACAGCGAATTGCCAGAGGATTGCCGCACTGGTCAGGAGGCGTCCGTACCGAAAGGGAATTCCTGAAATCCTCGGGATCAAAATCAGCAGAACTCCCAGGAACCCAGACGAGATCCAACCGTAGGTGAAAAGAAAGGAAACAAGCGGAGCTAGATGGCCATATCCGATCCAAGGAATAGGAAGGAGATAAGAGAGCGAAGGAACCAGCAATTGTGTGGTTGCGAGAACTTGGAGACCTGCTCCAAGTAAGGCCCAACTGACCGAACCTATCAGCAGGATTCCTGCGGAAGAGTTGGCTTTACAGACTGAAGGAGTCGGGGTGTTCATGATTATTTTTTTACTGCGGAGGGGGAAGGGGCTGGAGTGGCTCCTCCGTCCGCTTTTGCGGCGGGTGAAACTGGGGCGGGTTCAGTAGTAGGCACGCCTGGATAAAGAGGCGCACCAGCAGCAGATATGGCCGAAGGTTGGATGGTGGTAATGGGATATGCGGGGCGAGGTGGATTTGAGCGGAGCTGGGGAACGACTAGTTCCATGGCTTGAGCGATCGGAATGTGGGCGACACCTTTTGGCTTATCGACCCAACCATATGTGGTGACTGCCGAATCTTGTTCTGTTCGGAGTTTTGACAATTTTTCCAGGCGAACTTTTGCAGCCGATTGGGTGATTGTTGAAGGGGTTACTCCTAGTGGCCGAAGCAGAAAGGCAATACTGGCTAACCCTAGGAAGCCTGCTGCGAGCCAAAGCCCTGGCAGGTAGGGGTGGCGTCTCTGATGAATGGAGTGGGAGGATTCGCTCATAACCAGTTGGTCACCGCCAAGCTATCCCGTAGACGAGGGTCCCGGGCGGGAAAAATGGAGCCGCGGGAAAGAAGCCAGAGAACCGTGTGACCGAGGATTCCCAAGACACCGACAAGGGCAAGAAGATCGAGGAGATGTGGGTGGAAGCCCGTGGTAGCGGCCACATGACCGGCATGTCTCGACTCCTGAAGTTGAAGATTCGGCATGATGATCCAGTAGATGTCCACACAGTGCATGCCCACTACCCAAACGGCCGTGCTGCAGATGCGCCATGGAGTTCTTTTTGCCGGCTGGGTCAGAAGGAGAATGAAGGGAATGAAGAAGTGACCCACAACCAAAAAGATAGAGTACCAGTACCAGCTGCCGGTATTGCGGTACACGAAGAACCATGTCTCCTCTGGAATGTTTGCATACCACTGCAGGAAATATTGGCTGAAAGAGATGTAGCCCCAGAAAGTGGTGAAGGCGAAAAGGAGCATTCCCATGATATGATTATGTTCGACCGTGAAGAGACCCTTCAGGTGTCCCGTCCGGACAAGGCCATTCGTGATCAGAATCAGAATCGCCATCGAGGATTGGGCACAACCCGCAAAGAGGTAGACCCCCCACATGGTGGAGTACCAGTGGTGGTCCAGTGACATCAGCCAATCAAATCCAGCAAAGGTAAGGCAAAGTACAAAGAGAGGGATAAATCCATAGGCCGTATGGCGAAGGCGAAGAGTGATTCGGGGGTCTCCATCCAAGTCTTGTCGCATGGAAAGATTCCGGTAGAGCAGTCCAGCTAGAGAAAAGAAAAGGAGGTAAAATCCGCAACGGATATAAAAAAACGGCTCATTCAAAAACGGTCTTTTCCATGCAAGGAGTGGATCTTCCGACAAATCGGTGGTCATCCAGTGCCAAAGCTCTTTCGAGAAAAGGAAGATGATTGGGAGAAACAGAAGAAGGAGGACCGGAAAGCATGAAGCGATCGACTCAAGAATCCGGCGCATCAGGACGGACCAGTCGGCATCTAGTGCATGGTGAAGAAGTGTCCAAAAGAGCGCACCTGCACAAATAGTAAATCCCACCGTGAAGGCAAAGAGGTAGGAGAACGCTAGCTGCATCGGGTTTGTCATCAGCCCCCACACAAAAGCGGAGATAAGACCGATTACGCCAACCGTCGGGAAAAGGACGGGCAGGATGCCAAGACTTTCCAGTCGAAGCTTTTCTGCAGAAGGAAGAGGTGAAGGGCTATGGCTCATGGTTACTTGGCGGCGTTTGCTACATCCGGCGGAAGAAGTTTTGCTGGCGCATTCTGGGCCAGTTGGAGGGCCCGGATATAGGCAACGATCGCCCAGCGGTCATTGACGTCGATATGATGATACGGTCCCATCTGACCCTTCCCGTGGGTAATCGTATTAAAAATTTCGCCATCGGCCATTTCCCGGTATTTGTCTAGGTGGTAGCTGGCCGCTCCGACCAGTCCGTATTGAGAGGTGATCCCATTTCCTGCGCCAGTCGCACCGTGGCAAACTTGGCAGTTGATTTGATAACGTTCCTGTCCACGTGCGAGGAGTTTTTCATCCACGGTTACCGGGATTCCCGTTCCCCACATATTTCCCATCTTCCCTGTAAGGCGGTAAGGCTGGTCGGTGCTGACATGGAAGGGAATCGTTCCGTAAGGGGGCACGCGATCGACTCTGCCTTCTGTAAAGAGTGGGGAAGGCGTTTGTGACTTGTATTTGGGTTGCCGATCCATGTCGGGAAAAATTTCGATCGGGGTGCGCTGGGTGAAGTCCCCACGAAATCCTGCGATAGCCACGATCGCCACAACTAGGGCGCCAAAAACGGCTAGGAAAATTCGAATAAAACCCTTCATGAGGATGTCTCCGGACGAACTGGGTTCGGGCTTTCTTCCGGATCCTGAAAGATCTCTGTAATGTGCAGGCCACCGATGCCTTGCAAAAGTTGTCGCGAGGATGTGGTGTCAAATCGGGGATCTGTTGATTCCAGCACAAGAAAGAAGCCGTCATCTGTGGCACGCTGAAAGCGATCCCAGTTGAAAACAGGATGATGAAGGCGCGGAAGAAGTGTTAAAAGGAGTAGACCGAGAACTGTGCCGAACGCCGTTAACAGAATGGTCAATTCAAAGAAGATCGGGAGGGAAGGCTCGAGTGCGAAATAAGGTTTTCCCTGGACGATCAAGGGGTAATTGATGGCGGAAGTGTAGTAGATCAGAATGAAAGCCACGGATAGTCCCGTGCACCCACCGATGAGGGAAAAGAGAGACACGCGAGAGCGCTTGAAACCCATGGCGTGATCCATTCCGTGAATCGGGAAGGGGGAGTACACGTCCCACTTACGAAAGCCAAGGGAATGAATTTTCTTTGCTGCTTCCAAAAGTGAGCCGGCAGATGAGAACTCTGCTCCCAAACCAAAAAGAGATGAGGTCGGTTGGCTCATGCGTGGACCTGCGAAGCCCCATGTGAATGTGTGGAAGGTGAGTGGTGATGAGTGCCGTTAGCATCGTCCGTATGAGGGTCGGCCTGAGGAGTGATCCCCTTGACTTCAAACATGTTGATGATCGGGAGGAAGCGGACAAAGAGCAGGAAAAGGAATACGAAGAGACCTATCGTGCCGATAAAGAGAGTAATATCGACCCAAGTCGGTGAGAAGTAACCCCAGGAGGAGGGAAGAAAGTCGCGATGAATCGAGGTGACGATAATAACGAATCGTTCGAACCACATTCCCGTATTGGGGAACATCACGATGGCTAGGACGACCCAGGGGTTTTGGCGGCAGTACTTGAACCAGAAAAGTTGAGGAGCGGCGACGTTGCACGTGATCATCGCCCAGTACGCCCACCAGTAAGGGCCAAAGGCGCGGTTCGTGAAGGCGTAGATTTCAAAAGGGTTACCACTGTACCAAGCGATGAAGAACTCCATCGAGTATGCGTAACCGACGAGCGAGCCGGTAAGTAGAATGATCTTACACATGTTGTCGATATGCTTGTCGGTGACGAGGTCGTGAAGGTGGTAAATCTCACGGAACGGAATGAGAAGCGTGAGAACCATGGCGAAACCGCCGAAGATGGCGCCTGCAACGAAATAAGGAGGGAAGATGGTGGTGTGCCATCCGGGAACAATGGAAGTAGCAAAATCGAAGGAAACGACGCTATGCACAGATAAAACGAGAGGGGTCGAAATCCCGGCGAGAATCAGATAGGTTTTTTCGTAGTGGGTCCAGTGACGGTTCGACCCGCGCCAACCCAAGGCCAGGAGACCATAGACCATCTGACGAAGTCGGGTGGTGGCACGATCCCGAAGGGAAGCAAGGTCCGGAATCAGCCCCAGGTACCAGAAAATTAGGGAAACGGTGAAGTAGGTGGATACTGCAAAAACGTCCCAAAGGAGTGGGCTCCGAAAATTTTGCCAGATGGCATTTGCGTTCGGGATGGGGGCCAGAAACCAAGCCATCCAGACTCGGCCAACGTGAAAAGCTGGAAAGATTCCTGCACAGATGACGGCAAAAATGGTCATCGCTTCTGCAGAACGATTGATCGAGGTGCGCCATTTTTGGCGAGTAAGGAAAAGGATGGCTGAGATCAGAGTTCCTGCGTGACCGATTCCGATCCAGAACACGAAGTTCGTAATGTCCCAGGCCCAGCAAACGGGAACGTTCAAGCCCCATACTCCGACTCCAGTGGAAACAAGGTAGGTCAGCATTGCTGGCACTAATGTGGCCATGCCCCCGAAAAAGATGGTCAGAATCCACCACCACTTCGGAGCACGCTCTTCCACGATTTGGCAGACGTGTTGAGTGATCCACGATAAGGGCCGGTGGTTGGAGACAAGCGGTTGACGCTCCAAATACGCTGAGGCTTGGGCAAAAGCAGCTTGAGAGGATGGGTTATCGGCTCTCATTCGTGACTCCCTTGTTTCGGGTGAGCAGGAGTTTCGTGGGAAGCACCTGCGCTCTTTTCTGCGGAGTGCTTCTCCGCATGGCCGTGGGCGGGTGCATAGTGGGTACGGGCGCCGGGCATGGCCGGGTTGGGATTCCGAATTCTTCCCAAATAGGTCAGCCGGGGACGAACATTGAGGTATTCAAGAAGAGAGTAGTTCTGGGGAAGCTCGCGCAATTTTTTCACTTCCGATGATTCGTCTAGTAGATCACCAAAGACGATCGCTTCGGCAGGGCAGGCTTGCTGGCAGGCGGTTTTGAGAGTTCCAGTTGGAATTTTCAAATCGGCTGAGTCGCGAGCACGAACCCGAGCTGTGATCTTTGCATCTTCGATGCGCTGAACGCAGAACGTGCACTTTTCCATGACTCCACGCATCCGAACGGTGACGTTCGGATTCTTCTGGAGCTTGATCGTCTCCTCGGTCCCTTTGGGGGCCAGAGGTCCCCAATAAAGCTTGTCCAAGGCGCGTTGGTTGTAATCGAAGAAGTTGAATCGCCGGACCTTGTAGGGGCAATTATTCGCGCAGTACCGTGTACCGATACAACGATTGTAAGCCATCACATTCAGACCTTCTTCATTGTGGACGGTTGCATTAACCGGGCAGACCGTTTCGCAAGGAGCATTTTCGCACTGCATACAGGCGATTGGTTGGGAGACCGATTCAGGTGCGTCGGGTTCGCCGGTGTAGTAACGATCGACTCGGATCCAGTGCATTTCACG
>Ga0114968_10000905_pt1 | contig 22547 bp, 11 predicted proteins | sample M_130807_EF_Meta_FD_87020 | JGI IMG/M metagenome (GOLD analysis project Ga0114968, IMG submission 87020) | Freshwater microbial communities from Lake Montjoie, Canada to study carbon cycling - M_130807_EF_MetaG | ecosystem: Environmental > Aquatic > Freshwater > Lake | place: Lake Montjoie... | reverse complement strand
GTACTGGTGTTTGATACAACAATATTAGTACCAGAAGTAAAAATTGCAGTATCAGTTCCAGCAGATATGACAATAGTTCCAGTTAGTCCATTTAGATTTTGAACGCCGCCAGCTGAAGCTTCTGTTAAAACTTTACTGCCATTGGAATATATATTACCACCAGCATATAATGCGCCACCCACACCCACACCGCCAGTGACCAATAGTGCACCAGTATTAGTTGATGTTGAAATTGCAGAACTAGTGATAGTAGCTGTGTTGCCTAAAAATAATGCACCACCAACTCCCACTCCACCTCTAACTACTAATGCACCTGTGTTAGTTGATGTTGAAGTTGTGGTGTTATTAATAAAAAATGTACTAGTTGTGCCACTACTTACAGATGATATAACAAAATTACCGATAGTTGCAGAAGTTATAATTTCAAAACCAGCAATGTAACTCGTTGTATTAACATATAATACACCACCAATACCAACACCGCCAGTAACTACTAAAGCGCCTGTATTTGTACCAGTTGACTGTGTGGTATTATTAACGACGACGATCCCAGTTCTAGGCTCAATACTAAATGTGCTAGTTGTAAATAATTTTTGATTTAATGCTGTTAGACTATTATTTGAAACAAATGTGAGATAATATGCTGTACTGGAACTACTTTGCATTACTTCTACATTTTTTGCATTAGTAGCAGTTCCCAATAAATTGCCAATAAAGTTTGTAGCAGTCACCACCCCAACAAAATATCCGTCACCATTAACACTTAAAATTCCAGTATTCGTAGAATATATATCTGTATAGTTAATCAACAGTTGATTTCTACTGTTAAATGTCATTCCATTTGTTGGAGTATTACCAAAAATGCTATTTGAAAAGAATAATAAACTTCCTTGATACTCCTGCAAAATTACGGTAGACGTATTATCCGTAACACCTAATCTAATGTTTGCACCGCGGAATAAAGCAGGGCTAGGACTGCCGTTAGTATTTCTAATTATTTCTAAATTTACTGCATTTTGATTAGATTGAGCACCAGTTAATAATAATGCAGTGTTACCAAGATTATTACTAGTATCAATAGTAAGACGAGCTGTAGTATTTGTACTTGTGCCTATGGTTACTGCACCAGAGTTCGCGTTAATTTTAAATCTGTTTGATGTATATAAAGTTGATGGGTTTAATGTTAGATTATTATTGCTAACGAATGTCAAATAAAATTGAGAATTATCTCCGTTAAAACCAGTCAATATTGTACTAGCAGTGGCAGCATACCCTGCTAAAGTTCCAACCAGAGTACTTGCAGTTAAAGATCCAGTAACATTAATATCACCACCAACATTCAAAGTTCCGCCAACACCAACTCCACCTATTACTTGCAAAGCTCCAGTGGTAGTTGATAGTGATGGTGTGTTTTTAGGAACATATACATCATAATAACCGCCATATAACCGAATACCGCCTGTTGATTGAACTGATTCTAGGGTATTTCCGCCAGATATTGCAACACCGCCAGTATTCCATACAACAATAGTACCATGATCAGGTGTAGAATTTGGCAAGCCATTCCAACCATTATGTGATCCGGCACCTAAAACTAAGTTTCCTTGAGCTTGACTAAGTTGACCATACGACAATCTTGTTTGATCAAAACCAGAATTTTCGTTAATTTTTGGGATATTTATTGAGTTATTCACCCATAAATTTCCTCCAATGCCTACACCACCGTCGACAATTAGTGCCCCAGTATTTGTGCTAGTGCTTGATGAGTTATTGGTAATTGAAATTGCTGAAGGTGTTGAACTGCCTCTACTAGTCACTGATCGTAATGTACTAGTATTCCATATAACTGTTATATCACCAGAAGCCGTGCTAACTGCTGTATCAGTGCCTGCTTGAATTGACTGAACTGCATTTTTCGTCGACAATTTAACGCCGTTGGAGTATATATCTCCAGCATTTATAACGCCTGATATTCCAACGCCGCCAGCAACATATAAAGAATTGTTACTTGTGTTTATTGCATCAGATAAAGTACTTAATACTACGATTTTTTTAACAGTAAGAGTATTGCCAATATACGCACTATTTGTAACAGTAAGTGCAACGTTGGGCCCTGTGATATTAACAGAAGTAAATGTCCCTGGGCCTGCTGTTAATTGTATAATACTTCCGCCAAAGTACGCATCACCGCCAACATATAAATTACCACCAATGCCCACACCGCCAGCTACCGTTAAAGCCCCGCTATTATTCGATATAGCTTGATTTGATCCAGATATTCTTAAAGTAGTAGCAGTAGCAGCACCACCAACATATAAATTACCACCAATACCAACTCCGCCCACGACTTGTAATGCACCTGAAGCAGTTGATGAAGATTGATTACTGGATAAAATTTCTAAAGTATTTTTAGATCTCCAGCTTTGATTAGCATAATAAAAATAAAATGCTGCCCAAGCAGGTGATAAATTACCTTCTGTTACATTTCCAATATATAATCCTGATGTATCAGCAAAATCGGCTGAGCTCGCAGATGTTGATAATGCTATTATTTTGTTTCCTGAACTAAGGATTTGACTGTCTAAGGTGAATTGCGTCCCGTCTACGTACAAATCGCCAAGTATATAAGTTTTTCCTTTAACACGCAACGCATTATCAACAGTAATATCAGTTGCAGTTAACAACGTAATAACTGTATTTGATAAATTTGTAAAATTTGTTACTGTTAAATTCTGGGATACAACAGTTTTTAAATTTGTTAGCTCGTTAGTAAAAACAGGTGCTGATAGTCCAGCATTACTGATTAGAACTGTTCCTACATTGCCGGTGTTTATAAAAGCAGTAGTTCCTGAATTACTTTGATATGGAATTTGCCCTCTAATTCCATTTTTTAAATTAGTAGCAGTGGTCGCATATCCAACTTCAATTAAATCAAAATCTTGCCATGCTACTGTGTAATTGTTAGATATTGATAAAAATTGTTTTGGTTGCCCAATTGGTATAAATGATGTAGTTCCAGTTGATAAGTGTATTACCAAACTTTGGGCAGAACCACCTGCCAAATTTGTAGCAGTACTTACTAGAGCAAATATAAAATCAGTAGCAGTAAGCGTGCCTTTGATTGTTGCCCCAGAGTTAAATACTGCTTGATTGAATGTTTCAATTTTTCCTAAAAAGGTTGACGTAGATTTGACTACTAAATTTTTAGAAACCAATAACCCACTAGCTAGTTGGACCGAGTTTATGGTGCTAGTATTGGTTGATACTGTACCAGTGCCTTCAACTACAAGACCTGCTTTAACTACGAAATCGTTATTAAATAATGTTGCCATATTATACTCTGGCTTTAGAAGGCCACGGTAGTCCTAAAGTATGTAAGTTCTGTTGGGCCTGAATATTTAGGAGTAAAATATAGTCTAACTTTGTTGTCATTTTGAACATCTGCACTAAATTCTCCTAATTCGCCCTTATTTGTTAATACGCCATATTCTGTAGCATATACCGTACCGTCATTATCAACCATTAATAATATTTCAATCACTTGTATAAACGATTTACCTTGCCCAGATTCTACCTGAATCAAATATTTTGTAGATCGAAAATCAATAAATGAGTAAACATCTATTACTGTTGCCTGCGTAGTATTTATTGTTAGTTTGGAGGAACTCATAATTGACGCACCAATTTGAACACTATTGGCAAATAAAGTTCCAGCAACCCCAACACCACCACTTACTGTCAATGCCCCGGTAGTTGTGCTAGTTGACTGGGTTTTATTAGTTATAATAACGGTTTTATCAGTAGAATTTCCGCGTTCGGTCACTGTTTGAAATGTGCTAATATCGCTAATTACCAAATAGCTTTGGCCATTCACTATCGACTGCGTTGCGGTAATTAAAATATCAGGACCAGATGCCACAGTTTCATAAAAACTAGATGTAGTCAACACGTACTTGCCATTAGAAAAAACCGTTCCGCCAACAAATAAATCTTTTTCAATCCCAACCCCTCCTGAAACAGTCAGAGCTCCGGTTATTGTTGAAACAGAATTTGTGGTATTAGCTACCTTAATTGCAGTTGTTGTAATTGATCCTCTAGCAGTTACAGTTTGAAAAGTGCTAGTATCTGAAATTATAGTGAGATTATTAGTGTTCGTAGTTATGGATATATCAGCACCACCAACTAGTGATACATTTGTTTGTACAAAACTGTTTAGTGTAGCAGTTGTAATTATCTGTGCACCGTTAATTGTTCCAGTGTTTCCAATAATAATTGCTTGAGCATTTAAATTTCCTAATGTTAAATCTTTGGAACTTAAACTCCAGACTTTACCATTCCAAGTATAGATATTACCATTTAGGTTAAATTGAGCTCCAATGTTTGTATTTGGTGGGTATGATGGAAATCCTAATGCCATAATTTTTTCTCTTTATAGTTGTGCAATTTGTATCCAGAATGTGCTGGTGCCATCTTTAATATATTGATATTCGGCCAAAGATGTTGTGTCTATCCAAAAATCACCAACCTTTGCTGTTACTGGAGTTGTGTCACCAACTGTGACTTTTGGGGAATATAGCAATCCATTTTCATTAGGATTACCGTCTTTACTATAAATGCTACCTTGAACCCCTACACCGCCAGTAACTAATAATGCCCCTGTAGTAGTTGATGTTGAAATTTGTGATGATCGAATGTTTACAGTATCTGCATCTATTTTTAAACCTACATATAAACTTTTCTTAATTCCAGCACCGCCATTAATAATCTGTAATGCCCCTGTAGTTTCGCTAGTACTATCTATTGCAGATTTTAATATAGTGGAGAAAAAAGTTGAAGTTTGAGCATTGTAAGCACCAATAATCATATTATCAATATTACCAGTGGAGGTTGATGGATAAATTACCACGGTGCCACTTGATGTTGGCGACAATGTCACTGTTCCGGTGCCAGTGACATTTAATTTATTTCCCACATATAACGAATTTTTAATGCCTGCACCGCCATAGACTCTCAGAGCCCCAGTTGAGTTAAACGGTCCAGTAGCTTCATTATCAGTATTAGTATCTCCTAATAATAGATTACTACCCAATGTTGTTAGATCTAACCCGTCATAGTAAAATACACTACCAATACCAATTTGATCATCACCATCAGTTATTACTTTACTGTTGATACTAATATTGTTATTTCCATAAATCATGTCTGGATTAACATCATACCCAATAAAAAAATTAAAACTTCCGGTAGTAAACTTAGGTGCAGCTCCACTGCCAACAAAGAAATTATGCCTACCGTTATAAAATGAGCTACCTGCATCAGTTCCAATAGCAATATTTGAATAAGTTACAATATTTCTATACAATGTTGCCGTAGTAATTGTTCCAGATCCAAAACTACTTGAGTTAACAGGAGTATTAACTCCTATAACTAAACTATAAATTGAATTATCTGCTATTGCAAATGATTCCCCAGGTGCAAAATTATACAAAGAAAGTGTATTGTTACTGAGTACATTTATTAGATAACTATTACCATTTAAATTTGACCCTAAGTTTCCTGTAATTCCATTAATTGTAATTGAAGATCCTGTGGTTAGGTTGTGATTAATTACAGTGATCACTGTTGTTGAACCTGTGGAAATTGCAGTGATACTTCCTACTAATTTACTACTGGCCGTGCCAACCTTCTTTAAACTACCATCTCCAATACCAATGGTATTAGTTAAATTTGAACCAGTGGATAATGCATATCGACCTATTGCAATAGAACTTTGAGAAGATTTAATATCACTCAATGCACTCCACCCAATAGCAATGCTATTTTCGCCATCAAAATCTGCTGCATTAGTTGTGGTGGCTACCCCAGTAATTACAATATTATTAACACCTTTATAGCCTTGACCTATTGTTAAGCCATTAACATTTATATCTTTCCCAGTGTATAGTCCCTCAGAAATTCCAATACCACCTTGTACTACTAATACACCAGTACTTGTGCTTATGTTAAGCTGTGGTCCTGTTACGATAACTGTCCCAGTTCCAGTACCAATAAATTTTATATGTTGATTATCGATGTTGCTGTAAACAGTACCTTCATTAAACTGTAAATTGCCAATGCTAGATACATATGTAACTAAAGACCCACTAGTAGCTACTAATGTAAACCCAGTACTGGTAGTTGGTGTGGGTCCAAGTTGGTTTTGCGCAGATACAATATTTGTGTAGCCACCTGGTGCGCTAGAATTTTTTTGTGAACCGCTGATTAATAATGGCATTAACTTATCCTAAATTATATTTTTAAGCGTTAGCAGTTTCTAGTACACTTAACACTAGCTGTAATCCTTGATTAACATTTGCATAGGCTTGTATACTATCCAATGATTCAACAATCATTTTCCCACTCAGTGGGGATCCTGCATCATTTGCAGGCACTCCGTAATTTAACACTAAAGTACTAGTAGTTCTTGCAGGTTGTGCACCATTTCCTTGAGCATCGGCTAGCACTGGTCGATTTCTAAAATGGCTAAAAGTAACATAACATGTTTGTGTACTAATGTTAGATACCTGTGCCATCAATATAATTGCAGTAGTACCAATTGGTGCTGTATATACCGTAGTCCCTGGCTTGTTAGTCAGTACCGCTGTTTTAGTTTTGAATGTATTTAATGGTAATTGTGCCATAGTTAATCCTTTTATGTAATTGCCAATATGAACGGTGTCAAATTGGAAAATAACGATTGTGTAAATGTTCTTCCTGAAATGACCCCAGTGGCTTGGCTAATCACCAATCCTGGGCCAATCCTAAAATCTCCGTTTTGATCAGTAGAAGTAAAGAACACCTTACCACTATTTAACTGAACTGTTTCTCGACCTTGTATCGGATCGGCTTTGCCAAACTGTGGCAATGCTCCGTAATTAGCACCCGCTCCAACATATTCAAATACATATCCGCTAGCACTAATATAACTTCTTTGATAAAAATTAACAATGGTGCCGTCGGGGAATAGTGTTGGATCGGTCACTGCTTCACCTAATTCTACAATATGATATGTACCTGGTTGGCTCCAATAGCTTAATCCAGCATAGACCATATTATAATTTCCGCCAGTTTCTAAATCATATATTAGCTGTTGCAAAGTTAATCCTACATCTCGAGCACATTTTGCACTTTGATTATCAGTCATAGCACTTGGATTGAATGTAACTGGATATTTTGCTGTAATATATGCAAGAACTTCTGCCTGTATAAACGACCTATTTGCTTTTAACAATGTCCATGCATTTAATTGATCATTTGTAGGAGCATAGGATACATTGACTGGCACTTTTGAGCCGGCAACTGCAGGACCATTTTGAATAATATTAGTAATATTAGATAATTTGGAACTTAATGATGAAATTGTTTGACTAGATGCCGTTGTTAAGTTGGTTATTTGTGTAACTTCTGTTTGATATGGGCTAGTAATTGCAGTTCCGCTTACTATCTTGGTAGTCAATGTTCCTAAATATGAGTATGCATCCAACGTAGGTGTCAATTCATTAGGTATTTGAGTAGCACCGTCAAAATTATAATAATAAACACCTGATTTGATACTCTGTAAATTTCCGCCATGCAACAAATCAAAAGAAATACTGTCAAGAATATATCCAACATCTCTAGCACATGTGGTTTCATTATACTGGCCAACAAAATTTGGATATGTACTATTAATCCACTGAATTACTTGTGTTGTTAAAGTTGCTGTATTTGCTCTTATTGTATTGAACGCCGATGTGATAGTAGCAGTAGTTGATGCCAACCCTGAAGGTACGATTTTATCTGTTACTCCACTGGTTCCATTTTTCAAAATATTTAAAATATCGTTAAATCGTTTTGATACCGTAGAGGATGGAAGTCCAGAAAGTAAAGATACTGTTCGAGTTTTAAGATATTCAATAGCTGCTGTAGTGGTGGAAATTTCTTTTGTTATTTCTCCAGTATAACCGGCTTGATTCCAGTACTGTAAACCCGCAAATGTACTGTCACTCGTGCCGTTAGTAATTAAATCAACTGCAATTGCATCAACTATCAATCCAGTGTCTCTGTAGCATTTTGGTTGATTAAACACTAATGTATTCAAATAAGCAATAACTTCAGCTTGTATAAATGCTTTATTATCAGTAATAATTTTCCAAGATCTAATATTATTTTCTGATAAGCCAGCATACTGTGTAGGAGTTTGTGGTCTTAAATTATCATAAAATGCATAATTACCACTGTAACTAGGTGGACCATTTACAATTAAATTTGTAATTGTTGATATTTTACTAGTAACTGCACCAGTAAAATTAGTATAATTACTTGGGGCAGAATCACTTAACACCGGAGTTATCTTAGTTTGATATGGACTATAACTAGATAAAGATGTATTTCCTAATGCTGTATCAGTAATGAGTGCGTTGGTTATTGTGCCTAACAGGTTAAAGGCAGCTACCGTTGCAGTGGTTTCTTTGGGTATTACAGTGTATGCACTATCGTAACTATAATAATATACTCCTGATTTATAAGATTGTACATTACCACCAGTAAGCAAATCAAATGTCACTGCATCAAGTAGTAATCCAATGTCAGTACTACATCTGGCTTGATATCCAGTTAATGCTGGATAATTATTTTCTATAAAAGTGATTACTCGGTTAGTTAGTGTACTTTTCCAAGTTTGTATTTTTTGATAATCAGCAACTGTTGTGATATCAGTGGTTGGTAACTTGCCAAATATTAAATTATCTGAAATATCCTCAGGGCCTTTAGTTAAAATATTATTAATGATTGAAAATAATTTTGAAACTGTTGTTTGATTATCAACACTAACGTATTGTTGTGTTATAGTTCCTAAGAAAGCAATCGCAGCAATTGTTGCTGTACTTTCAGATATCAAAGTATTTGTAGCAAAGGATGAGTACTGTTGAGACCAATATTGCAGCCCTGCAAATGTACTATCACTAGTACTGCCATATAATACATCCATAGCAATTGATTCTACAATTAACCCAGTATCTCTGTAGCATTGGTTATCAGTAAACACTGATGCAAAATTATTATTAACATATGCTACTATTTCATTTTCTAAAAATTTAAGATTATTTTTTATCAAAGTTATTGCACTACCAGCACCTGATGGTATTGTTCCAGTTTTAACAACAATAGATGATGGTACTACTGATAATGCTGAGTTTATATTGGATGCCGTTAAAATAGATGTTAAATATCCAAATTCTAAATTAATAAATGAATTAGCACCACTGCCTCCAGATAAGGAATTGTTTATATATTGTTCTGAATAATTTCCTATACTTGGGGTAATAACTGTATTACTAACAATCTTATTAGTAATGCTAGACAAATAATTCATTGCAGCCTTGTGAGCTGCAATTTGACTAACAGAGGGACCTTGATAATTAGGGTCTAAATTAATTGATAATTTATTTGAGTTAGGTGAGTACGGATCGTTGGCAACTGTGCTAGACAGTACTGTATAATAAGAATTTCCTGAAAAATATAATGTAAAATAGTTTGGATTATTTACAAAACTCCCGCCGCCAGCTAGCGGTTGATTCAAAGTAATACTATTATAATTTACATCTGCTACAGTAGTACCAGTTATGGCATACCAAATTTTATAATTTGGGTTTGATGCATACTCAGTGGTAGTTGTAGCAAGTGTGACACCATCGGCCGTTAAATAATTTCCAAATTCATCATGTAGATATGGGAAATTATCATAAGGATATCCAAATTGGTCTATAATATAAACATTATTTCCAACGTAAACATTAGTCGTTGGTATATCAACTAAATTCACAGTACCTGCGATTATTGTACCTGTACTAGGTTGTGCATTTAAAAATCCGTATAAAAATAATCCTGCATCAGCAAACTGGGTAGAATTAAAAGGATTTTGATATCCATCTGGTGCTACTACTTCCATCACTAAACTTATATGAGGACGATTGTTAAGATCTGGAACAAAAACTTCCATACGGCCAGTTTTATCAGGCCAAAAACCGTTAGGATAATATTGATCCAACCCTTCATCGCCTGGACTAAATGGATATGATCTAAATGGAGGATTATATATAGTACCACTAAATGATCGTTTACCGTACCCTTTGGCTACAAGACAAAGATCACCAAAGTTTGCATTACTGTTAACAATACTGGCAATCCCGCCGTTGTCAACTTGTACCCCAACACTGCCAAAAATAGTAAACACTGATACCAATTGTGCATAACCGTTATTAGTAATTCTTACACCGCGTCCACCTTGAGTTAATTGGGTGTATGCATCGTAAACAAATGATTGTATTGGACTTCTATCACTAATCACACCACCATCAACTAAACTACCACCCATTCCACCAATAGGATCAACTTTTCGACTATCCCATGTATTGGGGCTACCAGTTTGAACTAAACAAAGATTATCAACTTCATTTTTCTGTAATGGGAATACCAAAGTATCGCCAATATATATGGTTGCATTAATACCAAAGCCAATTGTTGCAGTATTCAATCCAATTATATAAGTTCCCGTGTTTGTAGTAGTTCCTATATAAGTTACCAAAGGTGCAATTTTTACATCTAAACCGTTTATTCCAGTTAACGCAAAAATTCCACTTCCAGCATATATTGGCGGTGCTGCATATGGGCCTTTTTCAATAATTGTATTAACAATTCCAAAATTTCTATCTATAGCTTGTTGAGCAACATAACTGTCGCCATTTGCAAAAAAGGTATTAATTACTTGAGTTGATATGGTACCTGTAATAACATCAACAGGTATATTTGCAATAACTTTTTTAGCTATGGAATTTGCATAACTTATTGCCAAAGTAGTTGTACTTACTTGTCCAGCAACATAGTTGTACCCTTGATTCCAGTATGCTAACCCTGCTTCAGTACTTTTTCTATTTCCACCCAATAATAAATCCTGACTTACAGCATCAATAATCAGCCCAGTATCTCTATAACATAAGTTTTGATCATATTTAAATGCTCCAGAGTTATATTGATTATCAATGGATTGAATTACTTCTGCAATCAAAAACTCTTTGTTTGCAACAATAATTTTATATGAATTAATAACATCTGTCAGTGTGCTGGCAGTTAATGTAATTGGGGTATATTTTATACCGGTAGTTCCGTTACTAATAATATTAGTTATAGTAGAAATGGCCTGTGATATACCACTAGGTATAGTATTAGGCACATTAATATTGGTAATTGGTTTTATAGTTTTTTGTAACGGTGTATTTGGAAGATTGGATAATAAATTTGTTATAATATATGTTAACGTATTTAAAGCATAAATTGTTGCGGTAGTTTCATATGGTATCACTGTATCTGACGCCGTTTGATTATAATATGATAGCCCACTTTGAATTGCCTGTCGATTACCGCCGTGCAATAAATCAAAAGAAACGCTATCAATGATATATCCCAAATCTCTAATACAAGTTGCAGTAGTAAAAGAATTAAAATTCAATCCCAATGGTGATTTAATATATGCAAGCACTTCCTGTTGCATATACGATTTATTTGCCTGTAATAATGCATAAGAATTTTGTACATTTATTAAATTACTTGGGTTACCATTAGGAATAACTAAATCAGTCCAACCTTCAGTTGTGCCTTTTAAAATAGTGGTAATTATGCTAAATTCATTTTTAAGAATTTTAACGTCATCTAATGTTCCTGGTTGGATATTAGTTATTTGTGTGCCAGTTGAATAACGTGAAATTCCTAAAATAGCATCAGTACTAGATGTAACATTTCTAATTATTTTAGAAGCAAGTGTTCCCAAATAAGTAATCGCTGCGGTAGTTGTTGTAACTTCTCCAGCAATATTGGTAGCACCTCTAGTAAAGTATTGTAAACCAGCAAATGTACTTTGACTAAAAGTACTTGATGAATATAGCAAATCTGCCGCAATACTGTCTATTAATATTCCAGTATCTCTAATACATTTAACTTTGTTGTAGGCCAAATATCCCAAAGGTTGAGGCTGAACTAAATTATAGTTGATGTAATTTATAGTCTGCTCTTGAATAAATTTTCTATTAGCCTGTAATAATATTTCTGCACTGACATATGCTGAATCTGGGCCTGTGCTTTTATAAACAGGCGGAGCTACATCTGGTCCTTGAATAATAATTTTATTGATAATATTAAAACAATTATTAATACTATTTGCCGCAATATCCCCGCCAACTAATACTGTGTTTATTATTTGATCAGCTGCTGGTATTAATGGAACCCCAGGCAATACTGGGCAGTATTTATTTACAATTACTGCTTGTATTAAATTACACAAATAATCAATGGCTGCTGTGCATTCTTGGATAGTTTCAGCAATGTAACTAATTGGACCATTCCAATAAGCCTTCCCAGACTCTACACTTTTTTCGTTTCCGCCAAAACATATGTCGTAAGCAACATTTTCAACCAATATGCCAGCATCACGATATGATTTCTGTGGTTGGAAGTTTAAAGATCCATCTGTAATTGTAGCAGCAACATAAGCTAATACTTCTGCTTGTATAAAAGATCTATTGTCATGCAATATCGTCCATGCATTAATAACATTGGTATTGGTACTTGCAGCAAGTGATTGTGGTACTTGTGCTGGTGCTATTTTTGGCCCATTAACAATTATATCAGTTATTTGATCAATATTACTTTGAAGTGTGTTGACTTCATCACTAGTTGCTATACTGTTTGAGAGAACTTGTTTAACTGCTGTTTGATAAGGATTTGTCACAAGTTGACCAGTTACAATATATCCTATTAAATTTTGAATATATGAATATGCCGCCACTGTTTGATTAAGTTCTGATGCAACCACTGACGATGTTGATATATACCCATAGTAATAAACTCCTGATTTAATACTTTGTACATTACCACCAGCAATTAAATCAAATGTAACTGAATCAATAATATAGCCCACATCTCTAAAGCATGTAGCAGTATTAAATACTAAACTTGGATATCTTGTTTGTACATAGGTCACTACTTGATTTTGCAGAGTGAATTTATTATCCTGTATAGTCTTTGCATCAGCTAAGATAGTAGAATTGGTTGATGGTAAACCACCGTATATAATCTTGTTAGTGACGCTAGTTACCCCATTTGTTAAAATATTTGTAACTGTATTAATTAATTTTGTAACTGTTGCAGTAGTACTTGAATTCAATGACAGTTGTCGAATATAGTAACTCAATGTATTAATAGCCGCAATAGTTGCTGTACTTTCTGAACCAATTTCGCCAGTATAATTACCTTGATTCCAATATTGCAACCCGCTGAAAACACTATCGCTAGAACTGTTGTATAACATATCCATTGCAATAGCATCAACAATCAAACCAGTATCTCGATAACAACTTGAAGTATTATAAACAAACGTGTTACCACTATTATAAGTTTGGTTTAAAAAACTTGCTACTTGCGCTTGTAAAAAAGGTTTGTTAGCCAACATTAATGTACGGGCATTAAAAAATCCAATATTTTGTTGACCGCCACCAATACTCATGCCTAATTCTACAGATCGTGCATTGGTATACAGCCAAGTTGCCCCAGTATCTGTAGCAGTATATGCATTATATAATGTAGGTTTAGCTATTGATTTTAGCGATTCAGCTGAGGTCACTGTTCCTACATAAGTTATTTTAGAGCTTAATGCTCCTGTATAATATGTTGAACTTGACCCGCGAATTCCTACATTAATAAATCCATTTATTGGAAGATTTTGCATAGTTACAACAATTGATGTTGTATTTGCCTCCCATGTACCAGTACCTACTGCAATTGGAATTTGTATAGTTTCGTTAGGAACAAACATTGTACCATCTACTAACCAAGGACCAGACATGTTGGTACAATTTTGTATATATGGACTATGGAATAAATCAATTCTGTCACCACCAGTTAGCGGTGGGAATGCCGTTGCATACGCACCTCGATTGGTTCCATTAATATAATCGTTTCCTGGTAATAAGCCACTTCGGCCGTTTAAGAATTGACAGAATGCAATATAGCAACCACTATCTACATGAAATAAATCTTGTGTTTTATTAATTGGTTCAATACCAGTTGTACGAATATCTGATCCCATAACACTGGTATATGGTTTGAGTCTTATAGGATTATTTTCTAAATAAATTCCTGGTGCAACTCTTATTTGAGTTCCAGATTGAAAATATGGACTTTTAACAGCACCACTGATAGTTCGGCAAGCTCGACTCGGATCCATTGATCTACCATCATTAGTATCATCGCCATCCATGGTAACATACAATATATTGGTTACTACTGGGGCTGTTCCTATAGGATTGCTACCTCTTACACGAATTTCGCCAAATATATCAACTACGCCATCATTGCCTTTATTTGGATAATCTACCCCTGAATTAGGACTTAATACTAAATTTCCAAATGTATTGCCAACAAATTTAGAATAAATTTCATCTAAATATGCTGTAGCCCATGTATCTGTAGAAACACCAATAGAATTTGTTGCAGATGTACCAGGATAGATATTTCCGCCAACCCAAATATCTTTTCCAATACCTGCACCGCCTACAACTGTTAATGCACCTGTGTTAGTTGATACCGACGCTGTATTTGCAGATACTGTCATTTTATCAGTATTCAATAACCCTTGTGCGGCATTATAAGTTAAACCGCCACTGAATGGGCTGGTATTATCTCCATATAATAGTGCTCCAGCCGTTAACAACCCGCCAGCATCAGTAAATATAGGGTAAAAAGTTTGATCTTGATTATTTGTAGTTACATGTACTTGTGTACTAGTGGTTGAAGAATTAGCCGCTGCAATCCTTCCGTAAATAAATCCGCCAACTGCGAGATCTTTTTCAATGCCCACACCGCCAGCAAAATATGATGCCGCTAGTTTTCGATCTTCAGTGGTACTAAATAAAGTTTGATCAATACTAACAGGATCAAGACCTTGATGGTTATTAATATTACCAACATTATTAACAGAATTTTTAATTTCAGTTTGTATCCCGCCAGCATTATCAAGAATTTGAATTCCGCCGTACTGTACTTGTACTTTGCCATCCTTTACAGTAATACTTGTAGTTGGAGCTGAACCAGACTGGCCAGTTTGGGTCAGTGTACCACTAGCTGGGGCAACCGACTTTGTACCTGAAATTATTGGCATATTATCATTCTTCCTTTAGTGTATTTATTCAGTTGATTAATTTAAAAGTAGGTTGTTTGATTTTTGTCATTTAATATAACTAATATATTTACCTAATTTAATATCTAGGTATAAAATGAAAAAGGCTCCGGAGAGCCTTTTTTTAACTGACAATTTTATTAAATTGTGCTAGGAATTTTGACTGTAGTTCCTGTTGCGGCATCTAAACTCCATTTTGCAGCACCAGTTGCTACTAGATATGAATTGTTAGTACCAGTTTGGTAACGAACAACGTGAGCTTTTCTAGAAGCCAATTTATCCACAAAATACACAGCACTAATATAATCAGTGGCTGTAATATTCATTTGACCCTTAGTCAAACTACTAGTAGCAGTCGCTACCAGTTTAACTTTTCCACGACCTTGTGAATTTTGAACTAAAAATGTTCTACTACCAAGTTGTTTAATAATGTCACCATTAGTTACTGCACTTGAACCAGTACTAAGATACGAATTAAATGTAATTGCATTTCTACGGGCAGATGTTAAAATTGCATTAAAAGTTGTCGCAGTGCCTGCTGATGTAGGTGTATAAGTAATTGTTATACCGCTAGTACTAAGGAAACCTGTACCAGAATTTGTAATGTTTAAACTTTGTATACGGCCAGTACCGCCAGTATATAAAACAGTTGCAGTACCAGTTGCGGCAATTGCACCACCAATTTGTGTACTGGTACTAGCTGACCAAGTTACTACAGTTGTGGTACTATAGCCACTGTTGGTTGCAGTGTTATTCACAGTTAATGAAGCAATGCCTTCGCCGCCCACTGATTGCAGCAAACCTACTCCATATTTTTTATCACCAAAAAATCGTTTTTTAAGAGGACGTCCCATTTTGTTTTCTCCTTTATGTTTATGACAGTTCTATTGCCTACGCGGAGGGTTACCGCATAAACTCTCATTTAAGAGCGAACAGTATTATTTATAAAAAGTTACGGGTTTTTCTGTTGGGTTTACACCATTTTCGCAATAATTACATAATTTATATGTTTGCATTGCGTTAGGTATAATGGACTCGTATGATTTTTCATATAAATTACCTAAAATTTGATCTAAACCATAATCCATACAGCACAAACTTATATCACCGTTGGGCAACATAACATTATGGTATAAATGTTCTACACATCCACATGTTCTATTCTCGTCTTCGTGATATATTGCATTCCACCGATCCTTTAAATTAATAACTTTAGGTTTTAATAATGCTTCTCTGATTAGATTACCCGAACGACTCCACATTTTAGGTGTTGGTGCCCAATAAAAATATGGAGTAATATCAATATGTACTTCTCCCATACACATTGTACTAAAATTTTGTATTCTTTCAGCATTATATTGAAACCATTCTAACAATTTCATGTATCCAGGAGTCAATGGATGTCTAGCTAATAGTTCCATATCTGGTAAATGTAAAGTAAATCCACCATTAGGTTCGCCGTGATAGGGTATGTCTACCAATCTTTCCATATCTTCAATACTCATTCCTATACCAGTTGTGAACACACTAACTGGATGTCCCTGTTCATGAGCGTGAACAACCATATCAGTGGCATATTTGTTCATCCATGGTTCAGTAAATCCAGCAAATGTGATACGAACATCTTTAGGGACTTTGGTTATTAAGTATTTAAAATTATCTAAAGTTAAAATTCGCGTATCTTTATAAACACTTTCCAAAACTCGTTGGGGGCAGAATGCACAATCAACAACGCATCCTTTTTCTGGAATAATAGTAGTAATTTCTAATGTTGGGGCTGGCCAATGTTGCCATTTTTGTTTTAGGATGTCTGTCATGATAACGTATTTATTAACAGAAAATTTGGTCAACAAAAAACCCACCGAAGTGGGTTTTTGTTTTAGTTTAAAACTAAAATTATTGGAAGCTAACTGTGGAAGCTGTGATAGCAACTTTGCCTAAATAATCAGCAGCATTTCCTAAAGAACTAGCAGTGTTGTTTAACTGAACGTAACCGTATCTAGTTAAGAAACCAACGACTGGTTCAAATGTTGCTGGATCTAGAACAACACCAGAGCTCATTAGAGGGATATATGGGCAGTAGAACGCAGCAGCATCTGCTTCGCTAGCACCTTTGTATCCAACCAATACTTGGTTAGAATCTGCACCTGTATCAGCCAAATATGCGTCAACATAAACACGCATTGCACCATTCAATGTACCAACAAACTTGGTGTTTGTAGGAGCTTCAAATGTTCCTTCTGTTGTTCTTGCGAACGCAGAAGTTGTTGCACTTTGTAGAATTGTCAATGCTTGGTTAGAAACAACAGCCCAGTTACCAGCACCACGACGTGTACGCTGAGCAATTAAGTTAGCAACACGGTTGATTTGGATAGCTAGAGCAGCGTGTTCGTCACCAACGAATGTAGCTGTACCAGAAACTAATGATTGGTCATATGTTTGTTCAACACTTGCCAAAGCACGTAGACTTGCTAGGATTTCTTGATCAATCTCAGCAGTAATTTCTTGTGCTAGAGCAGCCATGATTTCTGCTTCAATGTCAATACCTTGTTGGCTTTGTGCATCTTGAGCAGCTTCAAAAGTCCAACGTGCGCTTAGTTTACGAGACTTAGCTTCAACTGGAGCTTTCAAAATTTGGATGCTCATACGCTTACCTGCAGAACCTTCTAAATTGCTTGTAGAACCGCCGCCTGGAACTGTAGTATTGTCGTTTCCAGAATATGCTTGAGCAATTTTGAATGGGCTCAATGCTTCTTCACCTGCTGTGACTTCGTTGCTAGAATCAGCATAACGAACACGTAGAGTGTGGATTTGTCCAACTGGACCTGTCATTGGTTGAACACCAATGATTTCGTTTGCAATAACTGTTGGCATAACACGACGAATAACTGGTAGAATAACACGGTTAAGTGTTGCTACGTTACCTGCACTTGTTGCACCTGCTGTTGCGCTTTCAGCCAAATACTTGCGAGTGTTTTCTAAGCAAACTTGCATAGAAGCACGACGTGTACCAGATAGGCCTTCAAGCAGAGCTTCTTTGGTCTCTGACCATCTTTCATTTAATAATTGTGACATTATGTGTCTCCTTGAAATTAATTATTTTAGACCCGCTAACTTGCGGATATCTAATATATTGTCTAAGCCTACCTCGGGCTTGCTTTCACGATTTCCAGTTACTTCAGAACCTTCACTTAGCATTACTTTTTTATCAGCAACTTTACGTGATTGTCCTTCCATGACCGCTGGTAGGTATTTGTCAAAAGCCTCATTAAGTTTCTTAGTCTGTACAGACTCAAGAAGTTCTTTCATGATCTCTCTCTTATCAGCACCTAACGGTGCTAACAACTCACCCATAACAGCTTTTCTCTCCATCAAGTCTTTAGTAACGCGAATTTCACGTTGTGTGGACTCTACTAGAGTTTCTTTTTCTGCCATAGCGTGTTTTGCCTCTGCTAGTTCCTGTTCTTTCTTCTCAATAATCTTTAACAATTTACTTGTCTCAGACTTCTCATTTAGATAAGAACCAGCAAATTCTTGTGCAAATGCTTCGTAGATCTTACGACCAAAGTCATTGTTACGAGCATTATCAATGTCTTCTTTCAATTGCTTGATTTCAGTAGTTAACTTGCGTGTAACAGTACTTTCAACTACCTTAGCGGCACGTTGAACGAAATTTTGTTTGATTTCTTCAAATTTGTCTTTGGCTTCACGTACTAACTTAACTTTAGTTTCAGCTAGGTCACGTTTGTCAACTGCAAATTCTTTGATCTCTTTACTTAGAGCGTGAACAACAAATTGCTCTAATTTGCTGAAATTCTCAGAAACTTTTTTACGATCTCCTTGGAATTCAGCTAATTCTTTTCCTAATTGCGTGATAACAAAACCTTCTAGTTTGTGAGCATCTTCACTAATACGTTGACGGTATTGTGCTTTTGCTTCGTCTAGAGCTCTTTTGTCTTCGTGCAATTCTGTCATTTCTGCGGTCAAACGCTCGGCTAACATTTTGTCAATTGCTTCTACCATCACGCTTTTATCATGATTGTATTTTTGAGCAAATTCTTCACGTAGCTCTGCTGTAACTTGGTCGCGTGTTTCTTGAATCTTATGGGCAAGAGCAGCTTCAACAACTTGCGTTGTTTCCTCTGTCATTACACCTGACTCAACTAATTGTTTGAATGCTTCCAACATTTATATCTCCTCGGGCTTATTTTAGACCTTTAATAATTTGCAAGAGACTTTCTTGCAAATATTTCTGGGCCTTTGGATCTTCTTTTACTTCTTGTGCAACACGGAACGATCTTGCACCACCACGAACATTCATTAAATGTTCATAAACTGGCGTGGGATACGCTCCTGGAGCACTTGGCTGTGCAACTATATCAACTGTGATTATTTCGAAATCGGATACATGGCCGTTCATGTCATTGACATTGCCACTACCACGAGAACTAACGCCAAGTTTTACACCGGCTTCGAGCATAGTACGAACTAGTTGTCCCATTGGCGTAGGTAAAATTTTCATCTTACCATAACCGTTTGGCCCTTCCATCCACATCTGTGTTATCATATGGGATACACGGTCCAAATTAACTTTAAGATCATCGGGATGATCAACTTCCCCTAATACACTATAACCATTTTTAATTTGATCCATTAGTGTACCAACTGCACGATCAATTTCATCTACTGGGTAGACTCTTTGATTGGCATTACGTATCCCACCTTGGATGGCAATACCTTTTAGATAAAGATTTTTACCATCCTTGTCATCTGACTCCATGACGATGCCAGATTGATCAAAACTTAGATGTTCACGTAAGTAGGCTAATTTCATCCTGTTTCTCTAATTATTTGTTCTGTGGTAAAAATTGACGTTTTGTAGCTGGATCAACATTTGTTTGACCTGCTTTGTCACCTGTACCAGAACCAACTGGACCAGGGGTCTTGCTGTTCTGTGCAACTTTGGTTAGATTCTTAACACCCATTTTACCACCAGGAACATTACCGTTACCTGTGTTCATGTCTTGAGGATTCTTTAAGAAGCCGCCTGCTTTACCGTGTGGCTTAACACCATCTTCGTTTTCGCGATCCTGATCTGTTACAATGTTTGCAGCAGTAGCACCAGTTGTTGGTTTGCCTTTGCCTGAACTTACTACGCTTTTGGTATTACGTCCACCTTGATCTTCGTTGTCGCCACTGCCAGCGCCAGCCATTTTATGCTGCTCACCTTTTTGTGCGTTCTTGTCCCAATCGTGTCCAACTTTTTCCACATATTCGCGTGTGATACGACGACCTTCCATGTACATGCCTTCGTCGTCCATGTTGTCATCAGCACCCATGTCGTCATCAGCATCCATTTCGTTTTCTTCGCCGTCTTGGGCAGCTTCTAATTCAGCAAATGCAGCTTCTAATTCTTCAATTGCATTTTTAATGTCCATGATTGCAGAATCTTCTTGACCTTCATGGTCGTGTTCATCATCAGTGGGTGCATCAAAATTATCACCATCATCAGAAATTTCACCACCAAAGTCATCTGTACTATCGCCAGTTTCATCAGCATCCATCATGTAAGAATCTTCTAGATCTTCTTCATCATGCATGGACTCGTCCATTTCTTCCTCATCATCCATTTCTTCTTCAGCGATAAGGTTTTCATAAATCTCGCGACTCTTTTCAACTACAATTTCATGGAAAAGTTCGTTGGCTTTTTCATGATCTTCGTTGACCAAGTAATCTAAAAGTTGTTCAAATTTTGTTGACATAATTGTAATTCTCCTGTTGTTAGCGGCAATGCTATACCAATATTTACTTTGTCTTGGATTTAGATGCGTGAAATAGGCCCAAAACTGGCAGTTTTGGCCGTAAAATTGAAATTAAAATAGATATTGCTCTATTTTTACTAAAAATATTTAACTGTTAGTAAATTTAATTATAGTGTGCTTTATCTTGATATGTTATGCAGGAGCTGCTTCCTGTGGGGTTGCATACATTTTTCTTATTAATGTCAATTCTTCCTTTCGTTCTTGATCATGTGCTTCAGTGGCTCTTCTTATATCATTGATCATTCCAAGAGTTAATCTTGTTTTTCTTAGATCACGTTGTTTGAGTACAGACTTGTCATTGTGACTCAAATAACGATTATCATCGCTAAGTCCAGATTGCTCTCGGTCAAAATATAAAAATTCTCTAAGTATCATGTCAATATTTATCCCACCGTCCCAGGACTAGCACCGGGAGGTTCAGCACCGGCTTCAGCACCAGTCGTATTTTCTTCACCAGCCATATTAGGTTCTGGCATAGGAGAACTCAACCCACTAATATCACCGGCCATATTGTTTGCGGTAATTCCTGCACCGCGTAGTTCACTACCAGCACCTAAATATTGAGATTGATCAACATTTTCTTCTTTCCATAATGTTTCGTTTTCAGTAACTTCTTCTTTGGTCAAACCTAAGAAACGTTCCAATGCAAAACGTTTACTAATAAATGGTACCGCCATCATAGTGTTAAATGTATTAACCCTTGCAGTATCCATCTCTGCTTGACGATAACTTGCAAAGTTTTGTGGAGGATTAAATTTGATATCAAAAATATTGTTGTCAATATTAATGCCTTGATTATGCAGATATAGTTTAAATTCTATATCAAACGGGTCATTAATTAGACTTTGTAAGCGTTCGCAGTATTTGTTAAATCGTAACTCTTGAATAAATGCAGTACCAACTCTGCCATCATTGTAGTTACTACCGCCGTCATCGCTGCCAGTAGGCAAATAACTTGATGGTATACGAAGAGCTCTAAACAGTTTATTGGTAAAATATTTTAAGTCGTCAATTTCACCTAGATTTTGACCACCTTGTAGAATTTCGACTTTACTACCACGACCTTCTGCCGTAGTTGGGAAAAAATAATCTTCATTGATACTCAATGGATTATAACTAGCATCAATTAAACTTTGTCCGCCACCACCTGCACTGGGAATACGACGTTGATTAATTTCATTTTTAACACGTTCGACAAAAGCCATAGCCAAATGGCTAGGCATATTACCCACGTCAATGTGGAATACACGACGTTCTGGAGCACGTTGTATACGATAGATTAAGATTGCATCTTCTAATAGTTCTTTCTGCTTGAATACTTTAAAAATGCTTTCCATCAAACTATTGCCAAATGGAAAATTGTTATCCAATCCTTCACTCATGGAGATATGGATAACATGTTTGGCATCAATGGCATATTGATTTTGATTTTCGCTGAATCGACTGGAATTAGCTGTGGTAGGATATGAACCAGTCATGCC
>Ga0114968_10000904_pt1 | contig 22553 bp, 15 predicted proteins | sample M_130807_EF_Meta_FD_87020 | JGI IMG/M metagenome (GOLD analysis project Ga0114968, IMG submission 87020) | Freshwater microbial communities from Lake Montjoie, Canada to study carbon cycling - M_130807_EF_MetaG | ecosystem: Environmental > Aquatic > Freshwater > Lake | place: Lake Montjoie... | reverse complement strand
GGTGAGGTCGCCCCACCCGGCGGTGAAGTCGCCCCGCCCGGCGGTGAGGTCGCTCCGCCCGGCGGTGAGGTCGCTCCGCCCGGTGGTGAGGTCGCTCCGCCCGGCGGTGAGATCGCCCCACCCGGCGGTGAGGTCGCTCCGCCCGGTGGTGAGGTCGCTCCGCCCGGCGGTGAAGTCGCCCCACCCGGAGGCGAGGCGCCTCCCCCTGTTGAGCTCGCGCGCATCCGCATCCTGCCGGACGCGCTGGAGCTCGTCTCGGGACAGACCGGCATCCTGAGCGCGGTCGCGACTTACTCCGACGGCGCCGAACGTGACGTCAGCGATACGGCCCGGTGGCGAAGCATCGATTCGAACGTCGCGGCACCCGGGAGAAACTTGCCGGGTCAGGGCCGCGAGGTTGTGGCCCTCGGCGCGGGCACGACGACGTTCACAGCGACCCTCTCCGGGGTCGAGAGCGCGCCGGCCTCGGTCTCCGTGCTGGATACGCAGGTCGTCGAAATTCAGCTCGATCCGCCACTGGCGACGCTCGGCGCCGGCAGCGCGCGCGCGTTCACGGCCCTCGCGCTCCTGAATGATGGCACGAGTGTCGACGTCACCGGCGTCGCGTCGTGGCGCTCGTCGAACGTCCTGGTGGCCGAGGTCGCACAGGACGGCCCGAACCGCGGCCTGGTCACGGGCCGCGCGGCGGGCTTCGCGTCCATCACGGCGCTGTACGGTGACGTCGTATCGACGCCCTCGCGCGTCGAGGTCACGAACGCGCAGCTGAGCAGTCTCGAGCTGACGGTTGACCCCGCGCGTGCGGCCGCGGGGACCTCGGCGCGCGTTCACGCGACGGGGGTTTACACAGACGGCGCTCGCCGCGCGCTCGACGACCAGGTCGCGTTCACGTCGAGCGACGAGGCCGTGGCCGCCTTCTCGCCTCCGCCCGACGCGCCGGGCACCCTGCGCGCCCTGTCCTCAGGGACGACGCGCCTCACGGCCCGCTTCGGCGATGTCGTCAGCCCAGCCGTCGACTTCGTGGTGACGGCCGCCGCGCTCACCCGCGTCGAGCTCGAAGCCGGCGCCGTGACCATCCCCGTCGGCCAAGCCACGCGGTATGTCGCCCGCGGCTTCTTCTCCGACGGCACCTCACGCGACGTGAGCGCAGACGCCGCGTGGACGACCTCCGACCCCACAGTCGCCTCGACGCGCCAAGGGCCCGACGGCGGGATCGTTCTCGGCGTCGGGCCCGGCCGCGCCCGGATCGGCGCGTCTCTGAGTGGTCAGACCGCCTCCGCCGACCTCGAGGTCACAGCGCTCCGGCTCGTCTCGCTGACGGTCGCGCCGTCGCCCGTGCAGTGTGCGGTCGGCGCCCTCGCGCAGCTCCGCGCGACAGGCAGATTCTCCGACGGCAGCACGCTCGACGTCACCGAACAGGCGCTGTGGCAGAGCGTGAACTCGCTCGTCGCGTCCGTCTCCAACGTCGCCCGCAGACGCGGCGAGGTCACCGGGCTCGGCGCGGGTCAGACGCGCATCTCTGCGACGCTGGAGGGCCTGGCGGACGCCGTCGACGTCACGGTCACCGCGGCCGCCATCGACCGCCTCGAGCTCGCGCCGCTCGCCGTTGAGTTGCCCCTCGGCGAGGTCACAGACCTGACTGCGGTCGCTTTTTATCGCGACGGGGCTCAGCGGGACGTGACGCTGCAAGTCACCTGGGCTTCGTCCGACCCCGCCATCGCGAGCGTGTCGAACCTCTTCGGGACGCAGGGCTTCGTGACGGCACGCGACGTCGGGGTCGCCTACGTCATCGCGACCCTCGAAGGCGTGGAGAGCGAGCCCACCGAGGTCCGCGTGACCGCCCCTGTCTTGCGCACCCTGACGATTCAGCAGGCTGCCCCGCGCGTCTTCGTGGGGCAGACGACGCAGCTCACCGCGCTCGGGACTTACTCAGACGGCAGCGCGCTCGACGTGACGGCCTCTGCGCTGTGGACCTCAGCCGACGAGCGCGTGCTGACCGTGTCGAACCGCGCCGATACGAAGGGGCTGGTCTCCGGCCTCGTCGTCGGGGCGGCCGAGGTCCGCGCCTCGTTCCAGAACCTGCTCTCGCCGGCCGTCACTGTCTCGGTGCTGCCCGTGCCGAACAGCGCGCCCACCGTTCGCCTGAGCTGCCCTGAGTCGGGTCGAGTGGGCGAGGCCCTCGACTTCAGCGGCGCGGGCTCCACGGACGCCGATGGCCACATTGCGGCGTACATCTTCGACATGGGCGATGGCCGCGCCCCCATCGACAACGGCCTGAGCACAGACCTGTCGTACACCTACCTGCTCGCGGGCCAGTACACGGTCACCCTCTCGGTCGAAGACGAGGACGGCGACCGCGGCAGCGCGCGATGCACGGTCGCCGTGCAGAGCGCGGACGCCCCCCGCGTGCGCTTCGTGACCCCCGTGGGCGTGCGGCAGACGACCCACGGTGAGACCCTCAACATGCTCGTCGACGCCCGCCCTGGAATCGGTCGTCGCATCTCGCGCGTCGCGTTCTTCGTCGAAGGCAACCAGGTCGCCGCGGACGACACCGCGCCCTACGAGGGGAGCTGGCAGGTGCCGATGAACCAGGCGAACAACGCATCGCTCCGCCTGCAGGCGCGCGCGACGGACAACACGAACGAAGTCGGCGTCTCGGACAACGTCACGCTGAACGTCGTCAACACCCCGCCCATCGCGACCTTCCTCGCGATCCCGGTGGGCGTGAACCGCCTCGACGTCGACGCAAACGGCGTCACCGACGACACGACCCCGGTGAACGGCCTCGAGGTCCGGTGGGACTGGCAGAACGACGGCGTGTTCGACACAGACTGGGCCGTCGCGAAGCGGACGTCGTTCAACTATCCCGCGGCGGGCAACTACACAGTGCGCATGCAGGTCCGCGATAACATTGGACAAATCACGTCGGCCACGCGTGCCGTGTCCTTCGTAGACCAGCGTCTCGTGAACGGCGACATCGGCAACGACGTGTGGTTCGGCCAGGTCATTGTGACAGGGGACATCCGAGTGCTCCCCGGCACGACGCTGACCATCGCCGCCGGCACTCAAATCCTGTTCGTCCAGACGGACCAAGACAACAACCAGATTGGCGACTACGGCCTGCTGGTCAACGGCCGCGTCCTTGTTCAGGGAGAGGCGGCGAACCCCGTCGTGTTCACGTCGTACACGGTCGACTCGAATGACCAGCGCGTGAACGGCGACTGGGACGGCATCATCCTGCACGGCGACCAGCCCAGCAGCATCGCCAACGCCGTCGTCGAGTACGCCAACATCGGCTTGAGCGTGCGTGACGCCTCGACTGTAACGAGCACGACGCTCCAGCAGTGCAAGAGCCACGGCGTCAGCGTCACAGGCAACGGCGCGCGCTTCACGGACCTGACGGTTCAGGGCTGCCAAGACGGCGTCAACTTGAGCGCGGGGACGAACGCAGCGTTTACCCGCCTGACGAGCCAACGCAACCGCGCGGCGGGCGTCTCGAGCACGAGCCACACCGGACTGCAGCTCATCGACAGCGCGCTCCGCGAGAACGCTGGCCGCGGCCTCTACGGCCAGAGCGCAACGGGCACCATGACGGGCACCGCCATCGCGCAGAATACGTCGCACGGCGTCGAGCTCCTCGACAGCAACTTCACGATGTCCGACCTGACGGTGACGCGCAACGGCGAGACGGGCGTCACGCTGCGCGGCAACTCCGCGGGGAGCCTGCGACAGTCGAACGTGACCGAGAACCGGCGCGAAGGCGTCTCGGTGCAGACGTCGAACGCCCGGAATCCGACGACGGTGATCAACCGGAACAACGTCTTCGGCAACAGCACGACAGCGGGGTATCGCTACGCAGTGGTGGAACCGAGCCCCGCGGTCGCGGCCATTGACGTCACGTCGGCCAATGGCGCGGTGACGAGCGGCGCGTTCGCCGTGGGCGCGAACGACGCCCTCCTTGAGGCCACCGTCACCGTCGTCATCGATGCGGGCGGCTCGGGCTCAGGGGCGCTGCTCAACGGCGCGACGAACGCTGCGGTCGTGAGCGGGATCATCAACGGGACGCGGACGTACACGTTGCCCGCGGGCGTCACGTCACTCAAAGTTCAAGCGAACCGCGACTGCTGCGGCAACGTGACGACGACCCTCAACAACGTGCTCGTTCGCTACGCGCCGCAGGCGGGTGTGGAGCTCTCGGTCGGCGTGAGCGCCGGCACCCTCAACGCGCGTGAAAACTACTTCGGCGACTATCCGAACGTGCTCGGCCCTGTGGTCTTCGGGCAGCCGTCGAACGTAGACGTGCAAGGCTTCGTGGGGGTGCCGTTCGACGGGAGCTGGTCAACCGGGCCCTACTACGCCGGCCCGCTCCCAGCGGCGACGCGCTGGTCCGGCAACGTCTACGTGAGCGGTGACGTCACCGTGCCTGCGGGCGGGACGCTGACGATCGACCCGGGCACGCACGTTTGGTTCTCGCCGATGGACCAGAATGCCGATGGCTTGGGCGACTACGTGCTCACGGCGACCGGTATGATCGACGCGAACGGTACGCTGGCCGACCCGGTGTTGTTCGCGCCCGACGACCCAACGCCGGCACCGGGCGACTATGAGGGGCTCGTTCTGAACGGCGCGGGCTCGACACTTGACTACACACACGTGCGTTACGGCGACGTTGGGTATCGGGTGGCAGCGAATGCGACCATTCAGGACGGGCGCGTGCTCAACTCTCGCCAAGACGGTCTGCGAGTCACGGCCGGCCGCGCGACGCTGCGCCGGATGCTGGTGGCGAGCAACGGCGGCGACGGCGTCAACGTGACAGGCGCAGTGACGATCGAGGACAGCTACCTGAACGAGAACGGCGACGCTGGCCTCTACACCGAGAGTTCAACGGCGTCGTCCGTGTCGTTCTGCGAGATCAACGGCAACTTCGCGAGCGGGCTCGAGGTCGCGGGCGCAGGGAACCTGACCGCCACATCGAGCTTGGTGACGTTCAACGGTGGCGCGGGGGCGTTCGTTTACTCGCTCGGCGCGCAGAACCCGACGGTCTCGATTTCGCAGTCAAATCTCTTCGGCAACGCGAACTCGGACGCTCGCCCGAACGCGACAATCTCAGGGCTCGCGGGCGGCTTCCCTGTGAGCGTGACGGATGTGACAAGCGCGAACGGGGGCAGCTCAAGCGCAGCGGTCGCGATGCCTGCGGGCACAGAGGCTTGGCAGGTCGATTACAGCGTCACGATCGACGCCGGTGGCTCAGGTGGCGGCGAGGTCCGCAACGGCGCGAACGGCGCGTCCCTGTATGCCGTCAACGGCAACGCCTCCGGCTGGCTCAACTTGCCTACCGCGACCCGTGTGACGAGCCTCATCGCCTACGCCAACCGCGACTGCTGCGGCAACGTGACGACCTCACTCCGCCAAGTCCGCACGCGTCAGACGGGCATTCGTCAGGTCGAGCTCTCCGTCGCGGAGTACTCCGCGCGGGTTCGCCCAATCCTGGCGCAGAACAACTACTGGGGACAATTCCCTGTGGTGCTCGGTGACCGCATCCGTGAAGGCCGCGCGAGCTCCGTGAACTTCGACGGCTTCGCGCTGCAGGCCCTCGACGCGGTCGGTCCGCGCTGAGCGCAGCTCAAGCGTCGGTCAGCGCGACGCCCGGCCAACCGAAGCACAGGTCGGCGCCGAAGGCCCCCGCGGGCGTTTGGAAGCCGACCTTGGCCTGCCCCGCGTCGACGAGCGCCGCGATAGCCGCCGACGACAGCGCGGTAAAGTCGTAGCCGTCCATCGCGGTCACGCGCGCGGCCGCCTCGCGACCGGTCGCGTCCTCCACCTCGCCGTAGATAGAGAAGCGGCCACGTGCGCGCTGCTCAGCGGTCGGACCTGCGGGCGCGGCGGCGATGCGCGCCTGCATGCGCCGCTGCACCCACGGCTGCGCCAGCAGCGGACGCACGAAGTTGGACGCCCGCGCGAAGAGTCGCACGCCGAGCGGCAGCGCAGCGTACAGCTCAATGTTCGGGATGCCCGTCGTGTACCACGCCGTCGAGACATCGCCCCAGGGCACGCGGATCGCCCGGCGCGCGCCCACACCAGGGCCAAAGTCGAAGGTCCGCGTCTCCGCCGCCGTGGGCTCGGACACGATGCGGCCATCGCGCCGCACGCAGCCGCCGCGGTGGACGTTTTCGCGCATCGTCGTCGCCGTGCCGTGGGAGAGACGCCCATTCGTGCACAACGCCATGCGCAAGTACGTTGCGGTCGGGAGGCGCGCCTTCAGGTGGGCCGCGAGGCAGTCCGTGGGCACCACGTCGAAGCCGACGCCCGGCATGAGCATCACGCCGGCGCGCGCCGCGTCGGCGCCTCGCGAGGCCACGCCCTCGAAGACCTCGATCTCGCCCGTGATGTCGAGGTAGTGGACCCCCTGACGCACGCAGGCGTCCACCATCGGGCGCCAAGTGTGCGCGAACGGCCCTGCGCAGTGCAGAACGGCCGTCACGCCCGCGAGCGCGGCGTCCAGCGCCGCAGGGTCGTCGAGCCGCGCCGGTCGAGACGAGACCCCGAGGCGCTCGGCGAGCGCCGCGCATCGACCGGGGTCACGACCGGAGACGATGAAGTCCAAGCCGATGGCCGCGGCCCGCTCGGCGACCAGGGTGCCGCTGTAGCCATATGCCCCGTAGATGAGGACCGCCATGACACCTCCAGTTCGACTCGATCGTTGCCCTCGCAGCATAGCGCCGGCCGCGGATTTCTCTTAGCCTCGCGACTCTGAGACGAGGGAGACCCAGCGTGTACGACAACTTCACGGGCACTGAGAGCTATATCGCGTCCCCTGAGCTGCAGGAGGCCGTGAACGTGGCCTTAGCCCTGCAACGCCCGCTGCTGATCAAAGGCGAGCCAGGGACCGGCAAGACGCTCCTCGCCCGCGCGGTCGCGGAGCAGCTCAAGCGGCCGATGCACACCTGGCACGTCAAGAGCACGAGCAAGGCCATCGAGGGGCTCTATGTCTACGACGCGGTGCAGCGCCTGCAAGACAGCCGCTTCGGAGACCGCGACGTGCGCGACATCCGCAACTACATTCGCTTTGGTGCGCTCGGCCGCGCGTTCCTCGCCGACGAGCCCTCGGTCGTGCTGATCGACGAGGTCGACAAGGCGGACCTCGAGTTCCCCAACGACCTGCTGCATGAGCTCGACCAGATGAGCTTCACCGTCACAGAGACGGGCGACGTCCACACGGCGAAAATCCGACCGCTGGTCATCATCACGAGCAATAACGAGAAGGAGTTGCCCGACGCGTTCCTGCGGCGCTGCATCTTCCACTTCATCGCCTTCCCCGAGCCGACGCTGATGGCGCGCATCGTCAAGGTGCACCATCCCAAGGTTCGCGGCGTGCTGCTCGATGAGGCGCTCGCGCGCTTCTACTGGTTGCGCTCACTGCCTGAGCTCCGCAAGCGCCCGAGCACGAGCGAACTCGTCGACTGGCTCGGTGCGCTCGTCCGCGGGGGGCTAGACGAGGCCTCGCTCGCTGAGCGTATTCCGTTCTTGGGTACCCTCCTCAAGAAGGAGCAGGACCTCGAGGCCGTTGCGCGTCGCGGCCGCGGCTGGACGAAGCACTGAACGTGTCGACCGGCGAGCCGCTCTTTCTCGACTTCTTCTTCCTGTTGCGCCGCATCGGTGTGCCCGCGTCGACGCGCGAGTGGCTGATGTTCGTCGAGGCGCTTGAGCGCGGCCTTGTGGCCGCGAGCCTCGACCGGTTCTACGCCATCGCGCGCGCGACCCTCGTGAAACACGAGCGGTACTACGACCTGTTCGACCAGGCCTTCTCGCACTACTTTCTGGGGACTCGCCCCCCCGCGGAGCTCACGCGGGCCATCGAGGCCTGGCTCGAGGACCCGCTGCCGTTGCCGACGCTCAGCCCCGAAGAGCTCGCGGCCCTCGAGCACCTCGACCTCGACGCGCTCATGAAGCGCTTCGAAGACACGCTGCGCGAGCAGGATGAGCGGCACGACGGCGGCAGCAAGTGGATTGGCACGGGCGGCCGGAGCCCATTCGGGCACTCGGGCGTTCACCCGACGGGCATGCGGGTGGGCGGCGAGAGCCGCAGTCGGAGCGCGGTTCAGGTCGCAGCGCAGCGGCGCTTCGTCGACTACCGCGACGACCTTGTGCTCGACACGCGGCAGGTGGGCATCGCGCTGCGCAAGCTGCGTCGCCTCGGCCGTGTCGAGGAGGCGACCGAGCTCGACCTTGAGGGCACGATCGAGGCGACGGCCCGCAACTGCGGCGACATCGAGGTCGCGCTGCGGCCGCCGCGCGAGAACCAGCTCAAGGTGCTGCTGCTGATGGACGTCGGCGGGTCGATGGACCCCTTCGCGCTGACTGTCTCACGGCTCTTCAGCGCCGCGCACGCCGCGCAACACTTTCGCGAGTTTCACGCGTACTACTTTCACAACTGCGTGTACGAGCGGGTGTACGACAACGCGCGCTTCTCGTCGGGCAAGGACACGCTCGAGCTCTTGCGCTGGCTCGGGCCCGATACCCGCTTGGTCGTCGTGGGCGACGCACACATGGCGCCGTGGGAGCTCACGGCCCGCGGCGGCGCGATTGACTACCACCACCAGAACGACGATCCGGGCGTGGTGTGGCTGCAGCGCTTGCGGCGCCACTTCAAGCAGAGCGTGTGGCTGAACCCGATGCCGCAGCGCTTCTGGACACACCCGACCATCGCGCTGGTGAGCCAGCAGTTTTCGATGTTTGAGCTCACGCTGGCGGGGTTGGAGCAGGCCATTTCGTCGCTCCGTCAGAGCGCGTAGGGACCCTTCACACTTTGTCCAACTCATGAAGCATTCCGCGGGTCTGCGTGTTTCGGTATCCATGTGGGTACATGAACCGACTCCTACTCGCGAGCACCTCTCCTTTCCGCGCCGCCCTCCTCAGACGCTTGGGCTTGCCGTTCGATACGGCCGCCCCGGACTTCGACGAGTCGGACTTGGGGCCCTTCGGCCCCCCCGACATCGCCTTGGCCTTCGCCGAGGGTAAAGCCCGCAGCTTGGCCGCGACTGCCAGAGCGCGGGGCGCGCTGGTCGTCGGCGCGGACCAGGTCTGCGCGTTTGGCGACGAGGTCCTGCGCAAGGCGGAGACGCCGGATGAGGCCGCTGCACAGCTCAAGCGCCTCCAGGGCAAGCGCCACACGCTCTTCACGGGCGTCTACGTGCTTGACCCGGTCACGGCGCGCGGGGCCGGCGAGATCGTGTCGGTCCACATGACGATGCGGGCGCTCAGCGACGACCAGATTCAACGGTACGTCGAGCTCGACACCCCCCGCGGAACCTGCGGCGGCTACACGTTTGAGGGCCTCGGGTTCACCCTGTTCGAGCGCGTCGAGACGACGGCTGGTGTCGACGACTCGGCCATCATTGGACTGCCCTTGCTCACGCTCTCCGGCCTGTTGCGGCGATTCGGGGTCGACCCGCTCGCGTAGTGTCGAGTAAGGTCGCGCGCCATGAACGCGCAGGCCCCCGACGCCCCTCCCCCGCCGCAGAGCGGCACCGCCTTTCGCTCCGTGCCCCGAACGGGCGTCATCTACGTCATGACCGAAGCGGCCAAGTACGGCTACACCCCCGGCAGCACAGACTGGGCGAACCTGGGCCAAGGTCAGCCCGAGGCGGGCGCGCTCCCCGGGGCGCCGAGCCGCGTCGAGCAGGTCGCCGTCCGCACGGACGACATGGAGTACGCACCGGTCTCGGGGCTCTGGGAGCTGCGCGAGGCGGTCGCCGGCCACTATAATCGGCTCTACCGCCGCGGTATGCCGTCGCAGTACAGCGCTGAGAACGTGTGCATCTCGTCGGGTGGCCGCGTGGCGCTCACCCGCGCCGCCGCCGCGCTCGGTGAGATCAACCTCGGGCACTTCTTGCCGGACTACACGGCGTATGAAGAGCTCCTGAGCGTCTTTCGGCTCTTCTCGTCGATCCCCATCTTGCTCGACCCCTATCGTGGCTATGACTTCTCGTTGCGAGAGCTCGAGCGTGAGATCGCTGGCCGCGGCCTGTCGGCGCTGCTGCTGTCGAACCCGTGCAACCCGACGGGCAAGGTCATCTTCGGCGACGAGCTCAAGGGCTGGGTCTCGGTCGCGCGGCGCCTCGACTGCACACTCCTGATCGACGAGTTCTACTCGTACTATGTCTGGAACGAAGGCGCGTTCGGTGGCACCGAGAGCCCGCCGATGGTGAGCGCCGCGCAGTGGGTCGAGGACGTGGACGTCGACCCCGTGATCCTTTTTGATGGTCTCACGAAGAACTGGCGCTACCCCGGCTGGCGCGTCGCCTGGACCCTCGGCCCGAAGCACATCATCAACGCGATCGCGAGCGCGGGCAGCTTCTTGGACGGCGGCGGCTCTCGTCCGCTCCAGCGCGCGGCCGTGGCCCTCCTCGATGACGAGGCGGTGCTCGCTGAGACGCGCGCGCTCCGGCAGGTCTTCCGTCGCAAGCGCGACATGACCCTGCGTCGACTGGCCGCGCTCGGCCTCCACGTCGACCGCGAGCCCGAGGGCACCTTCTACGTCTGGGCCGACGTGCGCGACCTGCCGCCCCCGCTCAACACGGGCATGGGGCTCTTCCGACGCCTGCTCGAAGAGAAGGTCATCTGTGTGCCCGGCGAATTCTTCGACGTGAACCCCGGCCGCCGACGCGCACAACGCGGGAGCCGCTTCGCCAGCCACGTGCGCATCTCATTCGGGCCCGACGAGGCGCAGGTGATGACCGGCCTCGACCGCATCGCCAAGGTCATCGCCGAGGCTGCGCGCCAAGGCTGAGCTCGGCCGTCAGCGGCCCAGCAGGAGGCGCCGACACGCCACCCACCGCTTGATCGCGTGCACGCGATCGAGGTGCTTGTGCAGGGCGCCTGCGAACACCACCCGCGTGCTCTCGGGCAGCGGCGCGACCGCCCGCGCGGCGTCCTCGCACCGTGACGTGTGCCGCAGCGCGAAGAGCGTGCCGACCACACTCGCCAAGTCCGGACATTGAGCGAGCAGGGCCGCCAGCTCGCGCACGGCGGCGTCGGCGTCCTCCTCGGCGACCGCGAGATAGGCCTCGCGTCGCGTCTCGTCGCGCTGCATCGCCGCGCGCAGGAGCGCGTGCGCCGGCGCCATCCCGGGGGAGCGTCCCACGGCGACGAGGCGCACGGCGCTCAGCGCCAGTGACTCGGGTGCCTCGGGCCCCACTGTGTCGACATGACCGTAGAACAGCGCCGGCTGCGCGAGCATGACCTCGGCCGTTCGCCGTGCCATCACACGCGACAGGAGCGCGCGACCGAGCGTGACTGCAAGCGCGCGTGCCGCAACGTCGGGCGAGTCCGAGTGGGTGCTCGCGTGAGCCAGCACCTGCCGCGCGAGCGCCGCGTCTTCTACGCAGGCTTGGACCCAACGAGGCCGCTGCGTCGGGTCGGCGAGCGCCTGCCAAACATCGTCCACACACACCTCGCGCCACGAGCGGCGATGCTATTGTACCCTGCGCGGCGTTGACTATCTCGGAGAAGCGCTCGATGTCCCAGCCGCGCCAAGGGTTGTTCGCTTTTCATCAGGGTGAGCTGCACGTCCACTTTCAAGACCAACCGGACCTCGACCACGCCGAATGGTTCGCCCGGATTGGGTTACCCACCCACGGCGTCGCGTTCGACACGGTGCTGCGGGGCAAGGTCGCGTTCGACGCGGACACCGAGCGATGGCGCCTCGGCTTCTACGGCACAGCCTACCTCTCCGAGCCGCGCTTCAACCGATTGGTCGAGGCCTTCTCACTCGACCCGTCGCGCGTCACGGAAAAACGACTGTCGGACGCCCTCTGATCCCGTATCGTAGACCCATGAGGCTCTTCGGCCGCGACGCCACCCCCCGCATCAAGCCCCTCGTCAAGCCACGCCTTCGGGGCGTGTCGCACGAGGTCGCGTTCTATGTGAGCCTGTTGACGGGCGCGTGGCTGTTCACGGCGGCGCCGAGCGGGGACGCGACCATCGCCGTGCTGGTCTATGCGCTCTCGGTGTCCGCTCTCTTTGGGATCAGCGCGCTCTACCACCGCCCGCACTGGTCGCCGGCATCCCGTGCGCGGATGCGGCGCCTCGACCACGCCGCCATCTTTGTGCTCATCGCGGGCACGTTCACACCGATCTCGCTGCTCGGCATGCACGGCTCCCTGCTCATCCCTGTCTGGGCCGGGGCGGCGCTCGGCGTGGCGAAGTCCGTCCTCTGGACCGACCCGCCGCGGTGGCTGAACGCCGCGCTGTACGTCGCCCTCGGGTGGTTCGTGCTGTTCGACTGGTCGGGCCTCGCGGCGGGCGTCGGGGAGTTCGGCGTCGCGATGTTGCTCACGGGGGGTGCGCTCTACTCGACGGGCGCCGTGGTCTACGCTGCGCGGCGCCCCGATCCGCGGCCCGCGCTGTTCGGCTACCACGAGATCTTCCATTTGTTCGTTGTCGCGGCGGCCGCCTGCCACTTCTTGGCGGTCTCGAGCGTCGTCCTGTCCCCCGCCTGAGCAAGCGCCATGTCGTCGACGAACGCACTCCGCAACGAACAACTCACCCATCTGCGCGCCGGCGTCACGTTTGACGTCCTGGTGCTCGGCGCCGGCATCAATGGCGCCGTCTCAGCCGCCGCGCTCGCGGGCCACGGCGCGCGGGTCGCGCTTGTGGACGCCCGTGACTTCGCCGCGGTCACGAGCCAGGCGTCGTCGAATCTGGCCTGGGGCGGCATCAAGTATCTGGAGACGCTCGAGTTCGGGCTCGTCAGCAAGCTGTGCCGCTCGCGAAACGGCCTGATGCGCGCCTACCCGAGCACAGTGCGCGAGATTCGCTTCTTCGCGAACCTCGACCGCGGCTTTCGCTGGCCGCCTGTCTTCTTGTATCTGGCCGCGCTCCTCTACTGGGCGATGGGCGGCTTCTTCACGCGAGCGCCGCGCTACCTGAGCCCGAGCCGCATCGCGCAAGACGAGCCGACCGTGAACAACGATCGCAGCGTGGGCGGGCTTGAGTACTCAGACGCCTACCTGCACGACAACGACGCGCGCTTCGTCTTCGGGTTCGTGCGCTCGGCCCTCGACCACGGCGCCACGGTCGCGAACTACGTGCGGGCTTCGCATGCGCGCCGCGGAGACGATGGCCTCTGGCGCGTCGAGCTGGTCGACACCGCGCCCGGCGCCGACCCAACGCCGTTCGAGGTCAAGGCCCGCGCCGTCGTCAACGCTTGTGGCCCCTGGGTCGACGAGCGCAACGCCTCGACCGGCGTGGAGACCAGCCATCGGCACCTCTTCTCGAAGGGCATTCACCTCATCGTCGACCGCGTCTCCCCGCACGCCCGCGTGCTCACCTTCTTCGCCGACGACGGCCGCATGTTCTTCGCGATCCCGATGGGGCGACGCACGGTCATCGGGACCACAGACACGCGCGTCCACACGCCCGAGACGGTCGTCACTCACGAAGACCGCCAGTTCGTCCTGAGCAACATCAATAAGCGCTTACGTTTAGCGCAGCCGCTGACCGAGGCGGACATCATCGCCGAGCGCTGCGGCGTGCGGCCGTTGGCAGTGCGCGTGGCTCGTCAGGGCGAGGCTGCGCAGGCGGACTGGACGAAGCTCTCCCGTAAGCATGCGATCGACGTGGACGCGGGGCGCGCCTACTTGAGCATCTTTGGCGGCAAGCTCACCGACTGCCTGAACGTGGGCGAAGAGGTCTGCGCCCACCTCGCGCGCCTCGGCATCGGCCTGCCCGCCCGAACGCAGTGGTTCGGCGAGCCCGTCGAAACCATCCGCGAGGCCTACTTCGCGCGCGCTCGGGCACTCCAGATCGACGCGTTCACGCCGCCGCACGGCAGCGAGGCCCTGTCGGAGCGCCTGTGGCGTCGGTACGGCGCGCGCGCCCCCGGCATGATCGAGAAGATCGGCGCAGACCCCAGCGCGGCCCAATGCGTCATCGAGGACGCGGAGTATGTCCGCGTCGAGCTCGAGGAGGCGGCGCGCAGCGAGCTCGTCGTGCGGCTCGAAGACTTCCTGCGGCGCCGGTCCAAGGTCTCGCTCGTGCTTCGCCACGGCGCCCTCGCGGCGTCGCCCGGCGTATTCGCCGCCTGCCAGATCCTCTTTGGCCCGCGCGCTGCCGAGGCGTGGACGGAGTACTTCGGCGGCCGCTGCCCTTGGGCCGACCCCGAGACCGCACCCGCGCCGGAGCCCGCTGGTCAGTAATAGGCGTCGAGCGCCCGTGCCAGCTCCGCCGCGCGCTCGTCGTCCGTCCGCGGGACACGAACAAGCAAACGCACGTAGAGCTCGCCGCGCTCGCCGCCCTTGCGCGTCATCCCGCGTCCGCGAATGCGCATGCGCTGACCACTCTGACTGCCCGCGGGCACCTTGAGCGACAGGGTCGTGCCCTCGGGCGTCGGCACCTGCACGCTGGCGCCCAGCATCGCCTCGGAGAGCTTGAGTGGGGCGTCGAGGACCAAGTCGTCGCCGTCGAGCTCGAAGCCCATCGGGGCGGCCACCCGGACGGCCACGATCGCGTCGCCGGGCCCCAACGGCCCCTGCTGGCCCCGCCCGGAGACCCGAACCTTTTGCCCGGACGCGATGCCGGGGGGGACGCGCACCGTGCCGCCCAGCTCGGGGAGCGCGACCTCGGCGCCTTCGACGGCCTGCCGGAGCGTAATCGTGACCTCGGTCTCGACGTCACGACCGCGCGCTTGCGAGCGCGGGCGCCCCCGGCGGCCGCCGCCCATCTCCCCGAACAGGTTCCCCAGGATGTCGTTCAGGTCGCCAAAGCCGGAGAAGCCGCCGAAGCCGCCGAAGCCGGGGTCGCCCCCCATCGGTCCCGCGCCGCGCCCCCCGCCTTGGCTCGCCCAGCGCGCGTAGTTTCGCGCCGCGTCCGGATCGAAGCCCTCGCGCAGGCCGTCGGGCCCGAAGTCATCGTAACGACGGCGTTTTTCGTCGTCGCTCAAGACAGCGTGCGCTGCCGAGATTTCCTTGAAGCGCTCCTCCGCGGCCTTGTCGCCAGGGTTGCGGTCTGGGTGGTAGCGCTTGGCCAGCTCTCGGTACGCCTTCTTGATCTCGTCGGCCGAAGCGGTCTTCGGCACGCCCAACAAGGCATACAGGTCTCGTTGCGACTTGCTCATGCCGCATAGATAACCACCCCGGCCGCGCGTTCAAGGCTTGGCGTGCATCCGAGCGCACTGGTACATACGAGCGCGTGAAGCGTTATCCAGCCTTTGAGTTCCCCGAGTACGTCGACTGGCGCCCCGACCCCGCGGTGCAGGCGGAGTTCCACGCCCGCACGACGGCTGACCCAGAGCGCGCAGCGCGGATCGGCTCACTGACGACACCCCAGCTCCTCGCGCTCTACGAGGGCCTCGTGCGGGCGCGCCTGCACGACGTCTCGCTCAAGCGCTGGGTCAAGCAGGGCGTCATCACCAAGGCTTGGCTCGGCTCGGGCGAAGAGGCCGTGACCATCGGCGCGTGCGCCGCCCTTGAACCCGCAGACGTCGTCGGCCCCATGATCCGCAACGCCTCGGCGTGCTTCCAGCGGGGCATGCGCATGGCCGAGTGCTTCGCGGCATACCTCGGCACCACGGACAGCATCACAGGCGGGCGCGACCTGCACATCGGTGACCCCGCGTGCGGCGTGATCCCCCCCATCAGCCACATCGGCGACTTGGTGCCCGTGATGACGGGCTGCGCCCTCGCGTTCAAGCTGCGGGGCGAGGCGCGCGTCGCGCTCACGTGGACCGGCGACGGCTCCACGGCGACGGGCGCTGTGCACGAGGGGCTGCGGACAGCGCTCTCGACGCGGGCGCCGCTCGTCGTGGTGATTCAAGACAACCAGGTCGCGCTCGGCACCGACCGCACCTGCAGTTTCCCCGGCGACTTCGCGCAGCTCGGCGGCGCGTATGGGATGCCGGTGCACCGGGTCGATGGCAACAACGTGCTCGACATGTACGCGGCCACGCGCCTCGCCGTCGACCACGCGCGCCGCGGTGACGGGCCCGTGATGATCGTCGCCCGCACGTTCCGCATGGGGGGTCACGCGACCCATGACGAGCGCGAGGCGCGCGACCTGTTCCCCGCCGAGGTCTTCGCGTACTGGGGCCAGCGGGACCCTGTCGGGAACTTCGAGGCTTGGCTCCAGGCCCACCGCGGCGTCGAAGCGTCCACGCTCGCCGCGCTTGAGGCCCGCATCGAAGCCGAGATCGACGAGGCCGCGCGAGACGCGCTCGCCAAGCGCGCCACCCACGAGCCGCTGCCCGAGACCGTGACACACGGCGTGTACGCGGCGCCCACCGAGCGCTGAGGCGCCCGTGTCGAACAGCACGGGCCGCCTCTTTCGCGTCACGACGTTTGGGGAGTCGCACGGACCGGCGCTCGGGTGCGTCATCGACGGTTGCCCTGCAGGTCTGGTGCTCGACATCGATGCTGTCCAGGCGGACTTGGACCGTCGACGGCCGGGGCAGAGCGCCTTGACAACGCCCCGCGGTGAAGCTGACCGCGTCGAGGTGCTCTCGGGCCTCTTCGAGGGCCGCACGACCGGCGCGCCCCTCTGCCTGATTGTTCGCAACGTGGACGCTGATGCCTCGGCCTATGCGCGGGTCAGCGAGGTCTACCGACCCGGCCACGCGGACTGGACGTGGACAGAGAAGTACGGGCACCGCGACTGGCGCGGCGGTGGGCGCTCGAGCGCACGTGAGACCGTCGCGCGCGTCGCCGCAGCAGCGGTCGCACGACAGTTCTTGTCGCTCGAGGCGGGCATCGAGGTCGTGGCGTGGGTCGAGCAGGTCGCGGAGGTCTCGGCCGCCATGGACGAGGGCACGGTCACGCGCGCCTTGGTCGACGCCCACCCTGTGCGCTGCCCCGACCCAGACGCCGCCGCGCGCATGGCGGCCCAGATCGAGGCGGCCAAGCACGCCGGCGATACACTCGGCGGCGTGGTGGCCTGCGTCGCGCGCGGCGTCCCGCTCGGCTATGGCGAGCCGGTCTTCGACAAACTGCAGGCCGATTTGGCGCATGCGTGCATGTCCCTGCCTGCGTGTAAAGGCTTTGCGATCGGCAGCGGCTTCGCGGGCGCGCGGCTGCGGGGGAGCGCCCACAACGACCCGCTCTACTTCGACGCCGATGCGGGGCGGGTGCGCGCGGCCAAGAACGACGCGGGCGGCGTGCTCGGCGGGATCTCAAACGGCGAGCGGCTGGTCATGCGCTGCGCGTTCAAGCCCGTGAGCACGCACTTTCAGCCGCAGCAGACCGTGACCCGATCGGGAGAGGCGCACACGCTGACGAACAGCGGCCGCCACGACCCGTGCGTGCTGCCGCGGGCCGCGCCGCTCGTCGAGGCCGCGGTGCTGCTGACGCTGGCCGACCACGCCCTGCGCCTGCGCGCCGCGCGGCCCTTCGGGCGTGAGCGCCCTTGAGCAGGCGTCGTCGCAGCGCAGGTACCGGGGCGGCCGCCGTGCTGCTCTCGCTGCTGCTCGCGGCGGGGGGCTACTGGGCGAAACAGCGCGGCCTGCTCGATCTGCCCGATGCAGAGCAGCGGGACGAGCCCGCGAGCCTGAGCACCGCCGAAGCGCAAGCGGCGTTGACCGCGCTCGCGCAGCTGCCGGTCAAGCAGGACGCGGGTCGGAACGGCTACGAGCGAGAGCTCTTCGGGCAGCGCTGGGCGGACGTCGACCGAAATGGCTGCGACACACGCAACGACATCTTGGCGCGAGACCTGACGCAGGTAAAGCACAAGCCCGGCACGCGCCAGTGTGTGGTCACGGCGGGCGTGCTGGCCGACCCCTACACAGGCCGCACGATCACGTTCAGCAAGACCGACGCCGCGGCCGTGCAGATCGACCACGTCGTGTCGTTGTCGAACGCGTGGCGGACCGGCGCGCAGTCACTGTCGCCCGAGGCGCGCGCGGCGCTGGCGAACGACCCGCTCAACCTGCTCGCAGTCGATGGGCCGACGAACCAAGACAAGGGCGACAAGGACGCGGCGCAGTGGCAGCCGCCCAGGGTCGCCGCCCGATGCGCTCTGGCCGCGCGACAGGTCGAGGTCAAGCGCAAGTACGGGCTGTGGGTCGACCCGCCCGAGCGTGCTGCCCTGGAGCGCGAGCTCAAGCGCTGCGCGACACCGAGCTGACGCGGCGCGCGCCTCAGCGACCCGTCGCGCAGGCCTTGCCGCCCGGTGGGATGAAGAGCCCGTCACCGTCTGCGTCGATGAAGACGGCGTTCGTCACGAAGCGCGGCACCCGGCTCGGGTCCGAGGGTTCGAGGCCGAGCGGCGTGGGCGCCTCGCCCCACCCCACGACGACGACGTGACCATCCACGGGGGTGTCCACGGACACGACATCGTCGAACTTTGTGACCGCGCTCGGCTGCGTCGTCGCGACGTCGGCGACGGCGTCGCAGTTGAAGAATACTTGAAAGCGCGTGACGTCGATCTCCGGCAACGCCGTGATCCGAACCCCGAGCGCCGTCCGACCGTTTGCGACGGACACGTCGTCCCCAAGCGAGCGCCCCTCGACGGTGATCTGCGCGAACGCCCCTGCGCTCGTGACCGCGCGGCCGCCTCGCATGCTTGCGACAAGGTCTGCCGGGTCGAGCGCGCTCGGCGACTCTGCGCCCGCGGCGAAGTAGGTGCGCGGATCACCAGGCGCCTCGAGGCCGTGCGTGTCCGTCACGGCGGTCGCAGTCACGCGGTGCCCCAGGTTCAAGAAGCTCATCCAGTCCTCGAAGAGGCCCGTCTCGCGCGGGCGCGACGGGTCCATGAACGGGTCTGTGTGCCCGTTGAGCAGCTCCATCGTGTCGAAGCCCCACGACCACAGGGCCGCCCCCGCGGGCAAGCCGAGCGACAGCGGATCGTTCACGCGCGCCAGGCCCGTGAGGCGGTCGTAGTCGATCATGCACAGATAGCCGCAGCCGTTGCGGGGGTGGTTCAAGTCAATGACGCCCGCGCCGCGCGCGCGCAGGACCTCGAAGAGGTCACCCAGCGCGAGGCCGTACCACTTTGGAAAGCCGCCACGACCCACGGCCTCGGCGGGGTCGGGCGCGACAGGGTAGATGTTGATGTGCTCGGGCACGGTCGCTGTGACCTCGATGCCGGGCACGACTGCGAGCCACGGCGCGAGGCCACTCGCGGACAAGTCGTCGCCCCAGTCCGAGATCGCCTCGTGGTCGGTCGCGATCATCACCTCGAGGCCGTTCGCCGCGGCCGTCTTGAGTCGAAGCGCGTTTGAGACTTGGCTGTCGGGGCTGAGCGCAGCGTGCACGTGACCGTCCGTGGACAGGTACCCCGGCGCGTCCCAAGCCCTCTCGAGCCGTGGCGCAAATCCGACAGCCCCGTCCTCGGGGACGTCGATGACCTGCTCAACGCGGCTGTACTCGTAGCCCCGCGTGGCGACCGCCCGATATCGGCCCGGCGCAACAGCGACGCGCTCAGTCGCAGCGTCTGCAAAGGCCCGCGTGACCTCGCGCCCGTCTTCTGTGTAGAGCGTGAGCCGCGCCGGCATCGGCCCCCCCGGGTCGGTGGGCGCGAAGTCGACGGCGCCGCGCGGACCGAGCGTCAAGGCGAGGGCCTCGGTGGCCGGGAGCGCGAGCGGCACCTCGAGCAGCGGTGCCCGACCGGGCGCGGCCACGCTGAGTCGCCAGCGCGCGCCTGTCTCCGGCGCCGCAAGGGGTCCCGTAAAGCGCCCGTCGAAGTCGACCCCGAGGACATCGCTGACGAACCAACCGCCCGCGATATCGGCCCGCTCCACGCGCACGCTGGCGTCGTTCACGGGTCGACCTGCGGCGTCCGTCACGCGGCCGGCGAGCGGTGTCGACGCCCATCGCTGCCCCTCGGCGCGCACAGGCGAGGCCTGCGTGAGCGGCGCCGTCGCAGACGCAAGGCGTCCTGGGCCGACCGAGAGCAGGAATGTCCGCGTGCGCGATTCGCCCGGCATCAGCGGGACCGCCCGCACGAACTCGTCGAGGTCGATGAGGGTGTCGACACCGGAGATCGAGGTCGTCGCGGCGCGCCCCCCCTCGAGCCCGACCGCGACGCTGTTTGCGTCCGCGTCCGCGCCGATCCACGGCACATCGAGGGTGAGGTTCACGCCTCCGAAGCTGAGCCGGTTCGTCCCGCCTGCGATGAGGCGCGTCTCGTCACCGAAGATGTGAATGAGCCCTGTCTGAAACTCGAGGGGCGTGTTCTCGACGTTGCGGAGCGTGACCTCCATCCGAAGCACTGGGGCGTCCGGCTCGAGGACATAGTCCACGCTGACCTCGGCGCCGAGCGGCTCGCTGAGCAGCTTGCGGTCGCCGGAGAGCGCAACGCGCTTCATCAGCTCAAGCTCGATCAACCAGAATCGGTCGTCGCGCCCGTATACCCGGACCCGCGCCTCGCCGCCGTCGCTGCCATCGCGGATGACCTCGACACGCTCCGCCGCGAACCCACGCAGCGTAGAGGTCTCAAAGGCGGTGAGGTCCGCGCGACCGAGCAGAAACGCCAGCTCGCCGAAGCGCTCCGGAGCGGACGCCGCGCAGTTTACAAGCGCCTGCGCGTCGATGACGCCGCCGCCGTAGTACCACCATGTTTTGAGGCGTTCCACGCCCTGAATCGCGAAGGCCGCGTGCGCGTTGACCAGCAAGATATCGCCCGTGTCGGCGAGGCTCTCGCCCCCGCTGGCGCGCGCGGCGACGCCCTGCGCTGCATCGGCGATCACGTGCGCGCGGGCCTCGCCCGGTGAAGGGCAGGACACGCCTAGCACGATCGGGCGTGGCAGCACAGCATCGGGCGGCGTGCCGTCGAATGGCCCTGCGTCTTCGGACGCAGGTCGCAGACCATCGACAGTGCGAACGTCGTCACAGCCGAAGGACACCAGCAACAGCAACCCCGCGAGGGCGGGGCCGGACCAGGTCCGCGGGCGACGCATGAACAGTCTCCTTGAGGTGCCTCAGGGCGATGCAGGCAGCGGGGCGATGAGCGAGTCGCAGTATTCGTCGGGCCCGCTGCACAGCAATGTGTCGATGCACCGGTCCTGGCCCATCGCGCGTCGAATGAACCAGCTCGGGCCGCCCGTTTCGTATTGCCCGATCGTATTGTCTCCGGGCGACGCGAAGCAGGTCGTGCGATGGTCGGCTTGCATGAAGTCTGGAGCGGACTGGTAACCCGCGCATCGGCATATCTGACCCGCCGAAACGGCGTCGAGGTTGACGAAGCCCTCGTCCTGGGCAGCGTCGCTGATCGGCGTCTGCCCGAGCGCGAGGGCGCATCGACGCTGCTCCGCGCGCACCGCGTCCCTGTTCGGAAACATGGTCTGCGGCGGCAGGTTCGTGGCCTGCTTCAGCTCCACGACCTGTTCGACGGAGCCCCCCTCGTTTGAGCGGCACGTGAGCACAAAGACAACCGCCGGGAGGTCGAGCGCGATGAGCCGTCGGTCACCGTTCGGGGGCAGTGCAGGCGCGTCGAGGACGTCCTCGGGGAGCGTCCTGATTGCGCAGCCGAGCGCGCCCGACGACGTCCAATTGACGTTCACGTCGCGTCGACCGCAGGGCAGTGCCGCACGGAACTCGTTGACGGTCAGCGTGGCAGAGAGTGGCACACGCGGCGAAGCATCGGGCGCGAGAGGCTGCGTGCCGCCGGAGGCGTCCATGGGCGTCGCGTCCGGTGGGCGTCTAGCGGCGTCGTCTGCCTGCGTCGGCGGCGAAGGTGCATCCGATGCGGCGGCGTCGAGCGCGCCCGAGTCCGGACGCTGTGACGACGCACCGGCGTCCTCAATGAACGTCGGGAACTGCGCCACGCAGCCGACAGAGAGCAGACCGAGCGACCACCAGCCGCGCTGAGCGACACCCCGCATGTGCGCGATTTTAGCAGGCACACCTCAGGGCGGCGCAGGCAATCGACACGCGAAGGGCAGCAAGCGACCGCAATCGACATCCGACCACGCGCCCGTCGGCGCCTCCAACGCGACACAGTTCTCTTCGTCGCCGCCGTTGGGTTGCCCGGGCGACCACGGTGGCGGGACGAGCGCACCGCCCTCCGCCTCGGCCGCGCGCTCCACGAACTCACCCTCGCGGCCTGCATCACTTAGACCGAGCCAGGCCGACCCCACACCGGTCACCCCCGCCCAGTCGCGCAGCGCGCGCTGTTCCACCTCGGAGCGCGGTGTCGCGAGCCCTCCACCCACCCCAACACACTGTGCGCTCGCCTGCGCTGCGCTCACAGCCTGCGGACATGCGATGAGTAGCGCGTCGCCCGCAACGACTTCGGTACAGTCCAGGCAGGCACGTTGCCCTTCGTCGGCGGCGCCATCGCAGTCATTGTCACGCTGGTCGCAGACCTCGACACCGCCGGGGCGCGCAAGCGGGTCAGCGTCGTCACAGTCCAAGCACCACCGTGTCCCATCGCCATCTGCGTCGCGGCTTTGCTCCCCGCGCTGGCACGCCAGCCACCGCGACGCGAACGCGTGCCGAGCGGCCACGAAGTCTGCCAGAGCGCGCACGTGCGTCGCGTGCTCGGCTCGCTCGAAGTGCAGGTTCGGATCGACGTCGATGAGAGGCTGAATCTGGGCGTCCCAGCGTTCAATCAGGGGTTGCAAGCGCGCG
>Ga0114968_10000897_pt1 | contig 22698 bp, 7 predicted proteins | sample M_130807_EF_Meta_FD_87020 | JGI IMG/M metagenome (GOLD analysis project Ga0114968, IMG submission 87020) | Freshwater microbial communities from Lake Montjoie, Canada to study carbon cycling - M_130807_EF_MetaG | ecosystem: Environmental > Aquatic > Freshwater > Lake | place: Lake Montjoie... | reverse complement strand
GCCCCAGAACTTGCCCAGCGTTACGAACGCAAAATTATGAGAACGACTTCCGCAAATGGCTCGGCAGAATGTTCAGCGCTTCGCGGTATTTGGCCACCGTGCGTCGGGCGACTTTGATGCCCTGACCGTCGAGGAGCTTGGCGAGTTTGTCGTCGCTGAGGGGCTTATGCTTGGGCTCGTTCTTGACGAGTTCGGCGATAGCGTTCTTGACGCTGGTATTGCTGAGATCATCGCCGGATTCGGTTTTCACGCCGTGGGAGAAGAAGAACTTCATGTCAAACACGCCATGGGGAGTGGCGATGTATTTGCCGGCGATGGCGCGGCTGACGGTGGTCTCATGTACTCCGACTTCATCAGCCACGGTGGCCATGTTGAGGGGGCGGAGGAAATTGGTGCCTTTCTCCAGGAATTCGCGCTGATACTTGAGGATCTGCGTAGCGATGCGGTGGATCGTCTGCTGACGCTGATGGATGGAGCGGATGAGGAACTTGCCGCTGCGGATCTTGTCGCGCACGTAGTTGCGCACCTCGCCGGTGTTGCCGGGTGCGCTGAGCAGGTCCTTGTAGGTGTTGCTGATGCGCAGGTGCGGCAGGTCGTCATTGGTCATGACGGCGATCCATTCGCCACCCTGGCGTTCCACGACGACGTCCGGCGTGACGTAGTTGTTGGAGGAGACGGCAAAGCGCTGCGCCGGGCGGGGGTCGAGTGTGCTGATGAAGTCTGCGGCGCGGGAGATTTGCTCCAGCGGGACGCCGAGTTTGCGGGCGAGGATGGGGTAGCGCTTGTTGGCGAGATCGTCGATGTATTGATCGACGAGACGCCAGGCGAGGCTTTGCTTTTTGCCGAGGCGTTCGAGCTGCACCAGCAGGCACTCGCGGAGATCTTCCGAGCCAACGCCGACGGGGTCGAAACTCTGCAGCATTTTCTTGGCACTGCGCAGAACGTCGATAGGGATGGCGTGTGTCAGGCTCAGGTCATCGATGCGGGTGTTGAGAAAGCCACGGTCGTCCAAGTTGCCGATGAGGAACTCCACCTGCGGGGCGAGGCTGGCTTTGGCGTCCGAGGTGTGAAGCTGGGACAGCAAATGCTCCTGCAGGGTGGTGGGGGCCACGATGGAGTCCATGAGGAACTGCCAGCGCTCCTGGTCATCGCTGCGGCGGGTGGCGGTCTGCTGGCGGCTCTGCTGCCAGTACTCGCGCCATTCGTCATCCATCTGCGTCAGGGCGTCGATGTCGCTGTCATCGACGCTGCGGTCATCCGGATCATCGGGAATGGCGTCCTGAATGGAGGTTTCCGGGGCCTCGAGTTCGAGCACCGGATTGATTTCGACCTCCTGCTGAATGATCTGGCGCAGCTCCAAAGTGGGAGCCTGCAAAATCTGCAAGCTCTGCTGCATCTGTGGCCCGATGGCGAGCTTTTGAGTCTGTAACTGCTGGAGTCCGTGGTCGGCCATGAATGGTTGGAAGACAGCCAAGCGCCATCCAAGGGCTTTAGCAAGCAAACATCAGGCCATGGCTGTGTTTATTTTCGATTTCGGCAAAAGAGCCGCTGCTGGCATAAAAGCAGAAATCCCGGCTGTTTACCGGGATTTCCAGAACCAGATGCGGTGAACTGAAAGGATCAAGGCACCTCAAAGACCTTCTGGGTGGTCGGGTCCAGCGCCAGAGAGCCGCTTTCGAGCCCGGTGATGTCGAGCTCTTTGTAAGGCGGATAAGGGCTGATCACACGTCCCGGCTTGGCGGTCTTTTTCCCTTTCAAAAACGATCCAGATGCGCCGCTGGAGGTGGTGGTGGGAAACTCTTTGGGGGTGGATTCGGAGCGGCGGGTGGTCGGCTGGGGTGTGGGTGGCGGGGCGTCAGGCTTGGGTTCCTTTTTGGGCGTCACCGTGGCCGGTTTGCTCGTCGTCTTGGTGGGCGGTGGAGATTCGCTCACCCTGGGCGGGGTGTATTTGCGCGTGTTGCTGGAGGAGGAAGGCTTGCTCTGCGGGGCTGGCGTGGTTTTGCTTTGCGTTGCTTTTGACTGCTGCGAGTGCGTCGGGGCCGGAGTCGTCGTAGGCTGCTGCTGCGGCGGGTAGTTGTAGCGCTGTTGTCCTTGAGGTTGCTGCTGGGGATATTGATAGCCCGGCTGCTGCGGGGCATATCCCGAGCCGGGGATGGGGTATCCCTGCGGAGACTGCTGCGGATAATTGGGAATAGACTGCTGGCGCGGAGTGGAGTCCAGATTGTAACCACCGCTCTGGCCATAACCCTGCGACGGGTAATCATAGCCGGTGGGGTCCTTGCCATAAAAAAGACGGCGCGCCATTTCACTCATGCGCTGGCCAAACTTGGGCAGAAACTTCAGCGGGCTTTCATACTGCGTCGGGGGCAGTTGCTGTGGGTAGCCATAGCCAGGGGGCTGGGCATACTGCTGCGGATAACCACTCTGTGGCTGGGGATACCCCTGAGGCTGCGGATAGTAGCGCTGCTGCGACTGCGCCATGCCCGTGGATGCAGAGAGGATGGTGAAACACCAGCCCAGTCCAATTGCGCTCATCAGCCCCCTGCGAGTGGTTTGAGAATTCATAATGGTTAATAGTTCTTAAATTTCTGGGAACTTCAAGCCGCAATTTCTGGCCCTCCGCCTCAGGAATGAGGTCACAAATGGATAGACGAATGCGGCTGAAGTTTGTTCAGCCGCATTGCCATTTCTTCGAATCTGTGGAGCGCTCCGGCCTTATTCGGCCAGACGAGCGTCGATGTCTTTGTCCAGCCAGGCCCACATGCTGGCGAGGCCTTCGGTGACCTTCACCTTCGCAGCGGTGAGTTCATCCGCGCTGAGGCTCTGACCTGCGGCGGGGACGCTCCGGCCAAACATGTAGTATTTGATCTTTGGCTCGGTGCCGGAGGGGCGCACGGCAAAGCTGCGGCCATCGGCAAGGTCCACAAAGAGCATCTTCTCCTTCAAGACCACGTCACCTTCTTCGTCAGTGATCTCATCCTTGCGGAAATCGCGCACCTTGATGACGGCGGAGCCATCCACTTCCTTCGGCGGATTGCTGCCGTAGCTGTCCGCGAGCTTGGCGATTTGTGCGGCACCACTGGCACCTTCAAAGACCTTGCTCTCATTGCGTTCCAGGAAGTAGCCCACTTCACAGCATACCTGATCCAGCAGCCCGGCCACGGTGAGACCGAGGCTGGCGGCGTAGGCGGCGAGTTCGGCAAACATGACCACGGCGCCGTTGCCGTCTTTGTCGCGGCTGAAGTCGTCGCCCATGTAGCCGTAGCTTTCTTCCCCCCCGAAGATGAGGAACTTGCTGTGCTTGAGGCGTGCGTTGCGGCTCTCCACGTTGTTGAGGTCGCGGTAGCGGCTCTGAATCTCCGCTGGAAGTGCGGCTTCGTATTTGGAAAGCTTGGCGCTGATCCATTTGAAACCGGTGAGCGTGTTGACGCAGCCGACACCAAACTTCGCGGCGATGGCATCCTGCATCGGGCTGGTGACGAAGGTCTTCAGCAGCACCGAGTGGCTCTTGTTTTCAGCGGTGAGGATGCCGAGGTCAAACATCGTCTTGGTGCGGTACCAAGCCATGAGGGAACCGACCTGATTGCCGGTGAGCAGGACCATTTCGCCAGCGGCGTTGCGCACGCCCACGCCCATGCGGTCGCAGTCGGGGTCCGTGCCGATGATGATGTCCGCGCCTTCCTTGTTGGCCAGATCCACCGCCATCTGCAAGGCGGAGGCGTTTTCCGGATTCGGGGACTTCACAGTGGGGAAGCGGCCGTCGCGCACGTCCTGCTCCGGCACGGTGAGGAAATTGAAGCCGAGCTTTTTCAGCAGCACGGGCACCAGCACGCCGCCGGCACCATGCAGGGCGGTGAAGACGATTTTGAGCTTCTTCGCTTCTTCCTTCTGCAGCAGCTCGGGCTGCAGCATCATGGTTTCCACGCGGGCGAGATACTTCTGGTCCATCTCATTGGCCAGGGTGGTGAGCTTGCCGCGTTCGGCCTCTGGCAGCGCGGTGTATTCCTCGCCCTTGATGGCGTTCACTTCCTTGATGATGCCGGTGGCGTGGGGCTCCACGATGCCAGCGCCGTCGTTGAAATTCACCTTGTAGCCGTTGTCATGCGCCGGGTTGTGGGAGGCGGTGATCATCACGCCTGCATCCGCACGGAGCTGGCGCACCGCGAAGGACATTTCCGGCGTGGCGCGGCAGTAGTCGAAGAGGTACACATTCGCCCCGTGATCCATGGCGATCTTGGCGCAAAATTTGGCGAACTCCGCCGAGAAGTGACGGGTGTCATGGGCAAAGACGAGGCTTGGCTTGCCGCTGAGCTTGGCGTTGGCGCGGAAGTTTTTGAGGTACGTCACGAGGCCGCGGGTGGCACGGCTGACGTTGTAGAAGTTCATCGCGTTCGTGCCCACGCAGGGGTGCTCCGGGCGCTGGTCTTCAGGGGCGCTGCCGCGCTCTGCCTTGGTGACGATTTTGCCCACCGTGCGGCCACGCAGACCGCCGGTGCCAAATTTGAGCGCCTGGAAGAAGCGGTCGTTCAGCTCCGCCCACTGGCCTGCGGTGGCGAGTTCCTCGATGCTGGCGCGGTACAGCGGGTTGTCGCTGGCGGCGAGCAGGGCGCGGATGTTGTCGTAGCTGGCGGCGAGGAGTTGCCCGGAAGAGGCGGCGGCTTGGAGTTGGTCGGCAAGGGACATATGAAATATCAATCTGAACCAGCCCTTTAAGGAATCAAACGGCAAAGCGCTCAGGATGTCTGAGACTTGCTTTACAAAGGCGGGGGTGGATTTGCACTCGCCAAATTGACGGCACCTCTCTAAGATCGCCCGCGTTCCCAGCCAAACACAAACATTCACCTCTTTACGATCATGGGCCTGATGGATTACCTCAAAGGACAGTTCTTGGAAATCATCCAATGGACGGACGACTCACGCGACACGCTCTCCTGGCGCTTTCCAGACGAGGACAAGGAAATCAAGCGCGGCGCGCAGCTCATCGTGCGCGAATCGCAGATCGCCCAGTTCGTCTATCTCGGTGAATACGGCGAAACCTTCGGCCCCGGCAAGCACACGCTGAGCACGGAGAACATCCCCATCCTCTCCACGCTCAAAGGCTGGAAGTACGGCTTTGAGTCCCCCTTCAAGGCGGACATCTACTACGTCACCACCCGCCTCTTCACCGGCAACAAGTGGGGCACCAGCAACCCCATCATGATGCGGGATGCGGACTTTGGTATCGTGCGCGTGCGCGCCTTTGGCACCTTCGATTTCAGGATCACTGAGCCCAAGCTCTTCCTCAAGGAAGTCGCCGGTACGGACAATCACTTCCGCCTGGATGAATTCGCCGACACCATGCGCAGCCGCATCGTCAGCGTGTTCACGGATGCGCTCGCCACCGCCAAGGTGCCTGTGCTCGATCTCGCCACCCGCTATTCCGAGCTTGGCGAAGCCCTGCTGCCCATCATCAATCCCACGACGCAGGGCAAGTACGGCATTGAGATCACTAGCTTCATCCTCGAAAACGCCAGCGTGCCGCCGGAAGTCGAGGCCGCGATCGACAAGCGCAGCAGCATGGGCGCGATCGGGAATCTGAACGACTACGTGAAGTTCCAGATGGCCGAAGGCATGGGCAAAGGCGGCAGCAGCCCGGCAGGCTCCGCCGCAGAACTGGCGATGGGCTTTGGCATGGCGCAGAACATGATGGCACAGGGAGCTTTTAATATGAACCCCGGTGCCGCTGCCCCGCCACCGCTGCCCGGCGCTGCGGCTCCCGCACCCGCCGGAGCTCCGTCAGTCGATATTCTCACGCCCGCGCAGGTGGCGCAGAGCCTCGGGGTCACCGAGGCGGATGTGCTCGCCAGCATCGAGGGCGGCCAGATCAAGGCGAAGAAGATCGGCACGCAGTATCGGATCACGAAGGCGGCGCTGGATGAGTTTCTGGCGCAGTGATTGACTTACGACGGGCACTTCTGCCCGTCGGTCTGGGAGATGGGTAAGCGCGAGTACGACAGACAAGAGTGTCTGTCGCGGTCCCGATCCCGCCTTGCCAGAAACCACCCTGTGCGTATTTTATGGACGATGAAACTCCGCCTCGATCTGCTGAAGCATCTGACCACGGACGATGTGATCCGGGAGGCGGAGGCGACGGTTCACCGTTTCAAACCCGAGCCGCTTTTCTCGCGAACTGGGACTGGCAGTCTGTCATCCGCATCAACGCAGGAGCGTGCGCGCGAGGTGGAGCACAGCACGGCTTTAACTCAGAGTCTGCAGCAGCGTGCGCAGAAGTCTGGGCAGCACGGCACGGACAAGAAGTAACGCTGGTGGCGGCTTACGACACACTGCGGGAGTTTCACAAAAGGGCGCCGTTCCTCTTCTTCAATGGCAACACCTTTGCCTCCATCGGACGAGAGTTGAGCTATGCTTTGTTTAGTGATCTGCCTGCATTGCGGAAACGCGAGGTGGGATCGGCCACGGCACACTACATTGCTGGTGTGCTGGACCGCGCAGTGATGATGCAAGTAGTGGAGAGCTTGTGCGCCGCTGCTGACCTAGTGCCCGGCACGCGGGTCAAAACTCTGCGTGGGAGCACACATGGAGTGGTGCTGCGAGTGTTGGAAGACGGGCGCATCGTGTGGAGAACGGAGGGCGGGTCGGAACTGATCGCACTGCCTGAGTCGCTGAAATCCGGGGATTAGACGCTTTGGGCCATGTGCGTTCGTTTCCTGTTGCCTTTGAGTGAGTGGAAACGGAAAAGGTTTTTTTTCGTTTTCATGCGGGCTGTTGATGCATGGCATTTGGGTGGGCCAGCGTTGTCGCTGAAAACCAACCCCATAGAGGCGGCTTGGCCAGTTTCCATGCTGTTTTGTTCAGTTGCCCATGGAAACCGCCTTTCGTGCGACGCCCTGCCATCTCAATCCCCTGGGTGCGCTTTCATGCAGCGCCTTTTTTTCCTCGGTTGCCAGTTTCCCACCCTATATTCTGGGGTTGGCAACCGGCAACCAGCGCCATTCAAGCTAGGCCTTTTCGCCGCGATTTGACCGATGACCGAGCGCCACCCGAGGTCGGGGAATAAAACGGATGCAGGCAATGGCTTGCGTGGCATCTGTCGCGCCACCGGTGGCCTGCCCGCCATCGGCTGATCCGCGATGTTCGTGGCTTTTCTACTGGATATAAATTTGAAACAAAACTCCCGGTGATCTCCAAACGCACCATCATTGTCGCAGCGGCTGCGCTGGCCTTCATGGCTGGCTGGTCGGTCATCGGGAAACGAGCCGCGAGCATTGAGCCGCTGCCGGAGTCAGAGGTGGAGCAGACGGTGACGGAGAAGGGGGCGACCTATAAGCTGCACAAGGGCCGTCTCTATCGCGTGCAGACGCAGTCTGGCAGATGGGAGTTAGTGCAGGAGGTTTATGACCCCGACTTCTACGCGAAGAACTACGTCGAGAAGAATGGTGCCGTCTTCCGCAAGGCCGGTGATGGTGAGCTGCTGCCAGTTAAGCGGTCGTTTGCGGATGACTTCGAGGGGACGCAGCGGCTTGCAGATTTGATCGGCCTCAAACGCGGCTGGACCACCTGCGAGCTGCAATCGCCGAAGACGCCGAGCGTCAATGACTACGTGAAGCTGCGTAACCGCTTGCTCAAAGGAGAGGGGGACTTCCTCGACAACCGCATCGAGCCCAGCGGGGAGGTGGTGCATGGCGGGAAGACGGCGCTAAAGACGGTTTCGGTGTCGCCAAGTGCTGGGATGGTCACGGCGAAAGCATCGCTCTCCACGGAGCTGGTGCATTTTGTGAAGGGGGATCATGTGTGGATGTCGCTCTGGTGCCAGGTGCCCACGGGCAGCGGCATGCCGTTTACGGTGCTGGATCTTGAAACAACGTGGCTGCATCAGCATCCGGGGATGCGGATTGTTATTTCAGGCGGCAAACATGCCTGCTTTCAGCTCAAGGGGTTCGACCAGCCGTATTATCGCCAACCGAAGGGGCAGGAAGTGATTTTTCCCACGGGGCGGTGGGTGCGTCTCCGGGCGCATCTGGTGCTCTCCGAGAAGGAGGACGGAGTGATCGAACTCTGGCAGGACGGGCAGAAGGTCATCGATACGCACGGTAAGACGCTGGTGCTTTCTCATGCCATCTACAACAGCATCGAGATAGGTATCAGCGCTTACAACGAGCAGGGAAAGACGGCGACACTTTATGTCGATGACTTCTGCATATCCGATCAGCCGATCAAGGACTGATGCGCGGTGCGTGCGTCAGGAATGTGTTCCGCATTCCCGCACTTGTGTTACCAGCGGAAGCGCTCACGCAGCGTGGGCTCCTGGTGATGGTGGGACAGGCCTAGAAGGGCACCGAGGGTGAGGCCGAGGGCGAAGGCACCGAGGACGGTGGGTACGGGGTTTTCACGCATGTACTTCTTGGACTGATCCAGAGTGTCTTCGGCGCGTGAGGCCGCGTTCTGGTAGAGGTCTTTGGCGGCCTGGCCAGCGTGCTGGGCGGCATCTTTGGTGGCAGCGATGCCGCGCTGAGCGGCGTCTTTGGCAGCCTGGGTGGCATGATCGGCTAGGTCTTTGGCGGCCTGAGGCAGTTGGTCGAAGGGAGGGGGGCTGGTGTTCATGAGTCGGATGGGGTTGGTGCGTAGTGTGATCGTCGGTGGTCCTTGCTGTGACCGTCTCAAAGTACGCCGGGCGGTCAGCCTGTGCTATGGGGTGTATGCCTGCCTCTTCATCCGTGCCAGCAACTCGTTGCTGGTTGCCAGTTTCCAACCCGCTGTTCTTAGGGTGGGCAACTGGAAACCGCGCTGAAAAAGGTGCTGCATGAAAGCGCACCCAAACGAATGAGCTGGCAGGAAGGCGCACGGATGGCGGTTGCCATGGGCAACCGAAAAAAAACGCATGGCAACCGGAATGCAGGCCGCGTTTGGCTAGGATTTAGACTCTACGGAGGAGTTGTGCGCAGCCACCTCACCACGGCGCGGTTTGCTTCAGTTGCAGCGGTGCGGTGCGGATGAGGAAGAAGCCGTGGAAGGGCTGGACGGAGGCGGCGGGGGCCGGGGTGGTCTGAGGCAGCCAGGCGGGCGGGGTAGTGGTGCCGTCGAGGTAGTAGCCGGTGTAGTCGGTGGCTCCTGGCGTGGTGTCGCCATCCCAGAGGCGGAAGCGGTCGGCGGTGTCAGGGCTGAGGCCGGAGGTGAGACCGGCGACGGGGGCGGCGGTGGCCACGGGCCAGCCTGGGGCGATCAATTGCGTGCCGGCGACGAGCGGCGTGACGAAGCTGCTCAGACGCACTTCACCGGTGACCATGAGGACGCTGCCGGTGCCACGGACTTGCACCAGGGCGGCCTCGTGGGCGGCGAAGGGGCGGGTGTTCATGCTAAGCACATCGTAGAGCCAAGTGCCGCTGCTGTTGGTGAAGGTGGTGAAGTTGCTGACGGCAGGGTCGAAGAAGAGGACGCGGTCATCACTACCGAAGGCGGCTGATGGGAGCAGCTCGGCGAGGGTGTGATGCAGGCGGATGCTGATGCGCGCATCGGCGAGACCCGCATAGGACTGGCTGGTATTTTGTAGCACGACGGTGTTGCCGGAGCTGGTGGTGGTGTCGATGTCGAAACGCTGACCGGCCAGCGGGCCGTCAAGAGCTTCGAGATAGAGCGAACCGGCTGGCAGCGTCAGAATGGCAGGAAGCATGAGCTCATTCGCGCTGACGGAGACGACGCGGCCGGTGAAGAAGGCGGCATTGAGCAGCGGCATGCTGAAGGTGCGTGAGCCGGTGGCAAAGGACTGGCGGCTCCACCCCTGAATGGCGGAAGCGACGGTGGCTTCGGGGTTGCCGTCGCGGTTGGCGTCGAGATCGACGCGGAGACGGACGTAGCCAACGTCGAGGCTCTTGAAGACGAGGAGTTTTTCGAGGTTCGAATAGGAGCGGGTGAGCGTGCCGTCGGCGTTGATGGTGGTGGTGGCCGCCATGGAGAGCTTCTTCCATGCGGAGGCATTTCCGGCCTTGCTGAGATCAGTCAGGGTTTCGAGGCTGATGATGAGATCGTCATGCGTGGCGGTGGGCAGTGTGAGCTGGGCGATGAGGGTGCCGGTGGCGGCATCATGCGTGAGGGCGAAGCGGCTGGCTTGCAGCGGGCTGGCGGGGTCGGTGCCGAGGGCGTATTCGAGGAGGTTGGCGATGCCGTCTTCATCAGGATCTGCGGCAGCACCACCGATGTTGCTGCCCTGGCTCCAGAGGGCGAAGGTGCTCGCACCTGGCAGCACGCTGGCGGTGAAGCCGCCGGTGACGATGTAGCGGCGGATAGCCTCGCTGGCGGCGAAGCCGGTGCCAGCAGGGGCGACGATGCCGAGGTCGCGAGTGAGATCGACGCGGGCGTCGATGGCGTCATCGATCGTGCCTTCAGCGCCGGATTCAGCGGTGCCCACCGGGCAGAGGCCGGGGCGCAGGGTGAAGAGGCTGGTGCTGGCACCGTTGACAGCAGGGTTGTTGTTGAAGATGAGATCCTGGCCCGCGTCGTCATCACCCGCCACCACGGAGGACATGGGCAGGAGGCCTTCGAGCGGAGAGCCGGTGGTGAACTGTGAAGCCGGGATGTGCAGGAAGTAGGTGCCGGGATTCACGCCGTCGAGGTAGTAGCGTCCTTTGCAACTGCAGCCCGAGGTTCCCGCGCTGATTGGATCATCCACGCCTGGTGTCGCACCCTGGGCATAGAGTTCGACGTAGATGTTGCCGAGGCTTTCGCCTTCATTGCGGAAACCGTCGCCGTTGATGTCGAGGAAGATGAAGTTGCCGACGGCCACGCTGGACCAGAGGCCGAAGTCCACGGTGAGGTTGCTGTCTGGATCCGTGTCGCCATCCGTGATGGATTCCGCGCCGCCAGAGAGATTGAGGACCGGGCTGAAGAGTGCTGTGCCGGAGCCGCCGGGCTGCGCGCCGTCATTGTTGTTGTCGATGTTGTTGTCGGATGTGGCTGCCGTGCCGCCGGTGAAGAGATAATCCGCAGGTGGCGTGACCTTGACGTAGAAGTTGCCGGCGGGCAGGGAAAGGAAGAGATAAGCACCGGTCGAATTGGTGATGAAGTCACTGCCGACCTGGGTGTCTGCTGCGGTGCCGCTGCCGCCGATGGCATTGTCATCGCCAGTGGCAAAGAGCTGGACGGTGGCACTGGCCACGCCAGGTTCGCCGCTGTCCTTGAGTCCGTTGTTGTTGGAGTCTTCAAACACGAGATTGCCGATGCTCAGCGTGCGCACCTGCAGGGTGAGATTGAAGGTCTGCGCACAGGCGTTGGCATCTGAGACACGCACGGTGACGGGGAAAGAGCCCTTGGCTGTGGGGGTGCCATTGAGTGTGCCGGAGGACGAGAGCAGCACGCCACCAGGCAGGTCGCCGCTTTGCAGCGCGAAGGTGTAAGGTGCGGTGCCGCCAGAGGCGGTGAGCGCCTGAGTGTAGGAGGCACCGAGATAAGCGACTGGCAATGCGCCGTTGGGGGAGAGGGTCAGCGTTGGGCAGACCGGCGTGAGTGTGTAGCTGGCGGTGCCGGAGCAACCGTCCGCAGCAGTGGCGCGAACGGTGAAGGTGGCGGAAGTGGCACTGGTGGTGGTGCCGCTGATCGTGCCGCTGCTGCTTAGCGTCATGCCAGAAGGCAGCGCACCGGTGACAAGCGTAAAGCTGTAAGGCGACACGCCGCCTGCGCCGGTGATCGTCTGCGAGTAAGCAACGCCGATCACAGGCGTGGCCAGTGTGGCTGGCGACTGGGCGATCACAGGGCAGATTTTGATGGAGAGCACCGCGCTGCCCTGGCAGCCATTGGCATCCGTGGTGCGGATGGTGACGCTGACGCCGGTGCCGTTGGAGGTGGTGGGAGTGCCGCTGATGACGCCGGTGCCGGCGCTGAGCGTGAGCCCGGCGGGCAGCGCGCCGCTGGTGACCGTCCACGCGGCATACGGCGCGATGCCACCCGCTGCGCTGAGCGTCTGCGTGTAGGCGACGCCGACACCGCCGGTGGCGAGCGTGGCCGGGCTGACGGTGATGGTCGGACACGCGGGAGTGATGGTGTAGCTGGTGCTGCCGGTGCAGTTGTTGGAATCGGTGGCGCGCAGCGTGAAGGTGGTCGCCGTGGTGCTGGTGGGGGTGCCGGAGATGACGCCCGTGGTGGTGTTCAGGCTGAGACCCGCAGGCAGGCTGCCGTTGCTGATCGAGAAGGTGACCGCGCCCACGCCGCCGCTGGAGGTGACGGTCTGCGAATAGGCGCTGTTGACGGTGCCGTTGGTCAGCGTGGAGGGGCTGAGGGTGATGGTGGGGCAGGCGGGAGTCAGCGAGTAGCTGCGCGTGCCGACGCAACCATTGGCATCAGTGGCGGAGAGGGTGAAGTTTGCAGCAGCGGTGCTGGTGGGAGTGCCGGAGAGGACGCCGGTGCTGGCATTGAGCGTCAAACCGGCAGGCAGGGCGCCGCTGGAAACCGCATACACATACGGAGTCACGCCACCGGAACCCGCGATGGTCTGCGAATAGCTGCTGCCAGCGGTGCTGGCGGCCAGGGTGGTGGGACTGAGGGTGACGACCGGGCAGATTTTCAGCGAGATCGTCGCGCTGACCTGGCAGCCGCGCGCATCGGTGGTGCGCACGGTCACAGTGGTGGCTGCGCCCGTGGAAGCCGTCGGTATGCCGGAGATGACACCCGCAGAACTGAGGCTGAGGCCGGCGGGCAGGGTGCCGTTGGTGACGGTCCAGGAGCCATACGGTGCCGTGCCGCCGCTGCCGCTGAGCGTCTGAGAATACGCGGTACCCACGGTGCCGGTGGCTGCTGTCAGCGGCGTGATGCCCATCGTGGGGCAGGCAGGCGTGACCGTGTAACTCTGCGTGCCGCTACAGCCGTTGGCGTCGGTGGCTTTGAGCGTGAAGGTGGCGGTATTCGGGCTGTCCGGCATGCCGCTCAGCACCCCCGAAGTGCTCAGCGTGGCCCAGGTGGGCAGTGTGCCGCTGGCAAGCGTGAAGGTGTAGGAGGCAGCACCGCCGGAAGCCGTGAAGGTCTGCGAGTAGGCGGTGCTCACGGTCGGAGTCGAAGGCGTGGTGGGTGCCAGCGTGATGACCGGGCAGACCTGCAGCGTGATCGCTTGCGTGCCCTGGCAGCCATTGGCATCGTTTGCGCGGATGGAAACACTCACACCCGCGCCGTTGGAGGTGGTGGGTGTGCCGCTGATGACGCCGGTGCTGGCATTGAGCGTGAGCCCCGCTGGAAGCGTGCCGTTGGTGACGGTCCAGGTGCTGTAAGGTGCGGTGCCGCCGGAAGCGGTGAGGGTCTGCGAGTAGGCGCTGCCCACCGTCGCCTGTGCGGCGGTGGTCGGCGTGATGCTGATCGTCGGGCAGTTCGGTGCCAGCGTGTAGCTCGAAGTGCCAGTGCAGCCGTTCGCATCCGTGGCGCGCACGCTAAAGGTCGCGGGGGTGGCGTTCGTGGGAGTGCCGGTGATCACCCCGCCGGTGCTCATGGAAGCCCAGGCTGGCAGTGCTCCGCTGGCAATCGTGTAGGTATAAGATGAGGTGCCGCCAGAGGCGCTGATCGACTGCGAGTACGCGGTGCCGATGACCGGGGTCGAAAGGGTCGCAGGTGCGAGTGTGATGACCGGGCAGATCTGCAGCGTGATGGAGCGCGTACCCTGGCAGCCATTGGCGTCATTCGCACGCACGGTGATCGTCGTTGCCGGGCTGGCGGTGGCTGTGGGCGTGCCGCTGATGATGCCGGTGCTGGCATTGAGTGTGAGGCCAGCAGGCAGCGCGCCTGCGGTGACCGTCCAGGCGCTGTAAGGCGCGATGCCGCCACTTGCAGAAAGGGTTTGCGAGTAGGCCGTGCCCACGGTGCCTTGCGCCAGCGCTGCCGGTGTGAGGGTGATCGTCGGGCAGACCGGAGTGATGGTGTAGCTCAGCGTGCCGCTGCAGCCGTTTGCGTCCGTGGCGCGCACGGTGAAGGTGGCGGCGGTGGTGCTCGTGGGGGTGCCGCTCAAGACACCGGAAGAACTCAACGTGGCCCAGGCTGGCAGAGAACCGCTGGCAAGAGCGAAGCTATAAGCCGCTGCGCCACCAGATCCGGCCAGTGTCTGCGAGTAGGCGGTGCCGACGGTCGGTGCCGGCAGGGTGGCAGGAGTGAGGGTGATGACCGGGCAGATGATCAGATTGAGGGTGCGTGTACCGGTGCAACCATTGGCATCGGTGGCGCGGAAGGTGAGGCTGACGCCGCTAGCGTTGCTGGTGGTCGGGGTGCCGGAGATGACACCGCTGGTGGCATTGAGAGTCAGACCGGCTGGCAGTGTGCCGCTGGTCACGGCGAAGGTGTAGGCTGAAGTGCCGCCAGTGGCGACAAGCGTCTGCGAATAGGCGGTGCCAATGAGGCCGCTGGGAAGCGGGTTAGGATTGATGCCGCTGCCAACATTGACTGCGATGGCGGGACATACCGGAGTGACGTTGTAGCTCTGCGTGCCGGTGCAAGCATAGGAATCCGTGGCGACGATGGTGAAGGTGGCGGCGCTGCTGCTGGTCGGTGTGCCGGAGATGACCCCCGCGCTGCTCAGGGTGAGACCTGCTGGCAGTGTGCCGCTGCCGATGGCATAGGTGTAAGGGGCAAGACCACCCGAGGCGGTGACCGTCTGCGAGAAGGCCGTGCCCACCGTCGGGGTGGTGAGCGTCGAGGGTGAAAGCGCGATGGGCAGACAGGTGATGGTGACGAGGCTGTCTTCCACTTCGCCCGTGCCGCTGGCGCCGATCGAAGTTGGATTTTGGGTGCTCGTCAGACGGAAGCGCGCGCCGCGCTGGCCGGGAACAGCGCCCACTGGCACAAGGAAGTTTACCGTCTGCGTCACGCCGTTGGTGCCGGTGGCGATGCTGGTGTTGGTGGCGATCTGCTCACCAGAGTCGGCAAAGGAGCCGTTGTTGTTGAAGTCGATCCACGCATTGAGATAACCCGCCGCGCCGCTGTTGTTCGTCACCACCACGGTGGCGCTGCCGGCGGTGCCGGGAGTCTGGCTCGGCAGGGTCACGCCGTCTTCGTCATCGCTGCCGGTGATGTCATCCCCCGTCGCGCTGGCATTGAGGGTCGAGACATATTCCGTGTCAGCGAGCGCCCCCATGCGCAGATTGGAACTGGCGAGGCTCGAAGCATCCGCCGCGCCGTTCCAGTCGCCGAAATCAGTCGTCGGCACCGCGATGGTGGTCACATAGTCTTCGACTTCACCGTTGCCAGCGGTGCCGGTGACGCCAGGGGATGAGACATCGGTCAGACGCACGCGCAGACCCACGTTTGAACCCGTTGCAGCACCCGCCGGGACGGTGATGCTGAGGTTCTGCGTGCTGTTGCTGCTGCCGGTGGCGATGCTGACATTGGTGGCGATCTGCTCGCCTGCATCGGTGAGCACGCCGTTGTTGTTGTAGTCGATCCAGACGTTGAGGAAGGCGGCGGAGCCGGTGGTGTTGGTCACGATCACCGGAATGGTGGCCGGCGCACCAGCGGTCATGGACGGCAGCGTCACGCCGTCTTCGTCATCGCTGGCAGTGCTATCGTCACCCGCGGCGGAGACGTTGCGGGTGGAGAGATATTCCGTGTCAACCAGCGCGCCGAGGCGCAACGCAGCGGTGGCGTTGGATGCCGCATCGGCGACGCCACTCCAGTCCCCGTAGTCAAGCGGCGGGCTGGCAAAAGTGACGACATAGTCTTCCACTTCACCGGTTCCGGCCGCACCGGTGGAGCCCGGCGAAGAAACAGAGGTTAAACGCACGCGCATGGCGACCGGCGTGCCTGTCACCGCCGCAGCGGAAGCCGTGATGTTGAGGTTTTGAGTCACATTGCCCGAGCCGTTGGCAACGGGCGTGTTGGTGGCGATTTGCTCGCCTGCATCGGTGAGCACACCGTTGTTGTTATAGTCGATCCAGGCGTTGAGGAAGGCGGTTGCACCGCTGCTGTTCGTTACCACGACGGGAATCGTGGCTGGAGCGCCAGCAGTCATCGACGGCAGGGTCACGCCGTCTTCATCATCCGTGTTGGTAGTGTCATCGCCGGTGGCGGTGGCGTTGGTGGTGGCTGCGTATTCGGCATCCACCAAGGCGCCGATGCGGACAGCGTTGCTCGTGGTGCTGCTCGCGCTGGCCAGGCTGGTCAAGTCACCAAAGTCCGTCGTCGGCGCGGCGATGTTGGCGACGTAATCTTCAACTTCACCATTGCCGCCAGCGTTGCCGGTGGCACCGGGACTGCCGGTGGTGGTGAGGCGGAACCGCAAACCGAGATTCGTGCCGGTGACCGCGGTGAGCGGAACGTTAATGCTTTGATTGATCGTGGCATTGCTCGAACCGTTCGCGACGTTGACGTTGGTCGCGAATTGTTCGCCCGCATCGGTGAAAGTGCCATTGTTATTGAAGTCGATCCATGCATTGAGGAAGGCGGCGGATCCGGTGGTGTTCGTTACGACCACGGGAATCGTGAACGTACCGCTGGCGGTCAGCGCGGGCAAGGTCACGCCGTCTTCATCATCAATGCCGGTGATGTCATCGCCAGTGGCTGCGGCATTGGCATTGGCTGTGTATTCGGCATCCACTAGGGAGCCCAGGAACAGACTGCTGCTCATGCCATTGGCAGCGCTGGCGGCACCGCTCCAGTCACCGAAATCATTCGTCGGCGAGGTGATGACCACAGCGTAATCCTCGACTTCGCCGATGCCTGAAGCACCCGTGGGGCCGGTGGTTGCCGAATCCGTCAGCCTGAAGCGCACGGCGCGGTTGGCACCAGCGCTGGCCGTGAACGGCACTGTGAAGGTGATCTGCTGGGTGCTGCCGCCGGGCGGAGTTGCGCTCCAAGGAGCCAGATACTGGCCGTCGATCACGACCGGACCGGTGCCGGTGCCAGGAAGCTGCCAGGCTGCGGCCAGATTGTCACCGCCGCCGCCTTCCTTCATCAAGGCTTCGATGTAATAGGGCTTGCCAGCTTCCAGGGTGATCGTGACGGACTTTTGTTCGGAATAGGTTGCCCATGCCAGTGGGCTGGTCCAGCCAGGCACCCTGGCAATGAGCGCAGCGTTGGCCGCAGTGGCGTCGGTGCTGAGAAAGAGCTTGGTTTCATCGTCACCCGAAACCCAGAAGGTGTAGTCACCACTGACGGGAGGGTAAACCCAGCCGCGCATGCGTTGGCCCATGTTGTCCGCCCAGTCGGTGGGAGCGGTGAAATTGGAACGGTAATCAGAGCCGGTGGGGCTGTTGGGATAACTGGCATTGCTGGTCAGGTCGGAAATGCTGGTGCCGCTAATGCCGGTCCAGTACTCGCGCAGGATCGTGCCGGTGGTCAACTTGGGAATCACCCGCGCCGCTTCCAGACGTTCGCCACCGCTGCTGATGGTGGCGTCATTGAGCACACCATCGTTGTTGAAGTCAATCCAAGCGTGCAGCCAGGCGTTGGCGCTGGTTTTATTCTGCACGGTGACAGGCAGCGTGACACTGTTGCCAGGAGTGATGCTGGCCGGCAAGGTGGCGCCGTCCTCGTCGTCGCTGCCGGTGATGTCGTCGCCCGTGGCGGTCACGTTGGTGGTGGCCGTGAACTCAGAGTCCACCATGCTGCCCAGCAGGAGGTTTGCATTCGCGGTGCTGCTGGTGCTGGCGAGAGCTGAGTGGTCACCGAAATCCGTCGTTGTGGGGGCGATGTTCACGACATAATCTTCGATTTCACCGACAGCAGCGTTAGCGCCCGTGGGACCGGGAGAGGTGGGGGCGGAAAGACGGAAGCGTGCGCCCAGATTGGCGCCAGTGACCGCATTGATCGGGATGGTCACGGTGAGATTGATCACGCCGTCAGTTGTGCCGGAGACCACGTTGACATTGGTGGCGATCTGTTCGCCCGAGTCGGTGAGCAGACCGTTGTTGTTGAAGTCGATCCAGGCATTGATGTAGCCGAGCGCCCCGGTGCTGTTGGTCGTGACGACTGGAATCGTCAGCGTCTGGCCGGCGTTCATCGCAGGCAGCGTTACGCCGTCCTCGTCATCGCTGCCGTTGACGTCATCGCCGGTGGCGGTGGTGTTCTTGGCCGCAGCATATTCGGCATCGGTGTTTGCGCCCATGCGGAGGCTGGGGCTGAAACCCTGTGAGGCGTCGGCAAAGCCGCTGAAGTCGCCGAAGTCGTTCGTGGGTGCGGTGATGGTGACGGTATAATCTTCGATCTCTCCCGTGCCACTGGCACCCGAGGTGCCGGGGGAGGAGGTGGAGGTCAAACGCACTCGTACGCCGAGGGTCACGCCGGTCAGTGTTGTGTAAGGAACGGTGATGCTGAGGTTCTGGGTGCTGCCGGTGGTGCCGGTGGCGACGACGGCGTTGGTGACGATCTGTTCGCCGGAATCGGTGAGCACGCCGTTGCCATTGTAGTCGATCCACGCATTGAGGAAGGCGGAGGCGCCAGTGTTGTTCGTCAACACAACGGGAATGGTGGCCGGAGCTCCAGCGATCAGTGCGGGCAAGGTTACGCCGTCTTCGTCATCGCTGCCGGTGATGTCATCACCCGTGGCAGTGGGGTTGGTGGAGGCGGCGTACTCGACATCCACAAGCGCACCCAGCCGCAGATTGCTGTTCCTGGTGCTGCTAACGAGGCTGAAGAGCGAATAGTCACCGAAGTCGGTCGTCGGCAGGGCAATGTTGACGACGTAATCCTCGACTTCGCCGACGCCACCGGCACCGGTGGAGCCCGGCGAGACGTCGTTGGAAATACGTGCGCGTACACCGAGGTTGGTGCCGGTGACGGCGGTGGCAGGCACGGTGATGTTGAGATTCAAGGTGCTGTTCGTCGTGCCGGTCGCCACCGTGGTGTTCGTGGCGATCTGTTCGCCGGCATCCGTGAAGACGCCGTTGTTGTTGTAGTCGATCCAGACGTTCAGATAGGCGCTGGCCCCGGTGTTGTTGGAGGCGACGACCGGGATCGTGGCAGGCGCACCTGCGGTCAGCGACGGCAGGGTGATGCCGTCTTCATCATCCACCCCGTTCAAATCGTCACCGGTAGCTGCGGCATCGGTGGTGGCGGCGTATTCGGTGTCCACGAGGGCACCGAGGCGCAGGTTGGTGCTGGCGGTGTTGGAGACGCTGGGCGCGCCGCTGAAGTCGCCGAAGTCCGTGAGCGGGGCGAGGATGACGACAGCATGGTCTTCGACTTCACCCGTGCCGACGCCGCCGGTGGAACCAGGGGTGGTGACATTGGTGAGGCGGAAGCGGGTGCCGATGAGCGAGGCGGCGGTGACCGCGTTGGCCGGCACGGTGAAACTGAGACTGACCGTGCCACCGCTGGTGCCGGTGACGATGTTGACATTGGTGGCGATCTGTTCGCCGACATCCGTGAGCACGCCGTTGTTGTTGTAGTCGATCCAGGCGTTCAGATAGGCCGTGGAGCCGGTCAGGTTGGTCACGGCGACCGGCAGCGTCATGGGCTGGCCCGCGGTCATCGATGGGAAAGTCACGCCGTCCTCATCATCGCTGCCCGTGGTGTCATCGCCCTGGGCGCTGGCGTCCTTGGTGGCGCTGCCTTCGAGATCCTGCAGTGCGCCGAGCTTGAGGCTGGCGCTGCCCGTGCTGTAGGCATCCGCGAACAGCGAGAAGTCGCCATAGTCCGTCGTAGGCGCGACCAGGGTGGCGACGTTGTCCTCCACTTCGCCGTTGCCGCTGGCACCGGTGGCACCGGGCGAGGAGGTGGAGGTGAGACGTACCCGCACGCCCGCACTGCCGAGAACGGCGCTGGCCGGCGCAGTGAACGAAACGGTACGGCTGGAGTTTGACGTGCCGGTGGCGATGACGGTATTGGCGGCAATCTGTTCACCCGCATCGGCCAGCGAGCCATTTTGATTGAAATCAATCCAGGCATTGAGGAAGGCCGAGGTGCCGCTGGTGTTGGTGACGTTCACCGTGATCGAGCTTGCGCCTCCCTGCGTGATGCTGGCGGGCAGCGTCACGCCGTCTTCGTCATCGCTGCCAGTGATGTCATCGCCGGTGGCGGCGGTGTTGGTGGTTGCAGTGGCCTCCACATCGGTGAGGGTGCCGATGCGCAGCGTGGAGTTCATGCGGCTGCTGGCGCTGGTGAACAGGTTGTAGTCGCCGAAATCAGAGTCTGGCGCGGGAGTGATGGTGTAGGCGAGCACGCCGCTGCAACCGTTCGCATCCGTGGCGGTGACGCTGAAGCTGGCTGCGGTGGTGCTGGTCGGCGTGCCGGACAGCAACCCAGCGGAACTGAGCGTCAAACCTGCTGGCAGCGAACCCGTGCCCACGGTGAAGGTGTAAGGCGAGGCGCCGCCGGATGCGGTGACGGTTTGTGAATACGCCGTATTGATGGTGCCATTCGGCAGAGTGGAAGGGGTGAGCGTGATCACTGGGCAGATGCGCATGGTGTAGGCACGTGTGCCGCTGCATGCGAGTTGGATCGGGGGAGAGACCTTGGCCGAGTTCACCAAGCTGGTGCGGCTGGCATCTACCCGCATTTCCATGTGGTCATCATAGGCAGCCTGTCCGTTGCGCACGATGTAAATGCGGAACCGTCCCGTTCCTGAATTGCCTGCTGCAGTCGCATCGGCACTGGTGGCGGTGACAGGAAGTCCCGTGTTGAAGCTGGTGAGATTCCAGTCTGCCGGAACGGTCGGATTATTCGCCCCGGCAGCCGTGTAGGTGAAGCTGACTTGGCTCCAGTCGATGGGAGTGCTGGAGCCGTCTTTCGGCAGCACATAGTCACGAATGTTGAAGGTGTCGCCGGGGTTGAGATCGAGATTGTAAGTGGAGAAGGTGAGCTGGGGAACCGTGGCGGGTCCCGTGCCTGCTTTGACCGTGAACGAGTAGGAACCCGCCGCCGAAGGCGTGCCCGCGAGCGCACCGGTACTGGCATTCAGGGACAATCCGGTCGGCAAAGTACCACTGGCCACCGCCCAGGTGTAGCTGGCCGAAGGTGTGGCGCTCAAGGCGGCCGTGTAGGCAACCCCTTGAACCCCGGCATTGAGTGAAACCGGTGTGATCGCAATGGCGGCACAGGCAGGCCCGAGGGTATAAATGCTTGTGCCTACGCAGCCGTTCGCATCGACCGCACGGAGGGTGAACGTGGCTGAGGAGGTGCTCGTGGGAGTGCCGCTGATGATGCCCGCACTGCTCAGGTTCAACCCTGCTGGCAGAGTGCCGCTGCTCACCGTGAAGGTGTAGGCCGATGCACCTCCGCTAGCCGCGATGGTTTGCGAATAGGCGGTTCCTACAGTGGCGGCGGCGAGTGTCGCGGGACTCAGAGTGATCACCGGACAGATCTTCAGCGTGACCGTCTGCGAGCCCTGGCAGCCATTGGCATCCGTGGTGCGCACGGTGAAGGAGGCACCGGCACCATTGCTGGCAGTGGGTGTGCCGCTGATCACGCCTGCGCTGCTGAGCGTGAGACCTGCAGGCAGCGTGCCACTGGTGACCGTCCACGAGCCATACGGAGATGCGCCACCACTGGCGGCGAGTGTTTGAGAGTAGGTGGCTCCAACTGTGCCGGTGGTGAGTGAGGTCGGCGTGATGGCGAGCGTCGGGCAGGACATCACCACGGCGTACGTCTGGGTCGCTGTACAGCTGTTGGCATCGGTGGCTCTGAGGGTGAAGTTGTAGGTGCCGGCGACGTTCGGCGTGCCGCTGAGAACACCACTGGCGGCGTTCAGTGTGACGCCTGAGGGCAGCGTGCCGGAACTGAGGGCATAGGTGTAAGGCGCGGTGCCGCCGGAAGCGGTGATGGTTTGTGAATATGCACTGTTGAGCGTGCCGTTGGCCAGTGATGCCGGGCTCAACGCGACCGCCGGACAGGTGGTGGTGACCAGATAGTCTTCGACTTCACCATTGGCGGCGATCCCAAAGGCTCCCAGCGAGCCAGCCGTGCTCAAACGCACCCGCAGACCGACCTGCGCGAGCACCGCATTGCCAGGCACGCTGCCGCCGACGTTGACACTCTGCTGTGAAGCACTGCTGCTGACCGCCACGGCGCTGAGCGCTTCAGACGGATCCAGGAAATCGCCGTCGTTGTTCCAGTCGATGTAGGCAAAGACGTTGGCACTGCTGCCGGTGTTGTTGAACACCGAGACGGGGATGGTGAAGCTCTGGCCGCGGGCGAAGACCGGCAGCGAAGCGATAGCGTCATCGTCATCCGTACCAGTGAGATCGTCACCCGTCGCGGTGGCATTGGGCTGACCGTCAGACTCGATGTCGAGAGTGGCGCCAAGACGCAGGTTGGAGTTGCGATAATGGGAAGGACCGCTGTCGCTGTTGGTGGTCTGGTAGTTGGCCACTCCGGTGCCGATGCCAGTGTCGGGCAGATCGCCCCAGTCACGGTTGCCGGCGATGACGACGGTGTACTGCTTGGTAGCGGTGGTGGTGGCTGCCACGGTGGGAATGAACTGCACATCATCGATGGCCATGCCATTCAGGCCATACGAAAAGACCATGCTGGAGGTCTGCGGCACGAACGGCACGTCAAGCGTGGCCCAGTTGTCGTAGTTCGCGGTGTTCGGCGCGGGGAAGTTCACGCTCGCCGGGCCGAACAAGCTGGCGGCGGAGGCATTGTAGCCGGCGATCCACAGCGCATTGCTGTAAAACGGCGGCTGGGCTTCCGTGGTGCTTGGATTGGCAAACGTGCCGCGCATCGCATACCGCACCCGCAGAGTGTAGGGCCGGCCCACCGTGAAGCCGCTGACCGTCTGCGAGGCCCAGCTGTCCACAAACG
>Ga0114968_10000895_pt1 | contig 22732 bp, 12 predicted proteins | sample M_130807_EF_Meta_FD_87020 | JGI IMG/M metagenome (GOLD analysis project Ga0114968, IMG submission 87020) | Freshwater microbial communities from Lake Montjoie, Canada to study carbon cycling - M_130807_EF_MetaG | ecosystem: Environmental > Aquatic > Freshwater > Lake | place: Lake Montjoie... | reverse complement strand
TGAGAAAAATATCTATTTTTATCTAAATATAGTTTTTCATTTATTATAGGAGTAACTGAATATTTACTATTTACACCAATTATAACAACATTAGGTATAAGTTGCTCTGGTGTAATTTTAGTATAATACAACCTTTTATTTATAACATCAAAATAATTGTATCTGGCATAATAAATATTATTTTGATATTCTTGTTTAATTATTTCATCGTTTTTAAAATTAACAATGTCTTCTTCAATTATTATATAATGGGATGGTGATAAAATTAAACAATCATCTAATTGATTAAATTCAACATTTATTTTTATATCAGAATTATCTAATGCTATTATAGGCAAGGCCATATTGTAATTGCGACAAAACCAAAACATTAAAGGTATATATAATAAATAACCTTTTTTACCATTTGTATTTTCATAAATTTCTGGAATATTACCAATCATTTTATTTAATCCTCTATGTTTTGAGATAGGTGTCGATAATTCAGAATATATATTTAACCAATCACCATATTGTCGTTCTAAAATATTTCCCCCTATCTCTAATTCAATCTGTTTTACTAAATTCCAACCAATTTTTTTACACCAAGCACAAGATGCAATATTACCATTACCTTGTCCTTCTTCCCCTGGAAAATCTATAAATTTACCAATAGGTGGTAGATTTACTACTAAATAAATTTTTCCAATTAAATCTGCTATCTTTGAAATAGTACATGTCACGCGTGAACCAAAATCAGGTTTGACATTGAAGTATTGCGGAATAGGCTCAACTGCAAAATTTGTATGTCTTTTATAAACTTGTTTAAAATATGTTATTTGAGGATTTGAAAATAAAAATGTTTCGGGATATCCTGTTAAAACTAATTGTAAAGCACCTGCAGGCATAATATTTTTAATATTACTTATATACAAGTTTTTAAATATAATTTAAATAAATTATTTTTTAAATAAAAATACATCCTATGCCACTAGATATTCTTAATATATTATATGATCTTGCAAATATTTTTATAATTCCGTTGTTAATTGTATTATTTAAATTATATTTAAATAATTTGTTGTTTAAATAAGTAAATGAACAAGCCCCCGATGGTTGATATGTTAATGGATATAAACAAAATGGATACACATTTAATCCATCTAAGAATGTTGTTTCATAATAAGTATGCGGATATACTAACGAAGTAAATTCAGAAGGAACATTGCTAAATCTATCATGACCATTAAAATTAAAAGATATATTTTTAAAAACATTTTCATATTCATGATATTCTTTATTTATTAGTGAATTTGTATTTTGAAGTATAAAAAACATATCTTTCACAGGATTAAAAAAATTTAATTTAATATTACCATTATTGTTTTGTGATATATTTTCATAACAGTATTGTATCTGCTCTATTAAATATTCATGGCGCATTTTGGCAAATAATTCTCTTTCATAATCACTTAAATAAATAAAACTACCCATCAACTCAAATTTTAATTTCATTTCACCAACTAAAGACGCACCATCCTCTATATAAATTAAATCTTTTAGTTTACGCGTATTTACTTCAAATATCAGCTCGCTATTTTGTAATGCAATCAACGGTAGAGCTAAATGAAAATTATTTTGAAAGTAAAAAGGCAAAGGAATATATAAATTTCTTTTCTTTTTTTTATTGGAGTCAAAATTATGTAACTCTTCGGTGTTACCAATCATTTTGTAATATCCATCATGTTTATTTTCATTTATATTACAATGCGACCAAATATGCAACCAATCTGATGAAAGTTCTTGTAATGTATAATCATTGATTCTTAAATTAATTTTGTTAAAAATAAAATGTCCAATAAATTTTATCCATGATACTCTAGGTTTAATAGGTCTATTTATTATATTATTTAATTTAATTAGATTATTAATTTTATTTTGCAAATTAATTTTATATTGTGTAATAATATTGTTATCATCATTATTATCATTTGTAAATCTAAAATTATTAAAATGTTGATTATAAATTTTAGATATTTTATTGTTTGGTAAATTAATCAATGGATGATTATTTTTTATATTACTTATTATATCATTTAACATATAGTTTTTAAAATCTTTTACATAATATGTTTTGTTTAAATTGTTATTATATTTCTTGATTAATTCATTGTAATTAATTTTAGTAAAATATATATCAAGTATTACACCTGTATCTAGTATATTATATGTGTTTAACTTTTCCAGAATATGTCCGATCCCATTCTGTAACGTATATATTTTTGTATCATCGTAAATGAATTCATTATTATTCCATACAATTTTTATGATTTTATAATTAATGTTATTGTATTTTAAGTCATATTTATCTATTATAAACAAAGGATTTGAATCATTTAAAAACACCCAGTCATAATAATCCAAATAATTATAATCATCTCTACATATTAAAAATATGGAATTATTATTTTCTTTATACCATTGTACAATTTTATATTTAAAATCCAAAAAATTTTCAATTAAATATTCTAATACATTTAAACTAAGATTAATATATAATAAATCATAAATATTATTTAAATTATTATATATTATTGTTGTATTATTAATAGTATTGTCTTTTAACGTATTATTTAATAGTATAAGATCATCAATATTATCAATTAATTTAATAAAGTTATTTATGTTGTCAATTATATACATGAAATCAATTGGTGAAACAGTATATTTTTGGTAAGTAAAATGAATTGTTTCTATATTTAAAATATATTGATCAATGGTTTGAATATAACTTATATGATTATTAATTGTGTTAATATCTATAGTATTAACATTTATATTTGGTAAATCTGTTATTAATTTATATATAGTGGGTAATTTAGCTATATAGTTTGTTATATTATTACAAAAATAAATATTAAATAAATCTGAAAAATTTTCAATATTATTTCTCAAGGAAATATTATTATACAATACTATATCAAAACTGTTATTGTTGCTAGCATAAGTGTTCATTAAATCAATTAAAATATTAACAGTTTTTTGAAGATCATTAAAGTCATTGATTTTATTGATTTGTACAGTTATAAAATTTAATTTAGTAATTATAGGTGAACTAGTTTTTAAATTTAGATTAGCATTAATTGATATTAACCCTGAATATAATGTTTTAAATAAATTAATTATGTCATATGTAGAAGCTGATAAACCATATAATTCTGTAAAAGGAATATTATTTTCTTTATCATTTATGATATCTTCAAAGTTAGGGATTGATCTAGCTAATGTTGTAATAATTGGAAATAATGCCATGAACTTTTTAATCTCTAATATGTCTATTTTTAATTGTTCTGTTTTTTGAGTAATATCTGATATATATAATAGTTCATTTAATATAACAATAGATTCATTGATTTTATTTTTGATATTAGATATATTATTTATAATATATGTTAATTTATTAATAATATTCTCATTTGTTATTGCATTTAAACTAGCATCAATAATATTATTTATATTATCACTTATATCTCTGAATATAATATCAATCGGAGAACCTAATTGTAAAAATATATTTATAATATCACTAATGCTATTTAATGAATGTAATGAATTAATTATATTTTTTAAATAATCTGTATTTTTTAACAAATTAATAACATTATCTATATTATACGTTTCTAAAATATTTGCTAAATCAGTTATATTTTGAATATTGGTTTGAACAATATCATTTAAATTAAAAAAATTAAAAATATTATTAGATATGTCATTAATTAAATACAAATTACCAATATTATTGTTATAATTATCAAATTCTCTATTCATATTCCTCCATTCTGTATTTTTAACACTATATAACCCTAAATTAACGTATGCACTACTGATATCAGTTAAATATATGCTATTTTTGTTTTTTGTATTATCTACAAACAAAGTTATATTTTCTGATAAATCATTTGGTAAAATAACAGTATTAAAAATTGTTTCTAAATTGTTTAATGTATTCACAATCTCACCGTTATTTTGTTCATTAAAAAATTTACGCAAAGGATAGAATAAACTTTTTAGTATATTTGTATTTGTTAAAAATTCACCAAAAAAATCACAATTTGATAATAATAATTTTAATGTGGAACCATAATTATAAATAGTATTTGATACATTATTTATTTTTGTAATATTTATACTCTTGCAATTTCTTAATATTGTAGAATAATAATTTGTATAACTTGTTATATTTACAATATTATCTCTTATATTCATTAAATTTGACATATTATTGTATAACGAAGGAACAAATGATAAATTTTTATTAATACTAATTAAATCGTTTGATATATTGGTAATATCATTATGCAAATTGTCTATATCAGTAGGAAAGTTATTTATTGCATTACTTAAATTAGTTAAATTTTCTATAACATTTATAAAATTAGATGAAACGTCATCAATATTTGGTAAATTAACTGTTATAACATTATCAAAAAAAGTTTTTAATATTATTATAATATCTGTTGAAATTTTAATTGGTGTATAATACTGTTTATAATAGTTTTGCCACGGTAAATAACTATATTTATAATTATCTACTATACCTATTTTATATTTGTAATTGTCTTCATAAACAAAACCATCGTTTAGTTCTATTTTTAATATATTATTATTTATATCTAATATTCTCATTGGACCATATATTTCATTTAATTTATACACGACTATATAATCATTAATATTTAAATTATGATTGTTTATAGTTATATAAATATAGCTATTCTCATTCGTGTTTTGCGTGATACTAATTATTTCTAAAATATTATTTATTTTATATGTTTTTTCAACAGGGCTAAAATTATATCTATTCCATTTATAATAACTCATTGCTAAAACATTGTTTATTTTATGATCAAATTTAACTATTTTGCTATTAAAATCATAATTAAACCCAAACGGTAAATTTGTTGTTCTTACTAAAATACCGTTTAAAATTATTAAAGTTGTGTTTACTGTTTGATCTATAGACCAATCTAATTGGTCTAATAAAAGTTTCTCGTCATCTGTTACTAATTCACCCAAATACCAATACTTTTTGTTATTAATAATGAAAAAATTATTGTTTTTATTTATATTATTGTTATATATGTTGTGTATTAATTGTTTATTTAATTCTAATTTAACATCGTTTAATTCCTTTATAACATTTAATTCATTCACTGATAATTTTGAATATAACTCTTGCTTTGATATTATTTCTTTCTCTGTACTGAAATGTATGTTTTTTATAGTATCTCTATCTTCAAATGTAGAAAAGGTAGAACATGTATCCATATAAAAAGTGTTATTAATAATTTTAATCTGTTTACATGGGTTCATCACGTTATAATTATTAATAGATTTGCTAACTAAATCATTCAACCCAAATTTATTTAAAATATTATTCCAAAATGATATTAATACTAAAGATTCCCAAGATTGGTCGCATGGTAAGATAGAATTTCTTAATAAAATATTTAATAATATTGGTGTCATGTAATCTGGGTTTTGTAATTGTTTGTTAATATCAACAATTATATCATTCAATGTAATTGTATTCTCAAAAACATCGTTAATAATGTTCATTATAGTTGGATTGTCAGATACATCATATGTATTTTTTATATTAAAAGGTACTAAATTATCCAATAAATAATGTACAATTTTTGTATTTTTATCATATATAATTTTTTCAACAATACTTAAATTTGTAGAACCAATTAATTTATTGTTAATAATCTCATATAATTTTTCTATTACTCGATAATATAAATTATTATATGTAACAAAGATTAAATTATTAGATAAATCATATACCCCGTTATTAATAATATAACTATATGTAGGAGTATTTACTGCATTTAAATTGATAGTGTAAACACAGTAATTGTGTATAAAAAGTGGCTGTAAATTATTACTTGTATCTTTATACATACCGTTGTCAATTATATATTGCAATATATTGTTGCCGTTTACTATTCCTATGCTTGTATAATCTAATATTTTATTATTAGAATTATCGTACAATCCTAACTCATTATTAATAAGTTTTAATCTATTATTATCGACTCCAAACTCATTAAATATTTCCCATTCTATCACTTTTTTAAATTCTTTTGTAGAATATAAATTATATGCTAAATTTGTTCCAAAAGTTAAATTATAATTATTTATTAATACTAACTCGTCCACTTTATTTAACTTGAATAATTTCTTATATTTATTGTATTTTTCTAAAAATAATGTTTGATTATGTATATAAATATCATTGATAAAATTAATAATTTTGTTTCTAAAAAATAAATCATATTTAAAATAAAACTTTGAGTCACTATAAGTTGTGGATACTTGTAAATTATAATCAATTAAATTGTTATAATTTGGATTTATTCTGGGAAATATTAAATCATAATTATTCCAATTAAAATCAGTCATAATTTGTATATCTCTTAAAAGATTGTATGTTGTTAAACCTGTTGTATTTACATTATCAAAAATATTTTTGTAAAAATTAATAAAATTAATTTTAGTAACATTAAAATATTCAATTAAATAATTATATGTATAATTGTTATAATGTTGTTTAAATAATTGAATTAAATATTCTGTTAATATATCAAATATTGAATAATTATTAATGTTAATAATATTACCAAAATATATTTTATTATCTTCTGTTACAATTTTATAACTTGTATTGTTAACTTTATCATTAATAATTTCTTCATTCAAAATATCGTAAATATTCATCATAACTTCGTTGATAGCGTAATATATAGTCGCAAGTTCAGCTTGTTCATTTATAAATTCTTTTTGACAATATTTTAAGAAAAAATTAATATGTGTTAATGTTGCACCGTTAAAAATTTGTTCTTTATAGTTATCAAAAGTAGTCCAAAAATTTATGTCACTTGTTCTTGGTTTTCTATCTGGTAAATAATATAATTCTAATTTGTCACTAAGATAGAAAACGAACCATTGCAACACTTCAATTGATTTTAAATTTGTTAATTCAATATCAGTATATAAATGATTTGCGTTTTCTATGTTTAATACTGAATAAAATCTAATAGTTTTATTATTCATACTAAATGTCCTTCCATCTAAATAATTAATACATTTGCTCTTAATATTATAATCAAAATAATTATTAAATAAATTTGTAATTATATGGTTAACTATTATTTGATCATAATAATTAGAAAAATTATTAATAATAAGAATATTTCCAGCTGATGCGAGTGTCGGCATCGTAGAATAACCTTTTTGAATAGTATGTAAAATATCTTGGATTAAATGCCATAAATTATTATAAAAATATATTGTAGCGTACAATAAAAATTGTTTGTTTTTTATTTTACTAGTAATTTTATTCATCAAATATTTGTAAAAATCTATAATTATTGTATTCAAAAATACAATACGATTTTTAACATCATCTACACTCCTATTTTTAACTATATAATTATCGTCAAAATACCCCCAACTATATATCAGTCTTATTTTATCACTAACAAAACTTGGTATATTTTCAGATCCTGTAATATTAAAAAATACATAAAACGATAGCTTATTCGTCGTTTTAATAAAATATAACAATGCTAGAAATTTTTTAAATTCAATGTAATCAGGAGGAGCTATATACATTTCATAATATTCATCTATAATATCATATTCCAATATTGTCCATTTATTAAAACTAAAAGTTAAATTATTTAATTCGTTATCTGTAAATATATTTAATGATCTTAATATGTTTATATCATTGATATTTATGTTGTTATAATCTGTATTATTTGTGAAATTTCTTATATTGGTGTTGTTGTCAAAATAATTTAAGTTTGATATTTTTATAGGATTATATGATAAATCGTTCTCATTTGTTAAAATTAAATTAATAGTTTTTTTTAATAATATTTCATTTGAAATTTGTTTAATTTTTATTTTTAATGTTGGATATGTTTCATAATTTTTTAACATCTTTATAACGTTAAAGCTGTTTGATGATGATGAACTGTTTACGGTCTGTATAGTTTTAAAAAACAATAGATCTTGGGATTCTATAAACTCATTCCAATTATTTAATATCTTTTCAACAAAAAGATTGTTATCATATGTTCCTATAATACTTTCCAAATATTTGTTTGCATGCTCTGCTACTAATTTACTCTGTAAAGCAATCACATTCGCGTTTGTAACAACATATTGAGTAAAAAAATAGTTTGATGTAAATAGATTAGTAAATATGTTTTTAATTATATTATGATTTATATTAATAGTTAAACCTATATTATTAACAATAATGTTGTATATTTCGTAATTTTCTAAATTTAAATTTTTGATTTTAGTAATTATATGTTTATAATTTTCATATATATCATAATTAATATTTTCATGTTTAATATTCAATATTGGTAGAAATTTATAACTATTTACATTATTTGCTTCTATAACAAATTTTGATGCTATATTACTTTCTTGCCAATATTCGTATGTAATGTAATCGATTGAATCTGTTAAATCTATTAATTTGTTGTTATTCCAATAATATTTAAAGTTATTATTTAAATAAACTTCCTGATTTTGTATTACATAATCTTCAACTATATTTACAATATTATTGCTTATATCGTTAATGTTAACAAATTTATTACCATATATTGCAAATTTATCTGTGTTATTATTTCTTATTATTTTCTCTGATGTATGGTAATATAAATCTGTTTCACTTATCCCTGACAAATTTATTTTTTTTAATATTATTAAATCATTATAATAAGTAGTCAGCTCTAAAATAGCAAACGGTAAAAGATACGGGAAACCGTCTATCAAATTTGAAGGTTTGGTATAATTATTTTTATAATACAAATTTAAATAATTATAATATTTCCCTTTATAAACATATTTAAAACCTTTACCTTTATTGATAAAATCATATACTGGTATTAAATTATTACTTATATCCGTCGGGCTTTGGATTGAAGAATCTTGAGTGAAATTACCAATTAAATCAATAATAAAATCGGCGGTCGCGTCGACAATATAATTCCCACTAATATCTTCATTGGAATTAATGGGTCCTATATAATTGCCACTCGTATCTACAAAATAATTATTATCATTCAGATTTACAATGATACCCGCATCGCCGTTGTCATCAATATAAATTTCTTTAATTAATACAAAATTCATATCTTTGTCTAAAAAATATTTTTTATTATAGCGCATATCTATATTGGATTGTAAATTACTATACAGTAAAACAGGAATAAACGATTTATTAATATTTAATTGCGAAAGATCTTCAATGTAAAAAGTAATAGGAATATAGTTATCATTTTTATCAACAAAATATTTTTTTTGACTGTTATCTATAATATACTTGCCTTGGTAATCAGTTATATCTTGTTCATTTGGTGTGACGCTATTATATATATACATTAAATACTTATTCTCATCATTTAAAGGCGGAAAATTAATTGTTGATGTATTTTGTAAAATTTTTACCTCCCATTCTATCGCTTCGTTTGGGTTTGATGTGTATATACTAATATTATTAGTTCTACTTTTTATAAATTTTATTTTCAGTATTTGAAATAAATCCTCTGATTTAATTATTTGAGGCCTTGAACCAATAAAATATATTTTATTATTAATTGTATTGTTCACAACCTCAGTTTCTATCGTGACATCGTTATTTGTATACTTTTCAGTTTTAATAATATAATTAGAATTAGTTATTGAATATTTTTTATTTACTAATATATCTGATAATTCATAGATAATACCGTTTTTTTTATAAAAATACATCAATGGTTCAATATTACTTGTTGTATAAATATTAAGTATTAAATTAATTATTATATTTTCATAAAAAATCTGATTGTCTAAACTTGTTAAACTATAGTCTTGTTGTTTTTCTTCAATGTATTTGATTAATTGTATTTCTTGGTTTTCTATTATATAATCTGTTAATTTTGAAATAAATTGTTGGTAATAATCGTATGATGTCATTATTTTTCTATCATCTTTTACTTGCAGTAAATGTAGCAAATATTGCATTTGTAATGGATAATAAAAATTATACAAATCGTTTTTTTTATCTACATAGTTAAAACACAATTGATTCAACTCATTTATTAAAACTTTATCTGGGTCATAATTTACAGGTGATACAAATTTTTTGTCTACAATATTATAATCTTTTATTTTTTGATAAATTGTGCTTTTTTTTAATTCTCTTGTATGATCTAGCCAATTATAAACATTTATTATGTTGTCGTTCTCAAAATATGTAAAATATGTGAAATCGCTTAATCTTTCTAATATATAATTAATATTATTCGTTGATAAGTTAAAAATATTATTATCTATGTTTAGTCCTAGTTCCGTTGGGATATCATTGTTGTATCTTGCCTCTAATGACGGCAATTCACAGTACATTGTTAAATTCTGAAGTAAATCTCCATAGTTTGGTATTTTTAAATTATGTTTACTGCCAAATTTATTTTGCCCTTTGAATTTTATATTTAAATCTTGAAATGAAAAAGGATGAGATGTTTTATAAACTAATTTAAAATGGCTAAAAGTAAAATTATCTATAAACAACTTATTATCAGAACTGCTAACCAATTGGAGTAAACCTCCAGCAGGCATTAGTTAATTTATTATTATAAAATAATAAATTAATCTTTAAATTGTCAAAATAAAAATATTTTTAAATATTTTTTATTTTATATAGAAAAAGCCAAGCTTGCCATCCCTTCTGTAATTTTTAAAATATTTAAGCTTCTTGCAAAAAAATTAACAGAAACATTTTTATTCATATATTCAAAAAATATAGGATTTATATTTATAAATGCTTGGTTTGCATCTAATAATCCCATATTACAACTGCCACTTGGTTGATAATCTTCTGGATTAATGGCAAATGAAAATAAATAAATTCCTGGCGAGGGAATATTTGTATGGTGTTTCCAGGGTTGAATTAAGTTATAATACATCCCATCTCTATTTGATATTCTTTCAACACTATTAAAAGTTATACTTAAAGTATCAATTGTATTCTCTGAATGTATTGTATTTATAATTTCAACATAACCATAATCATTTATAATAAATTCGCTATTAATTGTTACTGATGTCTCATCTACATTAATTACTTTGTAAGTATTATTATAATATTTGCTGTTGTATATCCTTATATTATCATCTTCATTAATTAAGTGTTTATTACCAATAATTAATTTTATTTTTCCATTTGTTAAATTTGTTATATTTGTGAATTTATATATTTTTACAAATTCATACCTATCCCATACTTTTGTTTGACATGTCCATAATAGTTCTTTAATTGGATTTACAAAATACAACAATTGGTTGATATTGATAGAATTTATATTATTCACAGGCAAGTATTGATGTTGGTCTATTAAATATTCCAACGAATTCCTGCCAAATTTCTTTCTTTCTTCTTGCTCTATGTATACATAATCGACATACAAAGACACATTTAATATTTTTATAAGCTCATTTATATTTATATTATCACTTAAATTATTATCTATTGTTTCAATCATACAACAATCTGATAATTCTTTCAATTTTAAATTTACTTGGATATCGTGGTATCTCAATGCCAAAGCTGGTAAAGAAATACCTGTATATTTTGAAAACCAAAAAGGCAATGGAATATATAATGAATAGGATTCTTTTTTATTTGAATTATAAGTATTTAATTTGGGTATGTTACCTATTATGTTATTAAACGTATTTATTTGATTTGGAGATACTGTTAGCTCATACCAAATATTTAGCATGTCTGAATTTAATCTATCAATCACCTGACCGCCTATTGAAATATCTATATAATCTATTAACCTTAACCCTATTTTTGGAAGCCATGAAAAACGGTAATAATCTATTTTTTCAGTATCTATTATATTTTTTATTTTTGTTAATTCGTTAAATAATTGGTTGTTGTATAGTACTGTATTTTCATGGTACATTGTCAAAAATAATTTTAGTTTATCTTTGAATTCATTGTTTTTAAGAGTACTATAATTTGAAAATTGATACTCTGTTTTTAATGATAAATCAAACATGTAAACAATATCAAAATTAATATTACTATTGTTTTTTTTTATATACACATTTGAAAATATATTATTATATTTATTATATTCGTTCCAGTTGTCTGACTTTTTATACAGATTTATAATATTTATTACCGAATTATAATTACCAGCAATACTAATCACTTCTGTCCATAATAACCTCCATAATATATAAAAATATTTTATATATTTCTTATAATTAGTAAAGTTTTGATCAACTACATTATATTGTAATAATAAATCATTTGTAAATGTTTTGTTTTTTGGATGTATCGATGAATCTTTTAATATTGGTATGTGTACTTCGGGTAAATCTATTTTTAAATACATATGATGTATTAAATCGCCTGTTTTTGCAAGTGTGCAAGTCACACTTCCACCGAAATCAGGTGCTCCATCAAAAAATTCTTCTAAAGTTTCTATTGAAAAATTTGTGTACCTATAAAAAACTAATTTAAAAAATGTAATTTGAGGTTTAGAAGTTATAAATAAATCTTCATTTGTAGAAGAAACAATTTGTAATAATCCTCCACCCATTAATATATTATATTAGTATAAAGTTTATTTAAGTATAATTATAATTTAAAAAAAAAATATATAATAATAATATATATATTATTATATTATGGAATAAAATTTAGACGACGAATATTATAACAGATATATTCAATATAAAAAACAGTATCTTATGTTAAAAGAAATGAAACAATTGAAAACTAATAATTTAGAGGGAGGAATGTGGCCATTTTCATATTTTTTTGGGTCCTCAGAAACATCTCAACAAGTTGCAGATTCTACAGACGGAACTTATTTGGTGTTTTATATTGATGAAGAAAAAATAAATACATTTAAAGAAGAATATGAAAAGAACAAAAGTGATGAATTTCTAATAACAAAAAATAATAAAGAACTTTGGAATTATTTTGAAACTGTAAAAAATTTTACTCAAAATAGTTATGATGATGAAGAAAAAACAGGTATCAAATTTTTTAATAAGAATAAATTTAAAGATTTATTTGACAAAAAAGCATATATTTTAATAAAAAATGGTAAAAATATAACATCTACAATAATATCAACAGACAATGATAATAATTTTAATAATGATATCAAAAATATTGAAACCTATATAAATAAAATTAATGATTTAATAACAAAAAATACTAGCATGGAATTAAATTGTCACACAACAGCAATTAATAATATACAAGAAAATATTAAAGATATGAAAATTGATAATACTGAATATAATCATAATTTAGTAAAATATATTGAAAGTTTATCGTCAAGTCAAATGAATATAAGTAATAACGAGAATAAAACAAAAGAAGAAATATTAGAAATATTGAATAATTTAAAAAAAAATTATACTAGTGTGTTAGAAACTATGAATAAAAGTATATATGCAAGTATGTTTTACGAATCATCTCAAATTAGTTGGAAAGATGTTTCAGTAGAATTAATTTTAGAAGAAATTAATATAAAAGGAATGAAAAAAATAGATAATAATGAAAAGATAAAACCAAATATGATTATAAAAATAAATAATGATGACCCTGTAGAGTATAAATATGCTGAAACTATAAAAAAAAATAGTATCTCAATAACAAATATGTATACATTATTAAATTTATTAATAGCGTCACGAAGACATACACGTACTTTAAAAGATACTAAGATACATTTAGGTTCTGCTAGTTAATATAAATGTATTGATTTTAGATGTCCGACGTGTAAATTTGGGACAATAATAGGTTTAATTCCTGTTTCTTTATAACAATTTTGACAAAAACTACAATCTTCCGATGACAAATCTTTAAAATTTTCTATTTCTTGAACATTAAGAGTAAAATATGGATACGTCATTTTTTCAATAATGTTTCTATGAATTTTAACAAATCCAAACCCAACAAAGTCTGCTTCTAAATAATCATTGGGTTTTTCTTTTGCTAATTCTACTAATTTATTTTTATCAAAAAATGGCATAAACTTGTGTTTTTTGAAAAATTCAACATCCCATCTTCCTGCCATCACTTGATTGCCAAGATCAGACACGTACCACCCTGAAACAAAAGGGTGTTCAATCTTTATTAAAGTTTCAATTTGTTCAATAGTAAATTGAATATCACTATCCAACCAAATTAACCATTTTGCATCAGGGGGTCCTGAGTTTTCAAATCCTTTTCCTCCAGTAGCTAAATAATTTCTTGCAAAATTGTGCATTTTACCGGTTGTAATTAAAATATCTGCGTTGTTTTTATCGCACCATGTTCTTAATTTTAAATATTGTTCAAGTAATTTTCCATTAATCGTAGATCCAATAGGAATTAAAAAAATATAGTCCAACATTATATTTTTTTAATATTATTTAATCTTTATATTATTATTTTATTTTATATACTTTCTATATATTGCCAATTATTATATTCACAAATTTTTTTCCATATTTGGTCATGCTCATATAATTTTTCTTTTGATTTAAGAAAAGGAAATGAACTTAACAAATGATCTGCTTCTAATAATTCAAATAATTTATGGAAAACATAATTGTTATTTAAAAAATTTTTCCTATTTTTTGGTTTATATAAAAGGAATGGTTCTTGTACTTCTTTAAACATTTGTCTTAATTTATCTTCTAATTCTCTATTAATAGAAGGAGGTGGTATGCCGTTTAATTTATTAATTATATAAGGTATATGTTCATAATAAAAATTTAAATTTAGCTTTTTTAATATTGCTCTGATTGTATAATTATTAAGAGTAGAAAGATCTTCAATTCTTAATTTATTTATTTCATCTATAATTTTTTCAAAAACTTCATTTGGTATTTCCGTACTTTCTTTACCTTGAAATTGATTTAGTAATTCAGAAAAATGGTTCATACGTTTATATCCATTAGGTTTATTATCTACAATTTGATCTTTATAACTTGGCATATCACTATCTACTAGTATAAAATCACAATTTCCACATTGTGTACATGAAATTAAACCATCTTGTAAATGTAATATTTTATCAACGTTGCATTGTGAGCATACTTTAATATTATTTTTTTTTTGTTTATGGTTTAAATCTATTTGATTTGTTCTTTTTAAATATTTATAAAATATTTGTGCTTTGTCATCATTTTTTTTAATATTAAATATATCAATTATATTTTCACTACCGCTATTATTACTATTATTATCATCGTCGTAATATTTACTTAACAAATCAATTGTGTTATTAAAATAGTCAAGAGTATCTGACATATTATTTAAATTATCTATTTCACATTGTGTTTCGATAATTTGATCTTTTATTTTTGCTTTTTTTATTATGTCTTGTTCGATATAATCTATTGGGTTTTTATTGTTTATAACATTATATTCTTCGTTCAGTTTGTCTAATTTATTATATTGTTTAATTAATAATTTGTCTCTTTTTTCAAATTCTTTTATCTTATCTTGATGTTTACTATCTAGAGTTCCATGAACAAGTAAAGATTTATTTAAAATATTACTACAAAAAGAGGAATATTTAATATTTTTATCTTTAAAATTTGATGAAAAAACAGACATTATAAATATTTATATATAAATAACTATTAACTTTATATATATTTAATTAAAAAATATATATAAATTTAATTAGTTTTTTTTTAATTTTTTTTCTTATACTATATTATATATATAACAATATGGGAGGCGGACTTATGCAACTTTAATGATGGAGTTGAACAGTCAACTATCTTATTGGTTCCATGTAATACCAATAAGAGTAAATAGTGTAATACATGGTTTAATATAATTGGCTAGTCATAATTTATGGCGATACTCTTAAATTGCGGGAAACTCCTAAGAGCCTTAACTACTTCTTATGTTTTGTGAAAAGCATAATGCCTTTAGATAACGACTAAAGGGATAGTAAAAACGTTAAGGATTGGACAATCCGCAGCCAAGCATCTCTAGTATACATGGGTAAAATACTAGAGTTGAAGGTTCAGAGACTATAATGGGTAGGCTTGAGAAAATTCCCAATTTTCGTTGATAGCTTAAGGTATAGTCCCGCTTATATTGAAAGGTATAAGAATTTCGGGTCGCATACGGTGCTCAAGATGTTTACCTAACTGGTAATCCACAAATAACTTTTTTCAAAGTTGTATATAGAAGACATACTAACTTTGCAGTAGAAAGCATTGAACAAACTTTCTCTGGTGCTGCTGATTTCGGTCGTAAAGTATCAGCAACTTTACAAAGAAATGGCGATCTTGTAACTAACGTATATCTTCGCGTAGTTCTTAGCGCAGGTGATTCAGGAGACGCCTCGCAAAAATGGGCATGGGTCCGAAAAGTCGGCCATGCTTTAATCTCCTCAGTCGAGCTTAACATCGGCGGAACTAAAATTGATAAACAATACGGCGATTGGATGAATTGCTGGTATGAATTATCTCGTAAATTCGGTCAAGATCGTGGCTACGCCAAGATGATCGGTAATACCCCCGAACTTACTCAATTATCTAAATCCCACAAATCTGCAACTTTATATGTACCTTTATACTTCTTCCACTGCAGAAACGATGGACTTGCTCTCCCCCTCATCGCTCTTCAATACCACGATGTCCGTTATGAATTCGAATTCCGAAAACTCGAAGAATGCATTGTATCATCCGGTTTTGTATCTTCAAGCCCTGGAAACCAATTAGGTCTCCGTATGGATGCTGCTTCTCTCTTCGTAGACTATGTATACCTCGAAAGTGAAGAACGCAAAAAATTCGCTCAAAATGCACATGAATATCTTATTGAACAAATTCAATTCACCGGCGAAGAATCAGTATCAATCAACAGCAACAAATTCCGTCTTAACTTCAACCACCCTTGCAAGGCTCTCTACTGGAACCTTAAACTTGGTCGCTACACTAACCCTTCAGGCGCTTATGCATTCCTTGCCTATGATTCTGCTGATGTTAATAACCTCCGTGTCCAAGCTACTAAGCGTTTCGTACTTGCTCTTGCTAAATACACCGGTACTTCCCTTGATTTATCTAACAACAGACTCCAAGTAGCCACCGCTGTTACTAATCAAGCTCTTAAAGACAAGTTCGCGGCTGCCAACGCTGTCGCTATCAGTGTTAGCGAAACCGATGTTGATAACATCACCATTCTCGGTGAACCCCTTTCTCTTGATGATGCATCAAAACCCGTTACCCAACTCTTCGGTACCACTACTCGCGTTGCTTTCGGTGAAGGTTCATCCACTTATGATGTTGTTGTACGCCAATATGACAACTACGGTGTATACATGAACGGAACTGAAAACCCCGTACAAAAAGGTCTCCTTCAACTTAACGGTCATGATCGCTTTTCTGAACGTGATGGCAATTACTTCAACTACGTTCAACCTTGGCAACACCATACAAATACTCCCTCAGATGGTCTCTGCATGTATTCTTTCTCTCTTAACCCCGAAGAACATCAACCATCTGGTACTTGCAACATGTCTCGTATCGACAACGCTACCCTTAACCTCACCTTCGGTGTTGATGGTGTAGCTGACTTCAAATCATCCTACCTTGCTGATGACAGCAAGATCTCCATCTATGCCCTCAACTACAACGTACTACGTATCCTAAGTGGCATGGGAGGATTAGCCTGGACTTTACAGTTTTATTGGGCACAAAAGTTACACGCCATTGTAAATGGGCTCTTACAATGGAAAAACGTTATGACTCCCACATGTTATACACATGTAGTTTGTAACTAGTCAGATTAAGTTCTGGCAACAAGACTAAATTGACGGGAACACCCTTAGAGCTCTTGCTACCACTCTAAATTCGAAAGTTTTTAGAGGACCACGGTTAATAGCCGTACCCAAAGGTAAAAAAGCAAGAGATTGGGCAATCCGCATCCAAGCTCCTAAAGCCGTTATTGATAAGGCTACGGAGAAGGTTCAGAGACTAGATAGTTTTGGGTTCTAGATAACTAATCATTATCGATAATGAACTTAAGGTATAGTCCGGCTGTAATTGAAAGATTACGGACTCACCGACTCTAACTAAAGTATTACTTAATTTAAAAAAATAAAAAAATATTTGATTTTAAAATAGTACAATATTACTATTTTAAAATTATTTTTGTATTTTATTATATAACAAAAAAATTGATTTTTTAACATTTTCAAATAATTGACTTTATATTTTTATAGATAAAACAAAGATGGATATCCCTAAATTTATTAATATCAAGAAAGAAGATAATAAAACTATTAAAGAAATAAATCATAAAATAGTTGAACATAATGATAAACAATATATAGTAGCATATACTCCTTTCAAAGATAAACATATATTGTTTGTTTTTGATGAGGATGATAAAGAAAAAGTATGTTATAATACATGGTGTTATCAAAATGATGGTGGGTATTTAGGAAGAACTTTTTATACTGATGATGAAGATAATAATAAAAAAACATTATGTTTACACAATTTAGTTATGAACAAATTAACATTTGAAGGTAAAGGACAACAACATACTGTTGATCATATTAATAGAGTAGGTCGTGATAATCGTAAAGAAAACTTACGTATGGCAACTTCACAATCAGCTCAAAACTTTAATACTAAAAAAAGAGAACGTAAAGTAGAACTTCCGGAAGGTTGTGACATTACTCCAGATATGATCCCTAGAAATGTATGGTATATTAAACCCAATGGTAGACATGGTGATGGTTTTTGTATTGAAATTAAAGGTGTCCAAACCCTTAATGAAGGGCATTTTACGTGGAAAAGTACTAGATCTACCAAAGAATCATTAAAAGTAAAATTACAAGAAACTATAATAAAACTTGAAGAAATTGCTAAAAATAATCCTGAATTACAAGAATTATCTAATTTAGTTAATGAAGAAAAAAGAAATAAATTGATTAACTCGTTTAACGCTATATTACAAAAGAGTGGTTACCCTGAAGAAGTAATCAAAGCTAATTTAGTAGAATTATCTACAGATGCGCCTAAACAAGTTATCATTAATAATAATGAAGAGCAGATGGCTAAAACAGTAACTGAATTACACTCTGCTGGTAAAAAAATAAATAAATTACCCCAAGATAGTGGTGTTACTCCAGATATGATACCTAAATATTGTTATTATTCAGCTGCTACTGATAAGTCTGGTGATAGATTTGTTATTGATAGACATCCAGGACTTGGCGATAAAAGACAATGGAGCACATCATCAAGTAAGAAAGTAAATACTATTACTAAATTTGAATCATTGATCGAAAAATTAAAAGAATTTGAGATTAAAGAATAATTTATTTTATAAATTTTATTAAATTATTTTATAGAAACGCGACGGACCATTTAAGAAACTAGCATATCCGTTTATTAAAATAGCTTAAACATTAATTTATAATATTATATATAATACAAAATGGATATTGTTAAAGCATTTATATCAAATGAAGAAACTAGTAATATTAATATAATTGGTACATATGATGAACCTTTATTTCAAGCTAATCAAATAGCTAAAATTTTAGGTATTGTTAATATTAGAACATCAATTGTAAATTTTGAAGAAGATGAAAAGGTTGTACGTACTACGGTTACTGGAGGAGGTTCTCAAGATGTTTTATTTTTAACAGAAATTGGTTTATATAGATTTCTGGGTATGTCACGAAAACCTGTAGCTAAAAAATTTCAAAGATGGGTTGCAAATGTTATAAAAGAAATTAGATTAAATGGTAAATATGAATTAGAATGTCAACTAAAAGATGTTATTGAAAAGTCAGAAAATGATAATGATATATTTAGACATAAAACTATTTTAAATTCTTTTGATGATAAACCAGGTGTATATATTGGAAAAATTAAAAAATTAGAAAATAATAAAATGATTATTAAAATAGGAAGTTCCCATACCTTAGATAAAAGAAGTGTTGATTTAAAAAAATTCTTTGGTAATTTTAATTTAATTGATTTCTTTCCAGCTAATCGTTATCGTGCTTTAGAAAGATCTATTCATAATGATCCAAATATTAATAAATATAAATATGTTGAAGAAATAAATGGCAACACATCTACAGAAACATATTGTGTTACAAATGAATTTTATTCTGAATTAGTTAATATTATTAACAGAAAACAGAAGGATTACCAAGGTATGTCAGAAGAACATTTATTTGAAATCGAAAAACAAAAGAAAGAACTTGAGATATTAGAAAAAAAGAAAGAGGTTGAATTACTAGCTTTACAAAAATTACAAATGCAAAACAATATACCGATTACTATTATTAAAGAAGTACCATTAAAATATAATATTAATGAAAATCTAGTCATAAAAGGTAACAAAATTCAAAAATATACACCTGAAGGCGGTTTAGTAATTACATATAATACTCTATGTAATGCTGCAAGAAAAGAAGTTAAAGTATCAGAATCAGGAATTAGAAAAGCTATAATTAATAAAACAATTTATAAAGATCATAGATGGTTATATCTAGATCGTGAATTACCAGATGATACAGTTCAAAATTTAGGTGAAACAAAAATAATAAAAAATATAAATTTAGGATTAATAGCAATGTTAGATATAAATAAAGAAAATATCATCCATGTATTTAAAAATCAAATAGATGCAGCAAGAAGTAGACATTTAAAAAGTACTATGTGTATTTATAATTCTATTAAACATGGTACTTTGTGTAGTGGTCATTATTTTTATTTATGGGATAAATGTAATGAAGAAATGAAACAAAAATATTTAGAAAATAATACATTACCTGAAACTGATAGAAGACATAATGCTATTAAAGTTAATCAAATTCATCCGATTACAAATGAAGTAGTAAAAGTATTCTTATCTTATACTGATATTATGCATGATTACCAAGTTTCTTTGAGAAAAATAAAACAAGTCATGAATAATAATGAAATATACAAAGGTTATAAATGGCAACTTCTTACAAATTAGATTAATTATTTTCTTGAAAGTTAACAATCTTCAAACTTGTTAACTATATCTTATAATTATAACTCCATGACCACCATTAGCACCTGCGCCACTATGGGTAGAGGTGGCGAAGCAAATCCATATATGATGGCTCGTAGTGCATTAATTAAAGTTATGTTTGCTAAAGCTAAATCTAAACATTTTAAATTAACTGTTCCAGATAGTGCAAAAATTATTAAGAAATTAGAAGAAGAAGTTATACAAAAACACAATTTAACAGATAAAGTTGAAATTCTTAAAAAAGCATTAGATCTTTTTAATTCTAATGTAGATAAATATCTTAAAGCTTAATTTATTATAAAATGGATATTATTTATATAAAGAAAAAATATATTTCTATTTTAAGATAAAAATGGGCTTTGATTTATATGCAATAAAACATGAACATTGGGAACAGTACGAGTATAATACTCTTTTAATACTCGATGAAATACAAGATGATTGGTATATAGATAAAAAACATGATTATTCTCATGGAATTTAGCGTTCATGGAGAGAAGGATATTATGAAGACTCAAATTATGAGAAAGTAATACTACCAAAGGACTTAAAAATGTTTTATTTTGGAATACATGATACACAAAGTGCATCTGATATGATTCAGAAACTATCTGAGTTCATAAATAAAAATGATGAATGTGGAGAAATAAAGTCATTTATTGAATGGCTTAAATTTTGGATTTCTAAAGGAGCTTGTTTTTATTTAAGTATGTAACAACTTTCTTTGTGAGATAACAAGACCAGCTAATAATATATATATAATAATTTATATACGATTTTTAACACCACTAACTGTTCGCTAATGTGTTTTAGCAATATCTTCTAAACTCATACCATCATTAAGATGTTTCATTAATTATTGGCTTTCTTCTTCTCCACATTTTATACCAGCACGAGCAGTTTCGGGTTGTTCTCTTAATTTTTGCATACTTTTATACATATTCAAATAAATAATAATTAATATTTTAATTATTATTTTATATTAATTATTTAGAATTATTCTATTTTATAATTTTTAGTATGATTATACAACATATTTATTATATTTTCTTTATTATTTTTTATAAATGTATCCATGTCATCTGTATAGTTGTCAATTAAATCTTGAATATTTTTAGATGATGAAATATTTAAGTTTTCATGCTCAGCTAATATTTTATCAAGATCATTTATTTTGTTTTTAAATAAAATCATTAATAAAATATTATAATTAAAATGCATCCATTTATTATCTTCATATAAATATCCTCCTTTACCTCTTAAATTTTTTACACAAACATTTTTATATTCAGGCATTCTATCATTAATATGTAAATATTTTATTAAATTAGCCATACTTTGTTTACTGTATTTTAAAATATGTTGTTTTTCTTCTTTAGTTAATTTTGTATAGTTCTCTTGCCCAAAATTAACTAATTTTATATTAATAGTATTATTTGTATTGTTTATAATATTATTGTTTGTATTATTTGTATTATTTGTATTTGTTATAATATTATTCTTGTTAGTTATACATTTTTCTAATAATTCATTTATTTTATTGTTTTCTATTTTTAATTCTTGATTTATTTGTTTTAACTGTACAATTTCATTTTCTAATTGTGTATTAATTGT
>Ga0114968_10000892_pt1 | contig 22777 bp, 26 predicted proteins | sample M_130807_EF_Meta_FD_87020 | JGI IMG/M metagenome (GOLD analysis project Ga0114968, IMG submission 87020) | Freshwater microbial communities from Lake Montjoie, Canada to study carbon cycling - M_130807_EF_MetaG | ecosystem: Environmental > Aquatic > Freshwater > Lake | place: Lake Montjoie... | reverse complement strand
GTGTAAATGAAAGTTTCTTTACGGGAGTGGGGAATTTCTTACTGAGTTTGATTAAATTCGTATTGACCGTGCTAGGTGTTGTGAATCCTACTTTGCAAATACCCATTCAAACGGCTGCCAGTACTGCGGATACAGCTGCAGCGGCAGTAGGGACAGTAGCGAATTCTGTGATTTCTGCGGCTGAGATGGGTGCTACAGCGGCAATTCAAACTGCCAAACTCGGCGCTGAAGCGGCGATTGACGTGGGAAAGTCAATAAAAAGTATTGCTGAAGTGATTCCTCAAGCTGCTGCACAAGTGGGTGGTGGGAGTATTACTCCAAATTTCACATCTCTCGACTACTTTGCTGCTGGTAGTATTGTTGCGTTGATTACAGGTGGAATCGTTCTTACGGCACTCTAGAAACACGAATCATGCAACACTTACAAAACCATGCACAGTTCGAAGAATTGTATGAAAACAATAGTCTAACCTCACCCGTTTTAATCTATTTTACAGCGGATTGGTGTGGAGCTTGTAAACGTATTGATTGGGGATTCATTGACGAAGAATTCCCCGACTTGGTTGTCTATCGCTGCGATGTAGACAAAAATAAGTACACTCCTGGATTCTGTCGTGTTCGTAGCATACCGAACTTCATCATGGTCTATCCCGGTAATAAGAACATATCAGAGCCCTTTCAAAGCAGCGATACGGCAAAAATTGCGACGTGGATTCAGGTCCAATTACGAAAGCACTCTAAATAGAATGGACTCCTATGATGTTATCATTGTAGGTGCAGGACTCGCAGGTCTTCATGCAGCTTTACGTATTTCTGAAAAGAATGCAAGTCTACGTATTGCTATCGCTGAAGCCTACAACTACGTAGGAGGGCGTATATTCACATATCATCATAAGGGTAAACATCCTCTGCACTGGGAAGCGGGTGCAGGACGCTACCATGAAAGCCATAAACTTCTCAAAAAATACATACAAAGATACAAGCTTACTCCTATACCCATAGGTTCAGAAGAACAGTGGATTTCTGAAGATACTAAATATCCGCAAACAAATATTTGGGAAGAACTCTCAGAAATTATCACAACATCTTTATCGTCTGTAAACCCTTCACTACTTGGAATGCATACTCTGGAAAGACTCTTGGAAGTGACTCAGGGTAAAGAAACCGCCACGAAGATTCTTGAACGATTTCCTTATCGCGCCGAGGTCAAAACTCTTCGCGCCGATCTAGCTATAAAATCATTCCAGAATGAAATGCACAATAATAAGGGATTCTATGTAATCAAAGAAGGACTCAGCGCGCTTGCAAAAGCTATGCAAAAAGAGCTAGAATCTCGTGGAGTCCAATTCCTCCTAAATCATCGCCTCGTACGAGTTTCGAAAAATGCCTTTGAGCAAACTGTATGCAAATTTGATGCCCATACACTCAATGCCAACAAGTTAATTTTAGCTCTTCATAGTGAAGCTCTCAAACAAATTCACCCGTTTTCAAAGTTACCGATACTCAAACATCTAGCTATGGAACCCCTCTTACGTACTTATGGTATCTTTCCTTCTGGAACTAAGCCTACATGGTTTTCCAAGATACCCAAGACAGTGACGGATTCTAAGTTACGCTACATAATTCCCATAAATCCGAGCGAAGGTACAATCATGACCTCTTACACCGATGCTGATGATACAAGATTCTGGTCTTCAATTCTTGATAAAAAGGGTGAGCACAGTCTTCAAGAAAAAATTACGGAAGAACTTCGTCTCTTATTCCCCAGTACAGAAATCCCCACACCTCTATTCTTCAAGTCACATCTATGGAAGTATGGATGTACATACTGGGTTCCTGGGCGATACAGCCCCCAAGAAGTCAGTGAGAAATTTATGCAGCCTATGCCTTCTACTTTCCATAATGTCCATGTCTGTGGAGAAAGTTATAGTTTACGCCAAGCGTGGATGGAAGGAGCCCTGGAACATACTGAGGCTATGTTGAAAAAGTATTTTCTGTAATACTCAGTAAACAGACTGTCCGAATGTCTGCGAAACACATAACCCTATCCCTTTTTCACATATTGGCTGTCTCTCCTTTTTTACTCTATATAGCAATTGTCCGAGGCCAATTGCAACCGTGGATGTTCACCCTTTTACAGATTCTTGGAATTCTCATTCTCATTTATCATTCTTATAGAACTATTGTGCGTTGGCGTGCACATAGTTCCGCAGTCTGGATAAATCTAATACATGTTCTTACTGTAGCCCCACTCTTAATCTATATCGGCTCAAGAGGCTATGATACTCCTAGATGGGCATATGAAGTATTGGCCATGCTATCTTTTGCCGCTCTAGGATATCACTTATATAGTATTGTCACGAGTCTTCAAGAAATGTCTGAAGCTGACACGCAGTCAAAGGTAGAAAAAAGAAGCCAAGAAACGAAAGTAAACTAAACTAAACTAAACTAAACTAAACTAGACTCCTAGAGCATCACTTACTTCCTTTCTAGATACGACTTCTGCAGGTAGGCAATTGGCTAGATGATATACAAATGATGGCTTACTATTAAATTCACAACCGCACCCAGTGCACTGAATGTCACCCCCCTCTGTCTTTCCAAGGTACTTTGAAACTTCCTTGGAAAGATGACGTAGTAGATAATGACTACGAAGACCGCCACGTGATACTGATTTAAATTCACAACCACCACACTTATATTCTTTTACACGCTCCTCATTTACAGGACGATGCTTCGCAAGAATATGATTTTCTAGAGTCTGCTTTGTAGCCGTTTCATAATCGCAGTCCTTACACTTGTGTTTCAGAGCACCATCGTGATTTGCCTTGTAGTGCATGTGCATCGTGGATTGATTCTTCTTTACCTCATTGCAATGAGGGCATACATAGTTACCTTCAGGAGTCTTAATGTATTCATAGGCCATTGTCGTGACTGGACAAACCCAGGCGACCCATTTTTCAATTTTTAACCGTTGCCCAAAAATAAAAATTGCAACCAGCCTTTGCCCATATAACCAACTAACAGAGAACACATAATACAAAAGACAAAAAAGATGCTACCTCTTTCAAAACATAACTGGATTTCCGGAACTCTTGAGCTCAGTTCGAAAGTCCGTTATGGTATGACAACTCGTGGAGTCCCAATCTTTCGCTTTATTCCGTACGACAAACGATTCTTGCCTCTTGCCGTTGGTTGTTCTCAGCGCGAACTCTTTTACAATGTTCACGCAATTGTCGAACCATCAGAACCTAAGAAAGAAGGTGAGCTACAACGCGCAAATCTTGTAAAGAATCTCGGCAAACCTACAAATAAAACGGAGATTGAAGTGATTCTTGTAGCATATGCCTACGACTCTTTAAAAGAGCAAAAGGCATTCCCGCTGTATGAAGAAGTCTCCAATGTAAAAGATGCAGATGCAGATGCAGAGCCAGGGCCAGGTCAAAGGCAAAGACCAACTCTCGAAGGATTCACCTTTCACATTGACCCACCAGGATGCAAGGATGTGGACGACACCTTCACCATAAAACAAGATACTACTTATCCTAACTTCTGGAACATTGCTATAAATATCGCTGATGTCTCGGAACTTGTGCAAGAGGGTAGTTCTCTGGATTCTGCTGCGAGGAAGAGAGCAACCTCCTTTTACACTCCCCAAGGTGAAGCCATTTATCCTATGATACCCAAAGAAATCTCAGAAGGGAAAGCCTCACTTTTGCCTGCGGAACAAGAAGCCAAACCTACACTAAGTCTCTGCCTCACCTATGACACAGTTACCCAAGAGATTAGCAAACCTTCTTGGAGACTTAGTTATACGCAAACCACGGCTTCTTATACATACGATGATGCTAATACTTGTGCAAATCAGAGACAAGAGTTGAAGATTCTTCAGGCTTGTGCAAGTAAGATTGCCGGTCTGAAACTTATTGACAGTCACGAATGGGTGGAGAGAATGATGATATTCTATAATCAACAGGCCGGCCAACTCTTGGCACACCATCGTACAGGAATTCTAAGAAGGCATGCTGAGTCATCGCTCCCACTTGCCACCCGCATACCTGAATTCTTGTTCTATGAATCAGCCGAATACTGTCTATCCACTGACCCGACTACGAGACATCATGGTCTAGGCTCAGAGTTCTATGCCTATGCTTCTTCTCCCATTCGTCGCTACGCCGACCTTGTGAATCAACGAGCTATGAAAGATATCCTGCAAGACACTCCACCGCCTATTCTAAAACAAGACCTCGTAGATGAACTGAATCGCAGACAAAAACAAGCGAAAGCGTTTAGTCGTGACTTATTCTTCATGACCAATCTTACACTACCTTCAAAAGAACCTGTAAAAGGGATTGTCATAAGCCAAAATCCTGAACAAACAAAGACCAAGATTTGGGTTCCCCAGTGGAAACGCAAGATTACCACTCGTAACCTCGTCGCCAACCCTTTAACACAGGGTACAGAAGTTATGATTCAATGGTATGAAGTCAGAGAGGAAGCGCGTTGGAAAGACCGAATTGTGTTTAAACTGAATGTGAATAATACTCCAGAATGAGTCTCCAGATTCGTCTAAATATTCCCGCTACATCAGCAAACAAGGTAAAGATTACAGAGTGCATAGCTTTTTTACAAGATGCGTATCGCCTAGGAAATTACACGTTATTTTGGGAATGTCCGATCTCGCGTAAATTTGTAGGAATTACTATTGAACGTTTGCAACGGCTTCCTGGAGAATATTACCGCGAACCACACCCAATGACTCTCCAAGTTATTTCTCCCGAGGTAGCTGGACTTCCTCACATTGTATCCCCTCTCACTCAAACCCAGAGAGATGAGTTATTATCAGCTCTTCAGATAGAACTAAAAAAGTAATGGAATTTGGAAAAATCTTGATGATAAGTTTTTTAATTGTAATCTGGTGGATTGGCTCATGGGGAATTGTAGAAACGCTCATACATCAGTATATACGCGGCTCTACTACGAAAGCGTTGTGGGTATATGGCTCTATGATAGTTTTTGTCATAACAGTAGTATATTTCAATCCACATGTCATTGACCATTTTATATAGAGACTCCCAAGTCTAAATCCGAAGATACAGACTTTCCGCAATAATGACGTCGCGTAAGACCACGACCTGTGCACCCTCAAGTTTCGCCAACCATCCAATATCATTTGCCAAAGTCGCCAAAGCTTTGAACTCATCCACTAATCCCATGAGTTTCATAAGAGCACGTTGCATATTTCCTTCAAAGACTCCATACTCGGCAGCAACACTGGCGAGTAAGTCGTCTCCACAAATCCAGCAGGAAATTGGCTCCACCCACACCGTATTCAATGTCCAGTACTCCACATCCCTACCACCATCCCTTTTACACCCTACCTCAGCATCTTTCATAATTCGCAACAATTCGTCGCGTACATTCGTATCAATCTCCAGCTCAGAAGGGCTTTTGGGCATTTCATCTCCACCCCTCTGCTCACCTAAGAAGATTGCGAGAATACATAGTAAATCAGCAAGAGTCCATGCATCGCTACGATTACGAAGTCTCAAGAAAAGTTCTGTCATCAGAAATGGATGGCCTTCATTCACCTCTGAGGCAAGAAGGCCTAGTTCCGTCAAACAACCCGATGTCTTTGCCGTTGCCTTTGCAAGAGCGTCAGCATCCGCTTCCGCGTCTACGTATCCGTATTCCACCAGAACGGCCTGACGGCGCAGGAGAGAAGGAACGGACGCCTCCAGCTCCAAGGCCTCGAGCCTACTCTCTAATTCCCAACATTCCCTTTGACACTCTTTATAAGCATTGTATCTCGCCATTATGGGATTCCACGTGCTTTCACGGTGCGCAACTTTCCACGCTTCCAGCTCACGCATCGCAGCCTTCTTCTTTGCATTCTGAAGCTGCGAAATCTTCTCCTCCAAAGCTTCCTTTTCTGCACAACCCTTTTTCTCCTCATCCGTTAAGGCAGCAAACTGAGTTTCCATCGCTTTCTGCGCCAACCGCAACTCGTTGGAAACCTTCTGAATCTCATCCTTCTGAAGTCTCCACCAATACGTCTTTTCTATCAATGATTTCATCGTTATTCCGTTCAGACACTTCAACAGAAAGTCATAATGAAATGACATCTGAGAGCCAAACTTCGCGGCTCTCCCTGTCAGGATCCCACGAATGGACCATGTATCCGCAGGCTCTTTCTGGGGCAGATAAACAACAAGACCACGAACATCCTTACCGCGACGACCAGCTCTCCCTGCCATTTGAATGTATTCCGACGAAGTCAAAGACCTCATACGCCCATCCGTAAACTTTTCGAGAGCCGTGAAGACTACCGTCTTCGTTGGCATATTAATCCCTACTGCAAATGTCTCAGTAGCAAACAAGACTTTGATATAGCCCTTACTGAAGAGTACTTCCAAAATCTCTTTCATAAAAGGCAGTAAGCCACTATGATGAAAGGCGATGCCGCGCATAGCCAAAGCCTTCAACGTGTGATACTGCGGCGACTTTTCCAAACTGCTCAAGTACCTGCGCAAATGAAAGTCCCAGATATGCGAGACAGCTGCAGCATCACTGCTGTCTAAGAACTGTCCTTGGCACAAGTCAGCCAACCTTTCACACCCTACTCGAGAAAACACGAAGAAGATTACAGGCAGATTTCCACGCTCTTCAAGTCCCAATAAAAGTTCATTCATTTGATGCTCAAAAGCTTTCGCACGTACTTTTCCAGCAACTGCACCCTCAAACCCAGCACGTCGCGCATCCTTGACCTTTTCCTTAAACTTGTCATGGGCTAATAAGGTTCCTGACCTTTCCGTCAACCAAGTACTATATACAGAATCGTGGAACTGTTCTTTGGAGTCATAAATGACCAAAGACTTCCCATCACCCCCTATAACACAGTGTTCCAAGGGTACTGCCCTCCAAAGAGTGGAAATAAGCCATACTTTGACTTTCTTCGACTCTCCTAGCCATTGTGCAAACCCGTAAGGAGATGACAGAGTTGCGCTCAGCAAGATGAGTTTAATAGAGGGGTCTAAGAGCATAAGAGTTTCTTCCCATACATGGCCTCGGTCAGGGTCATTAATGTAGTGTACTTCATCAAAGATAACCGAATCTAGGCGCTCAAGGCTAATCAAAGCGGTTGCGCCAACATGCTCGGTCTTGGTGCCTTTCTTAAATAGCAAGTTCCGCAGAATCTCTGTGGTCATTACAAGAATCTGAGCATCTGGGCGAAACTTAATATCGCCTGTCATGATTCCTACGGATGCGGAAGGGAAGAGTTGCTTCAAGTCATGGAATTTCTGATTACTCAAAGACTTTATAGGAGTGGTGTAAAATACACGACCTCCGCGTGACAAACTCTTGGCAATCTGGTACTCGCCGACAAAGGTCTTTCCTGAACCGGTCTTTGCAGTAACCAAGACGTTTTCACCGGCTTCAATGGCGGCTATGGCAAATTTCTGAAATCGGTCTGGTTCATACCCAGTTACGAGAGCAGGTGTTAGAGGGGGTTCTGGGGCTGGTTCCGTATCATTCACAACACGGACATATTCTGAAGCCATAGAGCCAGGGGACTTTGTAGCTATAGCTGCAGCCACTTATCAATTTTCATTGAAGTCTAAACAACTTCACACAGATTATCTTAGCCATGGATACGTGTCCATTAACGGTGTTAGAATTTCCAGACACTGAAGAAACTCGCCATATTACCCATAGACCTCCTATTATATGCGGCTTTCCTTTAACAAATGAACCTCCAATCTTATTCACAGTAATGATATATTTGTTCAAAATGTTTTTAGAGTCTGAGTTATGTCCAAAGCGCCAGGTTCCTATCTTTTTCTCTCCTTATCCTGGTGATATTTTTCCGATGCCACATATTTTTATGAATACGGAACAATTATCAAGGGCTTGTGAACTAGGGACTATTCTGAATGCTTCTCGTAAAAATGTTGTAGAAATATGGGATTATAGTTTGGCAAATGTAGAAATTCTGAAACATCATGGCGTCGATGCAAGGCATGTGCCTCTTATAACACCTGACTGGTATATGGAAAAATTACGTAAATTCCGCGAGCCTTACATAAATAACTTTGAATATGATGTAGGATTTTGTGGAAGTGAGTCTGAAAGAAGGACTTCAATCTTTGATGCCTTAGTGGCCTCAGGGATATCCTTTTATAATGTGAAGAAAAATGGTCAAGAAAAAGATATGGAGTTGGCAAAGTGTAAAATCATGATTAACGTACACATTGGGGAAGATTATAAAATTTTTGAAAGTGAGCGATGTGAACAGTGGTTGCAGTTAGGTGTTCCTATCATCAGTGAACATAGTTTTGATAATGACCCACGATGCATCAACGTCAAATACGAAGAGCTCGTTCAAACCGTTATTGAGTTTTTAAGAGAAGCGGACAAAAAGAATACTTAGAAGCGAACTATACCCTATAAATAGAAGATAACGAAAATGTTATCCTTTCTTTCACTGGTTCAGAACGTGGCACCAGCTGAACGAAAATCATCAGGCTGCTGTTTCACGGATGGAAACTTATACTTAGCAGGTTATCAACCTAATAAAAAAACTCCTTCCATTAATGGGATAGGTGGGCATATTGAAGAAGGTGAGACTGAACTACAAGCCGCTATTCGCGAAACTATAGAAGAATTATTTGAAATTCATCCAGTTCCTCCAACGGTACTAAAGGAAATCAGAACAAATATTCCTCCTCGCGAAGTTCATACCAACCACTCTTACACAATCCACGTCTATACGTTTGAAGACTTAGAACACATGCTTCGCCGTATTCAAGCATACAACTTACAGTCAAAGGTCTATCAGAAGTTTCCTACGAGCATTGGAGACCTTGTATTCAAACGGAATATTTCCAATTGCAGAAAGGCGGAAATAACTCATCTTGCCGTATTGCCTTTTGTAGACCATGCTAAAGAAAATCCTCTTATTTCACCTTATCTACTTTCTGACATTCGTTTTTTGAAAATGCAGAAACAAAAGCAAAAACAAACAAATCTATACATGTAAGTGAGATGTTCGTCTCTTACAAGAAAATCACTAGGGAAAAAGTACGGAGGCGGATATTTATCAAAATGTTTTTTGTCTTCTCGCTTGTTTACGGGTCAATCTTAGCCATACCCTTATAAAAGTAGTAATACCACATGCCGATTGCAATAACAGTAACAACATAATACACAAGGACTGATACAGTGATAATGTCCGTGATATTTTTCTGCTGTTCGCGGTACTTTGAATCAGTCTTGCACACATCTGAAACATACTGTACCAAAATAGAAAGGGGAATTTTCATAGGCTTCTCGGCTTCAATCAGAACCATGCTCTCGCCATTCTCTTCAAGAGTAGTAAACTGAATCTTACCCTCGTCAGTAATTACTACATGCGATACGGTGTCATACGTTTCAACCTCGGGATTTGTGGTCATTTTGGCTCTAGGGACTTTATATTATACACAACACCAAAAATCAATTTTTAGCCACACCTCCGTCTAAACCCCTTTTACACAGAATGTAAAGATTGCGAAATGGCCGCCGTCCCAGTTATTACAACGCTCGTGATAGGCGCTGATTATACAAAGGCTCTTGAAAAATGTCTACAATCCAAGCGTGAATATGTTGGAAAACATGGCTATACCTTTATCCAAGGCGGCGAGAAGTATTGGGATAGGACAAAGCCTATAGCCTGGTCAAAGATTCCCTTTTTACTGGATGTCTGTGCATCTCTGCCCGAGGGTGCACTTGTTTGGCAGAGTGATGCTGATGTCTTCATCACCAATCCTGACTTACGTATGGAAGAACACATAGTCCCCCTTTTACCCAAAGACAAGGACATGGTGATGACGCTAGATGCCTGTGGCCATATTAACAGTGGAAACATCTTGTTTCGCAACACTGCATGGTTCCGTGATTACTGGAAGAGAGTGGGAGAACAGAAGAAGTTTACCTATCATCTGTGGTGGGAGAATGCCGCGATGATTCACTTGTATCATACGAATCCTGAAGATAAGGCGAAGATTCTTATTACACGGAAACACAAGGTATTTAATGCATATCTGCGTGGGATTCCTGACGAGCCTCTATGGCAACCTGGCGATTTCTTAGTACACTTTGCTGGTGTCTATGACTTGAAACAGATGGAGAAGTTCGCGGAGGAATGTGCAAAAGGGGTAGTTGTTCGTATTCCTATGCCTCCTAGCGAAGTAGAGGCTTGTGAAAACAGCAGGAGAGAGTCTTTGTTTATCATGGGCTAAGAGGCTTAAATGGAGGTCGCGTAAAATTGATGGTGGGGTGGCCGTGAAACCCCGATTGGAGGTCCCTTTGGACCCAGAGGTCCAGTAGCTCAGTTGGTAGAGCATGGTGCTTATAGAATAATTCTATAAATTTCGCATCAAACGTTGAGAGACGCCAGAGTCGTGGGTTCGATCCCCACCTGGACCAAACCATAGATCTTAGGATCTTTTTTTTGTTGTTATGAACACCAAAAAAGAGATTATGAATTTGTATGCCTAGAATAGAAAATGGACTATTTCAAGGGTGACGCTTCAGGTAATATGATGATGAAGGGAGGCAAGGGCACTCGCAAGGCGAGCAAGATGCCGGCGGTAGGAACCAAGGCGCAGGTATTCCATGGCACGGCCAAGCACACTTCCGGTGGTTTGAAGAAGAAGGATTTGATGAAGACGCGCAAGGGTCGCATCGTTTCCCGTAAGAAGCATGCTCTGGGAAAGAAGTCGCTGAAGAACTTGATAAAGGCGGGATACAAGGCGAAGAAGGGCACGTTCAAGCTGTTCAAGCGCTCGTAAAGGTCTAAACTTTCCTAGAATAACTAAATAATGCAAATGCATTTGCAAATGCAAAGGCAAAAACGCGTCTTAGTCTATAATGGATTTCCATTTCACTATGAAATGTTTGGTTTTATCTTAGATTTTTGTAAAAAATTTAATATAGAGCCCACGATAATTAATAAAGTCCACAATGAAGGGTGGCTACAGTTGTACAAGGCTAAGTACCAGTTTCACTATAACACAAAGTTAAGTGAAGATATAGAATCATTTTCCTATGTCATTCTCTTAACGGACGATGACTTTCATTGGCCAGAATCACTCGTAACCCAAAACACAATATGCATAGACCACTGGTATAAGTGTAGAAGACATTCTATACAACATCACATCCCTATAACACAGTTTCAAAAAGAGAATCCATTTTATGCACTGCCCGTATTCGAATACATTCCCTATGCGGCCAAGATGCAAGTACTTCAAGAACAAAAGAGGCCGATTATAAGTTTGTTAGGCTCTTCCTCCCTCCCATTGTCAAATGACTTTCTCTCAATTATAACGAATTTCCGTGACTTTGATATATATATTATTAATCATTTCATTAATCGCGATAAAGAATACTTAAAGTTGCCGAATGTATACGCATTTGAAAATATAGATGCTACACATATGTTCCATTTACTCTTTCAATCAACCTATGTATATTTTTATCCGGCTGGGCATATGAAGTCTTATCAACAATTATGTAATTACGTAATTACTGCAGCCATGCCTCTGAGTTTTACAACAGGGTGTAAGTTCATTCTTCCAAGACAAATGAACGAGACTTTACAACTAAGTTCTGTAATCACATATGAGTTTATCCCGAATTCGTTGACACTGCCACTAAAGCCTTCCTTAGAAGATACTTTTGATGAAAGGGAAAGGCTCATACATACACGTAATAACACTATATTGAAAACCATGTACGACATTGACTCTAAATCTTTGCAATCCAACCCCTCAACTCATCAAGCATAGAAACAGCTTCCGACTTCGTGAGTTTCTCCGAGGGGTTCATAGACCCAGACCCAGAACCCTCGTTCGGGTCATACCAGTACAAGCCACCACGACTGTCTTTTTCGTCAATATTTGACCAAACGAGAGCCGCGCCACTTTCAGCAATTTCCGATAAATGCGAAGAGACATTGGCAGCTAAACTCCTTACTCCTGTGCCACGCATACCGAGAACACGTTCAGTGAACTGTGGTGTATTTTGCAAGGGGAAGAAAATGGCTTCCCATTCACACCCAAGTGGTTCGCCAGATTGTGAACATCCTATTAATGTGACATCTGTAGCAAGAGACCATTTTTGCCATAACGCCCTAGGGATTTCTTGACCTCCTGCGGAAAACCAAAGAATCCGAACAGGTTTCGGAGCATTGGCTACATAGGTTGCTAACATCTGTGCTTCAAACGACTCGCGAATACGAAAGATACAGTCCCATCGTTTCCGAAGTAGTGCAGAACTCACGCCCATTCCTGAAGCCCGAGAAGGTTCGTGAATTACTAAGATACTCCGACCCTTGTATAAACTTTCCGATTCTAACGCCTGAATGCGTGAAAGCCAGTCGCTCTCCTTTCCAATAACAAGACACCGGTGGCCACGAATCTCACCATCAAATCCTTCCAAACGTAGTGATGACATCCTCAACACAACCCCTTTAACACTAGTCTCGTTCTTTACCACCCTAGAATAGACGCGTCCCCGATGAAGTTCGATTTAGTAGCTTTTCTATTATCTCTCATAATCTTGCCTATTGTTGATGCTCCTTGGCTTATACTTAATACTCATATAGGCATACCTATGTTTGAAAAGATTCAGGGTGCTCCTGTAAAGCTGCAAATTCTTCCTGCTGTTGTTGTATATGTTGCTCTCGCTTTCTTATTAATCCAGCAGACTTCAATGATATCTGCCGCAATAACAGGTTCTCTTGTCTATGCTGTCTATGACTTCACAAATCTTTCTACTCTAGCCAATTACAAACTCTCGTTTGCAATTCAAGACACAACATGGGGAGGAATATTATTTGGTATTAGCTACTTCCTTTTACACAAAATCCGCAATGCCTTTTAGAAAGAGAGAATGGCGACCCCTACATTTATTGCAGAAGACGCGGATGATTTATATACACGTCTACTTCAATATGAGATTGAAATGGTGAAAGAACAAGCGATTATAAGCAAAGAGAGATCAAAAGAAATTGAGAATCAAATTGATGCCTTTTACACAGAATATAATACTTTATTTGGAAGCTTGAGAGAGTTTCAAATGCAAGATAAAATAAATAATATATCAGGAGCTTTACAACGTATTCAAGGATTTGCTACAATGCGTTGGTTTCTGAATAATTCAAATTCTAATTCTGGAGTGAATACTAATTCAAATAATAATATGACCGGTGGAAAAAAGTCCAAACGCTCTAAAAAATCTCGTACCGCTAAAGCTTCTAAAAAGTCAAGAAAAACTCGTAGTAATAAGTAGAAATGATAACAAGGAAGAAAAAGCGTAACATGAATTTTGAAAATAAATGGGCTTCAGATAAAATACAAGAAATAAATGAAAAATTCCCTACTTTTAAGAAAAGTTTTGATGATATGTATGAAGATTATACAGAGGATGATTTACAATTATATGAAGATTTATTAGAAGAAGTTGGAGGTTTAGCTATTGATATAGATATAATCAAACAAGATAATCCTGATTTTTATGCTGAAAATAATATTGATAAACTATATTCTGAAATTGAAAAATTTATGAATCTAATAAAGAATACAATAAAAAAGAGTAATTATATGAAAGAAATTAAAGTAATTCGTGATAAACTTTCTCTCAATAAGGAAAAATTTGGAAAGTATTGTAAGGATAATTATGAAGATTGTTATTTATATACAATGCAGAAAGAAATTAATGATTTAGAAGATGACTTGTATTCTTTACGAGTAACACAAAAACAAATGAATAGTTCAATAGATTTAGATAATGTATATGCTGACTTAGATACCGATATTAAATCTTTTATCAATCATATAAAAGATGTAATAAAAATGAGAAAGGAGAAAATAGAGGAAGAAGGAATCCAGACACCTAAACCTATATCTATCACGAAAACGAGAAAGGCTAGGAAGTCAAGAAAGTCAAGAAAGTCAAGAAAGTCCCGCAAAGCCAATCTCAGCCGTTAAACGGCCACGCCCAATGAAGCAAAGCCTGACGTTGCCGCGGCCTGCAAGCCAAATCCCCTTTAACACAGTTCTTTTTAATAGCTCCATGATGTCTAGCAAAATTCTTCCAGCGTTGTATTTGTACAGCATCCAACTCTGGCAGACGACGACCCATCCAATAGCGACAATACCATTGAAACCATCCGCGTTCATCAGGATTTTTCAAAGGATTCGAAAGTACACTTCGTACTCCTGTAAGTTTTTTACCACCAGGAACCCATCCATATGTCTTCCATTCCGAAAGTCCTAGACGTGAATCAATCTTGAAATAGTTTATATCAATATTTTTCCCACCAGGGCTCAACTTCCCTAGAAGCCCGGCATTCCAAAACCATTCTGCAGGGAATTCAAGTAAACAGTCATTCAAGTACTTTCCTCCGAAAGCTCCTAAAGCAAGAATCTCACCGGGCGTGGTATAGGGTTCGAATCCTTCAGCAAACCCCTTGCCAGGTTCTTCCTCCAATACATATGAATACCCCTTCTTCATTTTATTCCACACATGCACAGTATCTCCTTTCTTGAATTGTGCCAAAGTCTTACCCCTATCTTTCAGAATTTCAAATATATCTTCAACTTTCCGTATATGTAAAAGCCTCGGGTCTTTGTACATCCCTCTCTAAACAAATCCCCCGTAAAAATTGCCAAGCCCTGAACCCCTTTTACACCAAGTCCCACAAACAAACACCATGGAACGTCTAGTAAAGGAATGGCGCACAACGTTAACGGAAAAGGAACGCGCCCTGCATGACCTTGCTGCTGTCAAACTTAAGAAAACTCTGAATGCCACTGACGAAGATGGCGACCAAGGTTCCTATTTCCCAGAATACTCTCATGCTTTCCGTCAATGGTTGAAAACCAAACAGGATGCTGCAAAATAGAATGCCTACCCCAAATGCTCTACGATTCTCAAATACGGTAGCGGACGCAACAAAAACCACCGAAACTTCATCCGGCCAACACGTGATTATGCCCAATCGTCATCCTTCCACAAGAACTCCTTACATAGTTCTTGTCGAAGTCAATAGTCGTGATAGAAATTTTAATAATCAAATTGCAAGTAATCCTCTACGCTTCCAGTTTGCACGACCTCTGAAAGATATTCGTACCGTAGAATTAATCAGCGGGACAATTCCTGCCTACCCTTACTGTCTAAACAATGAAAATAACAAGTTCACATTTCAAGAAGGTACTGCATCATGGACGGTTACACTACCCGTAGGTTCATATATGGCATCCACACTTCTCATTATTCTTTCAAATGCTCTAAATGCACTTCCAGGAATACAAAACACGTACACAATTGACTACAATATGTGCACAAAGCCTGGAAATTTGTACATTAAAGCAACAAATAGTGGAACTGTTCTAGATTATTCATTTTTGTTCTTATCAGGATATTATCAAGATAGTATTGACCGTTCTGATGGATACTTACTACGTACGAACACCCCTGCACTCTTGTACGGGTTCGACATTTCGGACTATTATTCAAATCCTGATGGAACTCTTACAAGTCCGTATCCAATTGACCCAGTAACTGCACTCACACGTCTATACCTCTATATTGACTTTGACAATAGCCAGAATCTTGGATGTATTGAACGCGGCGCAGGACGTCGTCAACCCTTTGCGATAATTTACCTCGATGACCACAGTAACGGTTACAAATTCTTGAACAAGGACACTTTAACACCTGCTTCCTATAGTTTACCGCAACCTTATGCACGTTTGCAAACAATGAACATAGAGTTCCGTGATGAATTTTTCCGTCTTGTAAACTTCAATGGTAAAGAGTTCAGCTTATTACTGCAACTTACGCTGTTGGAGTAGTAAGTCTAAGAACGAATAGGAGTGTACGGGCATCCAGAGCGCAGAGCCGCTAATTCAGAATAGGAACTGCCGAAAGAACCGACAATATGACCACACTTTTGCAAGAGAAGCCACTCTACCACACCTACTCTCTGTTGTCTGCTGGTTCTGCGCCCGAGTTCAAGATTAGTCGTCCCAACTGTTTTGCGCCCATAACGCCGAACAAACTCCTCTTTTACATCTTGCTCGTCAGTTACCAGTAACATGGGTGAAGGCGAATGACCTAAGAATCCTAGAAAACTCGAAAGGGGCGAGGCCTTCAAACACTTCCAGTGGTCTGTACCACGAAAATGTACTCCTAGCCAATCAGACTTTCCTTCCATTATGCGCCATTGAAGATTTGCCTCACGTTCTAGGTCTTGGGAGAAGCACATATTCCGCAGAATGGTCAAGCCCCGTTGATTACGAACATCAGGATGAAATTCGGAATAACTTTGTATACGAACTTCATCACCTGTCGTAAAACGATTCACTACCATATCCATATCTTCTGATGAAAGAATCTGGTGAGCATTTCCTAAATAACCAGGGCGTACTAAACTGAGAGTGGGAATTGATGCAGTGTCAATAATTTCTTCTAAAGTACACGCCATATGCTCGGGCTCTACCGGCCAATAAATATGTAATTGCGCCTTCAAGTCTTCTGCCCATAGTACGCCTGATACAATGGCACGTATACGATTGCAGAACCCGCCTTGCATACGTAAGAGAACCCGCTTAACTTCAGACATCTTTCTTTCTTGAAAACGCACAAGATACTTAGACCGTTCCTGCTGCAAGTCTCCGGCCTAAGTATTTTTTTGTAAATCATTAATATCTTAGCCACACTGGAAAAACTCCGCGCATTCATACACCATCGCACCGCCATGGGCTCAGTAACTGGTAGTTTTTACGTAATCTCGCAGCAACGTTTTCACAGGCAGTTGAAGCTTTGGAAAGAGCATCTACCTGCGGTGTTTCCGTACTATGCAGTAAAGTGTAATCCTGATACTAATTTGATGAGTTGGATGGCTCATCAACGTATTGGGTTTGATTGTGCAAGTGCAAGAGAGATAAGTATAGCAAAACAGACGAGTCCTTACGCATCTATTTTATTTGCAAATCCTTGTAAAAAGGATTCTGATATAGTATTTGCGTCTACCTATAACACAGATTTGACAGTTGTAGATAGTGGTGAAGAAATTGACAAGTTACAAGAATCAGGATGGAAGGGGAGTAGTTTGTTGCGTTTGCGGGTGGATGATAAAGGGAGTTTGATGCCATTTAGTGCAAAGTTCGGTGCTGACTTTGCCAGTATCCCCCATTTAGCACAGTACGCCAGTATAAAAGGACAACGACTGAGTGGTATAAGTTTCCACGTAGGAAGTGGTTGTAAAGACCCTGAACAATATAGGAAAGCGATCGAGAAGTCAAATGAAGGTTTAAGTATTTTGAGAAGTCTTGGTCATTATGCGAGAATTATAGACATTGGTGGAGGGTTTACGAATCAGGGGTTTGTAAAGGCTGCTAAGAAGATTCGTGAGACGAAGTTGAGCGAGACTCTGGATATTCGTTTGGTAGCGGAACCTGGACGTTTCTTTGCAGCTTCTTCACATGACTTGTTTGTCAAGGTAATTGGCAAGAAGGCGGCGATGAATGGGAAAAAGGGGTTTCGCTATACTATTGATGAAAGTTTGTATGGGCAGTTTTCATGCATTCCTTTTGACCATGCAAAACCACGCTGGATTCGTATTCGTGAAGATGGAGAACCGAGAAGGCCTACTGCACCGGCTATACTTTATGGAAGAACTTGCGACAGTCTTGACTATATTGCGTCAGCTGAAGATGCTGAAGAGTTAAAAGAAGGTGATTGGCTGTGGTTTCCGAATATGGGTGCTTACACTACAGCAACGAGTACAGAATTTAACGGGTTTCCAAAGCCGCCAAGTCTTGTTCTAGAAGAACATAATAAAGAACAGCTGCCGAACCTTAAAGAGTTTGATAACTCAGAGTGGCCTTCGCAACTAAAATATGTGAGTGCTGTTAAGGTTCCTATGGATTAAATTTTCGGCTTTGCCTCTTTAGCTTTCGCTTTTGGCTTCGGTTCAGCCTTCGGCTTCGGTTCAGCTTTTGGCTTTGGTTCAGCCTTGGGCTTCGGTTCAGCCTTCGGCTTTGGTACCCATCCATTCGCCTTTTTCTTTTCCCAATGAGCTTTCCAGAATTCTGGAGTTCCAAATTCTGGCTTTTCAGGCTTCGCGGCTTTTATCTCAATAGGTTCCCCAGCCTTTCTCTTTTCCTCTTCGATATCATCTAGACATACCTTTTTATCTTCAGCTGATATCTTAAGCTTATGAAGTTTTGCATAATCCTGAACAAGTTGCCAAATCTCTTCAGCAGGACTTAGGACTTTCGGTACTTTTGGTAAATTACACGGTGCATTACTTGGTTCATCACAGAAACTCCAAGTAAGTACGTAGGGCGGCACTCCATCATCAGTAGCAACATTCATATATCCGCCAATTTTGCCCATTCTTAGTACCTATCTAATTGTTACTAGTGACTTCAATTTTTATTATTATAGGTCTAAAAAGATATGAAAAAATTACACTATAATGTCTCTTCTAGAGCTTGTTGATAATACAAGGACAGATAAGAATACTGAGCATTCTTATTTGGGTTTGTACGAGAAATTGTTGCAATCAAGAAAACATACAGCAAAGAATGTCTTAGAAATTGGTATTGGTATTCCTGAATTTCATGGAGGGAAGAATGGGGGTAGTATACAGCTATGGCATGATTATTTCCCTAACGCGACAGTATATGCACTTGAAATTATGGATATTGACAGAATTTATGAGGGTATATTGAATAATCCGAGAATTAAGGTTTATCCTTCAACAGATGGATATAATGAAGAAGTTTTTAAAAAGAATTTTCTAGATAAGAATCTAAAGTTTGATTTTATCTTAGACGATGGTCCGCATACTTTAGAGACTATGAAAGAATTTGTGAGACTGTATTCTCAAGTATTAACGGATGACGGGATATTAGTGATTGAAGATATTCCTGACCCGAATTGGGTTCAAGAGCTAGGTGATATAACACCTGATCATTTGAAACCCTATATATTCGCTTATGATTTAAGACCTCAGAAGATGAGATGGGATGATATTGTATTTGCAATAGACAAGAAGGGGGCTTTACAAGGTTAATGATATGAGACAGTGCCAAAGGGGTAGAGTACATTACCACTGGCATCAAACTGCATACCATTGGGGTAGATACGAACTTGTTCACCTTCTTGTATAGTCGACCAATGGCTAGGAATAGATGTTAGCGGCTTAGCTTTAATAGGATTATCTGACTGTCCATAATTAGGAGACTGAGGGATTACTTGCTCTTCCGCACTCATATGTACAGAAGGTACAACTCGCATAGCTATGTGAAGAATTGCAAATAATAATACGAGAAAAAATACAAGAGCTAGACCAAGGCGCCAGTTCATTCTCTAAAGAAGGCATAATAAAATTTGACATGGCTTGTGACAGATTTGGAAAAGTCCTTCGCTGATTCAAATGGCTTCTGTTTCTTCTGATTCACAGAATAAAGTCCTAGACCATGGATTCGTAGAGCTTCTGGATACATTTGGTGATGACCTTACAGTAGTTAACGCGGCACGCGTCTCTTTCCACAAAGAGTCGAAGCTTCTGACAAAGGGCGATGAGAAGCTGATTCATTATCTGGCAGACCACCATCATACGAGCCCCTTCTTTCATCCCCAAGTAAGGATGCGTCTAAAGATGCCAATCTTCGTGGCTCGTGAATGGTTCCGTCATCAGATTGGGTTTGCGCGAAATGAAGTGAGTCGTCGGTATGTAGACGAGGCTCCTGTATGTTATGTACCTGATAATGTAAGGGCGAGAGATGCAAAGCTCAAGCAGGGCAGCAAGGCTGAACCGGTTGAGATGAATGGTTTGGCGAAAGAAATGATTGAGGATATCAACCACCGCGCTTGTGAGACATATCAGGAACTTCTGGATATGGGTGTAGCACCTGAAGTAGCACGTACAGTACTACCGCAGGGAATGTACACGGAGTTTATTGAGACGGCGAGCCTCTGCGCCTACGCGCGACTCTGTCAGCTACGCTTAGATCCTGGGGCACAGTGGGAGATTCGGCAGTATGCTGACAAGGTGCGCGAGCTCTTGCTATCAAAGTTTCCTGTAAGCTGGGCGGCTTTGACGAAGACGACTGACGAGGGCAGTGCCTAGAACACACATCAGACCAAGTCATAACCCTCCTTTTACACCCTATCATAGAACATACATAGAAATACATATAACCTACTCGTTTCTTGTTTGCAAGCCATGCTTTCGAAGAAGATTCAAACCATTCTGGGGAAAATTCTTTCATAATTCTTTCTTTCTATATATTTATACCTTTATCGTTTATGCTTAGCAGTACGTGATTGATACTTGGACTTACGTTGTTTTTGCTGTTTCTTTGACTTTTTTAGGGTCTTCGCACCACCTCTTCTCTTTTCGGGACTTAAAAGGGTTTCTGGCTTTGGTGAACCAGACCTTGATTGTGCTGGTGGCGATTCTGCAGTTCGAGCTGCTGAAACAGTTGAACCAGACTGACCAGACTCTCTAGACTCACCAGAGGCTCCAGATGCACCAACATCTCTGCCTGTCGTGCCTTTTCCTGTGGGTGTCGAAGGTGAAACTGATTCTTTCTCTTGTTCTTTCTCGTCCTCTGGTAGAAGTTTTAATAATCTTTCTATCAATCTATCAACCACCCCTTTAACAGGTTCTTCTGCATTTTCTCCGTACGCTGTAAGAAGTTCATATATAATTCTTATATGAGGAAATGTGGAAAAGAATGCAGGTTCTTCTTCAGCTACAGGTTCGTTTGTTAATCCGATGCTTAGTGGTGCTGATTGTGACCCCTGCGCTACTGGTAATGACGCTTGTAGTGATAGTGATAAAGTATTAGCTGGTTGTACCACTTCTTCTCCAACTATTTCCTCTTGTTCAAAAGTAAAATCAAATACCTTTGAAATATAAGCCTTTGTATATTCAGTAGTATCCTTATCTTTAAACTCTTCATAATATTTCAATAAAGTTTCAATCTCTTCTAATTCTTTATTTAATATTTCTTGTTCAGTTGCACCTCCTGATTGAATCTTATAAGAAACTTTCAGAGTTTTTTGTTTTGTCTTTCTATTTTTCATACGTGTCCCACCAGAATAACGAGAACCTCCTGTAGTAGCTTTCATGCGTGTTATGTTGAGTACACTTGAAAAGTACTTTTCTTCTTCTGAACCAGAATCAAATGCTTTCTTTATAAACGATATGAATTTCTCATGTACATCATAATTTTGCAATCTATTATAAATGAATAATACTACATCAATGGCTAAGAATGTTTGAAGTTTTGTTGCGAGGCGAACATTTTCAGGAAGTCCTGCTTGATTTGCCTGAGCTGCTGCTCCTGCCCCTGCAGCTCCTGAATTTGCATGAGAAATTAAAGGAAGTTTCGAGAAATTTATAGTATTCCAAATATTTCCAGCTACGCATGTAAAACTTGTTCTATTACCTGTAGCACTAATTATGAGTTCATTTGCAAGTTTTGTTTCTGCAAGTTCTTCCTCAGCCATTACATTGAGTTTTGTATATTCTGCAGGTATCTTCATCTCATTTCGTTTTTCATAGAGTTCTTGTAATTTCTTCTTAGCCTCATCAACATTAGAAATATCTCCAATATCTTCGACCATAAGTTGAGAAAGGCCTTTCATAGGAACAAAAGGGATTAATGTAGCAATCTGTACACCTTTTTCAATTGCATGAATATATTTTTCCCTCGGTGTTGCACCTGATGGCGAACCCTGTAATATTTCTTCTACCTTCTTATCAAACTTACCTTTTACCTTATTTATTGAGTCAATATTCTTATTATATTCCTCCAGTTCTGCTTTTACTTGTGTATGTAATGCACGGACTTGATTTTGAAAATTTGATAGTATAACTCTAGGGTCGTTTAAGTTTATATTCTTAAATACAATTAATTTATCTGAAGCGTTTATATAATAAAATACTAAATCAATTCCTTCAGTGAAAGCCTTTAGTATAGCATTCAAATCAATAGAAACAAAGCATGCTTTCATATCGCTTGTATGTTTCGTATCTGTATTTACAAGCTCGATATCTCTATACATTTCCAAGACTTGGCCAATGTCTCCATGATACTTGCTAATAAATATTTTTTCCTTTTCGTTGTTACTTAGTTGTATACGGAATACAGTTTTTAAAGTTTTTCTTACTTTCGTAGCAATATTTTCATTTTCTAGGATACGTACAGTTTTTCCAGTATCTTTTATATACGTTAATGCAACATTAAGTTTTCCATCTTTAAAATTTGTTCCATTATGTAATTCTAAAGTAATGGGATACTTACACATAACATGTGATAATCCTAAACTTCTAGTATTATTGGAAAAGGGAGGATAGGTTATTGCTTTCATACCCTTCTTTGACTCTGGTGCTTTTTCTAAGTAAAACTTTCTTAGAAATTCATTATAGTTTTCAACTGCAAAACCACCACCTTTAACACTTGTCTTATTCATTTTCCCTGCTGCATCATTTTCCACTGCACTTGTATATGCATATACTATGTTTAAAACATTAGGAGGAAGAGCTCCAATAAGTTTTTCAGTTTTATTACTTGTATCAATAAATGCTGAAAATGTATGCGGTCCTATAAATTGTTGTATAGTACTTGCAAGGATATTTGACCGCTCTTGATTTTCAGCCCCAGATATATCAAAACACTTATAGTTATATTGTTCATTTGTGATT
>Ga0114968_10000891_pt1 | contig 22780 bp, 19 predicted proteins | sample M_130807_EF_Meta_FD_87020 | JGI IMG/M metagenome (GOLD analysis project Ga0114968, IMG submission 87020) | Freshwater microbial communities from Lake Montjoie, Canada to study carbon cycling - M_130807_EF_MetaG | ecosystem: Environmental > Aquatic > Freshwater > Lake | place: Lake Montjoie... | reverse complement strand
TGGGGATATGAGAGTGGTTTGTGGGTGGGGGGGAGTTGGGGATGTTGAGGGTGGAATAAAAAAGAAGTAAAACCCCGAGTGAAAATAGGAAAAAATAAAGAAACAAATTAATGTTTTGCATTTATTTTAAAAAAAAAAAAAAAACAAGTAAATCAATAAAAATGAAAAATCAGCGCACGACGTTTGTGTATCTGCTCTTTATTGCTTTGATTATTATTCTCTTTGTTCTCATCATCAATAACATTAAGAATAACAGGATTCCCGGTGAAAAGTACCAGCCGTTTGCGTTTCTCCCCGAGATTAATATTTCGGAATCCCCCAATTTCATCGAACAAAACATCCTTTCCAAAACCCTCGGCATCCCGTCCTTTGTCATCGACCAGGAGATGCTCCACGGGAAATACCAGCGCTACCCTCTGAATCGCAAGATGCAACCCACGAGCGTCGTGGCGGTGAGCGCGACCCAGGACAACCCCCGTCTCATCGCATGGCTCGCACAGGTCAGCTCTGACATGTGGAATTTTGTCTGGCCCGCCCCCGCCAACTACTACTGGGCCACCCTCGTGGATGCCCACGCCACACCCGTGGTTGTTATCAAGGGCAAGTACCCCCGCTGCCGGTATTTTAGCTTTATCAGCTACTCGGGCCTCGAGATTGGCGAGGATGGCAAGTCGTACATGGGCCAGGGGATCAACAAGGACGGGACGGCCTCGTGCAACCCCACCATCCCAGGAGACTGCGCGGGCCTTCTTGATAGAGACATCGAGCCGGATCCCGGTTCCAAGAACCCTTTCCGCGACGCCTCGTACAAGGAGGGCGAGGACAATTTCTACACACTTTATTTCGTCTCTCCCTACTACAAGGGTGCGCTTCCCGCGTCGAAAAACATCCTCCCGTTGACGGTACGAGGGCTCAACCAGTCCTGTATTCTCTACCGCATCTACGCCCCGTTCAACCCCAAATCCTGTGACTCGCCCATTTATTCGAGCCAGATGCCATTCAGCACAGAAGGGTGCCCTGCCGACACGTTCCGCATCTCGACTGATTTTGGCGACGGTGGAAGCGCCCACCCCGAATTCGACAAGTCATCTCCCTGCACCCTGATGGACAAGGTGTGCATGCAGGACTGCGTCAATTACGAGATGAGCAAGAACTTGGACCCAGACTGCTACCAGTACGTCAACAACAACAAGTACTGTGTGTGCGAGCCCGAAAACTATTATGGAAAATGTGGCCAGTACCTCGACGCGACGATCCGGAAATGCAGCAACGGCAAGGGCGGCCTCGCCAACTTTTGTGAGGGCCGTCCCGCGCTGAACAAGCCCCTTGATTACTGCGTCCGGAAAATCCCTCTCCACCCCGACATCGAGTGGGACCCCCAGACCGGCATGCCCAACTGCCCGGTCCCGTTGATCGACGGCAAAGAAAAGGACCCGGTGTGCGACTACGTCAAGACGGGCCTGGCCGCGGAATGCATCACCAAGAAGCTGTTCGAGTCAGACAACATGGACTGCAGCCGGTTCAAGGACCCTTCCAAGATTGGCGACATTTGCAACGACGACCCCAACAAGAAGGGGACCTGTGCGTACGAGTTCAAGGACTACCTCGGGCGCTGCTACTTTGGCTGCTCGAGGGACGACAAGAGCGAGCGATGCCTGCCTTTCCCAGACAATCCAAACTTTACCGCAGCAGACGCCGCGTGGTTCGGGTATTGCAGCAATCAAAAGCAAAAGAATAAGGATACGCCTCCCTACGCGTACCAGCCCACGTATGACTTTGTCGAGTACCCCAAGCAGTGCGGTGCCACGTGCAACCGCTACACGTGCACCAACGGATACTGCGTACCCAACATTAACGGGGAGTATGACAACCCTTCGTGCGACAACAAGTGCGAGCGCGTCACCCCACCCCCTACGCACACCCCGGACCACCATCACCGCAGGCCTACCCATGGACCCTCGAGGGAGGACTATGTCGCCCCCAGACCCTACGGGGACAAGCCCACCCCAGGACCGGATAGGGGGGGAACGGGTGTGGGCAAGCCATGCCCGAATCGGTTCCTCGCCTCGGACTGCGACCTCGATAAAAAGCCATTCAAGAATGTGAACCAGTATTATGTGAATGCCGAGAACCAAAAGCTCTCGGCGAGCTCTGGATGGGTGGGCCTCCCCGACGTCTTTATCAAGTACAGCTACAACAATTACTTTGTCCGTCTCAACAATTCAGACCAGATTGAGAACCAGGACAACCTCATCGCGACACTCAAGGCCGCCAAGAATTCGATCCAGTACGCCAACGCGTCCAATCCCCTGGACCCGTTCCTGGTCGAGAGGCAGAACCCCAGCGTGAATATCCAAGAGTACGCGGATTCGGTCCGTACCTCCAAAGAGTCTTTTGAATACCCCACGAGGTACCCCATCCCCACGAGGCATCCTCATCCCACAAGGCATCCTCGTCCCACGAGGCAGCCCGAGGAGGACATGTGCCCCAAGTACGTGGACCCCAACACGTACCTAAAGATTGGTGCGCAGTACCCGAAACGGACCCCTACGATGAAAAAGGCCACCGCCAGGGTCAATCCTCCCGGGTGCAATTATTACGGGGACCTGTGCGCCTGTGAGAACAACGGCAAGAAGAACGCGGGTCCCTGCAACGTTGTCCAGAAGGGGTACGTGGGCTGCGATGGGGAACCCTGTTTCAAGCGCTGGGGTCTCAAGACCAACAAGGACGTGGTGTTTACGGGCGACGCCAAGAGTTTTATCGTCTCGGCCAACACCGCCGACACCATCATCTTTCCCAACCCAGACAGCGCCTACCTGGCCTGCGCCACGACGTACAACCCCGATTCGGTGTACGTGGTCTGGATGGACGTTCCCACGACGCCCGTCACCCCCGGTTACAAGAACATCGTCCACGGGAAATACGACATGCGGTACTGGAGCCTCGCGCACAATTACTGGTCCATGGGGCTCATCAATCAGAGGCCTCTCTTGTCGGGCCTCTTTGACCAACAGTTCAAGACGGTGGATGTCCGGTACACAGACGACATGACCGGGGACTGTGTCAAGGGCAAGCGCGCATGCGTCCTCCTCGCGTCTTATGAGCAGTACGAGTACCTCAAGACGTACCACCTTTTGGACGACCGCATCAACTGGGTGAATTGGGGCAAGGTGCAAGTTTCTCTCTCCAAGCCCGCGACGCCTTCCCCGGGGCCGTCCCCAGACGAACAGGCCTTTTATGACGAGGTGGAGACGCTCCAGCGCTACGGCATCGACGTCAACGAAGACCCCTCCTCGGGAACGAGGGACCTCAAGTCCCTTATCCAGGGAATGCACATCCCCAAGGACGGGCTGCTCGTCCTCCGACAGCTCAGCGCCAGCGATTCGTTTGCGCAGTCCATCAACGCGTACGTGGCTGGCAAGCCCGAGTGCCTAAACAACAACATACCCCTTAAACAGAGCGAAGCGGATGCGGTGGCATACCCTCCCAAGATGATGAGCAAGTCCTGCAATCCCGGGAACCAGGACCTGTGCGACGAGTACGGTCTCGACCCTTGCTGTCTCGGCACCGACCTCCTCACCCATATGAAGCAGTACTACCCCCGTTGCGAGACCGTCAAGATCTGCGACATCGAAAACATCGGTGCTCCCTTTTGGGACAAGTACATGACCCTCCCCCTCCCCTATCTTTATGATGCCCATCCCTCGGTCCCGGTCGCCACGTGCTCTCCCCAAAACTAGACTAGAATTATTTTGACTATTTTGTTATCCTTGTAACAAAATTATTAAAAATCCATTTAATGCGACAAGGAAAAGGAGGAAAACGATGAAATCGTACAACACGGTTATCCTTTCGGGGGGAGCGGTCAAGGGGTTTGCGCTCATGGGTGCGCTCCAATTCGCCATGGACCAAGGTGCGTTGACCGGTGTGCAAAAGTACATCGGAACGTCCATCGGTGCCATCCTTGGCTATCTCATGTGCATCGGCTACTCTCCCGTTGAAATCATGGTCATCTTTTGTCAGACCAACTGGCTCAACAAGCTGGCCCATTTTGACATTTGCAACGTCATGCAGGGTACCGGTGCCCTGTCCTTTTCCGTCATTATGGACATGCTCGAAAAGCTCACCGTCCAAAAGATAGGCCGGTTCATCACGCTCAAACAGCTCAAGGAAGAGTACGGCAAGACGCTCATCTGCTGCACCTACAACTACACCCGGGATACAGAAGAGTTCCTCAACCCCGAGGACCACCCTGACATCCCATGCCTCACCGCCCTGCGCATGAGCGCCAACCTCCCCCTCGTCTTTGAGCCCTTCCGGTATGACGGATGCGTGTACATGGACGGTGGGCTCACCTGTAATTTCCCCATCCAGCGCATCCAACCAGGGGATGTCGTCCTCGGTATCGTGCTGGGCCAGCAGCCACAACCCGACAGCACCCACCATATTCCTACCTCGTTTGAGCTCATGTGGAAGGTCATGTCCATCCCGATGGCACGGCTCCAAAAGGCCCGGACACAAGAGTACGAGCACCTGTGCGACCTCGTCCGGGTCGATGTCACCCAGTATTTTACGCTCCAGTTTGACCTGAGCAACAGCGAAAAATTCGACATGTTCTCGGTGGGGTACGAGAGCATGAAGACATACTTTACCCCTCATCCCCCGCAAGAGACGGTCGAGGCCTCGTCCTCGTGATGCTTTCTAGAGGTCGCCCTTCTTTCGGTTCTCTGAAAAATAGGCATCGAACCGACCGTCCGGGTACCGGGTCTTGAGCTTCTTGACATTCTCCATCAGGACGTCGTTGGGGTCGAGGCCCAGCGAACGACAGGCGTTGGTCCAGTACCACAGAATGTCACCGAGCTCCCGCTTCATGTGAAATACGAGGGCCTCGTCTATCGGCTTTCCCTGAAAGATGACCTTTTTGACAATCTCGTTAAACTCGCCCCCTTCCGAGGAGAGCCCGATGGCGCTGGTCATCAGCAAAGGGACGTTGCAAAGATTGGACTCGTTCAGCTGTCGGCAGCGGTCCATAAACGCCGGCATGTCGGTGCTGGGGAGGCTGGTCACTTCCTTGACAAAGTCGCTGTATTCGTTCAGATTATCCATTCTTTTTGAAATGTTTCTAGAATATTTCAAAACCATCAGTTTTTTTTTATTCATTCCACCGGCATGAGGAACGACCGATGAGGGTCTTTCCTCTTGTAGTACCTCAGGTTCTTTTTCGCCTTGTCCCACTGGGAGCACCGGAATCCTCCTCCCGACCCAACCTCGTGCAGGGCCGGGGCACGACGAGTTTCGACCAGGACCCATTTTTCTCGGGGTACAAAATTCATGAGAAAGGAATCCGTCATTTCCAGGAAGCCTTCCACGTCCTCGGCGAGAATAATCTCTCCCAGCCCGTCCCCTCCTTGTTCTTCGAGGTGGTGAAGAAGATGGGTCTCGAAATATTTAATCTTGGGGTGCCGGTAGACGCTCTGGTGCATCCTTTCCCTCACCTGGAAGAAAAGGTCCACCTCGTCACGGACCCGGTCACAGAAACACACCTCGTTGTCAATCACACGGGCGTTGCGGAGGAGCCGTGTGACGTCGGCATGGAATTTCATACCAAAATGCAGCGAATCACGGACCACATAGTCCATCTTGTCCATATCGATGGATGAATGCGGGTTGCATATCAGGGTGTCATACCAGCGGTCGCGTGGAGGGTCATCGACACGATCCGTGATAAAGGTGATTTCTTGGTCGCTCAACGCGATGCCGTTGGTTTCCACGAGCCATCGGAAGAGCACCTTGCTCCGGTGCTCATGGTCCGCCCAGGGAACGGCACCCACCGTCCGGGAGATGAACTCGTCAAAGAGATGAGAAAACGGCCCGTGACCCAGGTCATGCACGAGCCCCGCGATGCACAGCAATTCCTGGGTGCGTTCGTCGGGACACACGTCTGGTTGTTTACGGGTGATTTCGTTGAGGAATACCCTCGTCACGTGATAGACACCGATAGAGTGCTCGAACCGGCTCGAGGTGGCCGTTGGAAAGACCTTGTACGCGAAACCCGTCTGCTTGATATAATGGAGGCGCTGGAACGGGTACGTATCGATGACCTGGACGGCCAAGTCTGACAATTCGATGTCTCCCCAGACAGAGCAATGGATAATCTTCATCGTTTTTATTTGTGGGGTATGTTTTGTTGGTTTTATCACTTTTTTTGCAAAATTTTATTACCTTGCTATAGATAGATATAGAATGCTGGAACGTTGGTTTTTACATATTCCAACAGAGCCGTTAGCAGACCTTCGCCGGGCAGCCGAGGACACAGGGTCCAGGATGGCGGATACCATCACACCCCCGAGGCGATGGAATCTGTTGCAGGCAGCGTTTTCATGGGGGGACAAACATGTCACAAAGCCTGTGGTGGAGGAACTTGTCCTGATGGGCGTAGACATAAACACACGGGTCATGTGCGGTCTCAACGCCCTTCACATGATTATTCTGCTCCTGTTTGCAAGGCGCGATGTGGGGTATGATAGCGGGATGCTGGAATGGTGGATATCCAAAGGCGCAGACGTTGCCGTGATGGCCGTTATTTATGACATTCAACAGAGGCGCTACCGCGTCCTGTCCCCGCTGGATATGGTCCTCGCCTTGTACGCCAGAGACCTCGTCGTCTTTTTACCCGATTACCTCCCGGCCTGTACCCGATACGCCCCGGCCAACCCCACAAGAAAGAAATCCGTCTATAAACAAGAGGTCAAAAAGCTCATATGGCTGCTGCTGTGTGGTGGTGCCACCACCTCGATAAAGACCCGTGAGCTCGACGAGGTCCGGGCCGCCATGTCTGCACACAAGTTGCCTTCCTATCCGTTTCTGACAGACTACCTCAAAACCCGTCTCAAATTTCCAGAGTCTCTTACTGCCACCGAGGTCCGACGACGTATCCACTACCTACGAGTCTTTTCTTCGTTTCCCGTTGACGTTTCTGGCATCGCCGATTTACGCCGTGATCGTTTCCTCTCCGGTCGAGAAGAGGATTATTACAATCCTGAATTTGAAGAGGCGGGTGAATTCATGCCCTATGAATACATGGGATACAAAGATAGCCAGGGCAGGACGTTTCATTTCCACAAGAGCATGGTTCCCGCCATGTTTCGAACGGCCACCAACCCCTTTACGAGGGAGCCCATCCCCCAAGAAACCCTCCGGGGGTGGTTGGACCGCATGAATGGGTTTCCTCGGGCGTTCCTCCTCCGGGACAGCCTGACGGACCACGGCCTCTTGCTATGGGACGCGACGGCGACGGCGACGGCGACGGCGACGCGGCACGGGTTTGATTTCCTCTACGAGGTCCTGTCTCCTCATTTTCCATACACCAACGTCGCGCACGTCCAAAGCCTTTCCATCAAAGAGGTTGCGTACCTGTGCAGCGTCCTGTCAGGCGAGCCCTACTCGCTCACCGGGTTTGGTCGATACGAGGGCGCGCCCGATGTGGTGGATTTTTTCCAGCAAACGGCGTTTGGCCACCTCATGAACCCGCGTTCTGCGCTCGAGGTGTTTCATTTCGGTCTCGAGGACGCCTACCAAGACATTCGTTGCTACCATCTTATCAAAAAAGTCATGCCCGAGGTGGTGAGCTTTCGTGACTCGTTCCTCGTGGTGGTCACCATTGCACCCGAGGTCGGTGATGTGATACGTGACAGAGTGGGGTACGTTCACCTCGGATATTTTCACGAAATATGGCGACGCGTCGCAACGATTCATGAAAAATTTTCATGAAAAAAATAAATTCTCTTGGCCATGAGTAGAGAAGGAAATCGTTGTATAAAAATGAACCGCTTACCTGTGATCCGAGACATGCAGCTTAACTACCTGTGGCCCCAGTATTCCCTGCCCTGGAACAATTTCATCGGGCGTGTGCAGCAGAACCCCTACTACCTTGCCAACCAGCTCCGCAACATCACCATCCGCGCCATCGAGTCGCCCCTCATCTTTGACAGCCACGTCGTGGTCGCCTCTGCCTCCATCTGGCAGAACATCATGAGCACCGACAGCACCGTGGTCACCAGCTCTGCCTCCAAGGTCTTTGTGGGCAAGTACGTCGACATGGTCCACAACATCGCCGGTCTCCAGTTCGAGTACCGATTCAGCGGAACGTCTGCCCTGACGATGGACATGAACGCCACCCTCTTTATTGCCGTGGACCTCGCCAAGTCCTCCCCCGAGCTGGTCAACATCCCCTCGTCCGCGCTCATCGGCAGGGTCGGTGTGGCTCCCCAGGCCTCCCCCTGCGGTGGCACCTCGTACTGCCTCAACACCGCCGTGGCCGTCGCTCCCGGCGCACCGCTTCCCACCAGCGGCTCGTACTACATCCTCAACAGCAACCGCCTGTACATCGCTGTGAGCCGCACCGCCGCCGGAACCGCCCCCGAGTCTGTCTCCTACGACTTTACCCTCCGCGTCGTGGAGACCACCACCCCCCTTCACATGGCCTTGGACCCCTTCCTTGACCCCCTTCCCCCCATCCTCTAAACGCCTTGTTGTAGAAGTGCGTAGTAGGTAAGTAGATAGATAGGAGCAAGTTTTATAATAATTTTATTATAAAATTATAAAATTATAAAATGACTCGAACGAGAACGAGAAATTCTTCCATCAAAGAAACTGGTGGTGAGATGCTCCTTAGCCGGCTCGGAAACGCCGCCAATATACTCGGTATGATCGCAGACCATTTCGGACCTGAGGGCAGGGCCGTTGGAATGGGCCTCATGGCTATCAGCGCCGGTCTCCAGATGGCCAATACCCAGATTGAGTACAAGAATCACCAGATTTCAGGGGCCGTTCGCAAAGCTGAATTCAGTATGGAGGGCGTACAGTTAGGCATCAGCGTGATTCCTTTAGGTGGTTTAAAGAGGCTTGGAAAGTTTAGCGATATATCAAGCAAAATAGAGGAGAATACAACAAAAATAAATGATGCGAAAAAAGAATTAGGTGCAATTCGCACACAAATAACAGAGACAAAAAATGAAATGAAACCTTTAACAGAAAAAACAAAGGCGTTGGAAGAAATGAGAAGAAATGTTCGACTTACTGAATCACTTGATAAAAATTCACAGGATAAAACAGCAAGAGAATTATTGGAACAACATTTAAGAGAACAAGGAACTACAATAAAAGAATTTAAAGAACAACTTGGAGGAAGTGATGGGATTGAAAACTATATTCAAGAGACGAAAAGAAACATTACTAGGCTTAATTCTGAGATGGAAGAAGAAAATGTAATATCTAGACTAAAAGTAAAAGATTATCAACTTTCACAACTAAGGTATGAAAAACTTGATTATAAATCAACTATAAAAAATTTGGAAATGTGGAAAAACATTTATACTGTTGAAAAATATGTTGAAAAATATGGAAAATATGCCCTTAATTCTATAATCGGTATCGCCAATTTGACTACCAACACGGTCGCGTTGCATAGCAGCTACAACCAAGAACAAGGAGGCATCAACCAGAACCCGTGGTGGGCCATCAGCCCACAAACATAATTCCTTTCTTTGCAAGAGTCAAACAAACTAACTATCCTGTGTGGCGGTCTCACTATCTATGGCCACGAAGCTCTGGAGCGTCGCGATGCTCATCGTCATGTGTTTCATGGTCATGCTGGTCTGGGATATGAGCCTTTCGATGTGTTTCTTGTCGTCCATGACGTGCTGCAGGACGTGGTTTGAGTACGTCAGCGCCGTGCTCATGATGCGGCACCGCGGGCATGACATGGACCGATGCAGGCACCACTCCTTCATGTGGGCCTCGAGGGCGTCGCAGGCCAGGAGTTTGTTGCACCCGATATGCCGGCAGAGGACCTTGTGGTGTTTTTCCCGGAGGTGGTCATGGAGCTTGTTAAAGGCGATGTACTCACCGCAGACACGGCACGAGCTATAGTGGCTGCACGAGGCGAAATGCTGCTTCTCCTCGACAACGCGGTACATGCAACCGCACAGGCACGACGTCATGCGGTACAGGCACTCTTTCCGCGTGTGCCGGTCAATATCATTCTGTGTCCCCACAACGTCGCAGCCTTTTTCCGCGTGGAAGCATGGATAGTCGGCGCGCTCGTCCATCGACATGTACACATAGTCCTTGGCGTAGAAATTATCCGCGCCCCGGAGGGTCCTGGGGTCGACCGTCGCGGGGCACAAGAGGCACTTGCGGGAACACACCCTTTGCGAGGCCGGTTTGTTGAGCTCGAGGTAGTTGCGCGCGCACATCACACACACCAGTGTCGTATCGTTGCAGGTGGCCTCGCCCTTTTCCGCCTTGCACGGGAAGCACTTGAAGCGAACGGGGACACGGACCTTCTCGATACAGATGGGGCACGTTTTCGACATGGTTTCTGTTTTCACGGGTAAGAAAAAAGAATGGATTAGCGAGACGTGGAGAGCACGAGACTATTCATAACACAAGGAATAAAAAAAACAAGACGATTCAGTTTTTTTATTTCTGTACAAAGTGCGGCACTATCGCAACTGGAAGAGTTGCAAGTACTGGTCTGTCTTGGTAAACGGATTCTTACGAATCCAAAAACGTTCAAGGGGCTTTTTCAGGTAGTAAGAATAGGGAGGAAGAAGCATGTTTTGTTCTCGGTAACCTCCCGCATCAAGTTGTTGAAGGGGTGCGTCTTTGTCCACATTCTTATCGCTATTCTCAGGGACATCATAAGAAGTAATGAGCAGATAAGTAGACCCACTATCCACCACATTCTGGAGAAATCCAAGAGTCGTATTTTCTTTCAGGTGTTGTGTACCTTCTTTGGAAAAGATGAGGTCGTGTTTTCCTAGTTTGTGTGTGGAAATATCCCCATGGATAAACTGATAAAGTGGGTAATTGTTTTGATTGGTATCCACCTGGTCCTTGACAATATCCATCCCTGAATAACGAATCGTTGGAAATGGAGATAGGACAAGTTTCATCCAGGTAAAGAGACCACACGGGGCATCGAGCATCGAATGGATGTTATACTTTTGAATCACGGCAGACAATACTTCCCGGTCACGGACAGTATTTTCATCCATCGACCCGGCACCGTTGGGATGGTCGCTGCCAAAAAGCTTGCCGTGATAAATGTCGGTAAACGATTTTTCCATGCTGTGAAAAGGTTCTCGGGGTAAAAAATAATACATACAAGTAATAATAATCACCACGGCAACAATTATTGCTATTACTGCTAGAATGATTGCCGTTTTCGTTTTCATTTTATAAGAAATAATAAAAAAATAATAATTGTACAACACGCAATAAAAATAAAAATCACCGATGTACGTCCTTTTAATTCTTCTAGAGGCAACATATCTTCATACAATTCTAAAAAAGTGTGGTCTTTATCAAATGTAATCCCCCATTTAGAATAACTAAATCGGAATAAAGAAATGTCTCGGATGTTACATAGTTGTCGTATCATGACACCCTGAATAAGAGCATCCCCCCATCGGTACCGATAAATACCTCCTGTTTTATCCATATACTGTAGGTAGTTTTTTACATCTGTCCTTTCATAAATAGACAAGTCCAGGACAAACATATTGTTAAAGGGTATTACATAAAAATCATAACTCTTGTCAGGACAGGGTATCTTGTACAAATCACAGAATGCATGATACTCTTGATAAAAGTCGTAAGCAAATTTGTTACTTTCTTGTTGCAACAAACGACACTTATACGGGTTTTCAGGAGAAACACTTTTAAACAACAACGGAAGCGGCTCCATGACAAAGGAATCATCGTCGAGTCGCATCATTTTTCGATATCCCCATCGGAGAAGCTGTGGATAAATCAAGATACTATAAAATCTGCACATGTGGCGGTAGCCCATATCTCGCCATCCAGGGGTAGTATTCGAAGCAATCGATTCATTTACTTCTTTCGAGCTTATCCATTCGGGCAGCCTAAATTCAACATGATGGAAAAAAACCAAACAGCGTTTGGCGATAGTTGTTGTTCGGGTAAAATGTTCCTCTTCGAGGTCTCCTTCATGAAAGATATGAATGTCCACACTCTCATCCTGATGATTTTGATGGTCGATGAAATAAGAGAGGCTCTTAAAAAAAAGCTCTATCCGGGTCGTGACATTCTCTCGAGCAAAACCAAATTGATTTTTTTTTGTGAATTTCTTATTCTGAACAAGATACACAAGTGCGTTTGTATAATGTTTTTTGTGTGGATTAAAAGTGGTGGACTCAATAATCATATTTATTTATAAAAAAAAATTACAGAATTATTCTTGGAGCAGCACCAGTGTTTCGAGTTTGTTATAGTCTGACGTGCCCACGGTTTGATAATAGGCAGACCTACAGTCCTCATATAATGGGCATCGCAAAGATATATGTTGGAAAACATTCGTCACATCATCAGAGATTCGGACGCTGTTGGGGTATTGTTGGGAATGTTGGAGGATGCTCCTTGTAAACAGGATAGGACCGGTGAGTTCTAAAACGAAATCCTTACCGGTACCGTTGGCGCCAGAATGAATATTGTCCGTCATATCCTGTATGACCCCTTTCATGACGGAATGACCTGGAGTGCAGAGGAATACCCAGTTCATGTATTCTCCTTGTTGGACACCTAGTTTCTCAGCATTAGGGCTGTATTTGTTAGGCCAGTGTCCCACAAGCATCATGTGTGATGATTGTGTGGAACTTGGATACCGTTTCAGTAACCAAGACAGGGGGTATTTGGCCTCAGACTTGATATCAAGATAGATGCCTCCCCACAAGAAAAGGATGCAATAACGAGCGAAATCAGACCGACAGGCGCCGTATTCAGGATTGATTTTCTTATAGGCGTCATATACGCGACCTGGAAAACGGGTTTTGATAAGGGCATCGATGTCGTGGTCATCATATAAACGAAACTCAAATCCAGGATTCATGGTCTTGTGATGGTCAAGGAGAGGGGAAATGTTCTGGATGTGATTCTTGTCTTTTACGGTCTGATGAACCACCATAGGGAGGGGACAGGATAATCGGACCACAGGGAACGAGGATGAATACCGTTGTCTATTCATCCATAACAATATGAACAAACATGAAAGATAAAGATAAAAAACGAGCATTTTTATCATTTGAAATGATTTTATTTTTTGAAACTATCCCACTACCGCAGTAATGTAATTTTTATTCTACAAGAAAATAAAAATGAAACCCTATGACTATGTGATTCTCGGAGGCGGCGTCTCGGGGCTGTACAGCGCTTTCCTGTTGGAGCAAAAGCACCCCGGTGCGCGTGTCCTTCTCCTGGAAAAGAATGCGTACCTCGGCGGTCGCACCCGCATGGCGTCGTTTCATTCCAAAAAGGTTGTGACGGGCGCTGGTGTCGGCCGATATCCCAAGGACCGTCTCCTCATGGACCTCGTCGCGCGGTCCGGTCAGGACATCCGGCCCGTGGAGAACCGGCCGTGCTACCAGTTCTCTCACCCCGTCCCCACCCTTTCCTTTATCGAGACTCTCAAGAAAAAGAAATCATGGATTCGTAGCCACCGGTCGCACCAGACGTTTCGCGATTTCTTCCTCTCGTTCTACACCCCGGACGAGTACCGGTCCTTTTGCAATTCCAACGGCTATACAGATTTCGAAAAGGCTGACATCGTCGATACCCTCTATGACTATGGCTTTGAGGACAACGTCCCCGGCAAGCAAATCTTTCCCATCGACTGGAACCGCCTCGTGCGGTACCTCCGCAGCCTCCTCAAGACGACGCGCGTCTACAAGAACATACGATTCTTACACTATTCCAGGCTCAAGGACGATGTTTTACGTGTCGAGACCTCGAGAGGTATGTTTTACACCCGAAATGTCATCTTTGCGGGGTCCATCGAACGGTACCCATTCCCATGGGTCCATCAACAGGTTGGGTACAATTCCTTCATGAGGATGTACGCCTATTACGGTCCCGGTGCCTCGGACGGTGCGCTGGGACTACACAAGAGCGGGACCACGTACCTCGATAACATTCTCCAAAAGAGCATCGTGGTCTCACCCAGGGTGCGCATGGTCAGCTATTCAGACAACCACAACGCCGATGCCGTGAAAAAAGCCTCGGACGCGGACATTCAAAAGCTCACCGGCGGCGCCGTGTTTTCCGATTCAGTTCGCTTCTACTGGAAACGGGGGACGCACTACTACCGGCCGCTGGCGCCCGAGTACAGGGACCGCGACGAGTTTATACGACGCGCCCAGAACCCTGAACCGGGCGTCTTTCTGGTGGGCGAGTGCATCTCCAAAAACCAGGGATGGACCGAGGGCGCGTTGGAGAGCGTTCTCGCAATCGCTCCTTTGTGGTTCTCGTAACATTATTTCTTAAAGAGGTACGCGGCGTTGAGGAGGACCCATGCAAAGAGGATGAACAAAAAGGTCTTTATCCCAGACATGATGAGAAAGCTGTGGTTGGCAAGAGGAAAGAAAGAGCCCACCCATTTATCCGCCTGGGGGAGCGTCATGAGGAAAAACAACACGCCGACCCCTAGCACCGTCTGGAATTCAGCACCGACCGCCCCGGCCGTCTTTTTCACAGAGTCTTTGGGGTCCAGGTATAGCCAAGAAATCATTTCCTTCTCCTCCTGCGTGGGAGGGATTTTATCCGTCGGGAGCTGATGAATCAGGTCTTCCATTTTTTTTTGTTTTGTTTTGATTTGATTATTTAAATCAGATTTTTTAGTGGATGCGGTAGGTGTTGTGGAAGATGGGTTCGAGGGTGTAGTCATGGGTGATGCAGAGGACCGTCTTTTTCTTCATGAGGACCTGGATGAGGTCCATGACCCGGTTTCTGGACGCAGGGTCGAGGTTTGCGGTGGGTTCGTCCAGGAGGACAATCTCATGGGGCTTGAAGTACATGCGGAGCAGGAGGACGATTTGTCGTTCCCCACCGCTGAGCTGGTTCCCCTGCTTACCGGCCATCGAGTCGAGGTTCTCCATGATTCGTGGTGGAATAAACTCGTGGAGGGCGAGGAGGGCTTCCCGGTCAGGCTCACGCCCGTAAAAGATGTTTTCCAGGAGGGTCCGGTTAAAGAGCAGGGCGTTTTGGTTCATGTAAGCGACGTGGTCCATGAGATATTCCGGGTGGTACTCGTTCACGGGGACACCGCCGATGGTCACGCGCCCACTGGTGGGATGGAAAAACCCGAGGAGCATTTTGAGCATGGTGGATTTGCCGGACCCGACCGCGCCGATGACCAGCAGGTTGGAGAGGAAGGGGACCCGGAAAGAAACTTCTTGCAAGAGGTCCTTGTCGGACCCGGGGTACCGGTACGAAACGTGGTCAAACACGATGTCAAAATTTTCCATCTGGACCGTGGCGACTGGGGTGGTGGTTGGGGTAGTGCTTGGATGGGTGGTGGGGGCGGTGGTGGTGGTGACTTGTTTCTTGTCAAACTCGGTCATGAAATCCTTGAAATGCTGCATGGACCCTGAATGGTAGATGCTGTCAGAGGAGCGGACGACGAGGGTGGTGAGTGTCCGGGACATGAGCAGGATGGCGGTGATGAGGATGATGAGCTTCCAGTACGGAAAGGCCTTTTGCTGCGAGGACAGGTACACCCCGAATACCAACAAGAGGACCATAAACATGTTGAAGAGGAACACGGCCGAAATCTTGAGCGTATTGACGCGATGGATTTCTTGCTTTTGCTTTGCCTCGAAATCCTGGCTGACCGCGGTCATGCGCTCCTTTTCTTTTTCCCGGGTGTTGGCCATGCGGATGCTCTCCCAGTTGGTGATGGTGTCCTCATAGGCATCCATGAGGTCGTGCTCTTGATGGAAACGGTACGAGGATTCCTTGGCCAGGTAGCGGAACACGTAGAAATAAGACACAAACAGGATAATAAATACGCCCGCCGCCAGCGCGCCAATCTTCCAATGGATCCACAAGAGGTACCCTGTAAAAAACACGAGAGAAAAGCACAGCGGGACGATGTAATTGACAGTGTTGGAGTAGTTCTTGTAGAGGTGGCCTGGCATCTTGCTGATGCGGTGCATCATCTCACCGACACGTAGGCTATCCTCCTCGTAGCGATGGTTCAGCATAATGTTGAGGAGCTCGGTTCGCGCAAACGTGTCCAGACGCGGGATAATCAGACTGCTCATGTAGTCCTGCAAGAAATGCAGCACCTGGATAAAGAGAAACGCAAAAAAGAAACCTACGAGGATGACAAAAAACGCCTTGTAATTCTTGTCACGAATCCTCTGGAAAATAATACCCGAGATGTACGAGAGCAATAGAATCTCGAGAGGAAACGTGAGGAGCGTGAGCGTCACATGGCTCACCACAACACCCCTATTATTCTCATAGAATTGATGAAAAATGTTTGCCGTCATTCCTTTTTATTATTCACCACAAGAAAAGAAAAAATGATATTCTTTACCCCTCTTCCATTCTGATAAAACAAAACAAAATGCAGACTATTCCCGTGTTTATTACTGGGACCCCTATGACATTTAATGTCCCCCGAGAAGATGTGTATCCCACCATTACCTTTCAAGGAAAAGAATGCTATGCCCCTCGAAAACAAATCCGCCATCCTTCCCTCGGTATGCTCTTTTGTGAGAGCATCATTTTGGATCTGGACGGTGAGCCTGACCGTGTAATGTGCTCTGTCGTTCGCGGTGTGCCTCGAGACTAGTAAACGTTAATCAATCCGGTATTGAGAGAGGAAAGGATTGATTACATGATTATTTTTGATGGAAATGAACAGTGGTGAATTCCTTGTCCATAAAGTCGGTGTCTTGGTGCAGACGGGTGAGGTTGATTCGTGGGGCTTTCGAGAGGCTCGTGATGGGAGGGTACCTCAAGGTGAGGTGTTTTTTCTGAAAGAGGATGAGATGGACGGTCCATGCATCCTCCGTCATCTCCTGGATTCCCTGGACGTCCGTCTCACAGAGGCGGTGTTCGAATCCCAGCATGTTGTACCTGTTTTGATACAGGTTCTGGTGGCAGAAAAATGTGTCCGCGACCCACCGTGATACCAAGAGGCTCGCCGTGTTTATACGCGTATCGGGCATCGTGGTATTGCAACGGGGACACCGGCAGCCCACCAGGTTGGTGTCGCTCCACGCCTTCATGCACGACGTGTGGAGGACGCCGTTGCAGCATTCTGTAACAGATTTTCGTTTTTTCTTCTTAGTGGACACGGGGTCCAGACATATCGGGCATTCCATAATGATAATTGATGATGATTGGGGCTTGGAAATCAAACCTCGGCATCAATTTTTTTTTCTCTTTTAATAAAAAAAAAAGCTATGGGCGCCTCTGTATCGAAAAATCAGGCAAAAGAGATTGCAAACATCGTCAACGACATCTCCCAGGACACCAATACGAACCAGGCCAACATCCAGTCTAATTGGAACAACGAGATTTTCCAAGGCTGCAATATCACGGCGGATTCTTTCAGCACTCATCAATCCGCGACCAACTACATCAAGGCGGTGCAGCTGAGCGAGGCCCTCCAAAACTCGCACGTGGTGAACAACATCGCCCAGAAACTCGCCCAGGAGGCCAAGTCAAGCGTTGGTTTCCTGGGTATCGGGTTTGCCAGCGCCTCCAACGCCGCGTCGACCGAAGCCAACTCGACCAACATTATCAAGAACAGCATGAACACGACGCTGAATAACATCTCCAACGTGAATAATAATTTTGTGTGCCAGAATTCGACGCTCAACATCAAGGGAGCCATCAATATCGACCAGTCCGGGTTCTCGACCATTATGAGCGACCAGACCGTCAAGAACACACAGATTACCGACCTGTCCAACAGCCTCACACAGGACATTTCACAGAAAGCCTCGGCCACGGTCCAGGGCGCGGTCGGGTTCATCCTGGCGCTCGCCCTGCTCATCGGTGTCATGGGGTACTCGTTGAGCAAGCCGCTCAACAGCGCCGGTGGGAAAATCGTGGTGAGCGGCGGCCTCGCGGTGGGCATCTTGATTCTGTTTGCGTGGTTATACTCGGTCAACGCCCCACCTCTGTTTACGAAACCCGAGGTCGTCTTTCCTTACGCCTTTTCGGGACAGAATGGGACCTGCAAGAGCGATAAAAAGATGGTGGAAATCCAGCCCCGAAAGGTGGTTCTTGACAAGCCCCCGCTAAAGTACCTCTACAACGTGGCGGTGGAACCCGACTCCACACCGTTCGCCAGCCTGCTGACCCTGGTTATCGCCAACCGCGTTGGGAAAACACCGGCGTCCAACAACGGGTACAACGCCTTTACCGCCCAAAGCATCAACGCCAACTTTAAAACATTTGTGCAGAGCAGCGCCTGGTGGGCCCTTCGACCCAACCCAGGGACCGCCTTCCCTGACCTGATGACCGTCTGCAACGTGTTGATTCCCTCCACCTCGGGTGATAACCAGGTGGACTATGTGCATTCCCCCGGGTCGCTCGTGTTCTCCACGACATGCAACGGCAATCCTGACGATATACCGGACGACACACCCCTGGAGAATATCCTCGCGCTCCCCAACAACGAAGGATTCCAGGCCTATTGCGCAAACCAGGAAAATGCCAGTTTTGCGCGTTTTGTGTTTTGCGAGGCCTTTGGTTTCAACAACAATTATTACGTAAGGGACTCTGACGTCGTTTCCTATGTGGACGACAACGGGAACGTCCAGTACGGGAGGGCGGCGGACCTCGTCAAACAGGGCAAGGGCAAGCACATCTTGAGGATTACCGGCGTCAATTATTCCGACGCGTCGTTGGCCATGGCGGGGTCCGTGACCGTGGAATCCGAGTTTGGTATCTGCCCGGGAGTCTCTTACGCTATATCCAGGAATTTCAAGAAATGGGGCTTCTACATCCTGCTCTTTTTCATCCTCCTCCTCATCCTGTGGGTGTGCCTTAAATCAGTCATCTGGAAGCCCAAAGGCAAAGGCACCACCACCTCTTCTGCCTCTTCTTCTGCCTCTTCTTCTGGTGGGAGCACGGTCACCGCTGCGCCCAAGCAACAGACAAAGAAAAAATAAATAATAAAAAATATAAATAAAAATATCACCGATGGGTAATACTTGTGTAACTACTTCTTATGATACAAAAAAACCATCGCTGAATGACAGCATGGATATACAGGTTAATAACATTCATCGTTTATTTTCCAATCAAGAATTCATATTCTGTTATTTCAAGCTTGATTTCTATGTGCTGCGACGCATCAATATTCGTATTGATAACCCCAATCCCAACATTTCCAAGGATAGGGAATTTTCTTATAGCGGTCAGGGAGTGACATGCCAACAAAATATGTGTGATAATATGGCCAACTGCAACACCGGGTGCGCGTACCCTCCTCTATGGCAGACTATCCAAAACCAAGTATGTAAGGAATGTGGTCCTTCAGGGCAGTCGACCCTGAGTAGTCTCCAGTATAATTACACGGTGAATACTTACTGTGGTAATATTCTCCCGGAACAAACATGTTCTATTCATTCTGTTTCAGGAACGGTGGACGACATTTCTTCTAGTCTTGTGGGGGACCAAAACAACACTTCCTACGCCCAAGGACCCCAGTGGCGCAGCCGTGCCAACGGTACCGAAGGGGACGTGTTTTGTCATTACCGGCTGCCCCTTGATTCCTACAGCACTCAGCCGACATGTACCGTGTACAGCTCTGGAGCATGCGTCCCTCTACAAAACTGGCTGATTGACTTTCCTACAAGCGATATCTCCAGCGCCTTGAAAACCACCGTCATGTCGTACGCCTACCTCTACTCCTGGTCCTTTTTTTTCTACGGGACCCTCTTCCGGTTCCCGGGATTGAACTTTCAGACCGATATCACTGATGGGGGCGACCGCCTCCGTCAAATCATGTTGAGTTTTGTACAGCCCTCGGTCGTTTCCAAGGACGTCTCCCAGGACAGCCTCCTTTTATTTTTCAGTTATTTTCTCAAATACCCCGTCCCCACCAAAGAAAAAGACGGTTACTACCTCACCACGTACATGGACTTTCAGTCCTTTTCAGACGTGGTCTCCAAGGGCCAGTTCTCGGATATGAATACAGCGGTGGGAGCCCTGCTCTCTAATTTCTTCCAGGAAGAAAACCTCCAGGTCCTCCTTAACGGCAAGACGGTCTACCCGGACAAGTCGCAGTACGCCATCACTTCCTCCTTTGCCCTCCCGACCATCCCCGGGCAATTCAGTTTCAAGCAGTCGATATTCAAAGAAAATGACGGCAACCCGTTTGGCTTCTCAGACTGGCTCCGTGGGGATAAGAAGAATCCGTATGACTGGGGATCTTCTATGAATGATTATAACAGCATTTACAAGGGTGGGAACCAGGTCTTTTTCATGCCCACCTTTGCCCTCAAGGTCCGTATCGTGAAATGGCACCCCATCCTTGTCTCGTATTGCGCCGCCAGCGGTGTACTTCTCCCCACGGCCGACCTGTGCCAGCAGATTTACCAGCAGACCGGGATCCAGATCGAGGCGTGTAATTCGTGCAAGACTGCCAATAAGGAGGATTGCAAGCAGAAACTCCCCTTTTATTGCAGCACGGTCTTTACACACCCCAACGCATGGGTCAGTTCTCTCCTCTACCAGAATACCCTCAACCGGGTCAGCATCGAAAACCAGTGCCAGTGCTACAATAGCGAGCTCCCACCACCCAACATGATTGTGCCCGGGAACCCTGCGGCCATGTGCTTCAACAAGTATTGTTCGGACAGCGACCTGGACCTGGTCGGGGCCAATGACGCGTTTTGTAAAAAGAACTGTAGGACGGTGGACGAATGGGTCCATCCCACAGACCCTTCCATGGTCTCCAAGAACCCCGGGGCTCTAAACGTGACACGGTTCGATTCCCTGTGCGGCAAGTACAAGACCCGCAAGGTGAATTGGAACGTCCTCCTTAACGGGCTCGTCGTCGTAGGCTGTGGGGTAGGCCTGTGTTGTTTTTTCAAGAGGAGATGGGTGGCCGTGTCGGTGGGCGTGTCTCTGGGGCTGGTGTTGCTGGGGGTCGTTCTGTTCCTGTCATTTGACCTGGTGCTCTCCTCATACTGCACCGAGGACACAAGCAAGCCCTACTTGTGTGAGACGGCCATTACGAAAATTCAGGTGCCCCGTTCGTTTTGCGACTACCGCTACTGCGAGTGCCTGTTTGACGGTGATTGCCCGACCGGGTGTATCTGTGGGTCGGGGAAATGCATCCCTCTGGATTACGGGGTCCAAAAGATGGCGACGGTCAAGGAGATGCGTGTCGGGTGCAACATCCCCCTCTTGATTTCCATCACGGTGTTTGCGGCCACGTACGTCGTCGTCATGTATCGTCTGTGGCCGAGGATGACCAACAAGGTGCGCTACCCGGTCCTTGCCTCGTGCCTCCTCGTCACCATGACGGCCTCGGTGTTTTTGATGATTTTCAAGCCGGTGTCAGTCTACAGCGGGTCGTGTGTCGTCAACAGGGTCCCGCTTTTGGGTGGGACGTACCTGAACACTGATACACAGGTCATTATTACGGATGACCTGCAACGAAAGAACCTCGTCTTCTTGTGCCCAGCAAACCCTGACGAGGGTTCAGTCGTCCTCAGCAATTCCAACATGTACATTACCCAAGAAAAAACCATCCGCCTCCTCACGGTCAGCATTCCCACCCATCCCGACCCGGCGACATACAGGAGCTATCTGTACGCGCCCTCGTCCAGCACCGCCAAAGGGTCCTACCTCATCCTGTCAGACGGGAACTTTCCCGACATGCAGGGGTGGGTGATGCAGCACGGGGTGGTGAGCGTGACCAAAGACTCGTCGTCGGTGGGTGGAACGGTCACGTTTGAGCACGAGTTCAAGCAGGCACCGCTGGTGCTCGTGACCCCAGAGACCACGGACAGGAACGCGGTGCCGGTGGTCCGGGTAAGGACCGTCGATACCAAGTCGTTTGTGTTTGACGTTGTGGCCCCGCAAAACAAGGACTGGGTGCCGGCCACGACGCCGTTCTCAGTGTGCTGGGTGGCGCTAAGCCAGGAAGAAAACGAGGCGGTGCCCGATGCCGTCATTCATGAATCGGGGACGAGCCCCCTGCGAACGGTAACCTACAGGGCCGCGTATGACAAGCCACCCCTCGTCCTCCTAGGGCTCAATACCAACGACCCCAATACAATAGGGATTGCGTCTCTGAGCGAGAGGACCGAGAACATGTTTTCATGGAACGTGCAGACGACCACCCAGAAAAACCCAACCTCGTGGTCGTCAGACTACTCGTCCATCACCATGCAGTACCTTGTCATCGCCATGGAATAAATGATTTTTTTTTACGAGTAGAAAAAAAAAAAAATGTCGTGTGTGCGTGTACTAGAGGCTCGATATCGGGGGATGGCGCTGTTGCTCTTCCTTTAGCTTCTCGAGGTGGAGCGCCACAAAGTATCGCATCATGATGATGAGGCGCGGTGGGAAAAATGTGGTGTCAAACTTGTAGCCTGTCTTGTTGACTTTGGGGCTGTACGGGATAGAATCGAAACGACCATTCTCCTTGGCGAGATAAAAATTCCGTATAATGGCGTACAATAGGTCGTAGCCCTCCTGGTCTAATTCCTTGATGTCCTCGCACAGCTTCATTTTTTCTTCGTAATTCAGGGGCGTCTGGACCGTCTCGGTTTCCTGGTAGAGGGTGTCAAACAGAGGAAACATGCTTTTTCTTTTTTTTCTTGGTTTTGCAGAATTCTTTCAGTTTTTTTGTAAAAAAAAAAACTTACTGCTATTTATTTTTTTTTTTTTAGATAAAAAAATACTTTCATTCCTATTTTAATCACTCCCTGTTGTTTTGATC
>Ga0114968_10000890_pt1 | contig 22788 bp, 21 predicted proteins | sample M_130807_EF_Meta_FD_87020 | JGI IMG/M metagenome (GOLD analysis project Ga0114968, IMG submission 87020) | Freshwater microbial communities from Lake Montjoie, Canada to study carbon cycling - M_130807_EF_MetaG | ecosystem: Environmental > Aquatic > Freshwater > Lake | place: Lake Montjoie... | reverse complement strand
TCGATTTTCCATCGAGATGCCGCAAACTCAGCACCATGCGATCGTCCGCGCTCAGCGTGTCCAGCAGGCGCAGCATGAGAGAGCGCGATTCGTCGTTCAGGGTTTCCACTTTCGGCTCCGTCGTGGTCAGGGTGGCCTGCATAGCCTCCTGCTCCCCTTCGGTGAGATCGCACCAGCGCAGTTCTGGCCGGACTCGCCGCGCACGGTAATGATCGCGGCACTGATTGATGGCAATGCGCGCCAGCCACGGCTCCAGAGGTTTCGAGGCGTCCCATTGCGCGGCTTTGGCAAAACAACGCGCGAAGGTCTGCTGCGCCAGATCCTCCACGCACCCCGCGTCCGCAACATGCCGCCGAATCAAGCTGGCTACGAAAGGATAGAGCGCCTCCACGAGCGCCCGTGCCGCGCCCTCGTCGCTGCATCGCAGCCATGCTGCCATGCAGGCGCGGGATTCGCTGTCGGTTAAAATCATGGAAGCTGGGAATCACGATGACACATCCTTTCCCGGCTTCTACGGGCAGGATGTGCGTCGGTTACAGCAACGGACAGATATATTTTTCAGGCCATCACTTCGCGTTCTTCTCAATGAACTCGACAATCGGCGTCGAGTCGTCCAGCCCATGCGGATGATGGCCCACACCGGGCTTGCGAATCAGCGTGATGCTGCCGCCAAGCGCCTTGTAGCGTGTTTCGATCAAGCCGGTGTTTTCGTCCCATGGCACCACATCGTCGGCATCGCCAAAGACGTGGAGGAGGGGCACGTGGTTCTGAGCCAAGGGTGCAAGGTTGTCCACTGGATTCCCTTTGTAGGCGAGTGCTTCGGCTTCGCCCTTGAAGTCCCAGAGCTTGAGCACAAAGCCCCAGTTTTTCGGGTCGCCCTTACCTTTTCCCTTGCCGCCAGGCCAGCTTTTGAAATCACACACTGGAGCATCCGCATAGATGCAGGAGACTTTGGTGGGATTAGCGATGGCCCAGTTGTAGCAGTACAAACCGCCGCGGCTGAGTCCGACGAGGGAGGGCTTGGTGCTCAGGCCATACTTTGTGGTGAGTTCGGCGTAGCACTCGTTCCATAGCTTCACAGCGTCAGGACAGCCGAGCATGTCGTTGATCTTCATATAGACGATGTGAAAGCCTTTGCCGAGCAGGGCAATGTCCGGTGCTGGCTTGTGACCAAAGAACTCACCATGCCAGACCCACGGGCGACCTGCTGCGGCAGTTTTCGGCGCGACGACGGTCACGGATTTCCCCGCGATGGTGAGTTCATGCTTGGTATAGCCGTTCCACTCGCCGGTTTGATTGGGGAACACGATCTCCTTTACGTTGGCCAGCTTGCGGGCCTCGGCATCAAGTTCGGCGGCCTTCGCCTTGGCTTCCTCAATCGGCAAACCGGGTGCATTGCCTGGACGCTTGTGCCCCACATAGCTGAGCCATGCAGGACGCAGAATGGCATGTTTCTTCTTCACTAGAGCGAGGATGGCGGCACCATTGGGATGATCGGGCGTGCCATCAGGCTTCACCCTGAGACCCCAGGCATCCAGCACTGCATGCGCCATAAGCAGATGGCCTTCTGGCCCCGGATGCACACCATCCTTTGAAAAGGTGAACTCGGGATCCGTCTTCCGCTTTTCAGCGATGGCGGCGTTCATCGGGCCATGAATGTCCAGCACCTCCCAGCCCTTCTGGCGCATGTCCAGCAGCCAGTCAGAATAGAAGTCGAGCACCTCGTTGTAGCCCTGGTAAAACTGACCTGGCTTCACTTGGTCGCCAGGAACCACGCGCTGCTTGATCGGAACTGGATCAAACACCGGCGGGGTGAGATGCACGATCCGCGCGCCTGTGGCGGCAAGTTTTTCATGCAGCTTCTTCATGCCATCCTGAAAGGCCTTGGTCCGCACCGCGCCAAGGGGCAGGTAAATGCCGTCGTTCATGCCGTAGCAGGCAAAGGCGAGCTCTGGCTTGGCCTTTTCCAGCGCGCGGTCCAAACGCTCGTGCAAATCAGGACGCGGAAACTTGCCACCGGCGTGGCCGTCTTCGCTCAAGCCGCTGACCGTTTCACTGCTAAGACCGAGCGGGATGATCTCCTTCGTCACCTCCGGATGCTGCGCGATCAAGACGGCATCAATGATCTCGATGTAGCCCCCGCCCTGCGTGATGCTGTCGCCGAGAAAAACGATCCGCTGTTCTTTGGGAAGTTCCGCCGCAAGAGCGGTGGCTGTGAGGAGCAGGGAGAGCAGGAAGGAACGCATGGAGTGAACAAGTCGGTGGAGTCAGCCTGTTTTTATCATACCTTGTGCAGCTTGTAAGGATAGACTTGGTCCGCGCTCCACTGGCAGCCATACAAATCTCCTGCGTCATCGACGCACACGTCATGCACGTTGCGAAAGACAGGCTGGTCCTGCAGCAGGAGGCCGACCTGATCCCCCTCGTATTTCGGCTGCTGGCCGCCCGGAGCGGAGATGACGCGGTTGTTTTTGTCGAGGATGATGATGAACCCGCGCTCACGCCACATGCGGTAATCAGTGGGCTTCATGCCGAAGCAAACGCCCGAGAGCAGCAGATCCCCCGCGATGACCGGTCGGCTCATAAAAGCACCGGGCAGATACACGGAGTGCGAATAGGTGCCATCGAGCTGGTACCAATGGAATTCATTGCGAATGCGCTCTGTGCACAGCACCAGCGGAGTGGGTCCGCGCGAATCAATCGTGACACCATGCGCCTGCATGAATTTCCCCGCGTTCATCGCCTGCGTGCTATTACCTCCGAACTTGCGGATGAATTTTCCTGCAGCGTCAAACTGCAGGATGAATTGCGAGCCGTAGCCGTCCGCCACATAGATGTCGCCGTTCGGGCCCGCCACTGCCTCGGTGGGTGCATACTTGGTCACGGCGTCGTATGCGCCGCAGTCTTTGGCATGTGGCAGTTCCAGCACGATCTCACCCGTGAGCGTGGTCTTCATCACCCGGCCGCCGCCCGGATCACACAGCAGCAGGTGCTCTTTGCCGTCCCGCACATCCAGACTCAGCCCGTGGCCAGAGCGCAGTTTCAGCGTCCACGCATCGAGCACCTTTCCCTCCTTGTCGAAGATCAGGATGTTGTTCTTCGCTTCGTCGGTGATCATGATCAGCCGCTTCTGCGCATCCATGACCATCTCATGGCAGTTCTTCACCGGATGCACCTCCCGCTTCGCCTTGCACCACTCCAGATCGACCCTGTAACGATGTTCCCCATGCCCGATGATGCTTCCTTGGAGCGAGGTTTTGCTCTGCGCCTGCACGAACGGGGCGGCAAATGCAGTGGCGGTGGTCGTGGCGATGAAATGGCGGCGGTTCATGCCTTCTGAAACACCTCATCAATGCCCAACTTATCCAGAATCCTGCGTTCGCGTCCGAAAAGCCGGTAGCCGCAGCTTCCAGCGCATCGCGGCGAGCCGCAGCACCAGAATGACCGCCATGCCAAAGTAGCGATGGCTTTCCGACGCTGGAAACAACTTCCGTAGCAGCACAAACACCAGCGCGCCTGCGAAAACGGCGGTGGCATACAGATTCACATCAGGACGAAAAACGATCGGCAGTTCGCCGCGCAGTACATCGCGCAGAATACCACCCGCCACGCCGGTGACGATGCCCAGCAGGATGGCCACGATACCGGGAGTGCCAAAGGCCAGCGCCTTCTCGGTGCCTGCGATGCCAAACAGTGCCAGACCAAATGCATCCGCAATCGCGAGCATCCTGTCCGGCAGATGCACGAAGCGGACCACCACAAACGTGGCCACCGCCGCGATGAGCGCAGTCCACACGTGATGTGGCTGCTCGATCCAGAACACCGGTCGCACACCGAGGCATAAATCGCGGATCGTCCCGCCACCCACCGCCGTCACCAGTGCCAGAACCATCACCCCAAACAAGTCCATGCGCTTGCCTTCCGCCGCGAGCACTGCGGAGATCGCACACACTGAGACGGCTAAGTATTCGATCCAGGGAGGCATGGTTCAGTGCTTTATGTAATGCTCAATGCCGTTGAGCAGCATCTGCACGGCCACCATGACGAGCAGCATGCCCATCAGACGCTCGACTGCCATCGAGCCTTTCTCTTTGAGCACGCGGGCAATCGCCGGCGCGCACAGCAGCACGGCGGCCGTGACGCTCCAGGCAATGAGCAGCGCGGCAAACCAGCGCCAGAGCAGCTCCGGCTGCGTGCTGACGAGCACCAGCAGCGTCGCCAGCACGGACGGCCCTGCGATCATTGGAATGGCCAGCGGCACGATGAATGGCTCGACCATCGGTTCGTCGGCATCACGTCGCGAGGGTGGAAAGATCATCTTCAAGGCGATCAAAAAGAGCACAATGCCGCCGCTGATGAACAAAGCCTCCTGCTTCAAATGCAGCAGCCCCAACAGCCATGGCCCGAGAAATAGAAACAAAACAAGAATCGCCAGCGCGATGACCAGCTCTCGCGCGATCACTCGCAGCCGCCGCTCCGGTGGTACCGGGCGCAGGCCGGACACAAACGTCGCCACATTCCCCAGAGGGTCCATGATGGTAATCAGCAGAAGTGTGGCAGAAAGAGTGTCCATAATCAGAATTTCGACTGGAGCGATGCCATAGACAAACCCAAAGCTCGTCACACTCCGAGCTCCCGCTTCACCTCCACAAACGCCTGCACCGCATGGTCCAAATCCGCCCGCGTATGAGCGGCGCTGATCTGCGTACGGATACGCGCCTTCCCCTGCGGAACCACGGGATAGCTAAAACCAATGACGTAAACGCCGCGCTCCAGCATCGCGTCTGCGAATTTCGTGGCCAGCGCCGCATCCCCAAGCATCACGGGAACGATGGAGTGCTCGCCAGGCACAATGTGAAACCCTGAGGTGGTCATCTGCTCACGGAAAAATCCGGTGTTTGCCTCCAGTTGATCACGCAGGCCGGTGGACTGTTTTAGCAAGTTCAGCGCCGCGATGGAAGCGCCGGCAATGCTCGGACAGAGAGTATTCGAGAACAGGTAAGGCCGCGAACGCTGCCTCAGCAGTTCGATGATTTCCTTTCTTCCACTGGTGTAGCCGCCACTGGCACCGCCGAGGGCTTTGCCAAGTGTGCCGGTGAGAATGTCAATCCGGCCCATGACATCGCAATGCTCGTGGGTTCCCCGGCCTGTATTTCCCATGAAGCCGACGGCGTGGGAATCATCCACCATCACCAGTGCTTTGTATTTATCCGCCAGATCACAGATCGTCTTCAGCGGGGCGATGAAGCCGTCCATCGAAAACACACCGTCGGTGGCAATCAGTTTGAAACGAGCGCCCTTTTCATCAGCCACGATCAACTGCGCCTCCAGATCCGCCATGTCGCAGTTTTTGTAGCGATAGCGCTGCGCTTTGCACAAACGCACGCCATCAATAATAGAGGCGTGGTTAAGCTCATCACTGATGATCGCGTCTTCCGGGCCGAGGATCGTCTCAAACAGGCCGCCGTTGGCATCAAAGCACGAACCGTAGAGGATTGTGTCCTCCGTGCCGAGGAAGTCCGACAAAGAGGCCTCCAGTTCCTTGTGCACTCCCTGCGTGCCGCAGATGAAGCGCACGCTGGCCAAACCGTAGCCCCAGTGCTCCAGCGCCTCATGCGCTGCCTGCCGCACCTTCGGGTGCTGCGCCAGGCCAAGGTAGTTGTTCGCGCACATGTTAAGCACCGCCTTGCCGCCATCCGCACGCACCAGCGTTCCCTGCGGCGTAGAGAGCACGCGCTCATGCTTGTAGGTGCCCGCAGCACGAATGGAAGCAAGCTGCGTGGTGAGATGATGGGCGAAGGTCGGATTCATGTCTGACGATATACTGGACACACGTCCGGTATTTTGGCAACAAAGATTTTCCAGCGGAGATCACATCTTCAATCCAGCTTAAGACCGCAGTGGAAAACTCAGAACTCATTCACAGACCATTCGTCTTTACCGAATCAAGCCGCTTCATCTTCAAAAAGCCTTCAGCACCAGTTCGCGAAAGGCCCGGACATGTGCAGGCTCGAAACGGCCTTTGCGCTGCACCAGAAAGACCTCCTCATGGCCAAACAAAGAAGCAACTTCACGCACAACGACCTCCGCCTCCCCGGCCCCACGTTTCGGCGGTTTCACGCTGGCCGCGCTGGTGCCGATGGCAATGCCAAACCCAATGGCCACATAGTTCATCAGTAGCGCACGGTTCGTGGCAGTCACCGTCACGTTCATGCGGTCCGCCAGCCCGGACTGGGCAAACACCTGGCGAATCTGCCTGTGGGAGCTGCTTTCTTCCGGAGCCAGCACTAGGGGCTGGGTGACGATGTTGGCGAGAGTCAGTTGCCGCGCGCGTGTCAGCGCATGGTCCGCAGGGCACATGAGATAAAAGGCATAGCGCGCCAGCGGCTGGTATTGGAACTGCGGCATCACCTCGTCACCAGTCGCCATGCCCATGATCGCCAGATCCGCCTCATCCTTCCCGATCACCTGCCGGGCCAGGTAGGAAGGTCGGTCCAGCAGCACGAGCTTTACCTTCGGATGATGCTCACGATACAGGATGATGGGCCGCCGCAGCGCGCCGGTGAGCATGGCCGACGGTGCCACGACCGTCAACGTCCGGGCGGCAGTGCTGCGCTGGTCCTCAAACATTGCCCGCAGGCCGTCAAAGGATTCGACCAATGGTGCTGCCAGATCCACCAACGCCCGGCCATCGTCCGTGAGTGAAACCTTGGAGCCTTCCGCCACGACAAACTGCACCCCATATTCATCCTCAAGCGAACGAATCTGCTGCCAAACGGAAGGAACGGCCAGGTCCATCGCCGCCGCAGTCGCCGCAAAACTGCCCTGCCGCGACAGCTCCACCAGCGCGCGGATCTGCCGGAAGCGCACCTCTTTGAAGTAACGGCGCGCCGGGGAATCAGCGGTAGTGCCGATTCTTTGAGGGGCGTTGGGTTTCGCTTTCATCGTTAGTTCCTTCCTAACGAATTTCGATGAAGATAGCAAGAGCAGCAAACCTACGCGGACCAGTCCAGCACCACTTTGCCACAATTGCCCGACTCCATGGCGGCAAAGCCTTTTTCAAACTCGGTGAAGTGGAAGCGATGCGTGATGACGGGCTTGAGGTTGAGGCCGCTCTCAAGCATCACGCTCATCTGATACCAAGTCTCATACATCTCGCGACCGTAGATGCCGTGGATGGTGAGCATGTTGAAAATGACCTTGTTCCAGTCGATGGCGATCTGTTCGCTGGGAATGCCCAGCATGGCGATCTTGCCGCCGTGGCACATGTTGTCGATCATGCTGCGGAAGGCGGCGGCGTTGCCGCTCATTTCGAGACCGACGTCGAAGCCCTCCTTCATGCCCAGTTGCTTTTGCACGTCTTCGATCTTCTCGGTCGTCACGTTCACCGCACGCGTCGCGCCCATCTCGCGCGCCAGATTGAGGCGGTACTCATTTACATCTGTGATGACGACGTGCCGTGCTCCGGCATGCTTCACCACTGGAATCGCCATGATGCCGATGGGACCGGCTCCTGTGATCAGCACATCCTCGCCCAGGCATTCAAAAGCCAGCGCCGTGTGTACGGCATTGCCGAAGGGGTCAAAGATGCTCGCGACTTCCTCGTCCACACCCTCGCGGTGATGCCAGACGTTCGTCATCGGCACGCTGATGTATTCGGCAAAGGCCCCGGTGCGGTTCACACCGATGCCGACGGTATCTTTGCAAAGGTGACGCCGGCCCGCGAGGCAGTTACGGCAGCGCCCGCACACCACATGTCCCTCGGCGCTGACGATCTCGCCGGGATGGAAATCATTCACGTTCGAACCGACCGCGACGACCTCCCCCACAAACTCATGCCCCACCACCATCGGCACCGGGATCGTCTTCTGCGCCCAGGCGTCCCATTTGTAGATGTGCAGGTCCGTACCGCAGATGCCGGTCTTGTGGACCTTGATGAGGACATCATTGATGCCGACTTGAGGCTCCGGGACATCCTGGAGCCAGAGACCGCGTTCAGACCGTGCTTTAACGAGAGCTTTCATGGTTATGTCGATATATTGGACACATATCCGATAAATTGGCAAGCGGCTTTTCTTGTCACTCGCGGAGAAATCACCAAGCTCATGCTGTGAAGAGGATGAAATCGATGCAGACTCCGCCATGAATCTGATTGCCTCCACCCACGTCGCGATCACCTGGATGCTCGTCGGCCTCATCTGGGTGGTGCAGATTCTTGTCTATCCACAGTTTCTTCGGGTCGCCGCCAAGGAGTTCCAGGACTACCACTTCGCACATTGCTTCCGCATCGGTCTCATTATCGCGCCGCTGCTTTTTATCGAAATCGCCTCCGCCGCATGGCTGCTTTATGAGGGGCACCGAACACTGCCGTTTCTCATCAGCATTGGGTTGATCGTTGTTGTCTGGTTGTGTACGGCCGTTTTTCAGGCCCCTTTTCACCTGCGGCTCATGCGTGGATACGATGCCCCGCTCATTCGACGGCTCATTCTTACCAACTGGATCCGCACGCTCGCATGGACAACCCGCGGCTTTCTCGTTAGTTTTTCTCTATCATGAGCAAATACCTGGTTCTCTCCCTGCTGGCCCTGGGTGCCCTGCTTCAAGTCGAAAGCGCCCTACAGCTCACGCCACCCACCATCCAGCGCGATGCAAGCGGCACCGTGACCCTGCAAAGCACCGCACCCGACACCACAATTCTATACACCCTCGACGGTGCCGATCCCATCGAAAAATCCAACCCCTACCTGGCCCCCATTGATCTCGCCTGCGGCGGTACGCTAAAGGCGCGGGTGTTTTCCCGGCAACGCAAATCAATGAGCGAAGTCGCGCAGGCCGCTTATGATCCCCTGCCCGGTCACCAGCCGCTGCCGAGCACCGTGGTCCCCGTCACGCAGGACCGCAGTTGGCCCACCTACGACTGGGCCACGCGCCACAAGCTCACCAGCGCTGCAGTGAATCGCATCCAGCCGCAAATCCTGTTCATCGGCGACTCCATCACCCATTTCTTCGGCGGCGAGAAGTTCGACAGCTACCCTCTCCATGGGCAGACTGTTTGGAACGAATTCTACACCCCGCGCAATGCCGGAAACCTCGGCTTTGGCTGGGACAAAACTGAAAACGTACTCTGGCGGCTCCAGCATGGTGCCGTGGACGGCATCTCGCCCAGACTGGTCATCATGATGATCGGCACGAACAACACGGGAAACTGCTCCGCTCCCGACATCGCCTCCGGTATCGAAGCCATTGTGCAAGAGTTCAACGAGCGCCTGCCGCAGTCGAAAATCCTCCTGCTAGGCATCTTCCCTCGTGGTGAAAAGCCGGATGCTCCGCAACGCGGAAAGATCGCCGAGGTCAATCGCATCATCTCGAAGCTCGACGGCAAACAGAACGTCACCTTCCTCGACATCGGTCCAAAGTTTCTTACTCCTGAAGGATTGATCACGCAGGACATCATGCCCGGCTTCCTGCACCCGAATGAAAAGGGTTACCGCATCTGGGCCGAAGCCATTGAGCCGACGGTGAAGAAGCTCCTGGGCGAAGCCCAATGATCTGAAATCCTGGCACAAAAAAGCCGGGAACACTGTTCCCGGCTTCTCGGATTGATGACACTGCTTACTTCGCAGGCTTCCAGTTGCGCACGAAGTCGAGGCACAACGTGATCTCGGGAACGCTGGTCTCCCAGTGGTACTCGTATTCACAGTGCAGCGGGCCGGGATAGCCCTGAGCAGTGTATTCGGCGAGGATGGCGGGGATGTCGCTCTTGCCGGTGCCGAAGGGAAGGTCGTGGGCTTTGACGTCGCCAAATTCGTTGAGGTCCTTCATGTGGCTGTCAAAGATGCGGCCTTTGAGGATCTTGATGCAATCAACCGGGTTCAGCCCGCTGCGCACCCAGTGGCCAACGTCAGCGCAGGAACCCATGCGAGCGTCACGGTCTTTGACCAGGCCAAGGACGTAGTTGGGGTCCCAGAACATGTAGGCACGGTCCAGCGGGCGCTTGGGATGGTTGTGGATCGCCATCTTGATGTCGAATTCCTTCACCAGGACTTCGATCTTGTCGAGCGCCGTCACATCGGGCTCGGTGACGATGACGCCAATGCCGAGCGTTTTGCAGAACTCAAAAATCTTACGGTTGGAAGCATCGTCCTGACCGAGCTTAACCACACCGTAGGCGACAGCGGTAAGGCCCTTAGATTCTAGATGCTTCATCACCTCGTCGATCATTTCCGGAGTGGCATTGTGGTCCCACTTCGCATCCGGCTTGGTGGTGGAGAACTTCTGCCCCGGGTAGAATTCGATGGTCTTGCCACCGCACTGGGCGGTCTTGTCGATGGCCTCAAAGACGTTGTACCTGTTGAAACTGTAAGCCTGGCAGCCGGCGAAAAACTGGCCGACTTTGGCGGCTTCTGGGATCGTGGCCGCGAAAGATGCGGTGGCGAGGAGGAGTGAGAGAAGGATGTGCTTCATGGGTGGGTGGAATGGGAAGTCTGGCAAGTTCCGGGCGAAATGGAAGACCTGAGAATGGAAAATAGTCCCGAGGAGCAACGTTGAGGAGGCATGTTGAAACACTCCCTCCTGTTCTTAATGTCTGCGACGACCGCTCTGGCTCAATTGCCAACAGCGAAATCCATCCCACGGGTTCAAGCAGTGCCTCTGCCGCATCACATCACCTCGTTTCAACTCGACGGCAGGGAACTGACGGCCACGCATTTCGACCCGCAGGACATGCGGCCGTTCTGGTACCCGATCCGGGCTTCCATAGATGTCAGCCTCACGCGCATGGGACATCCGCACGATCCGCTGACGCATTCGCACCACAACAGCGTGTGGGTGACGCACAACATGGTGAACGACCTCGATTTCTGGGGTGATTACGCCAAAAAACAGGGCCGCATCGTCAACGTGGAGGTGTCGCGTGAAGGCTACGAGGACACCGATGAGTTTGCCTCCATGCGAATGGTAAATCACTGGATCAGCGAGGCGGACAAGTCGGTTCAACTCACCGAGGTCAGACGCACGGAGATCCGCCCTATCGACGGAGCCAGGAGCTGGTTCATGATCATCGACCTGGAGTTTTCACCCCCGAAGGGCAAAACAACAACCTTTGGTGCCACCGGCTTCGGACTGGTGGCGGTGCGAATGGCAAAAAGCATCGGCGTGCATGATGGTGGCGGCCGCATTTTGAACTCCGAAGGACAGCTCAATGAGGAGGCCATCTTTCGCAAACCCGCACGCTGGTGCGACTACAGCGGGCGGATCACGAACGACGCCGACGGCTTCTGCGGCATCACCTTGATGAACCACCCGATGAATCCGCACAACCCGACCGCCTTCCATGTGCGCAACGACGGCTGGATGGGCTGCTGTCTGAGCCTGGACACCCCCGTGGAGGTCACCGAGGAGAAAAAGTTGCGCGTGCGCTACGCCCTTTGGGTTCATGACGGGGTGGCCTCACAAGCCGAGAGCGAGGCGCAGTGGCAAAAATTCATCGCCATGCCCGTGGTGGATTTGACGCTCAAACCGGCCAAGAAGTGAGCATGGCTGAATACCCCGCCGCCTTGGACGAACTGATCACCTTTTTCGAATCCCTGCCGGAAGGAGAGCGGCGAGAGAATTTGATCGACTTGGCGGCTGCCGCTGCGGCCCACGCCCCGAAGGCGGGCGAAACCTTCGAGCTGGAGGATGTGCGACATGATGCGGAATGCACCGACACCGTCGGGGTGCATGCGCGGCTCGATCACGGTGACCACGTTCACTTTGCCATCAGCCTGGGTCCCAAGGTGCAGACTCTGACGAAAGCGATGGCCACAATCCTGTGCCGTGGGCTGAATGGATCCACACTCGCGGAGGTTCTGGCGGTGCCGCAGGATTTTGTCCCTCGCATCATCGGCGCTGATCTGGTGCGGCTGCGCAGCCAGACTGTCTATTACGTGCTGGGTCGCATGAAGCAGGCGGCCCAGGCACTGCTGGCAGGCCAGAACTAAACCAGCTTCGTGGTCAGTCCCGTGCGCAACTCTTCGGGAATCTGGCCGACGAAACGGGGCGCGAGATCAATGGCGTCGAAAATCTGGTGAATTTCCATCTGGCTGATGTCTCCGGGCTTGTCGATCTCAAAATAGACCAGATCATGGCGGGCATCCACCTTGTAGCGGACCTTGGGAAAATGGTCCATCTGGTTGCGGAGTTGCATCACAGTGGACTCAGAACGGAGGCCGGGCGCGTAGATTTCGACTTCGATCATGGCTGGTATGAAAACCGTTCTACCGGAATTGCCCGCCGGAGCCAAGCAAAACCTGCCAGTTGTTCACCGGCAGGATTCCAGTTTGACAGGCGGGGGGTGTCGTCCTATTCTCGCCGCCCCTTTCCTCCCCGCTCCTTTTATGGCCAACATCCGCTCCGCAGAAAAAGACATCCGCAAAACGACGGTCCGCACCGCTCACAACCAGACGGTGAAAAGCCGCATCCGCACCCTGCGCAAGAAGGTGGTTGCCGCCATCGAGAAGAAGGACGCCGCCGCCGCTGCCGCCAGCCTGAGCGAATACGCCTCCGCCACCGACAAGGCCGCGAAGACCAACGTGCTCAAGAAGAACACCTCCTCCCGTCTGAAGAGCCGCCTCGCCGTCAAGGTCAGCGCCCTGACGAAGTAAGCGGTTCGGTTTGAAACCTGTTTCCAAACGGCATCTCGCAAGAGATGCCGTTTTTTGTTTGTCGTGAGGGGCAAGGCCAGCAAAGATCGCCCACCCATGATCACCCGCCACAAAATCGCCCCCAACGGCCCTGAGCTCTCCCGTCTTGTCTATGGCACTTGGCGTATCCTCGACGAAGCAGACCCGGCCAACTGCTCCCCGCAGGCGCTGCTCAACCGCTTCAAGGCCTGTGCCGACATGGGCATCACCACGCTCGACACGGCGGAAATTTACGGCGTTTATAAGGTCGAGGAGGCCATCGGCGGTGCCCTAAAACTCGACCCCGCCTTCCGCAGCAAGATCGAGATCGTCACCAAATGCGGCATCTACATTCCCTGCGAGTATCATCCCGACCGCAAAGTCGCGCACTACAACGTCACCGCCGCCCGCATCATCAAGAGCGCAGAAAAATCCCTGCGCTTCATGGGCATTGATGAAATCGACCTGCTGCTCGTCCACCGCCCCGACTGGCTGACCAGCGCTGACGAAACCGCCGAGGGCCTGAACCAACTGCTCAAGGACGGCAAAATCCGCAGCGCTGGCGTCTCAAACTACAATGTGCATCAGTTTGAACTGCTGAACTCGCGCATGGACCAGCCGCTGGTGACCAATCAAGTCGAGTTCAGCCTGCTGCACATGGACCCGATCTACGACGGCACGGCGGATCAATGCCAGCGCCACCGCATTCTGCCAATGGCCTGGTCACCTCTGGCCAAAGGCGTCCTCATGGAGAAAAAGGATCCTGCTGCAGTCCGCCTGCATGACAAAGCTGCCGAGCTTTCCGCCAAATACGGTGGCGCCACGCTCGACCAACTCGCCTATGCCTGGATTATGGCCCACCCTTCCTGCCCGCTGCCGATCATCGGCACCAACAAGCTGGAGCGCATCCAGGCCGTGGTAAAAGCGGCGGACATCAAGCTTGAACGCGAAGACTGGTACGGCCTCTGGGAAGCGGCCAAAGGTCACGGCGTCCCGTAAGAGGCTCCGCGCAACTGGTCATTGTGGATCATGTTGACCTGCCAGTCCCACGGCCATCTGCCGGGGTTGCTCCAGTGAAACACCCACGGCTCGGTAAACTGATTCAAGTACCCTGAGATCATCTGGCTGTAACCCACGCCATTGCCTTCGAGGCGGATCATCATGGTCACCATGCCCTGTCCTTTGGCCGCCCGGATCGTGGTTCGGTCCGTCTTCAGGGTCAGCGTAAAGAAGCCGCTGAGATACTTGCGCCCGTCTTGGATCGCCGTGTCGCGGTTGTGGCCATAGGCATCCGTGTAGTTCGGTGCCATTAACTTCTCCAGTTTCTTCCAGTCACGCTTTTCGACCGCCGCGATCAAATTCGCCTGCGCTGCACGCACCTGCGCCTCGGGCGAGCGCCCGAAAACCCACCATGCCAGCCACATCCCCTCGATGAGAAACAGCACCAGCAGGCCGCGAAGAATGATCCTTTTCATGTTAAAAAAGTGCCAGCTGCCCGGCGGAATCCGTTGAAGCCGCCACACAGAAGCTCACGCCGCTGCTGCGACGCCGCACGATCTCGATCGTGGGCGTGGGCTTGTGACGTTCGGCACAGATGACCCGTGCCTCCGTGGCTCCGGCGACGTCGAGCGCCTGCCGGATGTGCCGGGAGGCGGTGGCGGGGTCATTGCAGTCATCGCTCAAATGCCCCAGCACCACGTGGCTCAGGCCCGGATGCGCGACTTCACGCACGAGTTCGGCAGCCTGTTCATTGGAAAGGTGGCCATGGCGCGAGCTGATACGCTGTTTCGTGGCCCAGGGGCGTTTGGTGTCGTTTTCCAGCAGCTGGGTGTCGTAATTGGCCTCCACAAAGAGGCTGTCGGAGTTCCTGAGGCGGTCTTTGATCAAATTCGTCACGAAACCGACATCACTAAGCACCCCGAGGCGGGATTCCTCGTCGGCGATCACAAAACCGACCGGATCGACCGCATCATGGGGCACCGGGAAGGACTCAATCCGCAGGTCCTGAAACTCAAAAACCGAGCCCGTGGTCATCAGCCGCCAGGAGGGCGGTTTGCGAAATCCCAGGCTACCAGCGAGGGTTTCCTGCGTCAGGGCGGTGCAAAACAGGGGCACTTGGCGTTTGCGGCTCAGCACCTCAATCCCACCCGTGTGATCCTGATGCTCGTGAGTCAGCAGGATGCCGTCCAGCATGTCGAGGGAAAAGCCGCAAGCGTCCAGGCGCAGGCAGATTTGCTTGGCGCTCAATCCGGCGTCGAGGAGCAGTGTGGTGCGTTCCGTCGAAATGACGGCACAGTTCCCCGAGCTGCCGCTGCCGAGAATTGTGAGACGCACCATAGGCTGTTTTTAGCGGCTGCCCCGGCCAGATGCAAGGCGGATGAACCGAGCAAAGCCGGGAAGCCCTAGTGATTGTTTTGAAGGTTAAAAATAAGCGACATCTTGGCAGATAGAATGCTGGTTGATTTACTTCCCTGCATGGCCTAAATGCCGACCCCTTTCGACGCAAAAATGAGAAACCACGGACTCCCCCCGAAACAAGGCCTATATGATCCGCAATTCGAGCACGACGCCTGCGGCGTCGGCTTCATTTGCCAGATGAAAGGCAAACGTTCTCACGCCATCGTGCAGCAGGGGCTGACCATCCTGATCAACCTCGACCATCGCGGCGCGGTGGGCAGTGAAAAGAACACAGGAGACGGTGCTGGCATCCTGATGCAGGTGCCCGATAAATTTCTGCGCAAAGTGGCCGCCAAAGAAGGCATAACTCTGCCTGCTGAAGGACAATACGGTGTGGCCATGGCCTACTGCTCACCCGACGCCGCCCATCGTGCAGCAGCCGCGCGTGCATTCGAGAAAGTGGCCGAAGAAGAAGGCCAGAAGGTGCTGGGCTGGCGCGATGTGCCGGTGGACAATTCCATGATCGGCATCACGGCGAAAGCCAGCGAGCCCTTCATGCGCATGGCTTTCGTGCAGCGTGGCGAAAACTGCCCCGATCAGCAGACCTTTGAGCGCAAGCTCTACATCATCCGCAAGCGTGCGGTGACCGCCATCCGCACCGCCGAGGCGGACAGTTTCTGGTACTGCTCCAGCCTGTCCTCCCGCACTCTCGTTTACAAAGGCATGCTCATGCCGGAGCAGGTGGGACAGTATTTCCTCGATCTTCAAGATCCGGACATGGAATCCGCCCTGGCGCTGGTCCACTCCCGTTTCTCGACCAATACCTTCCCCAGCTGGGAGCGTTCTCACCCCTATCGTTACATCGCCCACAACGGTGAAATCAACACGCTGCGTGGCAACATCAGCTGGATGAAGGCACGTCAGTCCCTGCTGGCCAGCCCGCTGTTCCCAGACGTCAAAAAACTCTTCCCCATCGTCAACGAAAGCGGCTCTGACTCCGCCATGTTCGACAACGTGCTCGAACTCCTCGTCATGGGCGGTCGCTCGCTGCCGCATGCCATGATGATGATGATTCCTGAGCCCTGGAGCGGCCATGAGTCGATGGATGACCAGCGCAAGGCCTTCTACGAATACCACTCCTGCCTCATGGAACCCTGGGACGGCCCTGCATCCGTGGCTTTCACCGACGGCACCATGATGGGTGCCACTCTGGACCGCAACGGTCTGCGTCCTTCTCGTTACTACGTCACCAAGGACGATCTTGTCATCATGGCTTCCGAAGCCGGTGTCCTGCCGATCGCTCCTGAAAATGTGAAGCTCAAAGGCCGTCTGCAGCCTGGCAAGATGTTCATCGTGAACATGGAAGAAGGCCGCATCGTCCCCGACGACGAAATCAAGGCGAAGATCGCCGCTGAAAAACCTTACCGCGCGTGGCTCGACAAGCATCTCGTGCATTTGGCCGACATCAAGGAAGGCGAGCCCGTCGCACCGCCTGACCACGAAACCATGCTGCAGCGTCAGCAGGCCTTTGGTTACAGCTTTGAAGACCTGCGCAAGCTCATGGTTCCCATGGGCAGAGAAGGTGTGGAAGCCATCGGTTCCATGGGCACCGACATCCCCCTGGCCGTGCTCTCGAACAAATCGAAGCTGCTCTACGATTACTTCAAACAGCTCTTCGCCCAGGTCACCAACCCGCCGATCGACTGTATCCGCGAAGAAATCGTCACCTCCCCGATCACCACCATTGGTGCGGAGGGCAATCTGCTCGATCCGACACCTGAGAGCTGCCACCTGATTGAACTCAAGACGCCGATCCTCAGCAATGAAGATCTGGCCAAGCTCAAAAGCGTGGCCCAAGGCCAGTTCAAGGCCGCCACCATCAACATCCTGTTTGATCCCAAAGAGGGTGCTGTCGGTCTGGAAAAAGCCATGGCCAAAATCTGTGCCAAAGCTGACGAACTGGTCACCCAAGGCTGGAACATCCTCATCCTTTCCGACCGTGGTGTCTGCGCTGACAAGGCCGCCATCCCGGCCCTGCTCGCTGTCGGCGGCCTGCATCACCACCTCATCCGCAGAGGCACCCGCACCCAGTGCGACCTCGTGCTGGAATCCGGCGAACCCCGCGAAGTTCACCACTTCTGCACGCTCATCGGTTACGGCTGCGGCGCGATCAATCCTTACCTCGCCTTCGAAACGCTCGATGACATGATCCGTCAGGGCCTGCTGGTCAAAGTGGATCACAAGACGGCGGTGTACAATTTCATCAAGGCCGCCACCAAGGGCGTCATCAAGGTCGCCTCGAAGATCGGCATCTCCACGATGCAGAGCTATCGCGGTGCGCAGATCTTTGAAGCCGTCGGTCTCAGCCAGAGCGTGGTGGACAAATACTTCACCTGGACCGCCACCCGCATTGAAGGCAGCGACATCAAGGTCATCGCCGAAGAAGCCATCCAGCGCCATCTGCGCGGCTTCCCAGAGCGCGATTCCCAGGTCCACGCCCTCGACGTCGGCGGTGATTACCAGTGGCGCAAAGAAGGCGAGGCGCATCTCTTCAATCCGCTCACCATCCACACCCTGCAGAAGGCTGTGCGCACCGGCAGCTACGAAACCTTCCAGCAGTACACCGCCCTGGTGAACACGCAGGTGAAGCAGTTCTATACCCTGCGCGGCCTGCTGGACTTCAAGCCACGCAAGGCGGTGCCAATCGAAGAAGTCGAATCCGTCGAGTCCATCATGAAGCGCTTCAAAACGGGCGCGATGAGCTACGGCTCCATCTCCAGCGAAGCGCACGAAGCGCTCGCCATCGCCATGAACCGTGTCGGTGGCAAGTCGAACACCGGTGAAGGCGGCGAAGATGAGGCACGTTACACCTGGACCAACGAGAAGGGTGACTCCAAGAACAGCGCCATCAAGCAGGTGGCTTCCGGTCGTTTCGGCGTCACCAGCCTCTACCTTTCCCAGGCACGCGAAATCCAGATCAAGATGGCCCAGGGCGCCAAGCCCGGTGAAGGCGGACAGCTTCCTGGCTCGAAGGTTTATCCTTGGATCGCCAAGGTGCGTGGCTCCACGCCGGGTGTCGGCCTCATTTCGCCACCTCCGCATCATGACATCTACTCCATCGAGGATCTGGCCCAGCTCATCCACGACCTGAAGAATGCGAACCGTGCCGCACGCGTCAGTGTGAAGCTCGTCTCCGAAGTCGGCGTCGGCACCATCGCAGCCGGTGTGGCCAAGGCTCACTCCGACGTCGTTCTGATCTCCGGTTTCGACGGCGGCACCGGTGCATCCCCGCAGACCTCCGTGAAACACGCTGGCCTGCCATGGGAACTCGGCCTCGCTGAAACCCACCAGACCCTCGTCCTCAACAATCTGCGCAGCCGCATCGTCGTTGAAGCGGACGGCCAGATGAAAACCGGCCGGGATGTCATCATCGCCGCGCTGCTGGGCGCTGAGGAGTTCGGTTTCGCCACCGCTCCGCTCGTCACCCTGGGCTGCATCATGATGCGCGTCTGCCATCTGAACACCTGCCCCGTCGGTGTCGCCACCCAGGATCCGCAACTGCGCGCCAAGTTCAGCGGTGACCCAGAGCATGCCGCCAACTTCATGCGCTTCATCGCCATGGAAGTGCGCGAACTCATGGCCAAGCTTGGCTTCCGCACGCTGCAGGAAATGGTGGGCCGCACGGAAGTGCTCGAGGCCCGCGACGCGATCGATCACTGGAAAGCACGCGGCATCGACCTTTCCAACCTGCTTTATCAGCCAGACGTCGGTCCTGAAGTCGGACGTTTCTGCACTGAAGTGCAGGATCACGGCATCGACCGTTCGCTCGACATCACCACGCTCCTCGACCTGTGCAAACCAGCCATTGAGAAGGGTGAAAAAGTCACCGCCACCGTTACCATCCGCAACGTCAACCGCACCGTCGGCACGATCCTCGGCAACGAGATCACCAAGCGCCACTGGCACGGTCTGCCGGACGGCACAGTGCACATCAAGTTCAACGGCACTGCCGGTCAGAGTTTCGGCGCTTTTGTTCCCAAGGGAGTCACCCTCGAACTCGAAGGTGACGGCAATGACTACATCGGCAAGGGCCTCAGCGGCGGCCGCATCGTCATCTATCCGCCGGAAGCCTCTGACTTTGCCGCCGAAGACAACATCATTGCCGGCAACACCGCCCTCTACGGTGCAACCAGCGGCGAGCTCTTCCTGCGTGGCAGGGCAGGTGAACGCTTCGCAGTGCGCAACTCGGGTGTCGATACTGTCGTCGAAGGCGTGGGTGACCACGGCTGCGAATACATGACCGGCGGCCGCGTGGTCGTGCTCGGTACTACCGGGCGCAACTTCGCCGCAGGCATGAGCGGTGGCGAGGCCTACGTCCTGGATGAAGAGGGCGATTTCGCCACCCGCTGCAACACACAGATGGCCGGCCTCGAAAAACTCGAAGACAAAGCCGAGATCGACAGCCTTTACGAGTTAATCAAAAAGCACGCTGACCTCACCAAGAGCCAGAAAGCCTTCAAGGTTCTCGCCCTCTGGGAGCAAATGGTGCCCAAGTTTGTCAAAGTGATGCCCAAGGATTACAAGCGAGTGCTCCAGGCCATCAAGAAGGCCAAGGACGACGGCCTCACTGGCGACGACGCCCTCAACGCCGCCTTTGAAGCCAACGCCCGCGACGTCGCCCGTATCGGCGGCAGCTAGCATCGACATCACGCGCCACAAACCAACAGACATCACCTTTTCACAGACAAGAGACCATGGGAAAACCAACCGGCTTCATTGAATTCGAACGCGAAATCCCCGCCGACCGCGACCCGCTTGAGCGCGTCAAAGATTGGAAGGAGTTCCACCTGCACCTGCCCGAGGACCGCCTGAAGAATCAGGGTGCCCGCTGCATGGACTGCGGCATTCCGTTCTGCCACAGCGGCACCATGATCAGCGGCATGGCCAGCGGCTGCCCGATCAACAACATCATCCCCGAGTGGAATGATCTCGTGTTCCGCGGCCTGTGGAAAGAGGCGCTCGACCGTCTTCATAAGACGAACAACTTCCCGGAATTCACCGGCCGCGTCTGCCCTGCTCCTTGCGAAGGCTCCTGCGTTCTCGGCATCCATGAGCCTCCGGTAACGATCAAGAACATCGAGGTCAGCATCATCGACAAGGGCTGGGAAGAAGGCTGGGTGAAGCCCGACCTGCCTGATCAGCGCACTGGCAAAAAAATCGCCGTCATTGGCTCTGGTCCTGCCGGACTCAGCGCCGCCGCCCAGCTCAACAAGGCTGGCCACACCGTCACCGCTTTCGAACGTGCTGATCGCCCCGGCGGCCTGCTCATGTATGGCATCCCCAACATGAAGCTCGACAAGAACGAGGTCGTCCTCCGTCGCGTAAAGCTGCTCGAAGACAGCGGCGTCATCTTCAAGTGCAACGTCAACGTGGGCACCGACATCACCGCCGAACAGCTCCTCAAGGATTTCGACGCCGTCGTCATCTGCACCGGTGCCACCAAGCCACGCGATCTGCCAATCCCAGGCCGCGAATTGAAGGGCATCCACTTCGCCATGGACTTCCTCACGGCGAACACCAAGGCCGTGCTTGATCCCTCCGGTAAATACATCACCGCAGACGGCAAAGACGTCGTCATCATCGGCGGTGGTGACACCGGCACCGACTGCGTGGGCACCAGCGTGCGCCACGGTTGCACCACAGTGACCCAGCTTGAAATCATGGCCAAGCCGCCGCTCACCCGCGCTGCGAACAATCCATGGCCCGAATGGCCCAAGACCTACAAGATGGACTACGGCCAGGAAGAAGCCGCTGCCAAGTTCGGCGACGATCCCCGCGTCTATCTCACCACCGCCACCCACTTCGAAGGCGATGCCGATGGCAACGTCAAAGCCGTCCACGTCGTCAATGTCGAGTGGAAGAAGGACGACAAGGGCAACTTTGGCCCGCAGAAGATCCCCGGCACCGAAAAAGTCCTCCCCGCGCAGCTCGTCCTGCTCGCCATGGGCTTCCTCGGGCCAGAACAGCCCCTGCTTGATGCCCTCAAGATCGAACGCGACGCCCGCACCAACGTGAAAGCCGAGCACGAGAAATACACCACCAGCATCCCCGGCGTCTTTGCCGCCGGTGACTGCCGCCGTGGCCAGTCTCTCGTCGTCTGGGCCTTCAACGAAGGCCGCGGAGCAGCCCGCGAGTGCGACCGCTTCCTGATGGGCGAGACCGCGCTGCCGTAATCCAGTCACGAAGCCTGACTCTTCAAACACGGGGTTCATTGAGCCCCGGGTTTTTTGTTGCTGAGCCGATTGGCAGTCGATTGCCCAGGACCGCGTCACCTTGCTTGACAGCAGAACCTACGACTCATTCAGCCTTCTTCGTTTTCATCAATGAGGGGATCGTTTTTTTCGATGCGACATCGTAGGAGCACCAGCGAATCAATGTGGTCCTATGACGCCTCTGACCTCCTCGATAATTCGCCGTGTGCTCCTGTCCTTCACGCTTTTGTCGCTCACATCCTGCGGCCTGCTGATTGAGGGCGTCGTCATTACGATTATCAGAGCCCGAGAACTCCCGGTGGGAAAAGCACTAGAGCATTTTAAATAATTGTGTAGCCATATTTAAGATTCATGGTATGATGTGGTATGGCAACTTTATCCCTTGACCTGCGCGAACGAATTCTGAGATCTTACGACAAGGGCGAAGGCACCCGCGACGAGATCGCGCACCGCTTTCAAGTCTCCCTGGGCATGGTCAAAAAGCTCCTCCAGCAGCGCAGGCATACCAAGTGCATCAAGCCTCGGCACCATCTCGCCGGGCGCAAGAAGCTCATTGTGGCCGAACACCGCATGGCCATCCGGCAGCACCTCAAGCGCAAGCCCGACCTGACGCTGGCTGAGCTGCGCGAGGCGCTCGGACTCAAGTGCAGCCTGCCTGCGATCCACTACGTCCTTGCGGACATGGGGATGACATATAAAAAAAGACGCTCCGCGCCGCCGAACAAGACCGTGAGGACGTCCGCAAAGCACGCCGCCTCTGGAAGCGCAAGCAAGGAGGACTAGAGCCCTGGCGGCTGGTCTTTCTTGATGAAAGCGGAGCCAAGACCAACATGACACGCCTGCGAGGCAGAGCGCCGCGCGGGAAAAGACTCAATGCGGCGGCTCCTTGCGGGCGCTGGCAGAGCACGACGATGATCTCCTCGATCCGGCTGGATGGCACGACGGCCTGCATGCACCTCTCAGGAGCGGCCGACATGGCAGCCTTCGTGGCCTACATCGGCCAGGTGCTCTGCCCAACGCTCAAGCAGGGTGACATCGTGGTGATGGACAATCTCGCGGTGCACAAGAGTCCCGAGGTGCAGCGTCTGGTGGCAGAGGCTGGAGCGGAGGTGAGATTCTTGCCGGCCTACTCGCCTGACCTCAATCCCATCCAGAAGATGTGGAGCAAGATCAAAGCGCTGCTTCGCAGTGCGGAGGCACGCACTCCGGCAAAACTCGATGAGGCCATCAGCCAGGCTTTCTCAAAAATTATAAACAAAGACGCTGCGGGTTGGTTTGCTTCTTGTGGCTATAGTATTATTTAAAATGCTCTAGCATCTTTTTTGGCGTCCTTTTCCAAAAAGATGCCAACAACGGTGTCCAAAGAACGGAGAGCAAAAAGCTCGTATGAAGGTCGATGCGCAGCCATCGGCGGGCTCCTGCTGAGTCGGTTATTGAGGGGTGTATGGATGATTGAG
>Ga0114968_10000889_pt1 | contig 22798 bp, 21 predicted proteins | sample M_130807_EF_Meta_FD_87020 | JGI IMG/M metagenome (GOLD analysis project Ga0114968, IMG submission 87020) | Freshwater microbial communities from Lake Montjoie, Canada to study carbon cycling - M_130807_EF_MetaG | ecosystem: Environmental > Aquatic > Freshwater > Lake | place: Lake Montjoie... | reverse complement strand
GGGAGGTTTTGAAGGCGCCGCGGCCATAAGGCCGCTAGCTGTTCTAGATAGGGAGGTTTTGAAGGAACCGTGGTTCCTTCATAGGGAGGTTTTGAAGGCGCCGCGGCCATAAGGCCGCTAGCTTTGGGCAGCCGAAGGCTGCTGAAGAACCGTAGGTTCCTTCATTTACATAACTTTGACACCACCTGTGAGGCCGGTGCCGACGGCGAAGCCGATACCTTGACGTGAGGAGCCTGCTGCGGCTGGGATGAAGACATCGAGGATGGCAAAGGTGGAGGCGGCCATCAGGGCGATGACGGCAATTTCCTCTAAATCCATGCTTTTCTTGGGAATAATGAAAGCGACGGCAGAAACAACAAGACCTTCAATGAGGTACTTGATGGCCAACTTAAGATAATCATTGACGTAGGGCATGATAGAATATATATACCAATGACAAAAAATCTATGCTCTTGGAAAACAAACAACGAATAAAAAAAGAGGTTAAACGTTGGAATCGCTAAAGGAATACATCCATGACTGACAGGGACACAGTATTCATTGGCGACGAGTTGGACGAGGACCCTTCTTTTTCGGGGGCCAAGTATGTGGGTATTTCGTTTTTGAGTCCGGAAAAAATTCTAAAGAAGCGTGAGTTGTTTTATTTCGAGCAATTCGTCAAAATATGGGATTTCAACAAGTCCATGTTGAAGTTCAACGACTTTCTGCAGTTCCTGACAGAAAAGTACAATTTGAAGGTGGACAATGTCATGAAGGATTACCGTGATTTCCTAAAAGAGGAAGAGGACAAGTTGAAGGACGAATCCGTGTTTGACGATTACAAAAATTATGTCGATAAATTTGATGAATCCTTGCTACAGCAATTCAACAAGGAGAACGAGTTTCAGACCTCGGTGCGGGGGCTCAAGATTCGTACACCCACCTACGCCACCTTGGAAGAGGCCGAAGAAATGGTGAAAAAGGTGCGAGAGCGCGACCCCACACACGACATTTACATTGGTCAAGTGGGCAAATGGATGCCATGGGAGCCGGATGCCTATAAAACGGGTCGCATCGAATTCATGGAGCCAGAGTTGAACCGTTTGCATCATGAAAAGGCCAAGAACGAGGCCAAAGCGAAACAAGAGTTTGACCAACGTGTTCGTGACACCAAACGTCGAGCGATTCTAGAAAACATCAAATTGGCAGAGAAAAACAACAATGTGTTGACGCAGACATTGGATGAGAATGACAATTTGGTAGGAGTGCAACAGACGGTGAATTTCGAAGAGCGCGAACCAGCGACGGAAGAAATGAAGAACCAACAGAGGGATGAATTGTTTGACAAATACAACGAGGAAAAACAATAACAGTAGTAGTCGCGTTTAAACGACCTTAGAAAATCATAATCAGAATACATCTGCTTGGGATTATGATTTGTGTGGAACGATATGAGAACGAGTCTTTACCAAATCTAGAGGAATGGTCCAGGACGCACCCAGAGGGGGCGGATTACTGGGACCAATATTCACTGGACAACTTACAGACATACCATCCTCTCTACGATTTTTTGTTTCCGTCGCAGGACAATTCCGCCGTCGGATTGACACACCCCTACAGGGTGGTTGATTTAGGACATGTGCGCAAGTCGGCACATGATGCCATCGTCAAAATGCCTGTTCATGTCAAATTCTCGCCCTTGTTGGACCCTATCAAGTACATGATTGGTAAATACGACGAAGTCGTGACCAAATACGACGAAGTCGTGACCAAATACGACGAAGTCGTGACCAAATACGACTTGCCGCAGCCGGGTCGTTCGATAGAGGCGGGAAAATTGGGTAGTATCAACAACATGTCGTATGTAGACAATTATTTCTATTATTTGAGCAGTCGTTTGTTGCACGAATATGGTTTCTTGCATGGCATCGATTACTATGGAAGTTTCCTCGGTATTCAGAAAACGTTTCGGTATGATGTGACGGAAGATTTGTCGTATTTGAGCGAGTCACCAGCGTTTCGTGACAAATTGGCCAAGGGCGAAGTGGTTTGTCATGAATTTACTGATTGGATGGGTGTCAAAGAGAAATCAGTGACACATGCATTTCGCCATCCCTTGAACCTCTCTGCTACAGACAACTTATCCATGGACGACATTGTGGATGCCGATTTGGAAGTCACTCTTACAGAATCAAACTTGAAAATACAATCAAGCATGGAAATACAATCAAGCATGGAAATACAATCAACCATGGAAATGGTATACCAAGAAGATGTCCCTAGTGACGAGACAATGCAGTTACGAGAAGAGCAGTCTTCCGACAGTTGTGTGAGTTACACAACTGTCGACGAAAACGATGTAGCCCCCTTGCCACCAAAGAAAAAAGTACCGCCACTCGACTTTTCCAAACTTCTTCCTGTTGCTACTACTACTGCTACTGCTGAAGAAGAAGAATTCAATCAATCACCTAGAAGAAGAAGAGACATAGATTCAGAAAAAGATTCAGGAAACGATTCAGCAAACGACAGAGAAGATTCAGAAGGTGATACGAAATGGGAAGATATGGACGAAGAAGGAGAAGAAGATGAAGAAGGAGAAGAAGAGGAAGAGGGAGACGTATGGGCTTATTTGTCCAATTACCCAGTGCAGGCGATTTGTTTGCAACGTTGTGATGGTACGTTGGACGAATTGTTTGACCAGGGTCGAATGAACGAGTCCATGTCCATGGCCTATATGTTTCAGGTAGTGATTACGTTGTATGCTTACCAAAAGGCTTTTTCAATGACACACAATGATTTACATACCAACAACATTATGTATGTCCATACGGACATTGAATATTTGTATTACAAAGTGGGTGGAAAACGGTATGAAGTGCCGACATATGGTCGTATTATGAAAATCATTGATTTTGGTCGTAGTATATACCGTTTCGGTCCGCATTTGTTTACCAGCGATTCCTTTTCGATAGACGGCGATGCTCATTCTCAGTACAATACAGAACCGTTTTACAATCCTCGCAAGCCACGTGTAGAGGCGTCATTTGCATTTGATTTGTGTCGTTTGGGTACTTCTTTGTACGATTTCGTACTGGATTTCGAGAGGGTCCAAGAAAAGGGGTTTGATATCACGACGCTGGACGGGTTTCAACAATTGGTAAACCGATGGTGCCAAGACGACCAGGGCAAAAATGTACTCTACAAACGCTCCGGCGAAGAACGGTACCCTGAATTCAAACTGTACAAAATGATTGCACGCACCGTCTCACAACATACCCCCCAAAATCAATTGGACGCCTTTTCCATGTTTGAAATGCCTCCTCACACAGAAAAACAAGAAGAAGAAGAAAAACAAGAAGAAGAAAAAAAACAAGAAGAAGACGGACACTTGCCATGGATGGACCTGGACCAACTTCCAGTGCTGTATACAACATAAAAAAGGTGTTAAAACCTCTTTGTTTCATTCATTAATTACAAAACATAGCAAAACAATACAAACATAATTACATGGCTGGCAAAATTACATGGCTGGCAAAATTACATGGCTGGCAAAATTACATGGCTGGTAGACAAATATATTCCAACATGGCAAACAAAATCTCGATATTCGCAGAGGTCATATGGGTATAACCTTGTAGTAAGTCATGGGTAATGATGTCATACGCAGTCAACCAACTTCCCTCGATTTCTTCCTCTTCTTCTTCATCATACATGGTTTCCCGATGCATAAGGACATTGTAACCACGTTTGGGAACATTACGTCGGAATGCTTCCAAATCACGTTTCTCAATCGCCTCTGCCAATGCCCGTCTCTGCTCCTCGTTACGGACTTGCCATCCTGGAGCATAACGGTCCTCGTACGCCTTAACACGTTCACGTATTTCCGATGTTGTACGTGCACGTTCCTCTCTGTCACGAATATACAAGTTGTAAAACGCTTCGTCAACAACAGTACTCTTCATCAACGGATTCGTAGCAATATACTCTTCGTAATTCATTGTATCAATCAAATAATAATAATAACAACTTTATCAATCATTAAACATGGCAAAAACAAATCAATTTTTGTAAATAAAAACCAAAACCCCTCTGTAAGGCCTTTTCAAAACCCTGTGTTTGATGTGCAAAAACCCCTTCTGTAAGGCCCTTTCAAAACCCTGTGTTTGATGTGCAAAAACCCCTTCTGTAAGGCTTTTTCAAAACCCTGTGTTTGATGTGCAAAAACCCCCTCTGTAAGGCCTTTTCAAAACCTCGTGTTTGAAATACAAAAACCATTTATAAGAAAATATGAATGATGAGTATGAAGCACATTGTTCAAGATGGAATGGATGGGTTTGGACATCAGTTGGAGGGTTTGTGGACGTGTTTAATATTGCATAATGTCGATGATATATATTTTGATGCCAGACAGTATATAAAGAAACAATTTTCATTTCACCACATTGACAGTTCAGAACAGGAGGTAGCAAGGGAATATTTGACAGAGTGTTTGGTTCCTTTTATAAGAAAGTACAATGAGAAGGAGATGGAATACAAGGACATTGTTCGTACGCACGAGTTATGGGAAATACCGTTACAATATGAAGAGGATGTGTTGTATTCGTTGGACAATGTATTTTATTACAAATTACTTTTTCCGGAGGAACATCTGAAACAAATCGAAGAAAATATCCAAGAGAGGAAGAATTATTTCATCAATGACACGTTGCCCAAAAATCGCTTGCATGAAAAGAATATTGTGATTCATATACGAATGAATGACGCCATGTACAGATATGATTGTTTTGATAGTTTTTGCAAACAGATGAATTCATTGGTAGACATATTAAAAAGAGAATATCCTGACCATGTTTATTATATACATAGTGATGGAGTACCCGTGGATATCATTACACATATAGGTGATTCCAAATGTATTTTCTTTGGAAACAATACACCTGTGATGGATGTTCTCAGTGATTTTGTACATGCCAATATTTTTGTTTGTGGAGAAAGTTCGTTGTCGTTTGTATCCAGCTATTTTGGAGAGAAACAATTGATTCTTGTATCTGAACAATATGGGCATTCTATGCCCAACAAAAATGTGTACTCTATTTCGGATTATATAAAAAAGAATACCAAATGAAAAAATGAAAATGAAAAAATAAGTAGGAGGATGATGAAAAATTGATTCAGAAGAATAGAACAGGGGAGTGGGTACATAGATGCTATCATCCAAAAAGCTCAGCGTGTTGGACGAAGAATGGCGGGTCTTTTTACAGAACCAGCAAAACTTTTACGACCCGTTGATGCACTCACAATTGTCGAGTGGTGAACAGGCAAAAGAAAAGATTGTAGTGGATGAAAAGAGGGAGTTGGTGATTTTGCCTTCTTGTGGTGAGTTGGTGATTTCGACCAAGACGAAATGTTTGTATTTGAGTGCGCCGGTGCCGATTGAAGAGGTATTTTGGCGGGTGCCAATTCTGCCGTATTGGATGCCGGCGACGGGTGTGGTGAAAAAGCAGACGAAAATCATTTGTAGTTCGCCGGAAGAGTACGATGCGTACCAAGAAAAGGTGGCTGCGTTGGACCCGGCCATCTTTTCAGAAAAGGTGATTAAATTTGTGGACAATGCGGGGTATGTGCCGAAAGAGATGCCGAGTCCAGAAGACGAAGCCCGTATGTCGAAAACGGCCGTGAACCGTCGCAAGCTCAAATACAAGAACGAGCGAAAAATCACGATTGGTATGTGTAAAAAGGATGTGTTGAATGTGAGGCGCAAGGAGAAGCAGGGTGCGTTTTACAATTGTGTGGCGTTTACGTTGCGGATTTTATACGAGGGGATGTATTACGAATTCCATGCCAAGATTTTCAATACGGGTAAAATCGAAGTGCCGGGGCGTATGAACCATGACATGATGGAAGCCATCAAAACCGAAATCATACGTCTTCTGTCCCCTTTGTTGACGACAGAGGTTCCGTTGGCATTTGTTTCGTGCAAACGGGGTGTGTTAATAAACAGTGGGTTCAAGTGTGGATTCTTGGTGGACCGTGACAAGGTGCATCATTTATTGAAAACCAAGTATGGGATAGAGACGTCGTATGATTCGTGTTCGTACCAGGGTGTCAAGAGCAAGTTTTATTTCAATCACGACAAAGGGTTTGACAAGGAACAGCAGACAGGACGGATTGATGTGTTGGACCAGACGAAGATGAAGAATTTGAATGTGGACAAGAAGTATTCGGAGGTGGCGTTTATGATATTCCGGACGGGGAGTTGCATCATTGTGGGGAATTGCAGCAAACGGGTTTTGTATTTCATTTACGAATTCATTCGTGATTTGTTGGCGCGAGAATACGAGGTGATTTCGATGGGTTTGGAAGAGCCGGTGGTGGCGAAGCAGAAAAAGGCGCGTAAAGTGATGATTTCTTGTTCGGAAACGTATTTACAAGACAAATGAAAAAAATAGTCGGTTGCTATAGTAGATGAAGCACATGAAAACATTATCCCCTGTTGTTTTTTTGTTTGTCTTCTTTTTATTTTTCATAGCGGTCCTTGTCTATTTCGTGTTTCCGCGTGCGGGTCCGGAAGGTTTCGTTGGTTCGGAAACGCCTTTTGTGGGGTACAAGCCAACTTTTGATTTTTCCGACGAAGATGAACAACGAATTAAGTTGAATGTAGAAGAGGGACAGGTGGTGCCACGTGTCAGTTTTCCTTACAAGAATGTGGTGGACGAAAAGGGCCAGTTGGTCAATATTATTATGATTTCGGCGCCGTTTCGAACGGAGGAGGACGAAAAGATGTATGAAAAGTTGCGTTTGGCGGGGATGGAGTTCTGTGGCATTTCCAGTTATTTGGATTTTCCGGGCAAGATTTGGAATCCGCATGATTCTTTTTTCCATGAAGAACGCAAACATGATTACACCAAAATGGTCAAAGCATGGATTCATTGTTTCCGTACACCGCCATCGAATTTGTCGTATTCACAATTGCCGATGTTGATGATGGCCGAAGCGGATTTAAAGGACCCTTCTTCGGTCGAGTATACAGGCAAGGACGAGAAACAATACGATTTCATTTACAGTTGTTTGCGCGAAGACGAAAACGACGATTCGTGCAAACCAGGCTGGAATTGGTACAACCGCAACTGGGACGTGGCCAAGCGATGCTTAATCGTCATGTGCAAGAAATATGGGTTACGTGGTGTCATTGTCGGTCGACAGAACTGCGAAATGACGGATTTCTGCCAGAATTTGGTCGAAGTCTTGCCCTTTCTACCCTGGCACGAATTCCAAACCAAAATGCGGCAATGTCGGTTCCTCTTTGCACCCAATACGTCTGATGCCTCACCTCGTGTCATCACCGAAGCCATGTGCTGGAACATGCCCGTCCTCGTCAACGAAAATATCCTCGGTGGTTGGAACAATGTCATACCAGGCGTGACTGGCGAATTCTTTACGACGGAAAACGACATTGGTGATGCCTTGGACAAATTGACGACCCAATACGACTCTTACACACCACGCGATTGGTTTATCCAAAACCGCGGGAAAGACATTTGTGGACCCCAGCTGGCCACCTTTTTGAAATCCAGCTTTCCCGAAATCAATAAACCAGACGCACAACTCATTACCTTTGGGTAAAAAATATAACGAATATATATGAGTACATCAAACTACAGTCCTAGAGATTCATTATCATCTACAGATTATAATCCTGTAAATGTAAATGTAAATAGAGCTCGTAGTTTAAGTAGTATTAGTAACTACGACCCGAGAAGTCGTAGTTCAAGCCATAGTACTGCTATTATTCCATCAAAGCCCCTTGAAGAAATTGTTAGTCAAAAAATTGAAAAAATTGAAACCCTACAAATTCGTTTACCAAATGATTTATATTTAATAAAGAATACTGATTGGGTGAGTCTTCCTACAAATATTTTTACATTTGTAGATACAGATAGACAAACTAGTGAATATTCATTTATAAATAAAGACAACCATTATTATTTAAATTTAAATAAAACTGAGTTAGGTGATAAAACAAGAGCACATATATCAGTGCATCTAGCAAATTACGGTTTTGAAAATAAATCAGGTGGATGGTTTCATTATAAAGAAAAATTACCACCAAGACCAGGTCTTCATGAAGACCCTAGAATTCTTGAAATGTATGAAATATTTAAAACTTTAACAAAACGAAACATTTTACCGGGATTAAGTAGAAGTTGGCCATTCAAACAAACAGATGATTTGGCCATTCAAACATCATCATCATCATCATCATCATCATCAGGAGGTACAAGAAAACAAACAAAAGAAAGAAAAAGAGTTCGCAGAACATGGAAAAAATTACGAAAACAAGGAGGATATCAAGCTGTTTTCGAGCATCCCTACAGGGTGGGTTTGATTTATATTTCACACCCCTCTGTAAGGTCTTTTTAAGCTGTTTTCGAGCATCCCTACAGGGTGGGTTTGATTTATATTTCACACCCTTCTGTAAGGTCTTTTCAAGCTGTTTCAAGCATCCCTACAGGGTGGGTTTGATTTGATTGACAACCCTTCTGTAAGGTCTTTTTAAGCTGTTTTCGAGCATCCCTACAGGGTGGGTTTGATTTGATTGACAACCCTTCTGTAAGGTCTTTTTAAGCTGTTTTCGAGCATCCCTACAGGGTGGGTTTGATTTATATTTCACACCCCTCTGTAAGGTCTTTTTAAGCTGTTTTCGAGCATCCCTACAGGGTGGGTTTGATTTATATTTCAAACCCCTCTGTAAGGTCTTTTTAAGCTGTTTTAGAGCATCCCTACAGGGTGGGTTTGATTTGATTGACAACCCTTCTGTAAGGTCTTTTCAAGCTGTTTTCGACAGAGTGGATTGAAACCAATAATTTATGTTGTATATATTAGAATGTACAAGAGTGATAGAAAAAAAAAGAAAAGTAGAAAGTTTGCATCCTGTGGTAAGTTTGCACCCTGTGGTAAGTTTGCACCCTGTGGTAAGTTTGCATCCTGTACACGAAAATCTAAATGTAAAAAAAGAGGTGGTGCAACAGTACAAGAAGAAGAAGAAGAAGAAAATTTAGAATGCACTATCTGTTTCGAACCTTTGCTATCTGGTAATGTACTATCGGAAGAACAACAACAACAATTATTAATTCAACCTGAACATACAACAGAATGGAAAAAAAATTATTACGGTTGTTATTTTCACAAAAAATGTTTCTACAGTTATGTAGTCATGAATTCCGATGAAAATGTAAAGTGTCCAAAATGTTTAAGATTGTTTGATAAAAGTGTTAGGAATTCACAAATTAAATATTTTGTAAATCAACTAAATAGATTTCCAACTCTTTACAATGTGAAATTACTAATGAATTATTTAAGAAATCATGACATTGAATTGGAAAATTTGTCTAGTCTACAGATAGAAGGATTACAGGTTGTTGACAGAAACAAAAAAGTTTATCATGAAATAATACGTAAATTGTCGATGATTCAATACATAGATTATTTTTTGGGTGAAAATTGGAGAGAAAAGAAAAGTGAAATAATTGCAATTTTGAAAAAGTCCGTACCTGATTGGGAACGTTTGAAAGCCTACATCCCTCAATGGGATTCATTGAAAGGCTACTTAGCAACACATTATTATTCAAGAGAGAGTCGTGCCGACTTAAAAGAATATTTAGAATATTTGATGGGAATAGAACCTGAAGAAGTCGACAAAATACTTGACAAAATAAGTAAAAGCAAATATTAAAAGGGATAAAGGGGTGGTTATGAGCCTGTCTTAGTGAATGAAATCCAAATTGCCGACGGTGACGGTATGTACACCGACGTTCAACCGACGTCCTTTTTTGGCTACCATGATGCAAAATTTCCGAGCGCAGACGTATCCGCGCGACCGCATTGTGCAGTGGATTATTTTGGACGATGGTACGGACAAAATCGGTGATACGATGGAGTTGTCGAGGTTAGAATTTCCGCAAATGGAGTATGTGGCGTTGTTGAGCAAGACGCCGTTGGGCAAGAAGCGTAATATGATGCACGATATGGCGCGGGGGGATATTTTGGTGTATATGGACGACGATGATTATTATCCGCCGGAGCGGATAGAGCATGCGGTCCAATCCTTGATGGCGAATCCTGCGGCTTTGTGTGCGGGTGCGAGTGAGATTTATTGTTATTTCAAGCATATACAGAAGATGGTGCAATTTGGGCCGTATGGTCCGAATCATGCGACGGCGGGTACGTTTGCGTTTCGGCGTGAGTTGTTGTTGATGACGCGGTATGATGACGAGGCATGTTTGGCGGAGGAAAAGGCATTTTTGAAGGGTTATACGATTCCGTTTGTACAGTTGGACCCACGACGTACGATTTTGGTGTTTAGTCATGAGCACAATACGTATGACAAGCGTAAAATGTTGAAACAAATGGGTCCGCAGAATCCGTTTGTGAAGGAGTCGACGTGGACAGTGGATGACTTTATACGTTTGTCCAGCGAAGCGGCTACGAAACAGTTTTTCCTGCATGACATTGACCCCTTGTTGGATGCTTACGAACCGGGCAAACCGGAGCACAAACCGGATGTATTGAAACAGACCAAGGAGTTGGAGGAGCAGAGGGCGACCATGATGCAACAGCAACAATTGCAACAGCAACAGCAACAATTGCAACAACGTACGCCGATTCATGTGACGAACCAGGAAACGGGGGAGCAACAATTTCTAACCATGGACCAGGTGGTGCAGTTGATACGAGAGTTAGAAGGAAGATTGGCATCCATGCACAACACGGTCATGCAACAGCGTCAATATATTGACCAACAAGCAGAATGTATACAGATGTGGGAGAAAAGGGGAAAAGAAAAAAATTGAAACCAAGAGTAGAGACAAGGGTACGATACAAGAATGCAAATCCGTATTTCGCATCACCAGGCCGACATGTTTCAAACGATTTTTCAAAACATTCGTGCTTTTTCGCCAACGATTGTTTTGCTATGGGAAGAGCATCGTCTTTTCATGCAGACGATGGATTCCTCACATGTATCTGTGGTGGAAATGGTATTGCCTTCGACATGGTTTGCCGAGTATGTGGTATCAAAGGCAACGCGTGTGGCGTTTGATGTGACCTTGTTTGCCAAGATTTTGTCGACACGCGACAAGGTGGCGAAGCAGGATATTGTGATAGGATTGGAGGAGGATATAATGACGGTGACCATGTATAGTGACACGGAGAGGGGGAGTTCGGTGTTGGTGGAAAAGCATTTTACGTTGCCGTTGATGGAGATGGACCAGGATTTGTTGGGGATACCGGAAACGGATTACGATGCGGAGTTTAGCCTGTTGTCGACAGATTTTGCGGAATGGGTGGGACAATTGCGGTTGTTTGGTGACCAACTGAATTTGAAATGTTCCGAAGAGGCGATTTGGATGAAATCGACGTCGGTGGAGAAAGGAGGTATGGAGGCAAAAATCGACATTGACAAACTGGTGTCGTATGCCATCAACGAAGGTGAAACCGTTCAGCTATCTTATTCGTTGACATACATGGCACATATTGCCGCGTTTCACAAACTGGCCACCCATGCTTCCTTACGTGTCAAAACGGCGTCGCCTCTCTTGGTGGAATACGACCTGGGCGAAGGAGGGGCGTATATGCGGTTCTATCTAGCGCCCAAATACAATGATGACGATGAGGAGTAAGACATATTATATACACTGTAATGTATAGAATATGGCTCGAAAAACAAGAAACAAACGACGCAAACGAGTAGGAGCAGGAGTAGGATTACAACGGCATTCTTTACGCAAAGCTAATATTACTACTTCTAGTGGTTTATTTCCAACTCCAAAAGTTAATAATAGTGACGTCGGTCCTATAAAACAGATAGCATTATCCATTGCAAAAAAAAATACTACTACTGAAGAATTCAACACATTGTCCCAAGAAATCAAAAAATTACAAATAGAAGATTTTAACAGAATATTAAAAAATATCAATCGTACACAATATGAAAAAATGTATGATTTGGTAAATGCCAGTGTATCAACAGACGATACAGGATATCTTAATGATTTATTTAGAAATTTCTCACTTCAACCACTTACACCTACCATAAATCCAACCTCATCGTCTAGACAAGTAAATACAGAAACATCATCTACTAACCTTATAGTATATGGTGGCCCTATTGGTTTTTTTTTAGTAATAGCTGTTGTATGGTATTATATAAAGGAAGGACAAAGACGAGTACATAATGACACAGGAGATAGGCCATATAGGTCAGCACGACGTAGGTCAGCACTAGCACCAGCACAAGCACAATCACCTACAATACAACATACAAGAGTAAATAATGTCGAAGATGAAGATAGAACAATTTATAAAATGTAGTTTATAATATTATTATTTTTGAATAGTGAATTAGTATTAAAAATTCACTATGCAAATTTTACAGAGCCCCATACACCACATCCCCTGTCAACATCCTTTCCTCTTGCAATTTCACAGCCAGATTCACCCATTTTTCTTTGAATAGCTGCAACCGTTCCACGGCTTCTTCGTACGACAACTGCACCAACATTTGTACTTCGCGGTCCACTTGTTCCTTGGTGGCTTCACTTTGTCGTATTTCATCGCCCCCCGAAGAAAAGGTTTCCAACGACGGTCCCATCCCAAATGTCTCCACCATTTGCCGCGCCAAAGCATTCGCTTGTTTCAAATCTTGCGAGGCCCCCACCGACACATGGTCGAACCCATAAAATACGGTTTCGGCCGCTTTGCCTCCCAAAAGAACGACCAACCTCTTTTGCAACAGGTCACGTGTATAGAGCCCTCCCTCGGTCCACTCCGGCTTGGTACCAAACAGGGTGTAACCACCGGCTCCGCCGTAGGTGCTGTCCAGTGTGGTTTTTTTCAGTTCGAAATACTTGGGAAACAGGGCGGCCAGAAAGGCGTGTCCGATTTCGTGGATGGCCACGCGTTCCAGTACGGCGGTACCTCGTTCATCTTGTTCCTTGACAACTCCCACCAATGCCTTTTCTAGGGCCTTTTCCAAGTCGGTGGGTAAGAGGGCAGAGCGGCCTTGTCGTGCCGCCAGAATCGCGGCTTCGTTGACCACATTTTTGATTTGTGCCCCCGACAATCCATCCGTCTCTTCTGCCAAAACATCCAACAGTTTGGTACCTTGCAAAAAAAGGTCGGAAAACGATTTCTTCTCCTGCAAATACCTTCTGAAAATCAACCGACGAGAAGCACGGTCCGGCAACGGCACATTCACAATGCGGTCAAACCGTCCCGGACGCAACAAGGCCGCATCCAAAATATCACGCCGGTTCGTCGCCGCCAACACAAACACCCCCTCGTTCGACTGAAATCCATCCATCTCATACAACAACTGGTTCAACGTCTGTTCCCTCTCATCATTGCTACCCGGCATCGACCCAGAACCCCTCTTTCGACCCACCGCATCAATCTCGTCAATAAACACAATGCACGGCTTCAAAGCACGCGCCTCTGCAAACAAATTACGCACCTTTAATGCACCCAAACCCACATACATCTCCACAAATTCACTCGCCGACAACGACACGAAACTCGCATTGGCCTCCGTCGCAATCGCCTTCGCAATCAACGTCTTTCCCGTACCCGGCGGCCCCTCTAACAAAATACCCCTAGGCACCTCTGCACCTACTGCTTCATACAAGGACGCATTCCGTACAAACGACACGATTTCGGTACATTCGCGCAACACTTCGGGACTGCCAGCCCAATCCGCAAAGGTGACATTGGGCGACCCTCCTTTGTTCCTCTCCAACGTCTGACCCGCACGCATGTTTGGCAACCCCATGAAACCATTCGACATACCCCCTGTAGGGCCTTTTCCAAACATGCGAAAGAGTGTGATGAACAAAGAGGTAAACAGTGTCAATTGAAATGCACTGGATGCAATGGAACCCGCTTCTTGCAACCATCCATTGAAAGGAGTCGGGTCCTGCAGAATCATGTCGACACCATTTCGTGTGGCCTTGTCTACCAACGGACCTACCAACAGAGGATGAATGTCGGAAACAAACTCCAGTTCCCCTTCTTTCACAAAGACCTGCGTCAACTGCTTGTTAATAAACAATGTGTCCACCTGTTTGGCCTCCATATCATGCATAAGTGAACCATAGGATTTCGTCAAACGGGGAAGAAATCCTCCGTATCCAGAAACAAGGAAGGGTGTCCACCAAAATAATACTATCCATGATGTCTTCATGTACATTTGTATAGACAGAACCATTTAATCTATTTTTCAAAGAAATAGAATAGGTAAATTTTTTCTTATATTTATGATTTTTTATTTATTTTTCTTATCATTCATACACCATAAGAAAACCGTTTGTACAAACGCGGCTTCACAAGTAATCGCTGCAATAAACCACCTCTGTAAGGCCTTTTTCAAACCGTTTACAAACCGTTTACAAACAGTTTCAAGAAATTCCTTACAGAGGTGGTTTGTGAGGCCGTAGGCCGAACAATGTAAAGAAAATTTAGTCTGTTCTGTTCTGTTCTTCTTCTTGCGGGAGGGTCCCTCATAAAAGATTTACGAGGGCTATTACAATGAAGTCAACAAAGAAATTCCCAAAAAGAAGGCAGAAGTCGCGACGGAGGGTGGGTGGTTTCTATAATTTTCTGGGTATTCCAATAAATGAAATTACAGAACGTATGATAGATACATCTACAGTAAATTTTGTGATTCCGGATTCCGTGAAAAAGATAGGAAAAAATGCCTTCAAAAATTGTCGACATCTCACATCCATCGTGATTCCGGCTTCCGTGACGAGTATTGGACCAAACGCCTTCTCTGGTTGCAGTGGTCTCTTGTCCATCGTCATTCCGGATTCCGTCATGAGTATTGGACATGAAGCCTTTGAAAATTGCAGTGGTCTCAATAACGTCGTGATTTCGAATTCCGTGACAAAATTAGATAGAGGCTTATTCTTTGGATGCACTGGTCTCATTTCCATTGTGATTCCTGATTCCGTGACCAGTATTGAAAGTTATAGTTTCAAAAATTGTCAACATCTCACTTCCATCGTAATTCCGGATTCCGTAACGAGTATTGGACCAGAAGCCTTTAAAAATTGTATTGGTCTCTTGTCCATCGTGATTCCGGATTCCGTAACGAGTATTGGACATGGAGCCTTTCGAGAATGCAGCGGACTCACATCGATAAATATTCCTGACTCAGTCACTAGTATTGATATTGGAGCCTTCTGGAGCTGCGAAAATCTCACTTCCATCCAATTCAATGAACCATGTTCCGTGAAAAGTATTGAAAATTATACCTTTAAAGATTGCACCAGTCTCACTTCCATCGCGATTCCCGTTGGTGTGACGAGTATTGGAGAAGAAGCTTTCTCTCAATGTAATAGACTCACTTCCATCCAATTCAATGAACCATGTTCGGTGAAGAATATTGGAGAACAAGCCTTTTATGCTTGTACCAGTCTCTTATCCATCGTGATTCCCGATGGTGTGACGAGTATTGGAGGAGAAGCCTTTGGAAATTGTCATGGTCTGAAATCTATCGTTATTCCGAATTCCGTCATTAAGATGCACAAGAAAGCATTTGACAATTGTACTGGATTAGTACAAGTCATTGCTCCCGAGAAATTTCAAAATTCATTTGTAAACGTTCCAAATACATGGTTCAGGGAACCTTGGACAGAAAAGCAGCCAGTTTCCTTGTTTAGAAAATCCTTACAGGGATGGTTTGTGAGGCCGTAGGCCGAACAAAGAAATTTTATTACAGGTTATTTTTTATTCGTTCTTAAAAATTAATTTAAAGTAGAATAAAAAATAATAAAATAATAAAATTGATTGGTAAAAATTATTATTGTTAATAATTATTTGATAAATCGATACATGGATTCCATTTGCAAGGTAGGTGATTGTATTTTCAAAAAGTCGGTCAATGAATCTTCTACGGTCAATGAATCTTCTTATAGAATTGTTTACTTGGTGATTGCAATAAAAGAAATTCATGACGGCAACTGGCACGACGGATACACCATGTCCTATATAGCCACAATAAGACCATCAAATCAGAATGAGGAATATTCGGACGAGGAATATTTGGTGGCATATTGGGTCATGGGTATGGTAGAACCCATTTTGAATTTTGAACCTGTGTCGATGGCGCCCCTCTTCAAATAAAAAACAAGTGTAATAAACAAGCACAATATGTGGAGTTGGAACTGGTTATTAAGCATGTACGATGTCCACCTGGAAGATGCCTGCCCAATTTGTCTACAAATAATGACCACCGTTTCCCACACCGATTGTGGTCATACCTTTTGTACTCCTTGTTTGTTGCGTTCGTACGAAACCCGTTCGACCTGCCCCTGTTGCCGTGCCGAACTCGTCGAAAAAGAAGAAGAAGACGATGGAGAAGAAGAAGAAGAAGAAGAAGACGAAGAAGACGATGGAGAAGGAGAAGCTCCTTTGGGTTACATTGTGGATAGGATGAAGGGGTCCTCATATACGTATGAGGATGTGGTGTCTTTTTTGTTGCAACGAGTACCGGAGAATGTGTTGCATGAGGTGATGTTTCAGAGGCATATGACGTTGTTTGATGACATCGAGGGATGGGACGATGAGTGGTTGGCCAAGGACCGTTTTCGGCCGGTGTTGGAGCAGATTCCGATGGTGGCGATGCTGATACAGTATGGGTAGAACAGGTGTTTTCTCCCATCATTACAACGATACAAAAGATGAAAGTCCCTTTGTTTCTTTTTTTTGTATTTGTCTTTGTGGTCGTCGTTATGGTTGGAGTTTGTTGGGAAACATACAAGGAAGGTATGTTTAGCAATCCCGACGAAGATGACGACACGACTTCGCAATATCAACGTATTCTGAGGTATTTGATAGGAGTGTCTCCTAGCACCAAATATCCAGGACCGGAAGCCACTCCATCTGCCGCCACAAAAAAAACACCGTCGTCTTGTGAAAACACTTTGTTGACTTCAGTATTGGACAATGCCAATGGAGTCATGGCAGTTAGTTATTTCGATGTAGTGAACGATATTTCTCTGTTTCTCTCCAATATGCGTACGTACTTGACACGTACATTTATTGACACTTTAGGCGACTATTTCAAATCGACAGCTTTGATTCAGGGATTTGACCAATTCCCGCCTTTTTTCCAATTGCAAATTACCGAAATCGACATCAACCTACCCATCCTCCTCGATAACCACTTCGATTTCGTATTGAGCCAAATCAAAATGCTCCAACCCAACCATTGGATATCCCTCCGCTACCTCACTGTAGAAGATATTACTACCCTCTTGAGCCAGTGGGAACAACAACTACAAAGTCGTTTCATGAAACCAGCACCCTTTGTCGTTTCCAACGCACAAGACATTCAAATACAAAACAATGCCGACTTGACCAACTATCTGAAATATAGCATGATGAAACTGAAATCCACCACCGCCATCGTCTACGTCAGCGCCCTCGAAAAATATACCAACATCGTCTTCCCTCGACCCGGACCTGGACCTGGACCTGGACCCGGACCTGGACCTGGACCTGGACCTGGACCTGGACCCGGACCTGGACCCGGACCTGGACCCGGACCTGGACCTGGACCTGGACCTGGACCCTCTCCTACCAAACCAATGACAACAACACCCAAACAAACAACTAAATCAATGACAACAACACCTAAAATGACAACTAAATCAATGACAACAACACCTAAAATGACTACAAACAACCAGATTTCTTTGCCCAATCAGACTACATTGCCCAATCAGACTACATTGCCTAATCAGACAACAAACAATCCAACAACAATGTTCTATCAAACAACGACGCCATTAGTATAAAAAGAGTAAAAGAGGGTAGGATAAAATGAATGAGATAGCGGCTTCGGATATATCTTCGGTATCGACTGCGGCGACGGGTTCAACAAAGGGGGATATAGATTTACGTGGCAAGGTGAAGGTGTTGTTGGAGTTGGACAATGCGATTTTGGACTTGAAGAAGAAGACGGCGGTATTGAACAAGGAGAAAAAGGTATTGACGGGTCAGCTCTTGGAGTGGATGAATACGGTAGAAATTGGAGAATTTGGCGTGGCGAATCAAGTCTTTACGAGGAGGGTGGCGATTACGAAACCACTTGGCAAAAAGTCGCTCATACAAGTGCTCAAAGACTATTACAAAGAAGAACCGGAAAAAGGCATCGCTGTCAAAGACTACATTTTCGAACACTTGCCAGAAAAGAAAACGGAAAAATTGTTGCATTTCGAAAAAGAAGAGGAAGATTAAACCCAACAAACCACCCTGTAGGGCCTTTTCAAAACCGTTTTTCAAAACCGTTCAAAGAACACCTTACAGAGGGGATAAAATAAAAAACAAACCACCCTGTAGGGCCTTTTCAAAACCGTTTTTCAAAACCGTTTGTAGAATACCTTACAGGGGTTATATTATATTATCGCTCTGAAAAACAAAATTTATTTCATTGTTATTTATTCAAAAATTGATTTTTTTTGAATAAAGAAAGGAATTGCATCAATATATTATTATTTCGTGAAATCTATTCAAAATATGTCTGTCGTTGTTATTTTCCGTGCGAGTCCGATGCCGAATACGAAGGAGGACCAACAGGAAATTTTGCGATTTTACACATTGCATGCACCAAGTATGGAGGAAGTATTGGGTGTCAAGGATATTCAGATTACCTTGGTTGAAAAACCTGGTATGATTATGGTGACCGAATACCGTCTTTCGTTTACCATTCTGGATGAAAATGTGGAAGGGGCGAAAGAGGACAAGGAGACGGCCATTTCGTTGGCGGAATCCATTGTCAATTTGGACGAAGACGGCAACTATCCTTTGCGCAATCGTGAATTCGTTTCCGGAAGAATTATGGAAAATACGCTGGTTTTGGATTTGTAAAAAAATATAAAAATGTATGTATTTGTAAAAATGTATGTATTTGTAAAAATATATGTAATTATAAAAATGTATTGTTTTCATTAATGTAATTAATTATTGTATCCTTTTTTTTGTCGAGTCTTGTTGTATACTATGGAATCCAACATTGTTTTTGAAGGTGGCAAGGCCATTGTTTCTGCCGAAGCCATTTTGAAAGATGGTCCCATGGTGGGTGGTGGTAGTAGACGACGCTTTCCTCGTTCCCAAGGCATTCCTCTCGGCTTGTACAAATCATCCAAGGGTCGAACCGCTGCCACGACATGGCAAGGCGGCTCCGTGAACATCGCCACCTGCCCCGATGACGTGTTTCAAGGGTTTTTTTAATGTATTCAATACTAAATATACACTTTTTGTATTGAATAAGAAGCGATAAACTGTTTTTCCTACTCAAAAGATAAAAAAACAAGGGTTCCAACACTATGTCGCACCATAGTATGGAGTCATTCAAAGAGGTCTATGAATGGTTTACCATAGACAAAGATGTACAAAGATGGATGGACATACAGACGACGTATCCTGAGGTGGACGATGACACAGTAGGAGAGAATGTGGAAGTGACGTATTTTGTGAAAGGGGATATTGAGGTGGATACTGAGATGTTGCGGGGTTATGCGTTTGCTTCGAATACGGGTCTAGAAAACATTTTCAGTTTGACGAGGCCGAGTGTGTGTATTGTGGGGGGAGGTCCGGTGGGTTTGTATACGGCTGTGATATTTCAGAAGAAGTTTCCGGAGTGGTTTGTCTATGTGTTGGAGAAACGACACGACGAAGAGAATCGGCGGATATTGACACGGTCCCAGGTGTTGTTTCTTGAAAAGATAAAGAACCGAGGGCTGCTGTTGTGGTTGCCCGAGTTGGCGAACCAGACGACGGTCCCCATCAACGTGTTGGAATATCATTTGGCTCGTTATGCCCAGACCAAGGGGGTGCGTATTTTCCATACCGAGGCCATAACACAGACAAATCTAGGTGAGTATTGTGTGCCAGGTTCGACGCAATATGTATTGGATGCGACAGGGGGTCATTTGTTGGGTTGTGTGTTTGACAACCAACGCATTTTGCCAGAAAAATATGTATGTGTCACGGGGAAACAAATTGTTTGGAGTCCGATACCACTACCCTATGGATGTACATATATAGGAGATGACGAGTATATTATGCGGAGCGCACAAGGAGATGCTTATTATGTCAAGGAATCTTCAGTAAAAAAGGGACTTGTTGCTCGGCGGTTGCTAGATGGCAACCAGGTCATTTTGGTCGCTCCTCATTTGTTGTCGCGACACCAAGTGTCGGAACCCTTTCCCATCCTTTTTGGCAACCTTCGCCCAGAACAGGCCATGCAGAATTTGACAGTTGGTGTGCATTCCATTCCCATTTTGGCAGTGGGGGACACTTACATGAAAACGAACTTCATGTACGGAAATGGTCTGTATGGGGGTTTTCTCCTGTCACTCTTTCTTCTGAAAACAATAAGTCGAAAGTTGTAAAAAGAACATGGCGATTTTGTAATTGGATTTCATTTCAATTATACAATCCCCCTGTAGGGTTGTTTTGGGAAAGGTTTCCACACACTGTTTTGGAAAGGTCTTACAGGGTTAGGGTTTGGTATTTATGGTACAAATATACAATCCCCTGTAGGGTTGTTTGGAAAGGTCTTACAGGGGGGTTATTACAGGGTGAGGGTTAGGTGTTGGAAGTGAGTGAGGGGTTGGCTTCGGGTCGTGGGGAGTGGTTAGAGGGTACAAAGGCTGGAAAGAGTGATTTCCAGTTGGTGGAGATGGATGAAAAGAGGGAGGCGGGGAAGGAAAGGGGGGGTGTGGTGGCAAAGTTATTTTTTTTGGTTTGGTTGGAGGATTGGCTGCCGGGTACAATGGGTGGGTTGAAGAAGCGAAGGAGGTTGTATTCGGTAGCAATTTGCATTTTGGTGGCGGGTTGGGGTGCGTAGGTGATGTTACAGATGGAACCGAAGATGCCACCGCGGTTGTCTCCGACGATGACGAGGTCTTTGTTCGAGTGGGTAGGGAAGTTTTCGCCATGGAGTGTGATGGTATCGATGAGGCTGCCGTTGACAAAGACGTCGATTTGATGGAAGCGGTAATTGAAGACGAGGTGGTTCCATTTTTGTGAGGGCAGGTCGATGGGGAGGCGGGTTTGTTGACGGTTGGTGTTGGAGAGAGAGACGTAGACTTGGCCGGATTGGACATAGACACAGGGATTGCCATTCAGGGGCTGCGAACCGTAATTGAAGATTTGCCATTCGTGTTCTTGTAGGGTGGTGTCGTACCGGTTCAGATAAATCCACATACTCATGCAGTAATTCTGGTTGTAAGACTTTTGGATGGTTTTGTCTTTGATGATGGTGGATTCAAAGACACTGCTGTCGGCCAAGGTGGTGGCAGTGCCGAGGGGGACGGCGCCGGCGAGTAGGACTTTTCTGTCTAGGTTGGCAAAGTATTGAATGAGGGAAGGAAGAGTAAAGAGGAGGACGAGTACGAGTATTTCCATGAAAAAGAGGACGAGGAGGGGACTGGATGTCATTTTGAATTGTTGGACGAGGTAAGCAGCCATGTCTTCAAACAAACAGGGGATGAATAGGAGGAGCTGCAAGAAAAAGTTTTCCCAGGTGGCGTCGTCGGTGATGCGGAACGAAGTCGTAAAACGCACGATTTGCAGCACGATGGCGGCAGCGATGGCCAGGACCAAGAGGCCCAAGAAGACGTAAAAGGTGCCGGTGGAAAAGATATGGCCCCATTGGGTCATGGTGGCCCATGTGACGGCGACAACGAGGAGGGCCATGGTGAAGGAAACGTAGAAGGAAGTGGTGAAAAAAGGTCCGCCTTTGAAAAGGAAGACGGAAATAGCGAGGCCAATGAGGAGGGGGGAAAGGGAGTAAAAGGATTGGTAGATACTTTGGCCGTAATTGCTGGGAGGAAAGGAGACACTGCTGACGGAAAAGACGATGGCGACCACGAGGGAAAACAACAAAATCATGTACCTGTAACTACATGTTTCACCACGGAGGAGAGATTTATTTACACTACTGAGGTCGAAATTCATCACGACACAATTATAGTATCCCTGTAAAATATTTCATCATCATCAAGAATTTCACTCCACATAACCCTGTAAAGATACATTACAAATACATTTTAATCCTTACCATAATCAGTATGGATTTTATTCATCTAAAAAATTTTGGTGTCATTCTTCCACCATCGAAATAAAGAATTCATGAATAAGGAATTCCGGAGAATACCAAGTGTCTTATTTATTCTCAAAGGTATATATTAAAAAGGTAACCACTAGATTCCTATGTCATCTGAAACGGATGGAATCATATCATATTTATCCAACAATTTTGTGGCAGTCTTTGTCATTTTGCATGTATTCATGTTCATCTTTTGGTTCGTATGGGAACCCGGTTTCTGGATTATTTTTTGGTTTCTGACTGTGTACTGTGTGGTGGAATTTTTCTACAAAGCGCCCTACAAATCCATGGACTTTTTCCAACATCCTCTCGATTCTTTAGTCAACCCCATCACCTTGTTCAACCTTGTCGCCATCATCCTCTTTTTCTACGTCGTCGTCTTTATTTTTGGCATCCCCATGAACGAAGGCTCCAAACAATGGTACATCACCGCCATCGAAGCCGCCTTGTGGACCGCCTTTACCTTTGTACTCTTTCTCGACTTTTTCAAATACGTCATGAATACCAATCTGCTAAGCAACGTCCTCGGCAAAGATGACAACCTCGGCCACATTGGCACCTACATCGTGAATATTTTCAATGGCACCACCTCCGTACCCACAACAACCACCAAACCAGGGTCTATAGGTGGAGCTGCTGGAGCTG
>Ga0114968_10000887_pt1 | contig 22830 bp, 34 predicted proteins | sample M_130807_EF_Meta_FD_87020 | JGI IMG/M metagenome (GOLD analysis project Ga0114968, IMG submission 87020) | Freshwater microbial communities from Lake Montjoie, Canada to study carbon cycling - M_130807_EF_MetaG | ecosystem: Environmental > Aquatic > Freshwater > Lake | place: Lake Montjoie... | reverse complement strand
TATGTGCAAGAGTACAGGTGCCATGGTCTTTCCGGCATTACTCAATGCCCACGGCACAACAAATGCCAATACCAGTGGAAGAAACATCACAATCCATTTCATTACTCCGGTAAAGAAAAATGCGAGTAGTGATGGCGTAGTTCCCACAAAATAACTGACAATCATACTGGTCACTACAGCCAACCCCATATGACCATACACACGAGCCATAGCAGTATTAATAGACTCGGCTCCTCTATAACTACTTCCGTAATAACTGGTTCCGTACATAATTTACTCCTTTGTTAAAAATGGTTTAAGATCAGGAGGTGAGTAAGTAATAGGTTTAAGAACTTTTCCATCTTCACGCTTTCTCACCATTCCAGTTTCTCGATCAATCTTACTGAGGTTTGAACGCATAACTTCCTTCCACGCTCCTTCAGCATCTACTCCGAGACTGTGTAGTGCTCCGACAGTAACCACTAGGATATCGATCAGTGCGTCCAGTTCCTCTAAACGGTCGTTGCGAGCAAATGCTACAGAGTGCTCTTCCATTTCTTCTCTAATAAGTTTTAGATAAAGTCGATACTGATCTTCGTCATATTTACCAACGACTTGATCGCAGGCCCGCATAAACTTTTCTTGATCACGAAAAATGTTCATTTACTTTTCCTCTACTAGTCTTAGAATTTTTTCACTATAAACATGTAGCACACCGCGGTCGTCCTCCACTACTAATCGAATTGCTCCGCTGAGTTTTGGAAACACGCAAACAACGTGTCCTACAAATTGATAATCCCCGCCGACCTTTTCCACAAGGTCACCTACTCGAAATTGTGCATTTTCCATTATTATCCTCTTATTCCCGTTGTTGATTTTTGTACCGTGGGCCCACTGCTTTCGAAGTCTATACCAGCGGCCCTTCCTTCATAGCACCGCCCATTCCAGACCATGTTTAATTTAACTTCTTTGTTAATAACTACATTTAGTTTTTTTTGATAGGCGAAATCAGCAACTACTGACTCTGCCAATTTTCCATTTCGTAAATTTTTAACCTGGCATGTTTCACCGTGTCTGATAATATCCGACATCATCGACCCCATTTTAAATAATATTCTGTTGCTCTTGGTCCTGGCAGTTCTGCCATTACTGCGTATCTATACCCAAAGGTGTTGTAATCCACGTCCCTACGCCAGATCGGCGGTTCTATGGAATGTTCCATTACCCACTTGCCCTTTTCACTTTCTTGCCAGTCCCAAAGCGGTTGGGCAGCATAAATGTCTGGATCCTCGGCATCACCTACGCTAAATGAGTGTACCACAATTTTATGTAGTTCCTCAATGGATCCATCTTCCCTAATGCGTTTTCTTATTCTGCCCATACTAAATTATATAGTGTAATGAATTTTTCAGCATCTTTCTTACGTTTGAAATGCCACATGTTCCAGGCCTGTCTGCTGACGTTGTCCCAAGTCTCTAATTGTTTGGAGGACCATATTACCCGTTGATCTAGACTAGGCGTATCATAAGAATTCCCGGCATCGTGAAAAATGCCCCAATCTTCGGCAATTTCCAAAATCCAGATTCGATTAGCTAACCTAAGTTCGGGTTTTATTTTCGGACCACGATTCATAAATTCTTGTAAAACATCAATATCGGGCTGTAACATACGCAGGGTATGCTGCCAGGGGTTGGTATTCATTGAGGTTTGTTTCGTTTTTTGTGAAAGTTTCGAGGCCGAGGTTTTTTAAATTCTTTGAAAACCAATGGAGGAAGAACTGCTGTCTGCTGAGATCTTTCCATGGCCGCATAGATTTCGTCAGGACTAGGATCTCTATCTTCAAGAAGATGTCCTTCGAACTCTTCTACCGAATCAACTGACTTATCAAGATTGATACCGGTTCGAGCCAATATCTTATGTTCTGCTGATTTACTAGTCAAAGACCTAAAGCCGCCTACTGGTCCCTCGGCGTCTTGACTGATAGTTTCCCATGTTCGAACTTCTATTAGTGGCTCGATATGACTGTCTACAGCAATAACATAGTGTACGGTAGAAGGATCAAATCCGTCAAAATTGATATTAAATCGATGAATAATTTGCCCTTGTGATGGTTTTTCATTTGAAACGGAGATACCGTAGATCCAGACAGTATCTCCGATGTCGTAGCGTGTCTTAACCATTCGTTACCTGTTTTTGATTTTTGCTCTCTAACAGTTCTCGAACAAATTTGATGGCCTTACGATCAGCATCATAAACGTATTCTTGATCTTCTTCGTCATCTGATCGCAAGGTTACAATAACGCCATTCTTGACCTTACGAATTTCAATTGATTCGTAGTGCATGATTATTACCTTTTATTTAGGAACGCTGAGATTATAGTTAAAGTGGAAAATACCAATGTGAGCTACTTCTTTGCTCAACTCTTGATCACACCAAATTTCATAACCTGCTTTCTGCACCTGTTGGCAAAAGAAAATGTCTTCGCCAATTTCTAAGTTCAATGACGGAATAAATTCCTGCAGATAATGAGGCTGAGGAACACGCTCATAGACTTCTCTTTTTACCATAACCAAGCCGTGTGGAAGAACATCAATCAATTCCATCGGAGGACTAGCATCTGTGGTTTGAAATTCTCTAAAATTTCCAGAGCTTCCACTCATACCGGTAAAGTTAGGATTAGGGAAACGACGACGACGATAGTTAGCACCTACAATTGGTTTGTTTCTCTTCAATAGTCGAAGAGGAGCATCAATAGGGAATTTCATGTCGCTGTCTACCCAGAATAGATGACTAAATTCGCTCTTTAGAAAGATTTCAACTAGGTTACGTCTAGCAATAGTGATCACTGATCCGATGTTGAAAGCACAGTTAATCTTGATTCCATTTGCTACCATGTTGGCAGCAGCCATGGCCAAGTGCTGTGCAAATTCTGCATTGACCATTTCCATTGCAGGGACCGCAATCATCACGCTGGGTGCTACTGGGTCAATGGGCCTAAAGCTGCCTGCCGCCGAAGCAGGTTGAGCATTGTTCCCACCAGGAGGAGGAAAATTTAGCCTATTTTGAGTTGCTGCTGTAGGTAGAGCACCACCAGGTGCAGCTGGTTTGGTATAGCTGGGAATATTAAGTTTGCCCTTTTTCATTTGAATCCTTTATGGTTTATTTTTTATGGCAGGAATTTACAATATTCATAAATTCTAATCTCACAGACGGATCACTTTTAAACACTCCGCCCAATTTACTGGTTGTAGTGGAACTACCGACGTCCTCAACTCCTCTGCTCTTGACACAAAAGTGTTGAGCATCAATGACCACTGCAATGTTGTCTGTTCCTAAAATATATTGTAGGGCATGATATACCTGTTCAGTGAGTCTTTCTTGAATCTGAGGACGTTTGCTGAAATATTCCACCACTCGATTAATTTTGCTTAGGCCCAGAACCTTGTCTTTGGGAATATAAGCTACAGTGGCCAATCCATCAATCACAACAAAATGGTGTTCGCAGTTGCTTTGCACATTGATATTGCGTTCGATAACCATTTCATCGTAACGCATTTTGTTGCTGACTGTGGTGCATTTAGGAAATGCATCATAATCTAGGCCCCAGAAAATTTCATTGACATACATCTTAGCCACACGCAGAGGAGTTTCAGCAAGACTGTCATCGGAGAGATCTAGTCCTAGACTCAGCATTATTTCTTCAAACAGTTTTTCAATTACACCAATCTTGCTCTTTCGATCAATGTATTGACCTGTTTCTTTAACCGGAGTTTCCACTCCGCATTTCAATAGGTATTCGTGAATTTCACGGCCCAATTCAGGGTCAGTTTTAGTTTTGTTATATGACATAGGTTCCTTCCTTACACGGATTTTGATTTGAGTTTGCTACCTTTATGCAGCTGAAATTATTTATTGGTTTAAAAAACATGCAAGTTTATTTTTGATACCTAAGTATACACTGAACTTGCTGTAGTGTCAAGTTTCTAATCATCTATTTTGGTAAAAGAGACATTACGGAATTCATAATGTCTCTTTGATTTTTGACTAATTAAATTGGGTCATTATTGTTCTACGGCGTCGTAGTCCTGTTTGCCGCAACCGCACTCGGGGCAAAGAAATTCGTCGCCTAGTTCTTCCCACTTTCCTTCTAGTTCTTCATCGTGAACATGCCCACAAACGATACAGGTATATTTAATCATAGAGCAATACCTCCAGTTGTTGTTTATAAGCAGCCGCATGACGCTGTTCTACTCGTGCAAGAGCAGCAAAACGCTTCTCGGCTTTAATCAAGATAGCCTTAAATTCTTCGCTGTGTTCGCGGCTTTCAGCGGCCTGATCACGAAATTCTGAAACAGATTTTAGATCTCCCTCGGCTTGGGCAATAGATTCAAACTGAGGATACATTTCTGTATACTCATAAGTTTCACCTGCAATGGCCTTGGTTAGACATTCTTCGGTATCGGGTTTGCCAATCAGCAGCTCTAAATGACCCCAAGCATGTTTCAGTTCTTGATCCGCAGTATGCTCGAAATGTTGAGCAATATCTTCATGCCCTTCTTCTCGGGCAATACGAGCAAAATATCGGTATTTGACATGTGCCATTGACTCGCCGGCCAACGCACTCTCTAGATTTTTCAGTGTAGCTGACATACATTTCTCCTTTGTGTGTGTAGTCTTACATGTATTATATATGCTTTTAGGTTGCTAAATCAAGAGGATTTTCACGGTTTTTGTTAAGGAAAATTTCTATAGGTGTTATTGGAAAATTCGTTTACTGCAAGGGCTTTAGGGATTCATTTTAAATTTCATGGCCAGATGTTTCAATTTTCTTTCGTAAGGGTGTCTCAGCAGCAGATCAAACACTCTTCTGCTGGGATTATTTGATATTAATTGCAGACGATGTTTTACAGTAACAAGATTAGCATAATGCTTATCATAGTAATCTTTAACTTTTTCAAACCCTGTTAATTTTTCCGTTTGAGCAATCACAGGAAATCCAGATTCTAGATAGTCATCTACTTTTCCCTGATATCCCTGTTTCATAAATATTTTTGATCTTTCAAAAATGCTATAGGCCAATTCGGGAGTTTCTAGAAAAAAATATGGCACCATAGTTTTACGAGATTCAGCGTACCTTATTATGCCTGTCATGGCATAGGTAATTGCAGCACCGTAGGGAACCAAAAAATTTCCACTAGAAATAACTGTTCCCTCTTGAATCAACTCGGCTATTTTCATATGGACACACACTTGCGGGCTTGAGCAATTAAATGTAGTGGCATAGTGCTCGTATTCTTCTTGATAAAATTTAAAAATATCTAGATTTACGTAAGAAATATTAATAGAATACTGTTTTGAAAATTGTTCTAGGGTTTCTAAATCGTGGTCGTTTAAGTTAAAATTATATCTGGCTGATATGGTATTGAACTTGACTCCAGAAATATGCCACGCATACAACATGGCCTGGCTGTCTATCCCTCCACTGACCATTAACGTATATGGAGGAGGATAATTTTTTTCAATCTCTCGAATTGTGTGTAGTGCTGCCTCTAGTGAATTTAATTTTTCAAAATTTTCTACCGTAAAATCCATTATTAGGCTATTATCTTCTTCAGAGATTTTAACCCATTTCATGTTATACACATAACATATCTATATATTGCAATAGCAATAGCCAGGTGTTTCGGGCGATTGGGGTTTGCAGTCGCCATACCAGCAATATATAAATCCTCCAAATTATGCACAATAACAAGACTTTCTAGTTGCTGGCGTTTTACATCCGAAACTTTGGCATGTTTGGCCTGGAAAATAATTTTCACAATCATCAAAACACGCGATACCGTTTAATACTCCACTGGGACAGAATGCATCGGTTGAGCAGGCAAAATCATCAAGATTAATTTGTAAAATAGGATCATCGGCGGAGATTTGAGTTTTATCAAAATCGTCACTTAGAATTCCTATTACTACAGTAACATCTCTAATTTTGTCATTTATATTAGTAATTCGTATTAGAGAATTAAAAATTTGATAATTTCCAACAACTGAGTTAGCAATGCCGTTAATATTTCCGCTAGGAATAAAGTAAAATCCATCGGGTAAAGGTTCGATAATTTCTACAGTTTTAGTAGTAGTTGGATTATAAATTTGAGTTAATCCCTTAAGAACTCCTATCTTTACGCTCATTTCGTAATGATCTAATTCATTAACATCTAATATTGTGCGGTTGACCAAAGTGGAAACACAATTTGCTGATCCTGCATATTTAGGATCTAATAAATCCATTAATCCTTTTCTTCTTAAGCTAATCCCTGATAATAATGAAACGGGTGCATTTTGAGTAAATTCTGGCAGGGTATGATCACTAAAAAGCCTATCTGCTAAATTATACGCTAGAACACCGCTGTGTATTCCTGCAGAAATACTTGTTCCCGCACTGTATCCATAACTCTCATTTAATAATGCTACCCAAATTTTTTCTCCCGGAGCCCATCCATCTAGTTGTCCACTATTAACCTCATTAGCGGTATTACTGATCACCGATGGTTCGGAATAGTTTGAAAAATTACTGGGTTCAAAACTAGAACCATAAGATCCCATAGTTATCACTTCAGGCATAGATGCCGGAGTAACATTTTCAATAGGTACTCCACTATTACCGGCCGCTGCTACAACAAAAATTCCTTGATTAATCAATGTTCTAATTTTGTTCTCTATATATTGATTCTTATCAATGTGCCAACTGCAATTTAATACCGCGGCCTGCTGGTTATTGATTGAAAAATCACCCAATACAGAATCTAGAGCGTTTAACATGTCACTTTGCCTAGTTGGTTGATTTTTATCAAATATTTTAACAATTTTTAAAGTGGCATTAGTCAGCCCGCAAGATTTTCCTGATATAACGCTAGCAATGGCGGTTCCGTGACCGCTGGTATCTAGGAAATTATCTGTAATTGAAAATAGGTTTACAATGGTAGAATCTAAAAATTCTGGATGGGTCGCATGTATGCCACTATCCATAATGTAGACTGATACTCCGTTGCCTTTTCGACTCAAGGTAACTGTCTGGTTATCAAAATCGGGTTCGGATAGAACATAGTTTTTCCACCAATCTTTTTCATCCGTTGTTGATATATTAATTGAGGGATAGTTAGGGTTAATTATGTTATAGTATTGATTAACAGGAACAAATTCCCCCAATGGGATAATTGCAGTATCATCGTCGTTAACAACAGATTCGACAATATTAGTTGTTGGTGGCGTAGTTTCACTATTGACTAAGTACACCTTTAAAAAATTGTTGTATACTTTAATAACAGTACAACTATTTTCGACAAGATATGTAGTAATCTCATTATCGGTAGCAACAGAATAAAAGTCTATAATATATTTCATATCTAAGTTTCCTGAGATTTATCAACAATAGGGATGCTCTTCCACTTACCGATTGGGCAAGATTGTGAAGGCATATAGGTTTTAACAGCCATAAAGCATCCGCATTTTTTACAACTATTAGTTGAAGCAAAAAACCATTCACACTTTTTGCAAATATCGTATCTAATGTTTCTTTCTTCTTCAGATAACTTTATCTTCCCCCATTCTATATCTGCAGCAAAGGCAGCTTCTTCGGCTTTTGCTGCAAGTTGGTTTATTTTATTTTTTAGTTTATCTAGCATTACATATATTCTTTAATAATATTTATATATTATTACCTTCAAACAATTGCCTTACTGTGTTAGGGTGAAGAATGATATCTGTTGTTAGATTTGTTCTTTCTTTTTTTTGAGCTATTTTTCCAGAGAAAAATGTGTTAAACGATACAGTGTATCTAGGATATGGATCAAAATTAGGACGAGTTCCGTGAATTAATGAACTAGGAAATAATATTAATTTTCCTTTTTCTGGTCTGATTTTTCCTGTTATTGTTGTAGGATGATCAAATAATTCCAAACCTATATTTTTTACGGTTCGAAGGAGATCTGTTTTTCCTAACTCAAAAAACGGATTTTTATAATAAAACATAGTTTCTGCTTTATCATGAGTAGTGAGGTAGAATATACCGCTTATTACTGAATTAGAATGTAAATGTGTATGATGTTTTTCTAATTTAGAAGATTTGTTAACCCAACAAGCTATAATTGGTAATGATACATCATCGTTAAAATATATTTTACAGACTTGGTCAATGCATTGGTCAAACCAATCAAACAAATTCTTATTATAAAAATGATCTCGATCTGCTATTTCATTATCTATATTTTTAACAAAAACTGAAGATAATGCTTGGTTATAGATTTCGTCGGTCAATGATTCTTCACAACTAAATTCATAAAACGGAACTGAAAGAAGATGGTTAATAATCATACCTGATACTCTTTATATTAAATATTTATATGCTTACAGAACTCACATGGAAAAAAGTACACTATGTATGGAAGAGCTATCTCTGGCCAGATCGATCTAGTCCTATAGAACCGAACAGTGCCATGTGCCATCTCGACGGGTACGACATGGTCAATATGAGTTCGACTCCTACATTTTTTGGCTATGTTATAGACGATTTTATTGTAGGAGTTAATAGTGGTCACGCTTGCCCTAATCAAAATAACTATCGAAGTCGCGGACTATGGGTCGATCCTGATTACCGAGGTCGAGGAATAGGTCAACAACTGCTAACTGCTACAATAGAACAAGGACGTAAAGAAGGATACGACCAAATATGGAGTTATCCTAGGCAGACTAGTTGGCCAACATACAGTGCAGTGGGATTTGAATTAACCAGTGATTGGGCGTCTAGTGAAACTAGCGAGGCTAATGCCTATTGTGTATATTCACTACCATCACGACTGTTATATCTCTTCTCCGGATCAAAATGACCGAAAAGATCATAATTGGGTTCTCCAGGCAGCACACGTTTGCCCACAAACCAGTTACCGATATGATTGATTATTTTACGACCATAATAGTTTCTGACATTGGCAGAAAGACGACCATGATGGTCTAGTAGTACTTTGCCAATCATGCCCTCGTTTAGGTTGAAATCGTAGTGATTACGATAGGGTATTCTTGTTACATCTAGTGCATAAAGACTGGCCATTGGGCTAAAGATTGTGCTTTCTTTTCTGTATCTAAAATTTTTATAGATAAAATCATCGGCAGCTGGAGCAGGATCAACTTCGTTTTGATACCAACCCTGTCTGGCCAATTGTACCTGACTGATTGTGGGATCTTTTTGCAGCAGTTCTATTAGATCGGTGATTAATACAGGTTCTAAAATTTCTACATCATCTTCTTGATGAAATACATAATCATAATTTCTGTCTTTGATTAGATTCCAAAATTCTGTCCAGGTGGCACTGAGACCTAAATTTTCTCTATGAAGATGAACTTCTTTGTATCCATACAAATTAACTAATCCGGTCAGCAGATTGTTATTGCGTGTTTTGGGAAAATCGTCGATGAAAATTTTTTCTACATGGCATCCGTAGAAATTTAAATTGCTCTGTGCCCTCAGTGTAGGTATTAGATATTCTAACCTATTGGTAGAAAATATGACCTGACAAATTCTATAGGTCATTGGTGCTGTCCAGTATTGAAAAAGAAAGTTTGAAACAGTCGACCGTTATCCTTGTTATCACCAAAATAGTCTAAACTGGCATGAAACAGATCTCCACGATACAGTATAAGTCTGTTGTACTTGTTGCCTATGCGATCAAATAGGTCCCATTTGGTATAATCATAGCCTTCGTGATCTTTGGTTTGTCTACTGTGTTCTCCAGTGGCCTTGTGCCTGTAAAGACCAGTTCCTCCTGTGTAGGGAGCATCGGGTGTTAGATAGCAAACTCCTGCCCAAGTATTGTAATGGTCACTGTGAATCCAGGTTCGATCATTGGAGGTAGCAATTTGAAATGCTCCTGTATAGCCAGTGTTTTCAAACCATTCAGTGACAGGTCCAACGGTCTGCATCCAATAGCCGATACAGTTTTTAACGTCATCTGGTAGATAAGGTTTGGTTCTCAATCCGGGAAAGTTGCCACTGATTGAAAAATCTTGCCCAAGAGCATAGGCTCGAACCGCATCAGGATCTGTATAAAAATCATCAATGATCATCAACTGCAGATTCATCAGTACCTCAAGAAATTTCCATTTGATCCGTCCCATCCATAGACTATCCACGGCATTTCTACAATATCCGACTCAAACTGACGAGTAAAATAGTACAGCAGCGTTTCTACGTCATAGCTTATGCTTGAAGGATTTGAACAAAATTCTGATATAACTCTATAGATGTCAATCATTTGATCATGATAAGATCTACTCCAGCCATAGAGCACACTGCAATATTGATACAGTTTATTGTCACCTTGTAGCTGTCGGCGATCGACCATGGCATATGGCCAGTTCTCATTCCATTCAAATTTCAAAGGTGATTTGAAAAACAGTCCTCCATGATCCACATGATCAAAAAATTCAATGCTGAAATGACTGTCTATCAAATATCTACCACTGAATTTGAAGAAATAGTCATATGGTTCAAGGTCTTTGCGGAACTTGATTAAGAATGAATAGATCAACAGTTGTTCACAGTAGCTCTTGTTGGCGTGTGTAGTCACCGTCTCGAATATTTCTGGAATTAATTCTTTGACACTGACATAGACTAGATTTTTTTGATAAGACAACAGGCTGCGATACACCGCATAGTTTTCACTGATGTCTAGCAGAAACAAAGTGGTTTCGCTGTCGCTGGCCTGATCCCAACTGGCCAGTGTGGCCACCGTTTGTCTAAATCTTTCTTCATTGCCAAAATGGCTGCGAACAGGGCTATAGGTCAATGGATGATTATTATTGACATCAATGGCACTGGTAATGATGATGGCTTTTTTCATGGTCTATAGAAGTCTGCTGCCTTTATTTTTGTAAAGTATTCATGAAACTGATCATGCACTACCTCTTCAGAATAGTTATCCATAGCCCATTGACGGCAGTCTTCGGATTTGATTGAATCAATGTTTTCTAAGGCCTGCACAAAGTCACGCATTTCTCTACAGCGAAATCCAGTAACTCCATTGACCACCGTGTCAGCAAATCCACCCCAATCTGTGGTAATGGCTGGAGTACCGCTGAAATAGCCTTCAACCACCATATTGCCAAACGGTTCAACATAGTAGGTTGGTCCAATAACGGCTATGGCATCACGCATGAGACTACGTCTTTGATCTACATCGCAGGAACCCACACAGGTAACATGATCAGGTATGCTGGTATAACCTAAATCTTTAAGTTCTCCTGGACCGGCTATAATTAATTTGTGTCCACTACGCTCTGTGGCCTGTATGGCCACATCGATGCCTTTGTTTTGTATCACTCGACCAAAGCACAAGACATAGTCTTTTTTGTCTTTGGAAAATTCAAATTCGCTGGGAGTAAATGCATTGGGGATGACAGTATCATACCAACTGGGGGTCATCAGCAGATCTTTGTGCCCGTAGTACATGTGCATTTGGGCGTAGCTGGTAAATGCTCTAAAGGGAGCAAATATGGCCTTGACATCATAGCCAATGCTAGGCTCTACAATCGATAGATCAGAATTAGCATAGGCCGCTTCTCGATTTTCCCAACCATGGAAGCACATGATAAAATCTTTGGGATTTTTTCTTCGTGCAATTTCTTCCCCTGCCCGTTGATTATACAATTTAACATTGGTATTATGATCGTTGTAGATCTCAGGGAGACAGACAACAGTTTCACAAGGAACACTGCTGCCTGCTATACCGTAGTGAACGCAGTTCCATCCCAACCGTTGCATGTTCCCAACAAACTTGATTATGGCAACGGCAAAGGCATCTATTCTTAGATCAATATGTACCGGCTTACTGGGATTACTGAGTATGTGCAGAGTGGAGGTCATATTAGACTGAACGCCACTCTACTCTACCATGTTGGTCAATTTTGGCAATACTGGTCATGCGTTGAATTTCAATGTAGGTCCTCTGTTCAGTCACAATAGATCCTCCCCTCTTGAGGAAATCCTTGACCGTAAGATCTGCAGTTTTATTCAGTGGCTCAAATTTTTTAAATTTTACTGGTTGCATGACTCACCTCCCCTTGGTGAAGTTATCGTACCTTTTTTAGGTATTCAATGCCAAACTGACGTTGTTGTAGTTCTAACAATGCAGAAACACTGGCACTGGTATGCTGCTCATTAAGCCGGTCTCTTCGAGCAATTTCTCTGGCTCGTGCTGCTGTGGCAATGATCATTTCAAATTTATTGCCGCCCGCATTACGAACACAAAGTTCTGTGTCAAGAGATGGACCACGACTGAGTTTGGTTTTTTTCAAAATACTATCCTATACATTAATACATTAATACATTAAATGGAGCGGGGTACGAGAATCGAACTCGTGACTTCAGCTTGGAAGGCTGAGGTAATACCATTTTACGAACCCCGCAGAAATTTTGGTGCCCCTTGACAGAATCGAACTGCCGAATCCGGATTACAAAACCGACGTTTTACCACTAGAACTAAAAGGGCAAACTTTTTAAAGTGTTTCTATTATATATGTTTTCCTGCTGCCTGTCAAGAAGTTTTTTGATATTGTGTAGCCGGTAGGTTTCGAACCTACAAAGGCTATGTCTATGACTTCGCCCCATCCTGCCTATGCAGAGGTATGCCTATTCCACTCACGGCTACACTACTAATTATACTTTTTATTTTTTAATAGGTCAACTATAAATATGATAAATGGAAGATTGCTGTGAATTTCTATCAAGATCTCGATTTGGATTCCCAGTGTTCATTTGAGCAAATACGCAGACAATATAAAATACTGGCACAAAAATATCATCCCGACAAAGGCGGTGATGAAGATCGATTTAAACGCATAAAGTTGGCCTACGAAGTACTTAGCGATCCAGTTAGGAGAAAAGAGTACGACGCTACTGGAAAATTCAACGAAGATTTCACTATTCGAAGCGAAGCACTATCAAGGCTTAATAACATGATAGTTCAGTACGTTCCTACACTAAATCCAGAAGCAGAAGACCTGCTGTTTAAAATGCGTATGGATTTACAAAGAACCATGGAAGAAACTCAACTTGAAATAAATCGCACCCAAGAAAAGATCAATAATTCTCGTAGAACGTTTGATCGATTGTGGCTCAAAACCACCGGTGAAAAAATGCTGCATGATTTTATTCAAACAACAATTAAAAACTTTGAAGGGCATTTACAAAATACCATACGGCAAATGTCTATTCTCAATCTCATGATTGAAATATTGGAAGATTATCATTTTGGTCCAAATGAATGGCGTCCATTGTTAAAGGACGAAAGAGATTGAACACCTACTAAATGTAGTCTTTGGTGTTCCGAGCAATTGATAAAAGTATGGGGTAATCTGGTATCTACCCAGTAAGATGAACCTATTTTTAGGTTTTCTATCAATCCACTTTTAAAAACAAAATAGCATTCTGGATTAGTTATTAACGGTATATGTATTCTAGGGGCTGTGTCGTAATGCATGCTATAGCAGGCGAAAGGATAAACCCACATCAGTCTGGTTCTTTTTAAATTGTATTCTTGTATAATTTCTTCAAAGATAGTATCTTTAAAAAAAGGATTTAATTTATCGTACGCCAATTCTCTACCTTGACTAACTCCTACAGCACTGGTCCAGGGATTTTCCATATTGAGATATTGTAATCCTGTTTGCTTGCCTTTATGACCGTATTCTGTCCATACCATATCAGATTCTAATTTAGAATAGGATTCTAGTATGGGAGTTATATCAATGGGTTTGATAGATTTTATCATTTGGCTATTTCTTTATAATTATACAATCTTGAAAACATCCTCCAGAAGGATCGGTGGATTTCTCTAAAGAAAAATCATAATCAATCAATAGGCTTGCCAAATATTCTTTTTTATAAAAAGATAAAAACATACCATCACTGGGCTCTTTTGCGGTTTTATTGTCAATAAGGTAAACATAATCTTCTGTTTGAATACTATCACAACTGCCAAAGTCTTTTACACGTTTCTGATAAAAAAAGTCCAATGCTATTGGATTTTCTTTATTTAACCACGTGATAAACATTTTTTTACCTGGTTTTAGTTTGGTATAGAGCCATGCTATAGCATCTAACATATCTTCTTTAGCTGTATGTGTTATAACACTATAACTTATGATACAGTCAAATTGATCATTTATTTCCGGCCAAATATTTTTATGACCTGTTGGATTGTACATGAAATTATGTTTGTCATAATGAATAAATTTTGCATTTGGAAACATTGCTCGTCCAGACTGTAATGCATTCAAATCTACATCTATGCCGGTGTACATGTTTTGTGCAAATAAATTTTCGCTACTTTCTAAAAACTGACCGTAGTTACAACCATAGTCCAACACAGATCCTGTAATCGGTCCTTGATTTAATTGACGAAAATATCTATATGAATTTAAAAAATAGTTAATTTTCGGCATTGTAAACTTTCTTAAAATAAATTTGGCTCCGGTGGAGAGAATCGAACTCCCACAGGCAGATTTGGAGGCTGCTGTACTACCACTATACTACACCGGAATAAACTTGGCGATCTTGCGGGGAATCGAACCCCGATATCCGACTAGACAGGCCGGTATAATAACCACTATATGACAAGACCAAACTTTGGTGGAGGCTCTCCGATTCGAACAGAGAAGGCACTAAGACAACGAATTTACAGTCCGCCCCCGATACCATTACGGGACTAAGCCTCCAAACTTGGTAGTAGACTAGGGATTCGAACCCTACCGTTCCAGCCCATCTGACCAGTCTCCGGGAATTATAAGGCCCCGCCGCACACCAGTGCTGTCTACCATATTGAAACACACTAAACCTAATGTGCTTGAATATGGTGTCAGTGTTGCTGACTAAGGAATCCCGACGCCCAGTGCTAAGAGAACACCTATTCGTCACCCTACTCTTACCATATTGAAATACACTAACCTAATGTGCTTTAATATGGTGTCACTCTCCTGACCACTTTTAACGGATGGGGTAGAGCCTTGAGTGACGTGTCTTAGACAGGCTTTATTCCTGGTTACGTAACCATTTTGGTGCCCCAGCCCGGACTCGAACCGGGAAAAGCATGGCTTCTAAGACCATTAGGTGTACCTGTTTCCACTAGCCACCGGGGCAAATATACAATTACTATGGAGTAGAAGGTGAGATTCGAACTCACGATTTTACGGATTTGCAATCCGGTGCGTTGGACCACTCCGCCACTTCTACATCATATTTTGGTGCGAGATACCAGATTCGAACTGGTACGCCTATTAAGCGGCGGGTTTTAAGCCCGCTGGGTCTGCCGGTTCCCCCAATCTCGCGTAAATTTTCAATTATTTTTAAAGAACAACTGCTAACTAAGTATCTATTATATGACAGCAATCTTGTATTGTCAATGGCCTGTGGCTAATATACCACATATTTAATCTACTGCAAGATCGGGCTCATTGCGTCCAGATTTTTGTTTGACTTTGACTTTGACCTTGCTGGCAAGATCTGCTGCCACCATTAGCTTTTTCAATTCGCTTTTGTTAGGATGATTAGCCATGGCAATCATGGTTTTTAGTTCTTTGGGCATACGATATGCCGATGTTGGTTTGTTTGACATAATTCCTAAATATTTTTGTTATTGGCGGAAGCGGAGGGATTCGAACCCTCGGACCAAGTTTCCTCGGTCCGCAGTTTAGCAAACTGCTGATTTAAGCCACTCATCCACACTTCCATGTTCTAATTATATATGCCTGTGTCTCTGTAGTCAACCGTTATTTTGGTGCCTCGTGACAGAATCGAACTGCCGAAACCGCCGTGTAAAGACGGAGTTATACCATTTAACTAACGAGGCTCATTTGGTCGGGAATAAATGTATCAGTTGCTCTTAAATCAAATTCTCGTAGTAGAGATCTAGAACCTTATAGATTTCTTCAGTGACTTCCTGCTTGACATTTCGATGTTGATCAATTAACTCGCACAATTGAAAGAATGCATTGCTGTGAAAACAATAGTGCCCGGCCATAGAGACCTTGGCATCATCATTACCGTCAATATGCCACTTACGCCATTTGTTACTGGCCAGCACAGTGTTTTCATATTCAGCTGTATCTATGCCAAACTCTTTGGCCAAATTTAATACTGTTTTGGTTTCAATAACTCCCAGCTGTGGTGCAATGTTTAAGGCATGTACTCCTGTCCTAGCTCTTGATTGAATCTGTTCAGCGGTTAGGTAATCAGCATTATGTTCTTTGAGTCTGATGCCGGCCTGATTGGCAATGGCCACCAATTGCTTAACCACATCAAATTTAACCTCACCCACCTGACGATCTTCCATGACCAAACTGCCGGTTTGTGCTACCACAAACTGCATGTTAGGAAACTGCTTGGCAAATTTAATCGAATCACTGTACTTGGATATACTGGTTTCTATGCCTATGTTTTCCTCAGTGCCAAATTCAAAGGCTATATTAGGATTCAACTTTAGACAAAAATCTATTAACTTTTCTGCTACCCTATAGGTATTTTGGCATCTGGAAGTGTCAATGTGTATGAGGTCAAATCCATTTTCAATGTCTGCTGCTATGGTTTTCTTTGTGGCTTCGACCGCGGCATTTAGATTTAACGATTTTTCACTGTCTAAAAAGTATGGACCGCAATGATCTCTACAAATTTTGGTATACTGTGATTTAACTGGATTTACTCTTTGAGCAAACTGTTCGGTGGTCATTACATAGCCGCTATCTCTGTCTATTTGATTGCGGCTGGCGATCAACATTAATGGTCTAGACTTGTCAGCGGAGTAAGACACTATGGCATCGATTATGGTGCCGCTCATAGGGCCAAACCCTAATCTAAAATTATTCAAGTCCATTGATTACTCTCTCCAGGTATAGGCAAGCATCTAGCACAGCACCGCTTCCGCCTGGGCTGGATGTTACATACTTGGCCACCTGTTTGGCTTCAATACGAGCATTGGCCGGAGCAATTCCTACCTTGACTCTGGCCAGTATGGGGGCATCATTATAGCCATCGGCAATAAAGGCTGTGGTTTCAAAATCACAATTGCGTTCAAACCATCCCATTCTATCTTCTTCACTGACCAATTGAAGTTGACTGGGATCATACTTCCAATCGGTTACAATTCTGGCATAGGTAATGTCCCATCCTGTGTAGTCGGCAGTAATAAAGGTAATATCATTTAGATATTTTTTAATGATTTTAAATCCATCCTTGTCGTGAGCACCAAATACTTTGAAAATTTTACCTGCACTGCTGTATAAAATATGTCCTGTATTGAGAACACCATCGACATCTAGTACCAGTTTGTTAATCATGATCTAGCACCTGCGATTGATTTATATTGTGATGGGTCTACTTCAAGCCCTGTGTATAATTTGTATTGTTTCATAAATTGATATTGATAAAATTCTTGACCACTAATATAGGTTATTTGATCAGCCTGTTGGGCAAGTTGACCGGGCTTAACAGCTAAGTCTACGACTAATGTTGTTTGATTTGACAGATAATCCAAGGGACTGGTATTGTCTACAGTTCCTATGGCTGTGCAATTTATTATAACATCGCAAGATTGATGACGATCGCTCCAATTGCCTAAACTCCTACTAATTGCAATAACTCTTTGATATTTATTAACGGCCAAATGCCTCAAAAACATTTTGCCTATACATCCATTACCTAATACCAATATTTTATCATTGTGGTTAATATGTTTACAGACTCCTTCTACTCCTGCTAGGTCAGTATTATAACCAACGAATTTGCCATCTGCAACCACAATGGTGTTACAACTGTCATGTTCCAATACTGAAGAATCTTGATGATCGAGATATTCAATGACCTTTTGTTTAAAAGGCATACTGATGCTGATTCCTGAACAATTTCTAGATTGCTCTAAGGTATCTTGAAAAGTGTCAACGGTTGCTGCCAATGGCACATATTCAGCAGCAATTCCATCAACCTTAAAAAATTCTGTGTAGAAATATTGTCCCTGTCGACCTGGAAACTGACTTATGCTTACGTATTTTTTCATTGTTTGTAAGCAGATATTTTGGAAATTTTTCCTTCTTGATCAAAGGTGATCACATCTATAACCTTGATAGTAACACTGCTGTTGACAATTACTGATATTTGTGCGAATACTGTGTTGTCAGTTTCTGCCAATACTCCAATATCGACGGTGATGGTTTCTACACTGTTGAATATTTTTTGATTGGCAGCAACTACCTGATCAATTCCTTTTGCTGATATTTCCCAATCTGTTAACTCCACATCTTGTGAAAACATCTGCTCAAGTAGATCTATTCGTTTGTTACTGAAATTTTTAAAGTACTGTTTGATCAATGTAACTTTGTTCATAATCCTAATTCCTCAAATAATTTAATACCCAAGTACCATAGCAATTGATCAAATGGTGGTGTATGTAACGGAGACATGTTCCAGAATATGATAGGTATTAGAGTTCTTACTTTGGTATAAGACCATCCCTTGTTGATAATAAATTGTTTTAAACGATCAATGTAGATGTCGCTGTGTTCTATGCCAGGTACGTTCAAAGAAACATCGCCATTGTCGACAGTAACAGTAAAATTATTATTTTTAATATCACTGTAGTTGATGATAAAACCGCCCATTAGTTTGGCTAGGTCGTAATAGATATCACCAATTTCGACCATATCTGCAAATTCATGTCGCCAATCGATTACCTTAAATTTATTATCATCAGAAATAATCACATTGTCAAATTGCAGATCACCATGCATGTATCCCGGTAAGGTAGTATCAGTTAACAGCGACCAATCAATGTTGTTGAGGTAATAGCTAAACTCACGAACAGCAACACCATCAATAGTTTTGGCAGAAGGAAGGTTGGGATATTTTTCTAAAAATTTATTGATACGACCCAGTGTTTTGATTTTATAAAAATTATCAGTGGCCTGTGTAATATCTGTTTGCAATTGATGAACCCATACCTCTTGGTCTAACCATTGCAGTAGATCTTCAAATACAGCCGGATCATTGTGTTCGTATAAAGTAGTGCCGTCGAAATAGTCATAGGCAATCCATTGACCGCTACTGCCTACATGATCGGGATATACACTGGGATTGGTCTGTGATTTGATATATTTCTTTTGTGCAACGGTCGAGTCCTTCCACCATTTTGCCACACGGTTATTGCAAATGTAGGTAATTTCATCTGGTTTGGTAAAATTGTATTTTTGACTTCGTTGAACCGCGTCAGTGTAAATTTTCAAATTGCCAAAGTCTAACCAGGTGTCTAGAGTTTCAATTCGACTGCCTAAGGGAATGGTCCAAATAATTTCAGGACTAGGATGATCGTACAACTTATCCTTAAACTGTTGCCAGTCATGTATATACATCACTCCGGTCAGGGCCAGCCAACTATCGTCAACTGATTCTTTGAATTTCATACTGACAATTCGATCATTGTTAACTTCGAACATGGTATATTCATGACTGATATCAGCGTTGACCTTGGTCACAAAATAAGAATTCTCAGTTCTTACCTGACTGACAATATCTTGATTGTAATAAGTGTCGCAAGGTATATACCAAAATGGCCCATCAATTTTGGGTAACAGATGTTTGACAGTAAATCCCGGTCCAGTGTGCGGACCAGTCCATTCACTTATGGGAATAAATTCTATGTCTCGATCACCATAAGCCAATGTACAAAAATCACGTACCTGTTCGGCTCTATAACCTACAGGAATAAAAAATTTTGTATCAATAGGAAATTGATCAATAATATGTGCCAATACCGGTTTATCTAAATAAGGCAGAAGGGATTTATTTAGATTTTTACCAATCTCTCCTGTCCTGCTGCCTATGCCTGCGGTAGGAATAATAACAGTCTGTTTATTCATGTTCGTAGCTGATTCTACCATGAGTTCGTCCACCATCGTCTTGTAATCTTATTACATCGTCAAGTTCAGTGGTACTAGTTTCCATAAATTCTAAATCAGTAGTGGCTATCACTCGGTGTACATAACCAGGAGCAACATCGAACACCACACCTTCATGTAACTCTATCACATCAAAGGTCAATTCATAATCTTCAACCTGCTTACTGGTCATGCCTTGCTCGAGGAATTTGGCAATGTCCAACGGCTCTTTACTGCGATGTAGAATGCCTGTACCACTGAGAACATAGTTGGTTTCATACTTTTGTTCATGTACCTGCAGACTGGTTCTATTGCCTTGACGGAATAAAATTCTTTTAGATGCATAAGGTGTTCTTACGCCATCGGCAATCCACATCTCGTGTCCCCAATGTTTTTTAACCATCTTTATACTTAAATTACTGTTCATTTTGTTTTGTCCTTAAATTTTCATCAATGATATATTTTATACGAATAACATAATCACTGCAAATAGCATAGCAGGGATTTGTCAAAATAGTTTTAAGATCGGGGTCGGCCCATTCAGGCATCAGTCTAATACTACGATCAGTTAATGGTTTTTCTGGATAGGTCCAAATATATCCTTGACTGGTAACTAAACAATCATCATTTTGATGCCAAAAGTAATTGAAAAAGTTATTGGTAGTAGATAACCAATGCAATGCTTTTAGATTCTTGGCATGTATCCATAAACGCTTTTTATGTTTGATAAGAAAATCTTTATCTATGGGATATTGTGATCTATCATGCCCTAGATAAAATCTTGAATCTTCAAACCATAAATCAACTTCGCAGTCAAACCCCTGATCTATAGAAGATTCAATTTGATCTGGATGATTTTCTATCTGTTCATCCGGACCATTGACTAATCCTCTATGTGCTATCAGTTTCATTTTTTCCACGCAAATCCAAGACCATAGTCCATAGGACAGACATTCTCTTCCACGCTCCACTTGTTTTTATCTATCGATTTGATAAAATGATAGGGACCTGGATGATAGCTGACATCATGGAACGCCACCACCCCGTGATCGCTAAGAATGTTTGTGTATTCCCAATCTTGCAGACATTGGTTAATACTGTGCCATCCGTCAATAAAAATAAAGTCGAATTTTTCTACTCCAAAAGATCTAATCAATTCCATGTTTTTTTCATAATCAGAACTGCTATTTTTAATAGTAAAGATATTTTGTTCTTTATTGTCTAGGAATGTTTTATCTTCTAGGTCTATTCCTATATAGATTGTGTCTTTATTTTTGTTACTTAGAAAACAATGAGTATGAGATTTTTCATTGTTTCTACAAACCCCAATTTCTAAAATAGCCGTACATTTATCTCGAACATGTAAAAAACGTTCTGTTAATGCTGCACGATTTGCATCAGTAACTTCTTCCAACATGGGCCTATCAGGAGTGTATGGTGCATCTCTGTCATCAAAATCCGTGCCTGTTCTGATGTCGTGAATTAAATCTTGTTCCCATTTCATTTTAGTTTCCTTTGTTATTGTGGTCTGGGCCATGAGAAGTCTGAATCTAGATCAATAGTTATTCCGCAGTAATCTACAAGATAGGTTGCTAACATACGCTCACATGGCGTATGTTCAACATTTACTTCGTCATTCTGCATAATTTCTGTAATTTTATCAAAGAAGGAACAATATTTTTTCATCATGTCGGGAGAGCCATATGCAATAGCATCATCATGATATCTTATATCACTTCCGGGAAACTTTGCAATTACCACAGTGTTAGTTGGTTTAACTACACATCTGGTTAGATGTGTGTCTAGACGTAGTCTCATAATGATGTCATATTGATCAATATTATCTATTAACAGCAGACCCTGTTTGACCATGTACCATTGATCTCTAACCCGCTCATTAAACCAACTGCGTAAGGCTTGTTTGTCTGCCGGAGGAGTTTTCCACCATTCTTTATCGGCAAAAATATTATCACCCCTGGTCGACACTAGATTTGGAAATCTGTTTTGGTAGAACAGATCTAAATTTTCTACGTGAACCTTTACTGGTTTATACAACTCAAAAAGTGGGTCTGTATCAAATGATGAAAAGTTATTCCAATTTGATCCTCCGTTCCATCTTCCGGCATTATCAGAATTCCATGTGCTGATATAGACATCTACATCGTGCTGGTCTAATAAGTGTGCTTTGACACTAGGATAACAATTTTGATAGCCTCTTGGGTGCCCAGTTAGTATCAATCCAATTTTCATTTTACCAGTCCCCATTTAGCAATTGCTTGATCGTATTCTGGACCATATGTTTTGTCCACAGCCTGTCGCATGGCTAGAGCACCAGCCAATGTTCCTTTAGGATGCCCATGTACTGAGCCACCGGCATTGGCCAAATAATCTGTTCCAACAATTTCAGTGACTTTGTCAACAAGTCCTGGATGGAAGCCGCAACTCAAGGCAGGGGCGGTATTTCCTGCCCGTAGTATTTCAAGGCATTGTTTGACTTCTTCAGTGTCGTCATTGGTATATCCTCCGACCATTCCTGTTTGAATTGTGTCAACTCCCATTAGTGTAGCCAACTGACACATGACTGGCCAAGAAATACTGAACCTATGACTAACATCAGTAAAGACCTTAGCACCGCTGCTTTGATAGTGTAGATATAAAGGAAGATCTAGTTTACGAATACTGTTGTACACACCTAGCCCGCTGAATACGTTAATGTGTACACCTGTACCACCGAGCTGATGTACACGCTTTATACGATCAACCAGTATGTGCGGATCGCAATTGACGGTATGACAGAATACAATTTTACGACTCTGTTTGGCCAAATAATTGGCAATAATGTCAACTCTACGATCTAGTGGAGCACACACAGGATTGCTCATGAT
>Ga0114968_10000885_pt1 | contig 22838 bp, 14 predicted proteins | sample M_130807_EF_Meta_FD_87020 | JGI IMG/M metagenome (GOLD analysis project Ga0114968, IMG submission 87020) | Freshwater microbial communities from Lake Montjoie, Canada to study carbon cycling - M_130807_EF_MetaG | ecosystem: Environmental > Aquatic > Freshwater > Lake | place: Lake Montjoie... | reverse complement strand
GGCGGCGTCGTGCCCGGCGTCGTGGGCGGCGTCGTGCCCGGCGTCGTGGGGGGCGAGACAGCGTCCGGCACGTCTAGGTCGACGCACTCACCTTGCGTGCACACCGCGCCCGGACCGCACTCGTCGCTGCGCCTGCAGAGCGAGAAGTCGTCTGAGGCGAAGCACGCCGACAGGGCGAGCGCGCCACCGAGCAGCCCTGCGCGCCTTGTCAGTCGAGCCAGAACCACAAGCCTACCCCCAGCCCAGTGACCGCCGCACCGCCGAGCCAGAGGCCGTCGGCCACCTGTGCTCCCTGCTCCAGATCCTTCAAGTCGCCCGCGCATCGCGTCGGGCCGCAGCGGCCCGCGACCTGCCGCGCGCGGACATCATCGAGCGCCCCGCGGTTGATAAACCCCAGCGTGAGCCCGGTCGCGACGAGCGCGAGGCCTGTGCCCGCGGTCGCCCAGCCCACCCAGGCCCGAGAGGGCGGCGCGTCACTCGGCGTGGGCGCATCCGCCTCGACCTCGACGACCTTCGCGGGGTTCGGGACACGCACGAGCGTCGACGGCGCGGTGACGTCGATGTTCAGCTCGACCCGCTCGCCGGAGGCGGCCTCGACCACGAGCCGCGCGGGGCCGAGCGGCAGGCGCGTCGCTGGATTCACCGGCCCAACGAACGCGAGCGGCTCGAGGACCACCACGCGCGCGCCCTCTGGCGAGTCGGTCAGCTCAAGCGGCGCGGTCACCGCCGCGAAGCCCTCGCGGCAGATGACCTCTCGGTCGACCGCGTCCACGCGGCTGTCCGCATCACATGCACGGAAATGCTGCGCCGCCTCGGAGAAGACGCGGAGCTTGCGGTAGAGCTGGCCGAGCCTCAGGTGCGCGCGCCCGTAGTCGTCGCCGAGCGTGAGCAGGCCATCTTCGTAGGCGCGGATCGCCGCTCCTTCGTCGCCGCCGGCGAGGGCCCGCTCGGCCTTTTGCGAGATCTCGCGAAAGCGACTCGCGAGGGCCTTCGGGACGTTGTCGGCCGCTGCGCGCGCAGGCCAGCCCGCGCCGAGGAGCATAGCCAGCGCGAGGCCTCGCCCCGCGACACGTGAGAGTCGTCCGAACATTGACCGCGGAGTTTACGCCGACCGCGGCGTCCGGCGACGAAAATCGGTCAGGGGGCCATGTGGTTGCCGCGCTCGGCGAGCATCGCCTCGAGCCCCTGAACGCGACTGTGGATCGTCCAGTAGTCCTCGTGGGACTCGCCCGCGCGTCGAAGGAACTCGGAGTAAAGCTGGAGCGCCTTGGCGTGCTGCCGGCTCTGGTAGGCTTGGTTGCCGTCGGCGAGGAGTGTCTGGATGGGCACCCGCGTCGGGCCGGCCCGCCGAGGCGCGGCGCTCGGCGCCGAAGCGGTCGCGACGCTTGGCGAGCGGGGCGCTGCGGCGCTCTGCGGGGCTTGGCCCGGCGCGTGCTCGGTCGTCGGCGCGCGCGTGGCGGGCATTGCGGGCTCCGGCGCGCTCGCCGGCCCACCCGCCGAACGCACAGCGATCTCGTCTGCGCCCACACGTACGACCGCGGGCGCCGCCTCGGGGGCGTCCGCGCGCTGCGCGAAGTAAGCCCCGAGCGCCACGGCCAGGACGACCGCGGCGACAATGAGCGCAGTGGGTCGCTGAGCGGGCTTCTTCGGGGGGGCCTTCGCATCGAGCGTGGAGATCGGCGCTGCGGTGAAGGCCCGCGGGGTCTCGGTCGGCGGCAAGATGGGCTTGACACGCTCGACGGAGGTGCGTGTGTCGTCGAAGTCGATGTCGTCTCCGGGGGCCGCGGGCGCATCTGCGTCGAGCGTGCTGTCCGCGGTCGAGGGACCGTCGCTGTAGACGCCCGTCGCGTCCATGCTGTCGTCGTCCACGCCCGACAGCGCGTCGAGCGCGGCGGTCTGTCCCGGGTCGAGCGGGTCCGCTTGCGGGGCGACCGCGGCGGGCGCCACGGAGGGCGCAGGCGTCGCGGCCAGCGCGGCCTCGGGGGGCAGCACGCCGCGCATCGAGACGCGTCCACCGCTCGCGCCCGGCACGATGTGGTTGGGCCACGATACGCGGGCCGAGGGCGCCGCGGTCAGCGCGTCGAGCTGCTGCAAGAAGGCCGCGGCGTTCTGTGGGCGCTGGTCGGGGTCTCGATGCATCGTCGCGTAGACGAAGGCCTCGAGCTCCGGCGTGAGCCGCGCGCCGCCCATCGCCTGGTCGAGGGGGATCGGGTCGCGGGTGCAGGCGTACAGGATGATCTGCGTGTTGCTGCCATCGGGGTAGGGCGACACGCCGGCGAGCATTTCGTACAGGATGACGCCGAGCGCATACAGGTCGACGCGGGCGTCCACCGCGCGCTTCTCCGTGCCGTCGACGACCCCGTGCTGCGCGAGCACCCACGGCGGCACTTGCTCCGGCGCCAGGTAGCCGGGCGTCCCCCGCAGCGCGAGTGGGTGCGTCGAGTTGCGCGCTCCCGCGCTCAGGTCCTTGACCAACCCCAAGTCCACGAGCGTCAGGCGTCCATCGCCGCGCGGGTCGAGGATGACGTTCGCGGGCTTGAGGTCTCGGTGAACGAGCCGCCGCTCGTGAAACGCATCGAGCGCCTCGGCGATCCGCCGCGCGATGGCGAGGGCCTCGGAGACCGGGAAACGGCCGCGGGTGCCCAGCATGTGCAGCAGAGACGGACCCGGCACGTACTCCATGACCAAGTACGGCAGGCCTTCGTACTCGCCGAAGTCGCTGACGCGCACGACCGAGGGATGACGAATCACGGTCGCGACCTGCGCCTCGCGCAGGAAGTCGCGCCGGTATGCCCCCTTCTGCGTCTCGTCCATCTCGGTCGTCGCGCCGATTGTCGCGAGGTCGAGGAACTTGACCGCGAAGAGCTGCCCCAAGTGCCGGTGCTGCGCGAGGTAGACCGTGCCGAGCCCACCCTGGCCGAGGCCGCCGATCAGGTGGTACCGGTCCCCTACGACTCGACCGAGGAACGGGTACCGGTTCTTCGTCTGGTGCGCGAAGACCTCGGCGACGGGCGCTTCATCGCGCTCGCACCGCTCGACCGCCTGAGTGTAAATCTGGCGGCACTCGGGGCATATCCACATAAGCGCGCACCATAACAGGGGACGCGCGAGGTGCCCAGAGTGAGGCATTTCATTTGGCGTTCGGGGTCATCCCGCCCCATGCTGCGCGCGTGCACCCGCCCTCTCGACCGATGCCCGCTCGCACGCTGCGGGGCCGTTTCCTGCGGCCGCGCGCCGACCGCCGCACCTTTGACGACCTGCCAGACGCGCTGCTGGTCTCGGACGAGACCGGCCGCATCGTCTCTCTGGAACCGACCCCGCCGGGGAGCGGCGTGCCGGTCACGTTGCCCGGCGTGGTCTGGATGCCGGGGTTCGTGGACGCGCACGTTCATTTCCCGCAGACGCGCGTGGTCGGGCGGTCGAGCGGCGGACTGCTCACGTGGCTCGAGCGCACCGTGTTTCCGGAGGAGGCCCGCTTCGAGCGGGGCGCCTACGCCGACGAGGTCGCCGCGGAGTTTTGCAAGGCGCTGATCACGCACGGCACAACCACGGCCGCGGTCTACGGCTCGAGCCACCCGCTGGCGACGTCGAAGCTCTTCACGGCGCTGGAACGATCGAACTTACGCGCGATGGCGGGGCTCACGCTCATGGATCGCGGCGCGCCGCCCGCGCTGTGTATGCCCGCAGAGACGGCGCTGCTCGCATGCGAGGCGCTGATCGAGCAGTGGCATGGCGTTGATGACGGGCGCTTGCGCTTCTGCGTGACCCCCCGCTTCGCGCTCTCGTGCACGCCCGACTTGCTCCGTCGCGCGGGCGCACTGGCTGCGCGCTCCGACCTGCCCGTGCAGACGCACCTCTCCGAGACGCTCGATGAGATCGCGGCTGTGGCGCAGGCGTTCCCAGGCCATGCGAGCTACCTCGACGTCTACGCGTCTTTCGGGCTGGTCGGGCCGCGCACGGTCCTGGGACACTGTGTTCACATGAGCGGCGCGGAGTGGGACGCGCTCGCTGAGTCCGGTGCGGCGGTGGCGCACTGCCCCGACAGCAACGCGTTCTTGGGGAGCGGCGTCATGTCCCTCGCGGACGCCACCGCCCGCGGGGTGCGTGTCGGCCTCGGCACAGACGTGGGCGCTGGCCGCAGCTTCTCGCTCCGGCGCACCTGCTCCGCGGCCTATGACGCCGCGCTCTCCCGCGGCGCGCGCATCGGGCCAGACGAGGCGCTGTGGCTCGCGACCGTGGGCGGCGCGCGCGCGCTCGGCCTAGAAGCTGAGGTCGGCCTACTTGAGCCGGGCTTTGCGTGCGACCTCGCCGCGCATGACGTGCCCCTCGGGCTCGATACGGACGCGCTCTTCGACCACCTCGCGTTTCGCGCCGAGGTCGGCAGCGTCAAGAACGTCTACGTCCGCGGACGCCGCGCGGTCTGAGTCAGTAGTAGCGCTCGTTGAGCGTGATGTGCGTCAGGTCCTCGACCAGCGCGCGGAAGTCCCCGCGGTCGAAATCGAAGGTCGAGCCGGGGTCGAGCCCCAGGCAGCTCACGCGGAAGAAAATGCGATCCTCTTCCGGCGTCGCCTCGACGTCCACCACGCCGCCGGTCGCCGCGCGCGGCCAGCCATCCGGGAGCGCGGGCAGCTCAATCGTCCCCAGGTCACCGCGCACATAGGACGTCCACAGCGGGAGTTGCAGGCCCGTCGCCGCGGCACCCACGCACTCCCCCGGGTCGTAGATGTCCCGCACAGAGCGCACCAACTCGACCTTGCACACCTGGGCGAGCGGGCTCGTCGCGTTCTCGACGGCGCCCCAGTTGATGCTGCGCCCGTCGCGCGACACGGTCGGGATGTCGAAGAAGGTGTCCGCCACCGTCGTGCCGCCCTCGGCGTCCAAGCCCCCCCGGTCGAGGACGGTCGAGATGCCGGCGGCCTGGCCCGGGGGCGCGAGCGCGGGGTCTAGGTAGAGCGAGACGGCCGCCCCGACATAGCCGATGCCGCGAAAGACGCCCTCGGGCGCGACCGTTGTGAGCGGCGCGACGACGGGCCCTCGCGCGGCGTCGAGGTCGGCGTGCGATATGCCCGCGAAGCCCATGGGGAACAGGCGCCCGGCGCCCGCTCGCCCTGACCAGTCGCCCGCGGCGACGCACACGACGCTCGTGCCCGGCGGGGCATTGTCCACGCTGCACGCCGCGTTCTCCACGAGCGGCTGCGAGAGCGGGATCGTCAGGTCGAGGGTATCGGCCTCGATGCGCTGACCGCGCGCCACGCCGATCTCGCGCAGCGACAGCAAGCTGAAGAGCTCGTTCAGCGAGGCGTCTGGCGAAGACAGCAGGTCAAAGACCTCCTGCGCGGGCGCTTTGCCCGTGAGGCCCACGATGTCGTCCGTGCCCGGCGCGAAGGGCGTGAGCGTGAAGGCGTGCTCCGCGATGGTGAGCGGTAGCAGGAGCAGGTTCTCGCGCTGCCGAGGGACGTATAGGTTGCCCGGCACGATCGTCTCACCGACGAGGCCGCCCGCGACGCCTTCTTGCAAAGGGTCCCAGCACTGAGCGCGGCCAAAGAGGCGGCTCAGGTTGAAGGTCGTGAGAAACGGCAGGTCGAAGCTGCGCAGCACGAGGCCAGCGTCGATCTGTCGGTCGAGCCGCAGGCTGTCAAAGTCCGTGAGTCGGCCTTCCACGCGCACGTCGGGTCGAATCGCCGGCGCGATACGGCGCAGCGGCACCGTGAGCGCGCTCGCGTTCACGCCCGAGATCGTCACGTTCTCGTAGCCGTCCGCGCCGACGGTCATGGTCGTTGGCCCAGAGAGGCGACCGCTATAGTCGAGCAGCTTCGGTCGGCCATCACCCGCGGTGACGAAGTTGGGCCGCGCGCCCGGCAGTCTGCGGACCGCGTCCGTTGCGTTATCCTGCAGGCGGTTCTCCGGCAGTGTCCCGGCCATCAGCGAGGCGTTCGGGATGAGCGCGCCGCTCTCCGCGTCCGTCACGTTGACGCGCAGATCGCCCGAGAGCGGGCAACCCGCGGTGATGAGCGACGTGCCGAGCGGCGCGCCCTCGACGACGCGGACCTCGGGCCGGGACCGCAGCGAGACGCGGCTCGCGCCGCACGCGACCGTGACGACCGCATTGGAGACCTGCGGGCGTTCAGTGGGCGTGAAGCCGCGGAAGTAGCTGCCGCCCGTCGAGAGCACGTTGCGAAACGCGAGCGGGAGCGCGGGTTGGAACTGAATGTCTACGCTGCGGCCCGTCAGGGGCTGGCCGTTGGTGTCTCGCAGCTCGACGATGACGAGGCCCTGCGCGTCCGTGCCGGTCGCGACGCACGGCGTCGTGAGGGTGACCGGAGAGGCCAGGTCAATCACCGCGCAAGCGGGGTCGAGCGCCTCGCAGCCCTCGTCTGCGGCGCCGTCGCAGTCGTCGTCTGTACCGTCCCCGCAGGCCTCGACAGCGGCCGGCAGGACCTGGCCTTGGCACACGCCGAAGACACCAGCGGCGCAGGTCTGGGCGCCCGCGCGGCATACGCCCACGTCGCGCGTCGCGGGCGGGCCGTCGAAGCAAGGCGTCGCGATGGTGTCGACCACGCCGTCACAGTCGTTGTCGACGGCGTCGCAGACCTCTTCCGCGCGCGGGTTCGTCGCAGGGTCCGCGTCGTTGCAGTCACCCTGAACGCCGGTGAAGCCGTCGCCGTCCGCGTCGCAGCCGTCGTCGGCCTCGCCATCGCAGTCGTCGTCGATGGCGTCGCCGCACACCTCGTCGCGCGGGAGCGTCTGCCCGACACAAGGCCCCTGGACACCGGCCGTGCACGCGCGCGTCCCGGGCAGGCAGGCGCCAAACCCCACGAGGCTCGGGTCGCCGTCGAAGCACGACACGACTTGGCCGTCCACCTCGCCGTCGCAGTCGTTGTCGAGCGCGTCGCAGCGCTCCGGCGCGCCGGGAAAGACCGTCGCGTTCGTGTTGTCACAGTCGCCGTCGTCGACGGTGTAGCCGTCGCGGTCCTCGTCGCCCGGGATGGGCGGTCCCAGGTCGGGGGCGGCGTCGGGCTGTGCGGCGTCGGTGGGCGCAGCATCAGCGGGGGCGGCGTCGTTGGGCGCTGCGTCTGGAGGCGCGGCGTCGGGTAGCGCGGCGTCGGGTGGCGCGGCGTCGGGTGGCGCGGCGTCGGGCGGCGCAGCGTCGGGGGCGGCCGCGTCGCGCTTTGCCTGGCCGCTTGGCGCGCCGCCGTCGTCGCAGCCCAGAGCGAAGGGAACACACATCAAGAAGACGGCCAGGGCGCGCTGCATGGTCACTCCCGACTTGTGACACGTTGAGACGCGGGAGCGTAGCAGGTCCGAGCGCACGCGAAAGATCGAACCACGACCGATCCGCGGCAGATGATGCAGCTCAATCGCCCGGTCGTCGCGTAGAGCCTTGTCGGACGACGCGCACAGAACGCACGGACCGTCACATCCTGAGCGCAATCTGTAGAATCATTTGTTAGAATCCCGGGCGTCTTTTTCCGCTCGGAGGGTCCATGTCGTCCACGCTTACGTTCTACGACCACCCCGCCTCGGGTCACTCGCGGCGCGTCCGCTGCGTCCTACGTCACCTCAGCACGCAGCACACCCTGCCCGTTGAGACCGTCACCGTTGACCTCTTCGCCGGCGCGCAGCGACAGCCCGACTACCTTGCCATCAACCCGAACGGGGTTGTGCCCGCCCTGAAGACGCCCGACGGCATCCTCTGGGAGAGCGTGGCGATCGTGCACTACCTCGCGGAGACGTTCCCGAGCAGCCTGCTGCCGACGAGCGCCTTCGGCCGCGCGGACGCCCTGCGCTGGGGCGTCTGGACGCAAGCGAACCTGTCGCGCGTGCAGGCGGTCTACCTGTTCCAGAACTACCTGAAGGGCGCATACGGCATGGGCCCGGCGGACCCGCACGTGCTCGCCGGCGTTGAGGGTGACCTCACGAAGTACCTGACAGTGCTCGACAACCACCTCGCGTCGCGCGCCTTCCTGTGCGGGGATACGCCTACGGTCGCCGATTACGTCACGGCGTGCACGTACGACACGCACGGCGTCGCGGGTATGCCCGTCGCAGGGTTCGACAACCTGGCGCGCTGGGCTGCGCGCGTCGCGGCCCTGCCCGGCTGGGGCGCTTGACCGATTCCCCGCCGAGCGACGTCGGGCTGCTGCCGTGGTACCGGCGCCTCCTCGAGGTGCTGCCGGACTCGGTCGAGTTCGTGGACACCGCCGTCCGGCTGGTGGAGATCAACCCTGCGTTCACGTGGGCGAGCGGCTTCGACCGAGAGGCCGCGCTCGGCAAGACCACCGCGGAGCTCTTCCGCGATGACTTCGCCGACCCCGCCTACTACGCCGACATCATGCGCACGCTGCGCCGCCGTGGGACATGGCGCGGCCCGATGGCCTCGCGTCGGTCGGACGGCACGGTGGGGTTTCAGGCCGCCACGCTCGCAGCCGTCACAGACGAGCTGGGCCAAGTCATTGGCTTTATCGCCATCAAGCGAGGCGAGCTCGACACGGCCGAGCCTGACGCCAGCGAGGAGTCTCTGCGCCGAGACTCCTCGACGGACGGCGCCTCGATGGCGCTCGAGCGCCTGCGGACGCTCATGGACGCCGGCGCGGACGCTTGGTTCCTGACGACACGCGCGGGGCGCATCGTCGATTCCAACGCGACCGCGGAGCGCTTCACGGGGCTCACGCGCAACGGGCTCTCTGGGCGGCTGCTGCCGACCTTGTTGAGCGGCCAGTCCTCCGCGGACGCGCCTTGGCGGGCGTTCGTTCGGCGGGCGGATGGGCGGCAGCTCCCCGTCGAGGCCCGGACGAGCGCAGTGGTCCTCGCGGGCACGCACTTCGAGTTCGTCGCGGTGCGCGACATCTCGGACCGCGCGGAGATCGAGGCCCGCCTTGTCGAGGCCAACGCCCAGCTCCAGCAGATGAACGCGCGCCTCGAGGAGCGGGTCGAAGAGCGCACGCAGGCGCTGCTCAAGGCAACGCGACAGAATGCTTCACTCTGGGCCCGGCTCTTTCCCATGCGCGTCGACCTGGACGCCTTCCTGGGTATCCACGGCGCGTCCGATGAGCTCCGCGCGTGGGCGCGACTCAGTCCCGCGGCGACTCGGCTGACCTGCGAGGACCTCTTCGGCGCGGATGCGACCGCGCGCCTCAGGCAAGCCGCGTTGCAGCTACCGCCCGGCGATGTGACCGAGTTCGAGCTTGAGGCCGTCGACCGGACGGGGGTTCAACTCTGGCTCCGTGCCGTGCTCGTTGCGGCGGGCGCGGGGCGCGGCCCAAGCGAGGCCGCCTTCGTGCTCTACCTGAGCGATGACACACGCCGCCGCGCGGACGCCGAGTCGGAGCGCCGCAGCCAGCAGAGCGGCGCGCTCGGGCGACTGGCCATGGGCATCGCGCATGACTTCAACAACCTGCTCACGCCTGTGCTGAGCAATGCCGAGGCCTTGATGGCCGCGCTGCCGGAGACGATGCCGCGTGAGCGCGAGTCCGCCGAGGATATCTCGGTGGCGGCGCTGATGGCCCGCGACATCGTCGCCAAGATTCTGGCCTTTGCGCGAAACTCTGCGGATTCCGGTCGCGTGGTCCTCGACGCCCGCGACGCCTGCCGTGACACAGTTCGGCTGGTGCGCACGACGGCGCCTCGGGGCATCTCTGTCCTCTTCGATGCCGACGACGCGCAGCTCTTTGTGCGGGGACAGGCACGGGACCTTGAGCAGGTCGTCTTGAACTTGTGCATGAATGCGCTGAAGGCGATGTCGAACGAGGGCTTGCTCCGCGTGCAGGTCCGCGCCGCGAAGGGCAGCGAGGGCGTCGAAGGGGTCGAGATCTCGGTCGAGGACTCAGGGTGCGGCATCCCCCGCGACCGCATCGCGCGCATTTTCGAGCCGCACTTCAGCGCAGGAGAAGGTCAGCGCAGCACGGGCCTCGGGCTCGCGACTGTCGACTCCATCGTGCGCTCGCTCGGGGGGAGCATTCGTGTCCACTCGGTCGTCGGTCAGGGGACGCGCTTCATGGTTTGGCTGCCGGCCGCACAGGCCCCGGGAGAGGTGAGATTGGACAGCGTAGAGAGCTCACCAGGGGACGCAGTTCAGCGCGTGCTGTGCATTGACGACGAGCCCGCCGTACTGCGCGCCTTGCAGCGCACGCTGGTGCGGTTGGGGTGCCAAGTCGACACCCAGATTGGCAGCGCTGACCTTGTCTTGGACTACGACGCGCTCGAGACGTACGACCTCATCCTCCTTGACTGGAACATGCCCGGGTTGGGCGGCGAGGCGATCCGCGACCTGGTCTCCGCGCGCTTTCCGAAGATGCCCATCGCACAGTGCTCGGGCTATGTGGACGGACTCTCGGTGCCCGAGCCCACGGAGCCGCCACACTACCGCGTCCCGAAGCCCTTCGCGAAGGAGGACCTCGAGTACATGCTGCGTCACGTCCGCAAGCGCACTCAGGCGTCGACGTGACCTGAGTCGCGGGTATGGGCGCACTTGCCGTGCGCCGGGCACCCGCCGCAGCCGTGCGGGTCGTCTGCGTGAATGTCTGAGCAGCCGCATGGCTCGGCCGACTCGGTGACACGCCACGCGCTGAGGCCGAGCGCCTCGGAGACATAGTCGGCGCTGGCGCTGCGGATTGAGCCTTCGACGATGAGCGCGTCACACGCCACGCAGCGCGGCGCGCCGCTGTCCGAGTCTCGCCACACGACACGTTCCGTTGCGCACGACACGCAGAAGGCGGTCGGCAGGCCTCTCTCCATTCGGTCACACTCCGCAGCCGCGAGCGCGGCGCCGGCATTGTGGCCCAACGCTGTCCTGTGGCACAACACTGACCCGCAGGAGGCGAGCATGATGGGTTATGTCGCGGCGCTCGTCTTAGGCGCTCTGCTGGTCGGCGCTGCGGCGGTCAAGGGTGACGCCCACGCCGACGGCGGCCTTGAGCTCGACCACGGCGCTGGGGACGGCGTCGGCCTGCTCAAGAGCCTGCGATTCTGGAGCTTCGCGTTGGCGTTTGGTGGCCTTACCGGCGTCGCGCTCGCCGCGCTCGGGTCGACGAACGAGGGGGTCACCGCGCTCTTGGCGCTGCTGGTGGGGGCAAGTGCGGGTGGCACGGCGAGCCGGGTCATCGCGGCGCTGTCGCGGCACGAGGTCGGCGCCGTAGGCGAGGTCGCGCGGCACATCGGCCGCGAGGGTCGGCTGCTCCTGCCGCTCTCGCCGGGCGTACCGGCCAAGGTTCGGGTTCGAGGCCCCGAGGGCGATGTCGACCTCGTGGCTGTGTGGAGCGACGGCCACGATGGATACGCCGCGGCCGGGGCGATGGTCTTGGTCGTCGATACAGAAGGCGCGAGGGTCAGAGTCGCCCCCGCGGCGCTCGAAAAGGAGGCATGATGGAGACCTTGCCGATCATCTCGGCCGTTGTGGGTGCCCTCTTCATCGGGGCGCTCGCTGTGCTGCGGTCGTTCCTGTACGTGTGTCGACCGAACGAGGTGCTGATCTTCGCGGGCCGCAGCCACCAGCGCGCGGACGGCGGCGAGGTCGGCTACCGAGTCGTCTTTGGTGGTCGTGCGTGGCGCGTGCCGCTCATCGAGAGCGTCGAGCGCATGGACATGCGCACTGTGCCCATCGAGATCTCGATCCATGGCGCCTACACCCGCGTGGGCATCCCGCTCCGCGTACGCGCGGTCGCGCTCGTCAAGGTCTCTTCGGACCCGAACATCGTGATGAACGCCGTCGAGCGGTTCTTGGGGCGCGACCGCGAGGAGATCCGCAAGGTCGCGCGCGAGACGCTCGAGGGCAACCTGCGGGGCGTGCTCGCGACGCTCACGCCCGAGGAGGTCAACGAAGACCGCCTCAAGTTCGCAGAGTCGCTTTCGCACGAGGTCGAGGAGGACCTCTCCAAGCTCGGTCTGCACCTCGATATTCTCAAGATCCAGCACGTGACAGACGACGCCAAGTACCTCGACAGCCTCGGTCGCGGGCAGATCGCCAAGGTCATTCAAGAGGCGGAGATCGCGGAGTCGAACGCGCGCAACGAGGCAGCCAAAGAGGCCGCCGCGGCGGAGATGCGCGCGCGCGTCGCCGCGTCTCAGGCGGACCAAGCCATCGCGCAGGAGCGCAATACGCTGCGCCGCATTCAGGCAGAGCTCGAGGCCGAGGCCAAGGCTATCGAGGAGCGCTCCGAGGCCGCCGCGCTCGCCGCAGAGGCCACGGCGATGCAGACCCTCGAGGGCGTGCGCCGCGAGCTCGAGGCGCTGCGACTGCAATGCGATGTTGTGATCCCGACGGAGATTCAGCGCGAGGCGAGCGTCGAGGCTGCGGCGGGCGAGGCTGCGGAGACCGCGGAGAATGGCCGCGCCACGGCCGAGGCCCTGCGGCTCGTCGCGGCGGCGTGGAAGAGCGCGGGCACGCAGGCGGGTGACATGTATCTGCTCAACCAGATCGAGCCGATCACGCACGCGGTCGTCGAGGCCGTGAAGCGGATGCAGATCGAGAACGTGTACCTGGTCGACACAGACGGCCGCGCGCTGCCTCAACTCGCAGCGGCCTATCCGGCGGCCGTCGCCGAGGTGCTCAAGTCCCTCTTCGCGACGACCGGCGTAGACGTGCCCGGTCTGCTCGCGGGGCCGCGCGCCGACCGTGCGAGCGGGACCGCGGGAGGGCGGGTATGAGCGCCTTTGGAATCATCGGCACGCTCCTCGTCATCGCGCTCATCTTCGCGGCGGTCCTCACGGTCGTCGTGCGGAACTTGCTCTACATCTGCCAGCCGAACGAGGTGCTGATCTTCATCGGCGGTCGCAGCGGCGGGGCACAGCGTCAGCTCGGCTACCGCGTCATCAAGGGCGGTCGCGCGGTCCGAGTGCCGTTCTTCGAGGTCGTCGACCGCATGGACCTGACGAACATGCCCATCGAGGTCGCCGTGACCGGCGCGTACTCGAAGGGCGGCATCCCGCTGAACGTGCACGGCATCGCGAACGTGAAGCTCGCGGGTGAGCAGCCTGTGCTCGACAACGCCATCGAGCGGTTCTTGGGTGTGCCTCGCAACCACATCATGGAGATGGCGCGCGAGACGCTCGAGGGCAACCTGCGCGGCGTGCTTGCGACGCTCACGCCCGAAGAGGTCAACGAGGACAAGATCAAGTTTGCGCAGAGCCTGCTGACTGAGGCCGAGGACGACCTTCGGGCGATGGGGCTCGAGCTGGACACGCTCAAGATTCAGGATGTCTCCGACGAGGTGGGCTACTTGGCGGGCATTGGTCGCAAGCAGTCCGCTGAGGTGCAGAAGAACGCCGTGGTCGCCGAGGCGCGGTCGAAGGCCGAGGCCGCGATCCGCGCCGCGCAGAACCGGCAGGAGACGCAGATCAGCGAGATCCAGGCGCAGCTCGGCATCATGCGCGCGGACGTCGGGCGGCGCATGGTGGACGCGGAGACGCGCGTCGCTGCCGTCGTCGCCGAGGCGGAGGGCAAGGTCAAGGCGCGCATCGCCCGCGCCGAGGCCGACTTGGGCGTCCAGCGCGCGCGCGTCGAGCAGGTGCGGCGCAAGCTCCAGGCAGATGTCTTGGAGCCCGCGCGCGCCGCCCGCGCCGCGAACGAGGCCAAGGCCAAGGGCGCTGCGTCTCGCATCGTGGAGCAGGGGCGCGCTGGGGCGACGGCGCTCGAGGAGCTCGCGCAGACCTGGCGGGCCGTCGGTCCCAGCGCGCGCGATGTCTTCTTGATGCAGAAGGTCGACGCGCTCGTGAACATCGTGATGGGCTCGATGGGCAACATCACGGTGAATCGCTTGACCATGCTCGGCGACTCGGGCGGCGACGGCGCGACGGGCGACTTGCCGCGCAAGGTCGTGTCGACGAACGAGCAGGTCAAGGCCGCGACCGGCGTCGACCTGTTGCGCGCCGTGCAGCAGCGCTTAGCGCCGCCGGGAGCGCCCGGCCACGATTGACGCGTGTCACGCGCAGGCGGGCGCTCCATGTTGTCGGCGCGGGGCGGGTTAGGCACAATCCGCGCGCCTCGACACTTGGAGTGACCTCGCATGCAGCCCGCGCCCACGCTGACCCCCGCCCTTCGTCGCCAGATCGTCAATACGATCCGCATGCTCTCGGCCGACGGGGTCGAGAAGGCGAACTCTGGCCACCCGGGCGCGCCGATGGGCCAAGCCGATATCGCCTTCGTGCTCTGGCACGAGTTCATGCGCTTCGACCCGGCGATGCCCGCGTGGTGGGCGCGCGACCGGTTCGTGTTGTCGTGCGGGCACGCGTCGATGCTGCTCTATTCGATGCTGCACCTGTGGGGCTACGACGTCTCGATGGACGACCTGAAGTCGTTCCGGCAGTGGGGCGCGAACACCCCCGGGCATCCCGAGGTGGGGATGACGCCGGGCGTCGAGACCACGACGGGGCCGCTCGGTCAGGGCGTGGCCAACTCCGTGGGCATGGCGCTCGCCGCGCGCATGATGCAGGCGCGCGTCTCGACGGACGACTTCAACGTGATGCCGCAGCGCGTGTTCGCCCTGTGCGGCGATGGCGACCTGATGGAGGGCATCAGCCAAGAGGCCGCGGCGCTCGCGGGCCACTGGAAGCTGAATAACCTGGTCTGGCTGTACGACGACAACCGCATCACGATCGACGGCGACACGTCGATCGCGTGGAGCGAGGACACCGAGGGGCGCTTTGAGTCGCTCGGCTGGCAGGTCCTGCACGCGGACGGCCACGACCACGATGAGCTGCGCGTCGCACTCAAGCAGTCGATGCGGGAGCGCGAGCGCCCCACGCTGATCATCTGCCGAACGACCATCGGCCACGGCGCGCCGACCAAGCAGGGCACCGCGGGCGTGCACGGCGCGCCGCTCGGCGCGAAGGAGCTCGCGGCGACGAAGGAGAACTTGGGCTGGCCGGCGGAGCCGACGTTCCTGGTGCCCGACGACGTGCGCGCGTTCTTTGCGGCCGCCCGCGCTGAGAAGCAGCACGCCCGCGCCGCGTGGGAGGCGGGCTATCAGGACTGGCGGGGTCGTCACCCGGAGCGCGCCGACCTGCTCGACACGCTCATGCTGGACGAGGCGCCGGCGGACCTGCGCGACACGCTGCTCGCCGCGGTGCCTGTTGCGGGGCCGACGCGCAAGCTCTCGGGCGCTGCCATCGCGGCCGCGCTCAGCAAGATGCCGGGCCTGGTCGGCGGGTCGGCGGACCTGACCGAGTCGAATGGCACGGGCGTCGAGCATGCGCTCGTCTTCGGCGCGCCCGACGCGGGCGCGAAGCACGCGCCGTCCTACGCGGGCCGGCAGGTGCACTACGGCATCCGCGAGCACGCGATGGGCGCGATCAACAACGGCGTCTTGCTGCACGGCGGCCTGCGCACGTTTGGCGGCACGTTCTTGGTCTTCAGCGACTACGTGCGCCCGGCAATTCGCCTCGCCGCGCTGAGCCACCTGCGCAACATTTTCGTGTTCACGCACGACAGCGTCTTCCTCGGTGAGGACGGTCCGACCCACCAGCCCGTCGAGCACATGTGGGCGCTCCGCACGATCCCGAACCTCGTCGATTTTCGTCCCGCGGACGGCGTCGAGACCGCGATGGCGTGGACATACGCGCTCCAGCAAGCGAAGGGGCCGACCTTCTTCGCGCTCACGCGGCAGGCGCTGCCGGCCATCGCGCGGCAGGAGAGCTTTCAGCCCGAGGACGTCTGGCGCGGCGGCTATGTGGTGAGCGACGCGCAGGCGCCCGAGGTCGTGCTCGTGGGCACTGGCTCGGAGCTCCAGCTCTGCGTGGGCGCGGCGGCGCGGCTCACCCAAGAGGGTCGGCGGGTGCGCGTGGTGTCGATGCCGTCGTGGGCGCTCTTCAGCCGCCAGCCGAGCGAGTACCGTGACCAAGTCATCCCTGCGGGACACCCCAAGGTGTGCACCGTCGAGGCGGGCCTGAGCACGCACTGGCGCACGATCACCGGCCTCGGCGGCCTGAACATCGGAGTCGATCGCTTTGGCGCGTCCGCCCCAGCGAACGTCCTGGCGGAGAAGTTCGGGCTCACCGTCGATGCGGTCTTCGCCCGCGTCAAAGCTTGGCTCTGAGCCGTGGAGCAGGAGCGCACCGTGCAGAACATCCCGCTCGTCGACTTCAGTGATTGGCGCGCCGGCGGTGAGCGCCGCACGCGCTTCATCGACATCTTGGGTCCGGGGCTCGAGCGCTTCGGGTTCGTGAACGTCGTGAACCACGGCGTCTCGGACGCCTTGATCGCCGACGCCTACGCCGAGGCGGCCGCGGTCTTCGCGCTGCCCGAGGACGTGAAGCGGCGCTATGAGACCCCGCACGACGGCCGTCAGCGGGGCTACACCCCGTTCGCGATGGAGAAGGCCAAGGACCAGGCCGTCGGCGACCTCAAGGAGTTCTGGCACATCGGTCGCCGCGTTCAAGGCGCCGGCCCGATCCCGCCCAACCAGTTCCCGCAGGAGCAGGCCAGCTTTGGCGCCGTGATGCAGCGCCTGTTCGACACGCAGGAGGCCTTCGCGCTCGAGCTGCTCGACGCCGTGTGCGCCTACCTGGGCTTGGCCCCCGGCTACTTCCGGGCGATGGCGGGCGAGGGCAACTCTGTGCTTCGGGTCATTCACTACCCGGACGTGGGCGAGGCCATCCCGGGCGCCGTGCGCGCCGCCGCCCACGAGGACATCAACCTGATGACGGTGCTGCCAGCCGCGACCCAGCCCGGCCTCGAGCTGATGACGCGTGAGGGCACATGGCTGGCCGTCAACGCGCCCCCGGGCGCCATGGTCTGCGATACGGGCGACATGATGGCGCTCGTCACGAGCGGGCGGCTGCCGGCGACGACCCATCGCGTCGTGAACCCGCCCGCGGGGGGAGACGGCGGGCGGTTTTCGATGCCGTTCTTCTTGCACCCCGCGCCGGACGTCCTGCTCGCGCCGCTCTCGGGAGACACGGCGCCCATCCGCGCTCACGACTTCTTGCTGGAGCGGCTGCGCGCGAACGGCGTCGCGTGAGGGGCACCGCGCGCGGGCGCTAGAGCCCCGCCGCCGCGAGCCGCTCGGCCTCTGCTGCGTAGAAAGCACGGTGGTCAAACGCGTCGTCGTCGAACTGCGGGTCAGCGATCTGGCCGATCTCGTCGAGGTGGTCGGCCGAAACCACGCCCACATGCTCGCCCCAGACCATCGACGCCGTGGGTACGAAGCCGTCGTTGTCCCCCACGCGGAGCACGAGCGAGGCGTGAAAGACCGTGAGCAGTCCGTCGACGACCTCGCCGCCATTCTCGCGCTGGCAGCCGAAGTCGAGCGCGCCGCCGGACCGCGCGGACCATGAGAAGTAACGCACGCCGGGCGCGTCCGGGTACGCTGGGTTAAAGGTCTCGGCCATGTACTCGACGCCGAAGTCTTGCACCGACGCGAGGTCGTCGATGAGCAGCGGCGTCCCCGCGTGCGGGGTGCCGACGGTGGTCACGCTCGCGACGCGGTCGGCGTAGCCGAGCCCCGTGACGAGGACGCGGGCGTCCATGCCGCCTTGGCTATGCCCGAGCAGGTTGACCTTGCGAGCGCCCGTGCGCGCCAGCACAGCGTCCACCTGAGGGGCGAGCTGGGCCGCGCGGGCCTCCGACCAGTTGAAGGCGTCCGTGACAGGCGTCGTCACGTCGAAGCCGAGCGCGCTGAGCCGCTGAGGCACATCATGAAAGTAGTCGAGCAACCCAAAGAACCGGTCTGTGCCGAAGTAGCCATGCACGAGCACGATCGGGTAGCGGGTCGCGCGCAGGTCACAGCCCGACGTGCACGTCACGCTCAGCTGCAGGTTGAGCGGCAGGGCCCGCGCGCCACGCGTCAGCGCCAGCACGACCTCGCCCGAGGTCGCTGGTGCGATCTGCACCACCAGCGCGTTGTCGTTGGGCAGGGCGACGGCCTCGGCGAGCGGCGCGGGCCACGCGTCGGGGTCGGCCAGCGCGTCGAGTACGCGTGGGGGGTAGATGCGCAGGCGCGCGTCGCCCGGAGCGCCGGTCACAGCGACACGCCACGACGCACCCGCGGGCACGACTGCCGTCGCCACGACGTCCATACACGCGGGCACCCTCAGCGGGGTCGCGTCCTGCGATGGGGCGAAGTCGGGCGCGCGGTGCGGCGGCGGCGGTGGACCGCAGGAGACTTGAGCGTCTGGGGCTGGCGCGGCGTCGGTCTCGGGGAGCGCGCCATCGGGTGCTCTCGTGGCGTCGGGTTCAAAGGCATCTGGCGGCCGCCTGGTCGCGTCGAGCGACGTTGTCGCTGCATCGCGAAGTCGCGCCCCCGTGTCCGTGTCCCCGGCCGCCGCGTCCGCGGCCGCCAGGCCCGCGTCGGTGCACCCCGCCATCGTCAGCCAGGCCCAAGTGAGCGTGCGTGCGGACATGGCCACCCTTCAGTGCCGAAAGTGCCGCGTGCCGGTCATCACGACCGCCACGCCGCGCGCCGCGCCCACCGCGATGACCTCGGCGTCGCGCAGCGAGCCGCCGGGCTGAAGCAGGACGCGCACCCCCGCGTCCGCGAGCACGTCGAGGGTGTCCCGAAAGGGCAGGAACGCGTCTGACACGGCGTAGCACGCGCCCAGGTCCGCGAGCGCCCCGCCGAGCGTGTCACGCGCGCGCTCCACCGCGAGCCGCGCCGAGTTGACCCGGTTGGGCTGCCCCGCGCCCATGCCAACGAGCTGCATCGCGCCTGCGTCCACGCGCCGCACGAGCGCGATGGCGTTGGACTTGAGTTGCCGGGCGACGCGCACGCCGAACGCGCACAGGGGCTCGTCGAGTGTGACTTGACCGGACATCACCTCGAGCCGGTCGTAGAGCGCCTCGTCTGGGGCCTGCTCAAGCAGGTGCCCAAGCACGAGGCGTCGATCCACAGGCGGATTGACCTCGCCGGCGTCGAGCTCCACGAGCCGCAGGTTCTTGTTGTGCGCGGCGAGCGCGCGCGCCGACGCGTCGAACGCGGGCGCGACGAGGACTTCGACGAAGCGGCGCGCGGCCTTGTCCGTCGCGTCCAAGCCGAGCGGCGCGAGCGTGTCCGCGTGGACGGCCCGCGAGAACGCGATGACGGACCCGAACGCCGAGACGGGATCACCCCCCCACGCGAGCTCGAGCGCGACGTCAGCCGCTCGGGCAACCGCAACGCCGCACGGGTTCCCGTGCTTGACGACCGCGACCGCCACTGCGTCTTTGGGCGCCTGCCCGCGCACGGCCCCGAGCGCGGCCTCGATGTCCAAGAGGTTGTTGTACGAGAGCGCCTTGCCCCCCAAGACGCGGTCGAGCGGAGACGCCCCACGCCCGCGGCACAGGTGCGCAGACTGGTGCGGGTTTTCGCCGTAGCGCAGCGGCTCGGCGGGACCGAACGTGAGCGTCCGCGTCGGCATCCCCGCGAGGTCCGCGAGGTGGTCGGCGATGGCCGTGTCGTAGGCCCGCGTAAGCTCGAAGGCGCGCCGCATCAGGCGCAGGCGCGTCTCGAGGGTCGTGCAGCCGCCGGTCGCGTCGAGCTCCGCGCAGACCGCTGCGTAGTCGCCGGGATCGGACAAAGCGACAACAGCCTCGTAGTTCTTGGCCGCCGCCCGCAGCATTGTGGGGCCGCCGATGTCGATGTGCTCAATCAGGCGGTCGAGCGGCAGGCCTGAGTCGCGCTGCGCCTCGAAGGGGTAAAGGTTCACCGCGACCAGGTCGATCGGCGTGATGTCGAGCGCGGCCGCCTCGTCCGCGTCGCGGTCGCGGTCGAAGAGCAGGGCCGACGCCACCTCGAACGACAGCGTCTTCATGCGCCCGCCAAAGGCCTCGGCGCGTCCGGTGAGCGCCGAGATGTCCAAGACCGTGAGGCCCTCGGCGACGAGCGCGGCGCGGGTGTTGCCCGTCGAGAAGATCTCGACCCCATGCGCGGCGAGAGTGCGCGCGAGCGGGACGATGTGCGCCTTGTCCGAGACGGTCAGGAGCGCGCGGCGAACGCGTCTTTGCACGGGCAGCCTCCGGTGGGGCCTCCTTGCGTCGCGCAGACCGGCGCCGCGCGTCAAGAGGGGAGTGGCCTCAACGCCCGCCGGGGCCTCGGATCAGCGGAGATCAGCGGGGGGGCGCGCTCACCGCGTGATCGAGACCTTGAGGCCGTCGACCCACGTCTTGCGCTCGTTCGTGTAGTACAGGTAGGCGCTCGAGCTCGGGCCCGTGTATTCGCCGGGGACGAGGGCGACGAGGTCGAGCGGGATCTCCCGCCGCTCGCTGGGCTTCATCTGCCGATAGTAGAGGATGACCTCGCGTGCCCGCGTCTCCCACTGGTCGACGAGGCCCTTCTCCTTGAGCTCTTTGAGCTGCCAGGTCTGGAAGCCGAGGCCGCCGGGCAGGCCAATGCGCGCCATCGTCATCGGGAGGCCGGCGCTCGTCTTGTTCTGGAGAACGGCGTTCAGGCGCACGGTCTCGCCCATCTTCACGTCGCCGCGCTCGAGCTGCGTCGACAGGTCGACCGCGACCTCTGGGTGCGTCGCGGGCTTCACGGCGCGATAGTCGACCACCACGCTGTAGGGCAGGGCATCACCGCCCGAGGTCAGGATCTCGAGCGTGTTCTTGCCGCTCGTCAGGTGGGCGCCGAGCCCGTGAAAATCAATGGTCTCACGATGTCCGGCGGGGTAGTCGAAGTCCGCGACCTTCTTGCCGTTGACGAGCACCGTCACGCTGCCGGCGCCGCGCGTGGCCCGGCTCGCAATCGCATACTCCGTCAGCGCCTTGAGCGCGAGCACGGTGGACTGCGTTGCGCCCCACTCGCCATAGCCGCCACGGTGGTCATTGAGCCACTGTACCGCGCGTCGCACCTGCTCGGGGTGGCGCTGCCCGCCCAGCATTGCCAGGGTCGCGAGCGCCGTGGTCTCAATGGTGAGGCTCTCACCCCCGCTGCGCGTGATGCTGTGGTCCGCGCCCGTGAAGGCGCCGTCGGCCTGCTGCAGCGCCGCGAGCCGCGCGACAGCCTCGGCCCCCTGCGAGGCGTACGCGGGCACCGCGAGCAGCGCATTGGCCGCCAGCGCGAGCACATAGGGGTCCTTGACAGCCTGCGCGCGACGGGCCGCCGCCTCGAGCTCCGGCTTGAAGCGGTCGCCTAGGCCCGCCGCGGCGACCGCCCAGGTGATGTAGGCGTCCGTGACCTCGGGGCCGGCGCTTCCGAAGCTGTCGAGCGACTGCGGGTTGCGCTGAAAGCCGCCCTTGCCGTCGCGGCGCGCGTCGAGCCACTTCACTGTGCGCTCGATCATCTCGTCGTCGACCCCGCCGTACACCCGCTTCATGTCCAGAAACTCCAACACGCCATACGCAGTCAGCGCTTCGTGGGCGGGCGTGGAGCCGAACCACTCATAGCCTTTCTCGCGCGTCTCGAAGCCGATGAGCCGCTTGTAGCCGCGGTCAACCAGGTCGCTGGTGCGCTGCAGCAGGGCCGGGTCCGCGACGTCCGCCGCCTTGAGGTACTGGAGCACCATCACGTTCGGGTAGTTCGTGCTGCTCGTCTGCTCGAAGCACCCGCTCGGCTCGCGAATCAAGCCCGCGAGGCCGCTCGTGATGGTGGACACCGGGCTCGGGTAGAGCTGCACCCGCGCGTCGATTGTGCCGGGCGTGGCGTCGCCGACGTCGACCGTTGTCTGGACCTTGCCTTGCGCAGTCCCGCTCTGGCTGAACTGCTGCGGGAAGCCGAGGGGGACGACGACGACCTCGCGCTCGAACGCGTCCGCCAGCCCGCCTGCCGTGGCCGAGAAGCGGACCGGCGACTTGCCGGAGACACCTGTCACGCGGACGGGGAAGTACAGGCTCTCGCTCGACTTGGGGGCGAGCCCCGCGGCGCTCAGCGAGGGGGGCGACTCGAGCGTGAGCAGCGGCCCGAAGTCCTGTGTGAGCGTGACGGGCAAGGCGCGGTCGCGCTCGTTCGTGAAGGTGAGCGGGAGCAGCATGTGGTCCCCCGCGCTGACCTCGAGCGGGAGCTTCACGCTCATGCTGAAGGGCAGCTTGCTCTGGATGACCGCCTCCTGACGCCCGGCGAGGCCGCCGCCAACGCCCTCGACGAAGACGCGGAAGGACGTCACGGCGTCCGACGCGTAGAAGGTCACCGTCGCCTCGCCGTCTTTGCCTGTGCGGACTTGGGGCGCCCAGTGAATCGTCTCGCGGAAGTCCGTGCGCGGCCCGCTGAAGTCCCCCCCGTAGTTGGGCGCCGGGAAGACGCGCACGGGCGCGAGCGCCCAGTCGTCGTTCGCCTCGAGCGCCTCGTCCGCGGCGATTTCGCGTTTCATCATCATGCGCTGCGCGATCTTGCCCTCAGCCTTGTCCGCGGCCCGCCAGTCGGCGTCCTCTCTCTCGTTGAGCGCGGGCTCCGCGGGCGGGGCGGGCTGCGCGGACGCTGCAGCGGGCACCGGCGCCGCCGCGGGCATCGGCGCCGCCATCGCCATCGGCATGGCCTCGGCCACCGCGAGGCCATCTTCCTCGACGGCCGGCGCGCCCTTCGCTTTGGCGGCCCCCCGCATGGCCCCCGCCCGCATCGCCGCGCGGGGGCGGGGCGCGCCACCGGCCGCCCCAAGGCCGCCAAAAAATTCGCCGTCGACCGCGACAGGGGGCGGAGGCGGCGGGTTCAGCACGGGCTGCCACTCAAACTTTCGCCAGCCGCGTGTGCCCATGAGCAAGTCGATCGCGAGCGCCGACTTCGGCTCCGTCAGGTCGAAGTAGACATTCGGCTCCTCGACCTTGTCGGGCAGCTCATGCTCCATGTACAGGCGCGCGAGCATGTGGGCGGTCTTGTCGTCTGCGAAGCTCACGACGGTGTCGTCGACGACGCTCAGCGCGACGTCCGCCGGCACAGGCTGGCCGTTTGCGTCCTCGGTCTTCACCTTGAGCGCCACCTGCTCGCGCGGCGTGTAGCTCG
>Ga0114968_10000883_pt1 | contig 22851 bp, 14 predicted proteins | sample M_130807_EF_Meta_FD_87020 | JGI IMG/M metagenome (GOLD analysis project Ga0114968, IMG submission 87020) | Freshwater microbial communities from Lake Montjoie, Canada to study carbon cycling - M_130807_EF_MetaG | ecosystem: Environmental > Aquatic > Freshwater > Lake | place: Lake Montjoie... | reverse complement strand
TCCATGGTGGAGGGGATTTTATGCCTATGGTTTAATCGTTATATGTTAAGCCCATCCCCCAATTCCTCCAAGAAGGCATTTAGCCGGGTGGCGCTCGTCGGCAAATTTCAGGCTGATGGCATGGAAGAACACCTCAAAGACCTTGCCAAAGTGGTCTTGGGACTGGGTTGTGAGGTTTTTATTGAGTCCGCCACTGCTGCCCATCATGGCTTAAAAGACTATCCCACTAAGAAACCCCAGGACTTTAGTGGATCAATTGATCTGGTTGTTGTCTTGGGTGGCGATGGAACCATGTTGGGTATTGCCCGTCAATTAGCAGGGAGTAATGTCCCACTCGTAGGAATCAATATGGGTCGTCTTGGCTACATGACAGATATTCCCATTCAGTCTGTGCAAGATATCCTACCCAAAATCATCGCTGGCGAATATGAATCTGATACACGGACATTGCTTGATGCTGTTGTCATTCGTAATGGCAAAGTAATTAATCGCGCATTAGCACTAAATGATGTTGTCGTGAATCGCTCCGCTATTTCAGGAATGGTAGAACTAGCCGTTCGAGTCAATGGCTCTTTTATGTACAACCAACGTTCTGACGGTTTGATTGTTTCTACTCCAACTGGCTCTACTGCTTACGCTTTATCTGCCGGTGGTCCTATTTTGCATCCCCACGTTCCAGGTATTTTGCTTGTTCCAATTGCTCCCCATTCCCTTTCTAATCGGCCGATTGTTCTGCCGCAAGATAGTGTGACGGTGATTGAGGTAGTTAATGGACTTGAAGTCATTGTCAATTTTGATATGCAATCACAAACCAATTTACAAAGCGGCGACACAATTGAAGTGCGTCAATCCGATAAAACCATTGCTCTTTTGCACCCCAGCAATCACAGCGACTACAAAACTTTGCGTGAGAAATTGCATTGGAATGAATACCCATCGACTTTCTGCTGTCGAGTTCTTTGCTACGCTAATACATGCTTCAAACTATCTCACTTCGTGATTTCGTCATTGTCGATCAGCTTGAGCTGGATTTTTCTGCTGGTTTTACCGTACTGACCGGTGAAACCGGCGCTGGAAAATCCATACTACTTGACGCTCTTAGTCTAGTTTTAGGCGAACGCGCTGATAGTAGTCAAATTCGGGAAGGTAGCAGCCGCGCAGAAATCTCCGCTCTCTTTCAAATTGATCCAGAGCTTATTGAATCTTTTGGGCAATGGTTGGATAGGCAAGGATTTCCGCTTGAAGATAATGGCCAAAGCCTCTTACTCAAAAGAACCATAGAAAGTAATGGCAGGAGTCGTGCCTTCATTAATGGCAGCATTGCTACCGTAACGCAATTGCGTGAGGCAGGCGATCAGCTGGTCGATATTCATGGACAACATGCTCATCAACTACTACTCAAGGGTGGCGCCCAACGCGAGTTACTAGATCGTCATGCTGGTTTATTACCCCTCGCTTTTGAAGTAGCACAGTCCTTCAAAACGTTGAGTGATTCTCGTCGTCGCTTAGAGCAAGCTGAAAATGCAGGACAAGACATTGAGCGTGAGCGTGAGCGCTTAGAGTGGCAACTCGAAGAGCTTACTGAGCTATCTCCCCAAGAGAATGAATGGGAGAATATTCAAGGTGAGCATTCACGACTTGCTAATGGGGCCAAAATCATTGGCGGCTGCCAAGAAGCGATTGAAGCTTTAAGCGATGCTGATAGCTCGATTGAATCGAGTCTCTCCAAGGTATGCAGCACTATTGGTACTTTAGCGGAACATGATCCTGCTCTAAACAGTATTAGCGAAGCCCTGGAATCCGCACAAATTCAATTAGATGAAGCAATTCATAGTCTCAATCGATACTTACAAAAAGCAGATCTTGACCCAGCACGACTAGTCCAAGTTGAAGAGCGCATGCAATTACTGCATACCGCCGCTCGAAAATATCGTACTGAAGCAGATGCACTACCAGCGCTCCTTCTAGACACTACGGAACGTTTGGATGCCCTAACAGCATCTCAAAATATCGAGACCTTACGTGAAAAAGTGCAGCAAGAAGAGGCTGCTTATCTCTCTCTTGCAAAACAGCTTTCCAAAAAACGTGGGGGCGCTGCAGTCGAACTAGGAAAATTAGTCACCGATGCCATGCAAGATCTATCCATGGCTGGGGGGCGATTAGAAATAGCTTTGACAGCGCTCAGTGAAGGTGGCTCTCACGGTTTAGAGCAAATCGAATTCTTGGTTGCAGGGCATGCTGGTAGCACACCACGCTCATTGGCTAAGGTTGCCTCTGGTGGCGAGCTTGCCCGTATTAGCCTAGCAATTAGCGTAATCACTAGCAAAGCCTCATTCACACCTACTTTAATATTTGATGAAGTCGATGCAGGTATTGGTGGGGCTGTTGCAGAAACTGTTGGCAAGCTATTACACCAATTAGGGCAATCTCATCAAATCTTGTGTGTGACTCATCTACCTCAAGTTGCCGCGCAAGGAAATCACCACCTGAAGGTCAGTAAATCACAGAGCGGTGATAAAACAATCTCACAAGTACAGCCCTTAGCCAGAATAGAACGCGTTGAAGAAGTAGCGCGTATGTTGGGTGGCGCAACCATCACCGACACCACCCGTCGTCATGCTCGCGAGTTACTAGGACAAAACTAGGCTTTCAGAAATTTATTCAGCATTAGAAGAGGCTTGAAAGATTTCTAGCCAGAGTGTCTCAACAGCAAATCTAGCAGCCTTAAGTTCAGGCTCATTCTCCAGATTGATGCGGGTTTTTTCTGCACCATCCAAACGTAAACGATGCTGACGAGACCTCAAGAGACGGTAAGCGTTGCCAACGGAATCAGCCATTTTTGGATCAATTAAACCCACTTCTACAGCAATACGAAGCAAAGCAATGTTGCCGAGATTACCAATCAGCTGTGGATGTTGATGTGAATAAGCCAGGACTAAGAACTGCACAATAAATTCAATATCCACCATACCGCCAGAGTCATGCTTTAAATCAAACTCAGCGCTAACATTTGGATGGCCAGTATGCACTTTGCGGCGCATCTCTAAAATTTCAGCACGCAGCTGATGAATGTTGCGCTGCTGACTTAACACCTCCGAACGTACGAGGTCAAACTCTAAGCCTACAGCCAGATTGCCAGCAGAAAAACGCGCCCTAGTTAAAGCTTGATGCTCCCAGACCCAAGCGGCGTTATCGCCCTCACGTAATTGATACTTTTTAAAAGCTTCAGTATCGGTAACTAAAAATCCAGCTGACCCATTCGGGCGAAGCCGTGTATCAATCTCAAACAAACTGCCAGTAGATGTAAACGCTGTTAACCAGTTAATCATGCGCTTAGCAAGCAGCGCATAAATTTCTTGCGCGGCGTAATCAGACCCTACTGATTGATACAAAAAGACCAAATCCAGATCGGAGGCATAACCCAGCTCCTTACCCCCCAGCTTTCCATAAGAAATAATTGCAAATGGAGCAAGCAAATCTTTGGATAGGCTAAATTTCTGAGCAATACCCGGCCATACCCGTTCAAAGGTAGTCTGTAGCATTAGATCTGCCAGAGCAGATAAATGGTCGCTCACCTTTTCAACTGCGAGAGGCTCTTCAACGCCAATTCCAAGATCAGCCAAAAGCGTAATAAATGTCTCAGTATAGTGGGTCACGCGCAGAATATCCATCGCCTGCTCTGAACTATCACCATCGGTCATGACATCATCAAGACGCATATTCAGATTGGTCTTAACGTCTCGCCAATATTCTTCAGGCTCTTCAATTAAAGCCCTCTCAGTTCCCGAGTGAAGTAAGTGATCGAGTAAATGTGGATGCCGCGTAAGATACTGTGCACCCCATTGAGATGCCTTTAGCAAATCCAGCACATTTAAAAGTGCTCTTGGGTATTCTGCCAAGATAGATAAATAAGCGCTACGTCTTGCAATTGCTTCAAGTAAATCAAAAAAACGCAATAAGGTTTGATCGGCATGGACTTGATTGCCGCCGTCAAGCTGTAAACTCTCCGCAGCTTGACGTATCAAATTATCAAAGATGAGTCGACTCTTCTCGGGCAACTGTCTTTGCTTAGGGCTATCACTCCATCCACTCCAGCGCACAAGAGTTTGAGGGAAATAGTTCCCATCCGGCTCCCAAGTAGCATCAAGAGGTGCAAGCTTTAGCCGAGAACTGTCATCTAGCAAAAAAGCTTTTTCAAAAAGGCGGGCAACATGATTTTGGTGAAAATCCAATTCGGCCATAAAGGATTTACTGTCATGACCGAGATCCTCTCCTGCCATTGATATTGCCAAGCGTGAGCGGACTAACTCATCATCTGGCAGGTAATGGGTTTGTTGATCATCCCAAGCTTGGATGCGATGCTCTAGGCGCCTCAAAAAGACATAAGCCACCTGCAGGGTATTCACATCTTCTGTGGGCAAGATTCCTCGTTGACCAATCAGGCTGAGAACTTCTAAAGTAGGACGCACTCTAAAGCGAGGGTCAGTACCACCTCGCATCAGCTGAAACATTTGCGCCAGAAATTCAATTTCTCGAATCCCCCCGCGACCCAATTTAATATCGCGTGAGCGACCCTGATGCCCGGCAGATCGCTTATCAGCTTCACGCTGAATCTGTGCATGCAAATCCCGGATCGAGGCAATCACGCCATAATCTAAATGTCGTCGATAGACAAATGGACGAATGAGTTGATCTAACTCTTTTGTATAGTAAGTATGCTCTAGTGAGCCTAGCAACGGTGCGATCAAGCGGCCTTTAATCCAGGCATAACGCTCCCACTCTCTGCCCTGAACTAAAAGATATTCTTCCAGCATGTCTAAGCTACAAACCAATGGGCCAGAATCCCCATTGGGACGCAGACGCATATCTACCCGAAAGACAAAACCATTTTCATCATGCTCGGACAAGAGCTTCATCAAACGTTTACCCATGCGAGAAAACCATTCATGGTTTGAAAGGCTTTTAGGTCCACCCTCAGTCTCGCCTTCATGCTCGTACAAGAAAATCAAATCAATATCAGATGAAAGATTCAGTTCAAGACCGCCTAATTTGCCCATAGCTACAACCATGAGCGGCATCTCAGCGTTATTCGGTTTACTCCATGGAAGTCCAAATCGACTTTTTAAATCTTCACGAATATAGGCAATAGAGTCTGTAACTGCTAACTGTGCAAAATGGCTCAAGCCATGAGTTACCTCATCTAGACTCGCCATTCCATTCAGGTCCCGAAATGCGATCCAAATCATCAAGCGCTGTCTAGCTAGCCGTAAATTGGCCATAAATTGCGCTTCATCCAGCGCCGATCCTTGCGGAGCAATGCCAGAGGTTTTCAGTAAATCTTGAACACCCTGAAAATCGACCTTTTGCTGCCCACAAGCCCTCAGCCAGTCGATCCATTCAGGACGAGCATTCAGCCAGCGCTGTGCATACGTGGAATGACGCTGTAGAAACCTAATTTGCCGAGAAAAATCATCCATCCCCCCATCTTAATCTGTTGCCCAACTCTCATGGCAGAAGCTTGGCGATCGACTGAAGGCTGACGGATAATAGAGGTCATGCTGCAAAATATCATCCCGTCTCGCCTCAAGAGCGTGCTTACTAAACGTCCTCAAGGTTCTGGCGGATCTTGGCGCAAACGCACCCTCATTCTTTGCAGCCTCGTTTTAGCATTATTGTTAGTTGGTCACTTTGGTATTCGCTTTATTATTTGGCCCCAAATTGAGAAATCTAAAGCTTCAGTAGAAAGACTCATTAGCGCTCGTACTGGTGCTGATGTCTCAATAGATGCTTTAAGAGTCTCCTGGACTGGCATCAGGCCCGATTTTGAAATCGATGGCCTACGCTTTAATGGCCCCGATAAATCACAGCCCTTATTACAGATTGCAAAAATTCGTGGTGAGCTCAGCTGGAATTCCCTCTATCACTTGGCACCTTATTTTCATGAGCTCTACTTTGAAAACGCCCAAATTTATATCCAACGCGATAATAAAGACGTTATCAGCATCGCTGGAATTCCCATTCATGGAAAGTCAAATGATCATGGGCTGGAAAATTGGCTGCTGTCTCAAGATAGGATTGCTGTTAGCAATGTCACGTTATTTTGGGCAGATAAGCTAGACAAAAAACTGGCTACCTCAGTTGAGATTCAAAGCCTAGAGGTGAGTAACGGAATTCGTAGTCATCAGGCCTCATTCAAAATAATCACGCCATGGACCAATGGCCCCTTAGAAATCAAGGCTGACTTCGTTCATCATCTTGCTGGTCAAGCTGGCAATTGGCGAGACTGGATTGGATCTATTTCTTGGAATGTGGCAGACCTCAATCTTAGTCAAATTGCAAAAGATTTTTCTATTCCACTAAATTCCCTAGAGGGAAAGCTCAGCTCTACGGGAAGATTAAAAATAGATAACGGGCAACCCGATGGCGGTGAAGCGTATGTAGCTGCAGACAATCTCGTTATTCAGTTAGCAAAAAATGAAGATGCTATTGCCTTGGGTAGATTAGAGACTAATCTCACTCAAGAAAATGACAGCGGCTTCATTTCCGTTACTACCAAAAACTTTGCTTGGCGAGACCTAGAGAGTCCAAAGAATGCGCCATTAGAAAATTTAAGTCCAATGACGTTTAGTTGGAGACCGCCGGGGGCAGACAGCGAGATTAAAGAGTTCGGATTTTCTTCGCCTAAAATTCTGGTTGAAGACGTTGCCCTATTCGCATTGAATCTACCCTTGTCTAAAAAAGTACATCAATGGATTAAAGCATCTCGGGCTGATGGTGAACTGCAAAATCTTGACGTTCGCTGGTCCGAGAGTAAATCTCCGCTGTCGGCATTAAACATCCCTGGAGGATGGTTCAAATCAAATAAACTTGATTTCTCTATTAGCGCCAAGTTAGTTGATATCAGCTTTATTGGCATTGACAAAGGTATGCCATCCGTTTCAAACCTCTCTGGATTTATTACCGGCAATCAGAATCAAGGAAGTTTTTCAATTAATTCCAGCGATCTAGAAGTTGATATCAATGACTTATTGGTCGATCCTAAAATTAAATTAGATCGGGCGAATGGGCAGCTGAGTTGGTCTAAGAAAAAAGGTAGCTGGGTCATCAATGCTAAACAACTTGCTTTAAGCAATCCAGAAATTGACACAACCCTAGATATCAATTACGTCATTGGTGACGCTAAAAAACCAGATCAAATGACGCTGGATATGAATTTCGTAAGGGCTGACTTAAGAACTGCATACCGCTATCTCCCTCTTGGAATGGGAAAAGATGTGAGGCTCTACCTGAGCAAAGCCTTCTCGGCGGGCAGCATACAAAAAGGCAGCCTTCACATCAAGGGCGACCCCAATGGCGTCCCCTTCCCCAATAGCGCTAATGGAGAGTTCACCTTAAATCTACCGATCATGGGAGCTACCTTCAGTCCTGTTCCATTGTTGCCAAGCAATCAAGGAGTTTGGTCTGCATTTAGTAAAGTCAATGGCGTAATTGCAATGCAAAACTCTCGCCTTACAGCTGATATTTCTCAGGCGAATTACAAAGATGTTGTACTCAATCAATTTCATGCGGAAATTCTGAATGTCAGCGCAAAAGAATTGGTTTTATCGGTGAACGGTAATGCTCAAGGTAATGCGCCACAGATGTTAGAGTATGTATTCGCATCCCCAATTGGAAAAAAACAAAGCAATCTAGAAAAAAATCTACGAGTTAGTGGGCCCATCAATCTTGATCTGGGCTTAAAGGTCCCCCTATCTAACAATGACGATACTAATGTTGATATCAAGCTAGCTTTACCCGGCAATAAAGCACAGTGGGCTAATTTGCCTCCACTCGAAAACCTCAAGGGCAAAATTCGAATTACCGAAATTAATCCTGAGTTTGAAGATATCACTGCCAACTTCTTAGGCGGCTCCCTGAAAATCGGTAGCTCTTCATCAACCCCAGGAAAACAAAACTTCACTATTGCTGGTGATATTACTGCGGGCTTTATTAAGGACTATCTCGTCAACACAATGAAAACTGAGTCCACCCCAATGCTTCAGGCGATGAGTGGATCTGCAAAATACGAAGGCACACTTGGCTTTAATAAAACCGGTAGCGAGACTAATCTCAAATTTGATTTGCGTGACTGGGCAAGCGCTGCACCAGCGCCTGCGAAGAAGTTGATGGGCGCACCAATGTTGGGACAAATTACCCTTAAAACTGCGCCTAATAATCCATCGGGGGCGAATCGCCTTAGCTGGAATGGCAAACTTGGCGATATATATACAGTTCAAGGAGATTTAAATAGTGATGATGAGATTCGTTTTGCGCTAGGCGTAGGCGCACCAGCGAACTTGTCTCAACCTGGGTTTAATCTCAACCTGGCGAGCAATGAACTCAATCTAGATGATTGGCTAGATTTTTTCAGAAAACAAAAACAGAAAAATAACTCCTCTAAAGTAGATGATGCGAGTGAAAATAATATTTCTATGACCGCCCAGGTTAAGAAAATTGTCTTATTTGAGCGTACCTGGCAAGCCATGAATTTATCTACTAGCAATAAAAATGGCGTCTGGTGGATACGCATCAACTCACCGCTCGTTGCTGGTCAAGTTCAATATCAAGCGCCCAATCAAACGGATGCCAGTGGTCTTATTAGCGGCTATTTAAGTCGTCTCAGGGTTCCAGATGAGGCCGTCCTTGCGACGGATCCTAAGAGCCCCGTTACAGAAAATACCAAGCCCGCACAAAAAAATAGTGTCACCAAAAGCAAACTCTCACCCAACGCAATTCCAAGCTTAGACTTAACTATCGATGACTTTAATTGGTTAACTACCTCACTTGGAAAAACTAAGCTCAAAACGAAGACTAGTAACAACCTTCTAACGATTGAGTCTATTCAATTTAATAATCCTCAGGGCAGCTCCACTACGACTGGGCAATGGATTGGGGCAACTACAAATCAGCAGGAGCATAGCAACATCAATATCGATTTAGATATTAAAGATGCTGGCCTCATTATTGCAAAGTGGGGCTCACAAAAATCCGTTGAGGGTGGTCAAGGCAAAGTCATAGCGAATGCAGAGTGGGATGGCTCACCCTTTAATCCAAAGTATGAAACTCTTAGCGGCAAGGTCAATTTAAATCTTGAAAAAGGACGCTTGCTAGAAGTCGACACTAGCGGCGCTCAAATTCTGGATGTGCTGAGTTTTCAAAGTCTGTTTAGGTTTGCCACCCTAGATCTGCAAGGTAGTCTTGGCAATATTGTGAGTAAAGGTACGCCCTTCAACAATATCAATGCAAGCTTCGACATTGGGAGTGGAGTTGCTCAAACTAAGCAATTCACCATGAGCTTAGATCAGGCTAGAGTCACTATGACAGGACAAATTAATATCCCGAAAAAAACCCAGGATCTGCGCGTCACGATCTTTCCAACTATTGATGCTACTGCTGGCTCCTTAGCTGCTTTTGCGATTAATCCGATTGTTGGATTGGGAGCGCTAGTTGGACAATACCTCATTACCAGTCAAATCAATCGAAATCTACAATCTGACTATTTGGTACAGGGCTCTTGGAATAAGCCGGAGGTTATTCCTTTGGATCAAAAAGGTCAGCCGATTGATGCTAAAACTTTAAATACGATACGTAGTAAAGATTTGTTAAAAGAACAAAGTAAACCTAGCACCAACAGCGCACCAACACCAAAATCGCAAACGCAACCTTTATGAGCAAATTAAACTCCTCTGACCTGAAGATTGCCGGAATTCAAATGGTGTCTAGCGCATCGCTAGAAGAGAACCTAGAAACAGCCTGCAGATTGATTAAAGCTGCTGCTCATGATGGCGCGCAGATTGCTGTTCTTCCTGAGTACTTTTGCATCATGGGACTTCTAGACACGGATAAAGTGAATATCCGGGAAAAACTGGGCAGTGGTCCAATTCAAGAAGCGCTTGCAGCAATTGCCAAAGACAGTGGTATTTATTTAATTGCGGGAACGATTCCTCTTGAAGCAAAAGATCCCAATAAAGTATTAAATACAACCCTAGTTTTTAGTCCCGATGGGCAGAGGATTGGGCGCTATGACAAGATTCATTTATTTGGTTTTCAAACAAGCACGGAGCGTTATCAAGAATCTGAAACCATTGAGGCTGGCGAACAGCCTAGCATTGTCAAAATCACTATCAATGGCGCTGAATGGTCTTTTGGGCTGAGTATTTGCTATGACTTACGTTTCCCAGAGCTGTATCGCGCCCTAGGCCAAGTAGATTGTCACATCATTCCCGCTGCGTTTACTTATACAACCGGCAAAGACCATTGGGCAATACTGTTGCGGGCTCGCGCTATTGAAAACCAATGCTATGTCCTTGCTTCAGCACAAGGCGGCATACACCAAAACCAAAGGCGCACTTGGGGGAATACTATGCTGATCGACCCATGGGGTGACGTTCTAGCCACTCTACCCGAGGGTGAGGGGTTTATTTCTGGGGTTTTGAGCAAAGATAAATTAAACGAGGTACGCTCTAAGCTACCCGCACTCGCACACCGTAAGCTTTAAAGAAAGATCTGCCGAATCACATGAATGCACCCGAAGCACTATTTCCAATCAATTGGACCAAAGCCAAAAAGCAAGCAGACCTTCTTAAATTAGCCAAGTCCATTCTGCTTGAGCCAACCGGACTCTCGGAGCAAGATCTTCATAAGACGTTTGGCAGCATGTTCACCCATCGCCTAGATGATGCTGATCTCTACTTCCAACATACTCGTAGCGAAAGCTGGAGTCTTGAAGAAGGCATTGTGAAATCAGGCAGCTTTAATATCGATCAAGGTGTAGGGGTACGGGCTATTTACGGCGATAAAACTGCCTTTGCCTACTCGGATGAAATTAATTTAGAAGCGCTGAGTAAGGCTGCCAATGCCACGCGCGTTATTGGCCCGCAGGGCGGCAAGCAGGCGGTTGCTAGCAAACTATTTAATCCAATATCCAACAAGCTTTACTCCGATATGAATCCTTTGGACTCTCTGCAGCCCAAGGAAAAAATTGCCCTCTTAGAAAGTATTGAGCGCCGCGCAAAAGCACGTGATCCTCGCATCATCCAGGTGATGGCAAGTCTTGCCGGTGAGTTTGACGTTGTTCTCGTTGTCCGTGCAGATGGCTTGCTAGCTGCAGATATAAGGCCACTGGTGCGCATTTCAGTCCATGTGATTGCAGAGCAAAATGGTCGTCGTGAGTCTGGATCTTCGGGTGGTGGTGCACGACACGATTACCATTATTTTGATACTGCCCTGATCAATCAATACGTCGATGAAGCAGTTGATGGCGCTTTAGTAAATTTAGAGTCGCGTCCTGCGCCTGCAGGTCCAATGACAGTTGTCATGGGTCCAGGTTGGCCTGGCGTCCTCCTGCATGAGGCAGTAGGACATGGCCTTGAGGGTGATTTCAATCGCAAAGGTTCTTCCGCTTTTGCTGGCCGTATCGGGCAACGTGTAGCCGCTAAGGGCGTCACCGTTGTTGATGATGGCACTCTATCTGGTCGCAGAGGATCACTGAATATTGACGATGAAGGTACGCCCACTCAATGCACTACTTTGATTGAGGATGGAATTTTGAAAGGCTACATTCAGGATAGCCTCAATGCACGACTCATGAAAATGCCTCTCACCGGCAATGGTCGCCGCGAAAGTTTTGCATCGCTACCAATGCCCCGTATGACTAATACTTATATGTTGGCTGGCAAGGATGATCCCCAAGAAATTGTGGCCAGTATCAAGCGTGGCCTATATGCAGTGAATTTTGGTGGTGGCCAAGTAGACATTACTAGCGGCAAATTTGTGTTCTCAGCCTCAGAGGCCTATTGGGTTGAAAACGGCAAAATTCAGTACCCCGTCAAAGGTGCCACCATCATTGGCAGTGGCCCAGAGTCCCTCAAACAGGTATCAATGATTGGCAATGACCTGAAATTAGATGGCGGGATTGGGGTTTGCGGCAAGGAGGGGCAAAGCGTTCCAGTCGGTGTCGGACAGCCCACTTTGCGGATCGACAGCCTCACTGTCGGTGGAACTGCCTGATATTACTGAATTACGGCTTAAAATAACACCATGAGCCATCAAAATACTAATTCCGCTAATTGGTACTCTGCCGTTGATAAGACGTCAGATACCGACGATCAACGCATTGACAAAATTACTGTCCTGGCACCGCCAGAGCATCTCATTCGTTTCTTTCCGATTTCAGGAACGCCAACTGAAGCATTGATCAGCAAAACTCGTAAGAAAATTCGCGACATAATTCACGGGAAAGATGATCGCCTACTCGTCATCATTGGTCCCTGCTCGATTCATGATCCACGTGCCGCACTCGAATACTGCCAGCGCCTTTTAGCGGAGCGCGAACGCTTTGCAGGTGAATTAGAAATTGTGATGCGCGTCTATTTTGAAAAGCCTCGCACTACTGTTGGCTGGAAAGGTCTGATCAACGACCCATATCTAGATGAGAGTTATCGTATTGAAGAAGGTCTGCGTCTTGCACGTCAAGTCCTCATGGAAATTAATCGCCTTGGCATGCCGGCAGGTAGTGAATTCCTTGATGTTATCTCTCCACAATATATTGCTGACCTCATCTCTTGGGGGGCAATTGGCGCACGTACAACTGAAAGCCAAGTGCATCGCGAACTCGCTTCTGGTTTATCTGCGCCTATCGGATTTAAGAATGGCACCGATGGCAACATCAAGATCGCTACTGATGCTATTCAAGCGGCGGGTCGCCCACACCACTTCTTATCTGTTCATAAGAATGGTCAAGTATCCGTTGTGGAAACCAAAGGCAATCAAGACTGCCACGTAATTTTGCGCGGTGGCAAAGAGCCTAATTATGAAGTAGCACATGTTAAAGCAGCCTGCGCTGAGCTTGCAGCAGCAAAGCTCCCAGCCAGTTTGATGATTGACTTATCTCATGCTAACTCGAGCAAGAAACATGAGCGCCAAATTGTTGTGGCAGATGATATTGCCCAACAAATTGAGTCTGGTTCACATGAAATTTTTGGCGTGATGGTGGAAAGTCATCTTAATGATGGCGCGCAGAAATTTACGCCTGGCAAAGATGATCCAAGCAAGCTTGAGTATGGTAAGAGTATTACTGATGCCTGTATTAATTGGGATGATTCAGTGAGAGTTCTTGAGCGTTTAGCTACTGCAGTCAAGAAACGTAGAAGCAAGAAAAAATAATATTCGTATTCAATACAGGCAGTAATTAAGGCACCACTAAAAGAGACTAATTTATTTAGTCTCTTTTTTTTCATGCTTCCAAAGCACATCTGTACCACCAGCTGCGCGATTGAGAATGCGTGAAAGTACAAACAATAAATCAGACAAGCGATTGACATATTGACGTGGGGAATCATACAAAGGCTCTGCCCAGCCTAAGCGCACAATTGAACGCTCCGCTCTTCTGCAGACGGTACGGCATACGTGTGCTTGCGCGGCGGCACGAGTACCACCAGGCAGAATGAATTCGGTCAAAGGAGGTAATTCTTTGTTGTACTTCTCTAGCCAAACATCCAACTGGGCCACATGGTCTGGATTTAAGAGCTTGTAATTCGGAATACAGAGTTCACCCCCCAGATCAAATAAATCATGCTGAACCTGCAAGAAAAGTCCTTTGAGCTCAGGAGCAATGCTCCCTGGGAACTCCTCAGTCATCAAAACACCGATTGATGAGTTCAACTCATCCACATCGCCCATAGCACAAATCCGCAAATGGTCCTTCTCAACGCGACTTCCGTCGCCCAAGCCAGTCATGCCAGCATCACCTGTTCTAGTGGCGATTTTTGATAGTCGATTTCCCATGAGCTTAATTATAGGTAAATGGCTAAAATGATTCCTATGAATATGGTGACCCCTCCCCCCGATGTAGTCCTTATCAGCGCCCTTCAGTCAAAACTGGTCGCAGCCTTACGCCCAATCCTTCCGGAGCATGCCCTGCTTTGGGAGCCTGAAGACACCATTCCCTATGAATGCGATGGTTTAGCAGCCTATAAACGTATGCCTTTAGCAGTTGCTTTACCGGAAACTGAAGAACAAGTCGCCAAAATCCTCAAAATCTGCTTTGAGATGCAAATCCCTGTAGTTCCTCGAGGATCGGGGACTGGACTGTCAGGTGGGGCAATGCCAATCTCTCAAGGCTTGGTACTCTCCCTTGCCAAGCTCAAGAAAATTCTCAGCATTGATCCATTTACTCGTACTGCAGTGGTTCAGCCTGGAGTTCGTAACTTAGCTATCTCTGAGGCGGTTGCTCACCTAGGTCTCTACTACGCACCAGATCCTTCATCTCAGATTGCCTGCTCTATTGGCGGCAATGTGAATGAAAACTCCGGTGGAGTGCACTGTCTTAAATATGGCCTCACCTTACACAACGTACTGCGTGTACGCGGCATTTTGATGAACGGTGAAATTGTTGAGTTCGGTAGCTTGGCTCCAGACGCACCAGGTTTAGACTTACTCGCTATTGTGATGGGCAGCGAAGGCATGCTAGCGGTTGTCACTGAAGTAACTGTCAAGTTAGTAGCGAAACCAAGATTAGCGCGTGTCATCATGGCAAGTTTTGATGACATTGAAAAAGGTGGCAATGCCGTTGCTGCCATCATCGCTGCAGGTATTATTCCTGCTGGTTTGGAGATGATGGATCAAGCAACTACCCGAGCTGTAGAAGAATTTGTCAATGCAGGCTATGACTTAGAGGCAGTAGCTATTTTGCTTTGCGAATCTGACGGGACTCCTGAAGAGGTTGCAGAAGAAATCGAGCGCATGACGAAAGTGCTTGAACAATCTGGTGCCAGTGGTATTCGCATCTCTAAAGATGAGACTGAACGCTTAAAGTTTTGGAGTGGCCGTAAAAATGCTTTCCCAGCAGCAGGCCGCCTAGCAGCAGACTACTACTGTATGGATGGCACCATTCCACGTAGACATATTGCCACTCTACTTAAGCGTATTCAGGGTATGGAAAAAAAATATGGCTTAGGTTGCTTGAATGTTTTCCATGCAGGCGATGGCAATATGCATCCTCTGATCATGTTTAATGGTGCCGACCAAGATGAGTGGCATCGCGCTGAAGAATTTGGGACTGAGATTCTAGAAGCTTGTGTTGAACTTGGCGGAACGATTACTGGTGAGCATGGTGTTGGCATTGAAAAAATTAATTCCATGTGTATACAGTTTGGCGAAGGTGAACGTGAATCCTTCTGGGGCGTGAAAAGTGCCTTTGATCCAGAAAAATTACTTAATCCTGATAAGGCCATTCCAACACTCAGTCGCTGTGCTGAGTATGGTCGGATGCGTATTAGTGGAGGCAAACTACCCCATCCGGAATTGGAGCGCTTTTAATGAATGCTACCAATCCCATCATTGAAGCATTTCGTGAACAAATTCTGCACGCAGTAAAAAATAAAACGCCGCTCTCTATTGAAGGTGGTAGCACAAAATCCTGGTATGGCAACAGCAATACATTTGCCAAGCTAAATACCCGAACTTACTCTGGCATTCTGGAATATCAGCCAGAAGAATTAGTCATCACAGCTTGTGCTGGAACCCCCCTTAAAGAAATTGAAGCAGCTCTGAAAGAAAAAAAACAAGTGCTCGCGTTCGAACCACCGCACTTTGGTGAGCATGCCACTTTTGGTGGCGCCATTGCGGCTGGATTAGCAGGCCCAGGTCGTATTAGCGTAGGTAACTTCCGAGATTTTGTTTTAGGTGCACGTATTCTCGATGGCAAAGGACAAGATCTCTCTTTTGGCGGACAAGTCATGAAGAACGTAGCCGGCTATGACGTATCTCGCTTAATTCCAGGATCAATGGGCACTCTAGCGCTTTTACTAGAAGCGTCTGTAAAGGTATTGCCAAAACCTGCAGCGACCGCAACTATTCGCTGCCAGATTTCTCAAGAAAAAACCTTGCGCATCCTTAATGAATGGGCTGGTCAACCACTGCCGCTATCAGCCAGTTGCTGGATTGGTAATACAAGTGATGATGGTCAGTTAACCATTCGTTTGGCAGGTGCAGCTGCGGCAATCAAAGCGGCGATCCCCCTAATGAGCTCCCCAATCAATGCAAGCGAATTAGAACCTCAATCTGCAGAAGTTTTTTGGAATGAATTACGCGAGCATCGGCTACCATCCCTTGAAAATATCGCTGCTGATCAAACTCTTTATCGATTAGCCCTACCTGCAGCATGTGGGCCCCTCACCATCCCTGGCGCAAGCAATGAAATGGTTTTGGAGTGGCACGGTCAACAGCGCTGGATTAAAGCTAATGGAGACGAAGCTACATTTACTTCAATTAAACAACTCGCAACTAGCCATGGCGGACATGCAACGCGCTTTAAGCAAGGGATGAATGTCAATCCTGCATTCCAACGCTTTACATTGTTGAGTGAACAAGTTCACTCTCAAGCCCTTGAGGCAGTTCAAGAGCGCCTCAGATCTGCATTCGATCCAGCGGGTGTATTCGCTACTAAACGTCTTCCATAAGTCCCATTATGCAAACTCAACTCGCCCCTCAATTTGCCAATACACCAGAAGGTATAGAAGCAGCTCGAATTTTGGGCACATGTGTTCACTGCGGTTTTTGTACAGCAACTTGTCCAACCTATCAAATATTGGGTGATGAGCTTGATGGTCCACGCGGTCGTATCTACCTCATCAAACAAATAGCTGAAGGTGCAGCACCCACAGAAAAAACCCGACTGCACTTAGATCGTTGTCTGACTTGTCGCAATTGCGAAAGTACCTGCCCTAGCGGTGTGCAATATGGCAACTTAATTGATATTGGTCGCAAGTGGGCCGAAGACAATACACCAGAGCGCCCTCTTGGTGAGCGCTTAACACGCTGGGCCTTAAAAGAAGGTTTAACGAAGCCTGCATTATTTAATTCAGCAATGGCTTTAGGTCGTTTGGTGCGCCCACTAATGCCAAACGGCATTAAGCGCAAGATTCCGTATCAGAAGAGTAAGGCTTTAGATAACTCCACCGATCCTTATGCAAGACCAGCAACCATACATGCACGAAAAATGCTTATTCTGGAAGGCTGTGTTCAACCAGGCATGTTGCCAAATATCAATTCTGCAACTGCAAGAGTTTTAGATGCATTGAAGATTCAGCTCATTAGCGCTCCAAATGCCACTTGCTGTGGAGCATTACGCTACCACTTGAATGACCAATCTGGCGGCCTAGAAAATGCCAAGCAAAATATTGATGCTTGGTGGCCTTTAGTTGAAAGTGGTGTTGAGGCAATCGTCATGACTGCCTCAGGTTGTGGCGTGATGGTAAAAGACTATGGTCATCTCTTTGCGAATGACTCTGCCTATGCAGCTAAGGCCAAAAAGATCTCCCATCTAACCAAAGACATCTCTGAAATTCTGCCCGATCTACAAAATGAATTAATCCAACTGATTGGTACAGATCAAAAATCTGGTGTGGTTTATCACCCACCCTGCACTTTGCAGCATGGCCAACAAATTCGGGGCAAGGTGGAAAGTTTGCTATCGAGTATCGGTATTGGTGTTCGCTTATGCGCTGATAGTCATCTATGCTGTGGCTCTGCAGGCACTTATTCTGTAACTCAGCCTGAGCTGTCAGAGCAGCTACGCAAGAATAAGTTGAGCCATTTGAATACGGCTTGCGAAGAATCTGGTGCGGAAATAATTGTTTCCGGAAATGTGGGCTGTATTACACACCTTCAGCAAGAAGATACGCCAATACTCCATTGGATCGAGATCGTAGATCAACTGATCCGCAAATCTTCGAAGGCCCAATGAATTCCATTGTTGTTAACCTCATGCAGGTAAGGCAACGCATCGAGCTCGCTTGTTTAGCAACTAAGCGTGAGCCTGAAGAAATAGAGCTCTTAGCGGTCAGCAAGACTTTCCCAGCACATGCAATTGAAGAAGCCATGCATGCAGGGCAATCTGCTTTTGGTGAAAATTATGTGCAAGAGGCTGTTGAAAAAATTACTCAGCTCGCTAAGTTACGTCCTTGGTTGGTGTGGCACTTCATCGGTCCGCTTCAAAGCAATAAGACCAGAGAAGTTGCGGAGCATTTTGATTGGGTACATAGCGTTGACCGTCTCAAAATTGCAGAACGTCTCTCTGCTCAGCGTGGTGAATTTCCAAACCTTGCAGAATTGCAACTGTGCGTTCAAGTTAATGTGAGCGATGAAGATAGTAAAAGTGGCATACCCCTTTCTGAGGCTGAAGCGCTCTGCGAATCTATAGCTCAATTACCCAATATCCTTCTCAGAGGCCTAATGGCTATTCCTGCTCCAAACGCAGATCTGAACGAGCAGCGCAAAGCTTTTGCCCAGGTCCAAGATTGCTTTAAACGCATTCAAGCTGCCCGAGCAATAGACCCTCGGTATCAATTCTTTGACACCCTTTCCATGGGTATGTCTGATGATCTTGAGGCTGCCATTGCCCAAGGCAGTACTATTGTTCGTGTTGGGACTGCCATTTTTGGGAAGCGCGATAAGATTAGCAAATGAGTACAAATCAGACCAGCCAAAATAATAGTAATGTGCACATCACCTTTATTGGTGGCGGCAATATGGGTCGCGCATTGATTAGCGGCTTACTTGCGAATGGATTTAATTCCAATCAAATTTCAGTAGTCGAAGCGAATGCAGTAACTGCCCTAAAGCTGCATGAAGACTTTGGTGTTCAAGGTATCGGTGCTTTAGAGCACATTTCTTTTGATTTTTCAAAAAATAATGTTCTTGTCATGGCTATCAAGCCACAGGACTTTAATGCTGTAGCCAATGGTTTGGCTGCAAAGCTTAAGCATGCATCTGCTCCTGGCCCGCTGATTTTGAGTATTGCCGCTGGCATTCGCTTAAAAGATATGAGTCGCTGGCTAGACCATGCCCGCTGTGTCCGCGCCATGCCTAACACTCCCGCATTAATTGGCAAAGGTATTACTGGGTTGTTTGCTGATACAGCGGTCAATGAATCTGATCGTGAACTAGCTCAGACTATTTGCAATGCAGTTGGGCAAAGCATTTGGGTGTCTGAAGAGAATCTCATGGATGCTGTTACAGCCGTCTCCGGCAGTGGTCCTGCTTATGTTTTTGCCTTTTTAGAAGCTATGCAATCGGCTGGTGAGAAATTAGGCCTAGATGCAAAGAGTGCTCGCAAACTAGCTTATGCAACCCTTGAGGGTGCGACGCAACTTGCCCATAACTCTGATGAACATGCTGGCGTACTGCGTGAGCGTGTCACCTCCAAAGGTGGCACTACAGCGGCAGCACTTGAGGTCATGAAGCAAGAAGGTTGGAGTGAGATTCTTGAAAAAGCAATTGATGCCGCAAGTCAGCGTGGCAAAGCAATGGGTGATGAGCTGGGTAAGAGCTAATTACCTAAGTAACTCTTAGTTCAGACTAAGGCCCAGCACAATTCCGAGAAATAAAAATCCACCTAACCAGTTGTTATGGCGAAAAGCCGCAAAGCATTCTTCGCGCTTACGGGTGGAGATCAGCTTGAGGTGGTAAAAAGCGCAGAGTAAGGCTATAAACCAACCTACTAAAAAATAATTACTCAAATTAGCCAATTGAGCCGCCCAAATTTGACTAATAAATAAGATGGCATAGCTTACTGTGATTGCTGCAACATCATATTGCCCAAAAGTAATTGCAGAGGTACGCAGACCTAATCGCAAATCATCTTCACGATCAACCATGGCATAGGCAGTGTCATAAGCAATTGCCCAAAAAATATTTCCGACAAATAAGATCCAAGCTTCTAGAGGGATGCCATTCAAGATAGCTGCATAAGCCATGGGGATGCCAAAACCAAAAGCGATACCGAGAACCGCTTGGGGCATTGCAAAGAAGCGTTTAGTAAAGGGGTAAATGAAGGCCACTGCTAATGCAAAAACGGAAAGCTTTTTAGTGTAATCATTGAGCGGTTGAATTAAAAAGAATGCCATCAAGGCCAATAATGCGGCAATCAATACCGCCTCTTTGCCAGAAATCTTGCCACTCGTTACAGGACGTCCTTGCGTTCTTTGTACATGACGATCAAAGTTGCGATCAGCATAATCATTCATTGCACAACCCGCGCTACGCATCAAGAAAGTACCCGCCACGAATATCAATAAAATTTTGAGGTCTGGGATACCACTGCTGGCGAGCCACAAAGCCCAGAGGGTCGGCCATAAGAGCAGTAAAGTACCAATAGGCTTATCTAAGCGAATCAGATAAGCATATGAGATGAGGCGATCATTCAAGGACATAGGGCAATTATCATGCCTTTAGAAATTCAGCGCGAGATCCTAACCAACGCTCTAGATGGCGCTCCACTAAGTCAGCATGCTCTGCTAGCAATTGCTCGGCTGCCTGTTGAGCTAACTCAATCAACCAAGCATCGCGCTGTAAATCGACAAACCGCAGCATGGCATCACCAGATTGCTTCGCTCCGAGCAGTTCACCGGGGCCGCGCAGGGAAAGGTCCCGCTCTGCGATCACAAAGCCATCGGATACCTCACGTAAAGTTTGCAGGCGCTCTTTTGCCGCCATAGATAAGGGCTCTGCATACATCAAGATACAAACAGAGTCAGCAGAACCACGGCCCACACGCCCACGTAATTGATGAATCTGGGCATAACCAAAGCGCTCGGCATGTTCAATCACCATGAGGGCCGCGTTTGGTACATCTACTCCCACTTCAATGACTGTAGTGGCTACCAACAATTGAATTTCGTTTGCTTTGAAGGCGGCCATCACTGCTGCTTTTTCTTCGGCTTTTAAGCGACCATGTACTAAGCCAACTTTAAAGCTAGGAAGGGCTTGTGTCAGTTGCTCAAAACTCTCAACGGCAGTTTGTAATTGCAAGGCTTCAGACTCCTCAATCAAGGGGCAAACCCAATAGGCCTGTAATCCTTTGGATAGCCAACTTTGCAAACCGCCAATGACCTCGTCGCGACGCGTGGCTTTCACTACCTTAGTAGTGATCGGTTTTCGACCAGGAGGCAACTCATCAATCACAGATACATCGAGGTCTGCGTAATAGGTCATCGCCAAAGTTCGTGGAATTGGCGTAGCTGACATCATCAATTGATGGCAATAGAACAATTCGGATCCCAGTCTTTGCTGAATTTCTAGACGCTGCCTCACACCAAAACGATGTTGCTCATCAATAACTGCCAATCCTAATTTAGAAAAACTCACGCTCTCCTGAATCAGGGCATGGGTACCAATAATCAGTTGAGCATGGCCACTCTCAATCACTTCTTGGGCCAGTCTTTTTTCTTTTGCTTTCAAACTGCCTGACAGCCAAGCAATGCGAACGCCTAATGGCTCAAACCATTCCTTCATTTTTAAGTAATGTTGCTCAGCCAAGATTTCTGTGGGAGCCATCACTGCAGCCTGGTAACCATAATCCATGACACGTGCGGCCGCTAAGGCTGCGACTACCGTCTTACCACTACCCACATCTCCTTGTAAGAGACGATTCATTGGGAATGATTTTTCTAGATCGTGACCAATCTCAGACCAAACACGAGCTTGTGCAGCAGTTAAAGTAAATGGGAGTACTTTCAGTAAGCTCGCCTCAAGACTTTTATCTTTTGACAGTTTTGGGAAACTCGGAGCATGCCGCTCTCTTCGAACAGCATGGGCACGTTTCAAGGAAATCTGCTGCGCCAGTAATTCTTCAAATTGCACGCGGCGCCATGCAGGATCAGTACGCTCCAATAATGCTTGGGTGTTAGCATCGGCAGGTGGCTGATGTAAATAAGTAATGGCTGATTGCAAGCTAGGCCAATCATTACTGGGAAGAAGTTCTATCATTAACTTTTTGGGTAAGAATTCAGCCAAGCTATCTTGCAAACTAGGATCACGCAATGCTTGCGCAACTGCTTTACGAATGACTGTTTGCGAAACACCAGCACTAGCTGGATAGACTGGAGTCAAACTCATTGGTAAAGGGGCATCTGCTGCTAAAGCTTTAACAGTGGGGTGGACCATTTCTGGCCCCTGAAATCCTTCGCGTACCTCGCCACGCACTCGTATATGAGCGCCCACTGCCATTTGTTTTTGCTGGCTTGGATAGAAATTAAGAAAACGGAGTTGTAAAGTCGCGGTCTCATCTTCAATGGTTACTAACATCTGCCTTCTGGGTCTGAATAGAACCTGATTCCGGATCACTACCCCTTGGGTCTGGACTGAGCCAAATCTACCTTGACTAAGAGCCTCCTCAATTGTGAATAGCTCAGTCTCATCCTCATAGCGGGATGGCAGATGCAAAGCAAGGGCCATAGGGCTGTCTAAACCCATTTTTTGGAGTGTACTTGGCGGTTGTTTAGTAGTCATCGTTAAAATCTAATACCTGATGGTAATGCTATGCAACTTTCTGACTTCAATTACGAACTTCCTGCCGATCTAATTGCCCAACGCCCTTTGGCAAATAGAACCGATAGCCGCCTCCTCGAGGTCAAGGCTGAGGGGGGAAATCACGCCCAGTTAATAGATCGCCAGTTTAAGGACATCCTAAGCATTATCAAGTCAGGGGATTTATTAGTTTTCAATGACACCAAGGTAATTCCTGCCCGTCTCCATGGCAAAAAAGAGACTGGTGGAATTGTCGAGCTACTCATCGAACGAATTGCTAGCGATATGCAAGCTTGGGTCCAAATTAGGGCTTCCAAAGTTCCTAAGACTGGTTCCATTATTCATATACAGAACCAATCGGGAGAAACTTTCCCAGTTGAGATGATTGGATATGATGGCCGCTTTTACGAAGTACGCTTCCCAAAAAATATATTTGAGTTGCTCGAGCGCTTCGGTGAGTTGCCGCTCCCGCCTTATATTGAACATCAACCCGATGGTGAGGAT